>ERZ1023313.163-NODE-163-length-25921-cov-5.098894_pt1 | contig 25921 bp, 21 predicted proteins | sample MGYA00521233_ERZ1023313 | MGnify/ENA primary metagenome ERZ1023313 (study PRJEB32759, sample SAMN07749866) | skin metagenome | biome: transportation; feature: city; material: polyester macromolecule | host: Homo sapiens | place: Hong Kong:TKO line | collected... | reverse complement strand
GTCTGACCGGCTGCCTGTGTCACACCGGAAGAGATCTCGGAGGTGGCACCAGCCTGCTGCTCGACGGATGCGGCCATGGCAGCAGCGGTTTCGTTGACCTCGTCCATCATGGTCATGATTTCTGTAATCGCTGCCACAACAGCTTCGGTGGACCCTTGGATTTCCGAAACCTGACCGGAAATCTCATCGGTTGCCTTCGACGTCTGCGTCGCGAGCTCTTTGACTTCCGCCGCGACCACGGCAAAGCCTTTGCCTGCATCGCCGGCGCGTGCGGCTTCAATTGTCGCGTTGAGAGCCAGAAGGTTGGTTTGTTCCGCAATGTCCTGAATGAGCTGGATCACGGCACCGATCCGTTCAGCTGCGGCCGACAATCCCTTGATTTGATCATTGGACGTCCGAGTCGCTTGGGTCACGTCTTCAACGCGGCCGAGGGTGGCGTTGACTTGCCGCCCTGCTTCCTGGACGGAGGCTGAAAGTTCCTCCGTTGCAGCCGCAATCGTCTGGACGTTGTCGCTTGCCTGGCTTGAGGCATGGCTGACGTTTTCGCTTTTGTCCGTTGTCGAGCGGGCAATACCAGTAAGATGTTCGGCGGTGTCTTCAAGCTGCCGCATGTTGCCGTTGACGGAGGTCAGGGCGGCTTCAATATCAGCTCTGAACTCGGTAACCAGTGTATCGACAGCCTGCTGGCGTTTGAGCGCGGTTTCCGCATCGCGCTGTGTCTGTTGCTCCAGTTCGACACGCTCCACTTCGCGATCCCGGAAGGTGCCGACGGCGCGGGCCATGTCTCCGATTTCATCCTTACGGCTATCGGCGGTCAGGTCGAGGTCGGTTTTACCCTCTTGCAGTTGCCGCATGGCGTTGGTGAGGGATCGGAGCGGACGAATGATCGCGCCTGACAAGAGAACGACAAAACCAACGCCAATGACCAATGCCACCAGCAGGGCGATAGAAATCTGCGTTCGGGCAGTGGCTGCTGAGGAGACGGCCGTCAGACCCGCGGCCCGGCTGATGGTGCTTGCCTGTTCGCTCAGCGCCGAAGCTGCGGTTGCAAATTGGGCTTGCCCGGCCTTCTGTGCAGCGCTGTTCGTGACGACATCCGCAAAGGTTGCGCGCAGGACCGGCAGCGCTTCACCACCGGCCGTGACAAGCGTGTTCAAAGGACCGTTCAAAAGATCCAAAAAGGCCTTGTCAGATGTGGATTGAAGGGATGACTGGCGAATGCCTTCCAGAGCGTCCAGCTGGGTTTCGGTTTCGCCGAGATAAGTCTGAAACGCGGCACTCGAAGCTTCTGAGGACGTGGTCAGGTACTCTGCATAGGCGCTGCGTACGCCGAGGACATTGCGGGCCACGCCTTGTGTAAAGTTGGACAGGAGCGCGATGTCCGCGGTCGCTTTGTCGAACCCGCGCAATTCCGCCGTCAGCTCCTCAATTGGCGCCTCGGCTTCTGCAATGATCGTTGTCGTTAGGGTCACGAGTTGTTCAACAGCCGGTTGGAAGGTTTCGGACCAAACCGCAGCGGACCCGTCGCTGGCACCGGTCTTCAGGTGCGCTTTGATTTGTTTTTCAAACGCTTTGCCCGCCTTGGTGAGATCCTTGACGGAGGCTCTGAGCGTTTTTGTCTTCACGGTACGCCGGACAGCCTTGGCGTCCTTGTCCAGCGCCTTGACACGCTCAGAAAGGGCTTTGGCGTTTGCCTTGTCCGGTGCGTTGACAAAGGCTTTGGTTTCCTGCTCCAGAACGATTGCGGCGATCCGCATGTCTGCAAGACGCGGGGCGACCTTGGAAAGGTTGTTCATCTTGCCTTCGTTGTTGAGGGCAAGACCTAGGCGGTAAGCTTCCAAGGCCTTGTACTGTTCAAACACCTCGTTGGTCGTATCAACCAGGCCAGATGTCAAACCATCAAGATTTGAAATCGCTTCATCACGCGCACTTCTGGTATCTTTCAGATTGCGGAAGCTTTCTTCCAGCTCGCTAACAGCCAAGGTCAGCTGCTGCGCGGCCTCTGGTTTGTTCCGGGCCAGTTCATCGCTGCTTGCAGATAACGTGTTGATGCTCGCTTCAACCACACTGGCGGTCTGCTCAGTGCCGTCGCGCCCGAACGCTTCTGCACCTGCAAGCAGTGGCGGGATATCTCCCAGAAGATCACTTGCCGCTTTTGAGGTCGTGACGGACTCCTGAACCTGGCTCGCGGCGAGGTATCCGCCGGCACCGACCCCAACGGAGCACAAGAGCATTGCCCCAAAGCCGATCTGAAGTTGTGTTTTGATCGGCCAGTTCAAGAACGACATATTTGGCAAGCGCATTGGGCGGGCCCCAGTCCAGTCTGAAAACGCCTGCAAGTGTGCCGGAATGGATTTAACAAGATCCGAATTTTACGCAATTTTGCCGAATATTTTGCGATTTCTGCTTGTCTACGGGTTACTACCCAGGCGGGAACTTCCTACGCGCGGCTGCCGGGTGTGTCTGAATGTCCCAGATCCCTGTCCGGCCACAGCAGGTCGCGAAGCCGTTGTTTCAGGATTTTGGCCTCCGGGAAGCCGCCGTCGGTTTTTCTGTCCCAAACCGACGTGCCGTCACATGTGATGGTGAAAATCCCGCCTGTGCCGGGAACAAGTGTGACGGCGCCCGCCTCTTCAGAAAAGGTCGACAGGATTTCCTGCGCCATCCACGCCGAGCGGAGCAGCCAATTGCATTGGCGGCAATAGGTGATGATGATATGGGGCGCGGGGATATCTTGCATGGGTCCTCGTTCAATTCTTCGGTCAGACGTCAAAGGCTCTTCTTGCCACAATCCTCCACAATGACACCAGCCGGCCCATCAGCGGTTTTGCAGAAGGTTCTGCAAAACAATTCAAATCTCCAGGCTGTTCTCGGAGAGGTTCTGTCTGCAGAGCGGAAGGATGGTCTGAGCAATCAGGTTTTGCGGATCTCGGCTCACAAGGGCGTGTTCTTTCTGCGTATCGGTCAGGCCGGATCCGAAGCATTGGTGGACCGGTTTGCAGAGGCCCACAATTTGCAATTGGCCGCCGGTCTGGGCGTTGCCGTTCCGCCCGTGTACATGGATCCGGATCGCGGGCTATTGCTTACGCGGGCCATTGAAACCCGCCAATCAGCGAAAAAAGACCTTCCGGACATGCTGGGACAAGAGCTCGCCCAACTCCATAATTCAAAGCTGAGTTTCGAGGGGGAGATCAATCCGCACACCACTTATGCGGCGCTTCGGAAGCGGGTTTCTGAGACGCTTGATAGCAATCCAGACTTGTCACTGTCGAAGGATGTTTCGGCGGTCCTCCCTGACCTTGATCGGCTGATGGCAGATGTGGGTTTGCAAAGCCAATTGGTGCTGGTGCCGAGCCATGGAGACTTATCTGAAGGCAACTGCTTGCTGGCTGACAACCGTCTCTGGCTGATCGATTGGGAGTTTTCCGGCATGGCGGACCCTTGCTGGGATCTTGCTTACGCCATTCAGGAAATCGGATTTGACGCGGACGCTGAGCGGCGGTTTGTGACTGCCTACCAATCCGGGCAACACCGACCCATTGACCGGGCCGATTTGGAGGCCATGAAAGCGCGGTGTGATGCCATTTCATCTTTGTGGGCAGTTGTTCAGCTTCTGGACAGGCGCGATCCGGCGAAATTTGCCCCTTTTGCTCTTGAACGCGCGGCCCGTGCCCTGAAACAGAAACCGGCATAGCAGACGTATGAAACGCCGCAGTACCGCCTAATCGATCGTATCGGTTCCAGGAGCTGCGAGGCAGGCGCTGTAGAGCTGGTTCATGCGTGTTTGCAAACCCGGATCCTGGGGGCTGCTGAGCAGCGGTTCCCAGATGTTTTCCAACTTCAAACCATCAAGCGTGCAGCGGCATGCGGCAACACAAAGTGCTTCGTTCCCCATGCTTGTCGTGCAGCTTTGCGCGCAATTGGTCTGAAAGCTGCGGCTGGTCCGGTCCATGTTTGGTCCTAGAAGCGTCACACTCCAAACCAGACCATAAAGAAGCGGTTGATGCAGAAGGTAGATCGGCAGGGAATGGCGGCCCATCCATCTAAGCGCCCGGCCTGCTAGACCGCCGAATCCCATCTTTTTGAGAGGTTCCATGACGGCGGATTGGCGAATGGCCTTTGACAGCGCCACACCTAACAGAGTTGCCCCGGTCCACGGCGCGAGCGGGACATAATCGACGCTGGGCATAGCCGGGGTGCCAAGGCCGGTCCAGAGCCACATATCACCATCAAATACACTCGAGGATGCCCAGTGCGGCAGGGTGAGGATGATCGCGCTGGCAACCAGGGCGTAGAGCAGCGGAAGTCGCGTGAAGGGCAGAGCGATCAGACTGGAAACAGCAATGCAATGCAGAATGCCGAAACGGACAAAGCTGTCTCCAAAGGCAAAGTAGGTGCCGATCGACACACAGGCTGCAGAAGCGGTGATTAGCGCAAAGCGTTTCCAGAACGAGCGCCAGCGGATCTCCTTGTGGTGCGCGAGATCCAGGCTGACCCCGACCAGGATCAGGAAGCTGGCGGCGATCGAGACGGCAAACGCGCGCCAACCAGGCGCCCCTCCGACATCCCAGTCAACGAAGGCAAACCACGAGAGATCCCACGAAAAATGGTAGATCGCCATGGCAACGATCGCCACGCCGCGGGCCAAATCAAGAACGGCAAGGCGGCCTTCGTGCGTCGAGGGCACACCGCTGGATGGATTGTTTATAGAGGGTTGTGTCATGGCTTCCGATCAACGTTCGCCCATGACCAATAAGCTGAAAGGCTGGAGATGCAAGCCGGTCGGTGTGTTCGACCAGGACAGCCCTAGCTGTTGAATGCCATGAGCAATGTCGTGACCAGTGCGGCCGCCCCGAAGATAGCCCCAACGAACGGCCAGGGTGACGGTCTTTGTGTCGCAAAGATTTCCTGATTGACCGGATCACGCAGCATTCACACCACCCCTTCGATCACCACAACTGCGCCCGAGGTTGCTGCATAATTTCCGCGGCGAAAAGATGGTAAACGACATCTAAAGATGTTTTCCCAAGGAAAACGCCAAGCTGTGGACTGCACGAAAACGATCCGGAAAACGGATTGACTCAAGCCAAGCTATTGGCCCGCCGAAAGGTTTTCCGGCGGGGAATGCTTACAGGGAAAGGGAATCCAGACCGGCTTCCAGGTGATCGGCGAGCATCGGCATGCCAAGCAGATAGGAAGCGGTTGAGCCGACCGCCCGATCCTTGGCTTCTTGAACGGCTTGCGCGAAGTCTTCTGCCTCGAAATCCCCCCGGCCGATCCAGGTGATGGCAACAAGCTCCGCAGCTTCGTCGACGTTCAAATCTTCCAAGAGTTCGCGCAATTCCTCATCGGAGAGATTGTCACTTTCTTCTTCCGCCAGACCGTCGTGGCCGTGAGCTTCTTCCAGGGTGTCGGCGTCAAACTCGACGTCCCCCTCATGGCCATCTTCAAACGTATCGGCGGTGGTCTCTGCAACCGCGCGGGCCTTTTGCGCCAGCATCCGTACAGTGTCAGCCGAAAGAGAAAGATCGATGTCCATGGCAGCCTCCGAAGAACTGACTTCTTTATCGATCCACTTTTGTCCGTTGGCAATGGCCATGGCCTAATTTCCTGTTTCTCAAGTATTCGGACAGGAGGCCCTTGTGGCATTGCGCTTGGAACCTCCAGACCAGATGACTGTATCTGGAGGTCCTGTTCATGGCCTTGATCGGTATCAACGTGCTAGGCCGTGTGGACGAAATGCGTCTCCAATTCGTCCACACGGTCTTGTGGTGTCCACCTCAACCCAAAGACCTTATTTGCCCAATTCGGAGGGCTGCGGCTGTGTGAGGGCAGGGATGGTGGTGCCCGGTGTTGTCGTGTCTTTTGCCTCAGATCCCGCAATAGCGGCGGCTGCGGTCAGGATTGCCGCCAAAAATATGCCGAGGCAAATAGCCTGCAACAGGGGGCGGGCGTCCTGCAGGTCTCTGGACTTTTTCCGGGTTACCGTCTGAGGTTCGTGATTTTGGCTTTGAAAATCAGCTGATTTTGCGTGTGTGTCTGTCATGACAGCCTGTCTTTTTCTTTGGAATTGGGGGCTGCAAATCGTGAGGGCGGTTAGTCTGTAAAATCGCGGAACAGGCGGGTGCCGAGCATCCGGGTCAATTGCGCCATTAAGATCAGCGCCAAAAACGGCAAGGCGGCCGCTGGTTCCGGAACAACGGCCAGCAACGTCAAAAGCACTGCTGCCGACCCGAACAATATCGCCAGTACGGCGACATGGCGGTCTTCGTTATGGCGTTCAGATTCCCGGGTGCGTTCCAACATTCTGGCCTCCGCAGTTTCAACGGATGCACATTCCAATCAAATTGCGCCGGGAGACCGTCTGCTCTTGGGCTTTGCTGGTGCCATTTCGTGACATTTGTGGGGCGCTGCAAAACACCGGTTTATTGCGGTTGGATACCTCCAAAATAAAGGAGCAATAAAGGCGCTGTTCTTTCGAAGCAATTGCTGCATAAATTACTGAGGTATTTAAATAATGTTAGACTTTATGCGTTCCATTTTATGGTTTGTTTGCACTTTTTTTCGATACTGCGGACAGGGTAGGTAATCGGTAGAGAGTGCAGACGGCTATGGTGGTCAAAGCAGCGCAGAGCGCGTTGGCACAAAGCAAGGATGACAAGCCAGCAGAACAAGAACTTGAAACGAAAGTTTCAGAGGACACACCTGCGCTTGCCTTGGCTGGGCTCCAGTTTTTCGTTGCTGATATTTCCCAGAAAACAATCCTTTGGCATGAGATCGGCAGTCAGAGCTTCCATAGTGAGGTCAAGGACCTGCAGGAAGCACCTTCAAATCTCGCTTTACGCAACCTGTCACCGGAAGACAGGAAAACAATCTTGCGCCTGATACAGGGCGCCATCCGCGATGGGGTTGCCGGGCCGTTTGATGTCGGCGGCGGGCCTGATCACCGGATCCCGGGCATCCCGATCGTTGCACATCGCTATGAACTGGTTGATGGACGGATCGTTGTCATCTGTTTCCCATCGATTGGAGAGGACGAAAACCCGGGCCGCATCGTTCTCGGGCTTGCGCCGATCCTGCAACACTTTGTTGCCTCGTCAAACCGGGTGGTGTTGCTGGTCGACAACTTCGGCTATGTGCGCTTTGCAAGCGACGGCTTTGTCAAAACCTTTCAGATCGAAGACGCCCGGCTGATCATCGGCCGCAACATCGCGCATATTCAAAAACGCGTCGGCCGGACCATCGTTTCCCTGGCGCTGGGCGCCTTGACACGCCGGGCGAGTGCATCCGGCCGCGGCAAGTTTCTGCTGGCTTCCAACGATGCCATCGAGCTGACCTATGAAGCTATGCATTTCCGGATCGGGGGCACCGTGGGGGGCGTCCTGTTTTCCGCAGGCCGGATCGGCGGTGATGTCGATTTTCTCAAAGTCTTTGAAATCTGCAGCGCGCCAATGCTGGTGATCAACACGAAGTCGAAAATGATCATTGCTGCCAACAAGGCGGCGATGAAGACCTACCACCTGACCAACGAAATCATGGACAGCAAGCCGGTCACGGACATTCTGCTTCATCCGAACAATTATTCTTCCCTGCTTGGTGCTGCACAGTCGGAGACCGAGGTCCCGATGTCGATCCCGGTCAATATCCTAAACGGCCAGACAAAGAAGAAACGCTTCCGCGCAATGCTCATCGACAAGGACAGCAAGGAACCGAAGCTCGTTTTGGAAACCCGCAGCTGATCCCTCCCGGCCATCGATCGCAACAATGGCAGGCGTAATCACGGGCGATCGCCTTTATTTTTGCCAAACCTGGCCTTCATGCCCTTGTCATGATGGCCCAGCGGATCTAGGGTCCGCGCGCTAACTTTCCCGTTTCCCCCTGGAGGACATTATGGGCTTTCTTGCTGACGCATTGGCGCGAGTTCAACCATCTGCGACCATCGCCGTCACCAACAAGGCACGCGAGCTGAAAGCCGCAGGCCGCGATGTGATCGGTCTCGGAGCTGGCGAGCCGGATTTCGACACCCCGGAAAACATCAAGGCGGCTGCCATCAAGGCCATTAACGACGGCAAGACCAAGTACACGGCTGTCGATGGTATTCCGGAGCTGAAGGCTGCCATCGCCGAGAAGTTCAAGCGGGAAAACGGGCTCACTTACGAAACCAATCAGATCACTGTCGGCACCGGCGGCAAGCAGGTGCTCTACAATGCACTGGTTGCCACCATCAATCCGGGCGATGAGGTCATCATCCCGACGCCGTACTGGGTCAGCTATCCGGATATGGTTCTTCTGGCTGGCGGCGAACCGGTCATCGTTGAGGCCGACAAGTCCACCTTCAAGATCACGCCGGAAGCGCTTGATGCTGCCATCACGTCGCGCACAAAGTGGCTGATCTTCAACTCGCCGTCCAACCCGTCCGGGGCCGCTTACACGGAAGCTGAACTGAAGGCGCTGTGCAACGTTTTGGTCAAACATCCGCAGGTCTGGATCATGACCGACGACATGTATGAGCACCTGGTCTATGACGACTTCGAGTTCACGACACCGGCCCAGGTCGAGCCGTCGCTTTATGAGCGCACGCTGACCGTCAACGGCGTATCGAAGGCCTATTCCATGACCGGCTGGCGGATCGGCTATGCCGGTGGCCCGGTTGACTTGATCAAGGCCATGGCGAAGGTCCAGTCGCAATCGACCTCCAACCCGAACTCGATTGCGCAGTGGGCCGCAGTTGAAGCGATTTCCGGTACACAGGATTTCATTCCGAAGAACAATGAAATCTTCAAAGCGCGCCGCGATCTCGTTGTTTCCATGCTGAACCAGGCAAACGGCATCACCTGTCCGGTTCCGGAAGGCGCGTTTTATGTCTTCCCGTCCTGTGCGGGCACCATCGGCAAGACCGCGCCGTCCGGCAAAGTGATTGAGAACGACGAAGACTTCGTAACTGAGCTTCTCGAGACAGAAGGTGTCGCGGTTGTTCACGGGTCGGCCTTTGGCCTTGGTCCGAACTTCCGGATTTCCTATGCGACCTCCACGGAAGCTCTGGAACAAGCCTGCACCCGCATTCAGCGCTTCTGCGGCAATCTGAAATAAGTTGAGCTGAAAATCAGCATCTAAGGGCGGCTCCGGCCGCCTTTTTTGTTTGGCTCACTCTGACTTCGGCCAATCAGGCTTTTCTTTCTCGAAGGGCGCGCATAGGGTGAGGTCGATTTTCATTTTGTTTTGGAGGCTGGCTTGGCTGTTCTTCTTCCGCTTTGGCAACGATTGCTGATCACTGTGGCTGCCATGCTTGCGGTGAGTTTTGTTGTCAGCCTGCTCTGGTCTTCTTTGCTGGGTTGGGCCATACCCGGCTATGTATCCGGTGTGGTCGGAGGTGTGACGGCTCTGCCGGTCTGGGAATTCTTGAAGCGGATCCGTCCGGGCCACTAGCTGGCCCGTTCAGTACAGCGTTTGCGGGAAGTCTTCGCGGCCAGTCTTGATTGTAGTCCTGCGTATTTACGATCAAAACTTGCGCCGGTAAACTGTCAGCCTCACGCGCGAGGCACACGCATGCAGACCCAACAAAGACGATGGCTGACCGACCTTATGGAAGGGGTGCCGTCAATCGTATTCATTCTTTTGTGGCGCCAATCCGGGGATCTGGAATTCGCCGGCTGGATTGGCTCTGCGCTTTGCCTCTTTGTATTGAGTGCCCTGATCGGAATGAGGGTCCGGATGCATCCAATCCTGATGGGCGTCAACATTCATATTTTATTGGCAACGCCGCTGATTGTTTGTGTGTTTCGCCTCGGGTTTGACGGTCTGGGAGACGTCCTCGCCGAATATGCCTATGGGGGCGTTCTGGTAACCGTTTTTGCTGTTGGCCTTACCCAGATGCTGGTTTCGCGATCGCGGTTCTCCGCGTTTGAGAATGTCACAGATCGTGCGCAACTGATTTATTCCGCTGTTTTGCTTTTGATCTGCGCTAGCGGTGCTGTTTGGGCACTGCTTACCCCAGACAGCCGTTTTGTGCCGGTGGTGGCCACAATTGCAGCTATGATAATCAGTCGGAATTTCTTGCAGGCGCGCTTGTCAGACAAAAGTGCGGGCGCGGGAATTCTGGTTACAGGTTCTGCGGCAGCGCCGGGCACATCCCAAGATGTTCAGGTCTGAACCCTAGTTCTGACAGGCCGAATTTGCGCCAGGACAAGACGAGAGTGTGTTTGTCCGGGTGTTGTTGCGGTTGATCTGCTGTGTCCGGTTCAGCCGATTGTTGCTGTCGATCCGTTGCTGGGTTGAGAAATTGTTCTGCTGACGATTGAGGTTCTGATTGAGCTGTTGTTGCGCGGACGGCCCGAGCGTTGTGCCGGGTTGGATTACGCCGCGCGGCTGGACTGATTGCGCCTGCGCGAGACTGCTGCCAGAAAACACCAGGCCCGCTGACACAATCGCAGCACCAAACGCCGGTAAGACAGTTCTGGCTAATAGCAACATGTTTGTACCTCTCATTCCATCCCGTGCCCGCGGATCAGTATGGGTGGAGCCGCCCGCAACACCAAATTAATTCGCGAATTGAAGCATTTCGGTGACCGGACGAGCAAAAGGTGCCGGTTGGTAGCGCCGAACGCGCCGCCTGTTTGCTGCGGTGCAGGGTAAGATTTCCTTGCGTTTACCCCGTTTCGGGCGCGACGATAGTGTCCCGCCCTTGATTGAAGGGCCATGACGAATATCACGCCCGGCGCTTTCCGGGTTGTTGGCCTTCGATCCCATCCGGGCGAGACGCGGCGGGCCCGCGTCCTGAACCGCCGGCCGTGCCGCGTTGTAACGAGGATACCCTCGGGCAAACGGGAGGCTCAGTATGGCAAACACCAACAATGGACAGGCAAACTCCAGCGGCAGGGAACCGCGCTGCGTGGCTTTGGTCGGACCCTTTGGCAGCGGTAAAACCAGCTTGCTGGAGGCGATCCTGGCGCGCACCAACAAGGTGGACCGGCAGGGCAAGGTCTCAGACGGAAATACCATTGGTGATGGTTCGGCAGAAGCACGGGCTCATGGGATGAGCGTGGAGCTCAACTTCGCGGATGTGGAATACCTTGGTGACCGGTTCAATTTCATCGATTGTCCGGGATCGGTTGAGTTTTTGGGGGAAATGGACAGCGCCTTGTCCGGTGCGGATCTGGCTGTGGTTGTCGCTGAAGATGATGAGCGCAAGGTTCCAGCCTTGCAGCTCATTCTGAAAGCCCTTGAAGCCCGCGCCATCCCGCGGGTTTTGTTTTTGAATAAGATCGACAAGAGCACTCGGCGGGTCCGCGATGTCTTGAACCTGCTGCAACCGGCGTCAAGCGTCCCACTTGTTTTACGTCAGATACCGATCTGGGAGGACGGTCAGGCCACCGGCTTCATCGATCTCGCCCTGGAACGGGCGCATGTTTATCACGAAAAGGAACCAAGCACCGAGATCGACATGTCGGATGAGGACCGTGCGCGCGAGCATGAAGCCCGGTTCACGATGCTGGAGCATCTTGCCGATCACGATGATGATCTGATGGAAGCGCTGCTTGAGGACATTGCGCCGGACCGGGAGACAGTGTTCGCAGATCTCGTTGAGGAGATGCAGGACGGTTTGATTTGCCCGGTCTTCTTCGGTTCCGGCGAACATGGCAACGGGGTCTCGCGACTCTTGAAAGCCCTTCGCCATGAGGTGCCTTCGGTTAACCGCCTCAAGGCGCGTCTTCTTGATGCCGCGCCCGAAAGCGCAATTCAAGTTATCAAGACGCTTCACACACAACATGGCGGCAAAGTTTCCGTGGCGCGCGTGTTGAGTGGCGCTCTGGCGGAAAATGACAGCCTCTATGTGAATGGAATCACCGAAGCGAAGGTCTCGGGGCTGTTCTCCCTGTTTGGACAGCAATTGAACAAGATCTCAAGGGCGTCTGAGGGCGACCTCGTCGGCCTGGGGCGTTTGGATGATGTTCAAACCGGTGATGTTCTGAGCCTTCAGGGCAGCAAACTCGCAGCTCTGGACACTGCGGACACCCGGCGGCCGGTCTTGGCGACGGCGATTGAAGCCGGGCAGCGCAAGGATGAGGTTCGCTTGTCTGCTGCCCTTTCCAAGCTTGCCGAAGAAGACGGCTCCCTGACAGTCGCACAAAACCAGATAACGGCTGAAACCTTGTTATGCGGGCAGGGTGAAATGCATTTGCGCGTCGCTCAGGAGCGCTTGTCTGGAAAATACGGGCTGGATGTCGCCGTGCATGCGCCGCATGTGCCTTATTCCGAAACGATCCGTGGCAGCACAACAGCGCGCGGACGTCACAAGAAGCAGTCCGGTGGTCACGGGCAGTTCGGTGACGTAGTTCTTGAGATTTCGCCACTGCCGAGAGGAGAAGGCATCCAGTTCACCGATCGTATTACCGGGGGCGTGGTGCCCAAGCAATACATCGCATCGGTGAAGGAAGGTGTTCTGGAAGCACTGGGCCAGGGGCCGCTCGGGTTTCCTGTTGTCGACCTGTCAGTTTGTCTTGTCGACGGGTCGTATCACTCGGTCGACAGTTCCGATCAGGCGTTCAAGATGGCAGGTATCCTGGCGATCCGGGAAGGCCTGTCCGACTGCAAGCCCGTTCTGCTGGAGCCTATCCACAAGGTGGTCGTCGCGTGTCCAAGTGATGCGACCGCTAGGATCAATGCCATTGTTTCCGCCAGGCGCGGGCAGCTGCTTGGATTTGACGCCCGTCCCGGCTGGAGCGGTTGGGATGAGGTTCAGGCGCTGATGCCAGAAGCTGAAATCGGGGATCTGATTGTTGAACTCCGGTCCGCGACGGCGGGAGTTGCCAGCTATACGGCAGAGTTCGATCATATGGCGGAGCTGTCGGGCAAAGCAGCGGACCAGGCGCTCCAGCGTTCGGGAAAACAAGCGGCGTAGTGAGCCGCGCGAGTGCAAAGTGTTGATCTGTCTCATTTGATTGTGTGTCCATTCCCCTACGCTCTAAACGGGATGGTGGACGCAGAAAGGAGATTGTCGATGCTTGCGATTGAAAAACAGTAAGGGGACCGCGTCTATGTTCATCTGCGCGGTCCTCTCAATGCTGAATTGATGCAGGCCGGGTTGGAGGATCTCATTGAAGCCGCAGAGGATCTGACCAACGGCACGATGCTCTATGTCATTGATGATTTCGAATGGCCAACCGCAGGCGCGTTGGCTGTCGAATTCAAGATGATGCCAGACCTTCTGAAGCTTCTGGGGAAATTCCGAAAGTGCGCGGTCTTGTGCGATGCAGGCTGAATTCGCAAGGTTGCTGAGATCGAAGGGATGCTGATCCCGGGGCTTGAGATCAAAAGCTTTGTTTCAAAAGACCGGGAAGCCGCTGAAAACTGGCTGGCACAAGCCTGACACAAGTCTGACACTTGGCATCGGTCACTCGGGCGTTATTTGCGTTTGAACACACAATCCGGTCTTTCTACGTCCAGATTGGGAGTTTGACGATGAATATCTTGACCAAACGCAGCTGGGAATTGCCCGAGCGCGAAGCGACCCCAGAGCATGTCTTCTTGAACAGACGCCAGATCCTTGCGGGGCTCGCAGGGGGAGGTGCATTGCTCGGAAGCGGACTTGGGATGAGGCGGGCCTTTGCCGAGGCAGACCCGAGCGCGGGGCTCTATCCTGTTCCACGCAATTCTGCATTTACCTTGGACCGGCCACTGACTGACGAAGACGTGGCGTCGAAGTACAACAATTTCTATGAGTTTGGCTCTCACAAGCAGATTTGGCCGGCGGCCCAGAACCTTGAGATCCGTCCATGGACTGTGATGCTGGACGGCCTCATCGACAATCCTCAGACGATTGATATCGATGCACTTCTTGCCAAGATGCCTTTGGAGGAGCGCCTTTATCGCCATCGGTGTGTTGAGGCTTGGTCCATGGCGGTGCCGTGGTCGGGTTTCCCGCTCGCCGAACTGGTCAAACTGGCGGGGCCGCAAACGGGTGCCAAATATCTTCGGTTCGAAACATTCCTCAATCCGGAAGTTGCCAGCGGTCAGAAACAATCCTGGTATCCGTGGCCTTATGTTGAAGGCCTGACCCTTGCAGAGGCGACCAATGAACTGGCGTTCATGGCGACTGGGATCTACGGAAAACCGCTTGCCAAGCAGTTCGGTGCGCCGATCCGGTTGGTAACGCCTTGGAAATACGGATTTAAATGCATCAAGTCCGTGGTGCGGATCTCGTTCACTGACAAGCGTCCAGTGAGCTTCTGGGAAGAAATTCAGCCGAAGGAATACGGGTTTTGGGCGAATGTGAACCCGTCGGTCCCACATCGGCGCTGGCCCCAGGCAACCGAGAAACTGTTGGGAACCGATCAACGGCGGAACACACTGCTCTACAATGGCTACGAGGAGCAAGTCGCTGGTCTTTATAAAGACATGACCGGCGAGCTTTTGTTTATGTAAAATTGTGTTGCATCTGTTGTTTTTGCATCGAGACTATTAACAATAGTCTCGATGTAATTATGTATTACTGTATATTGAAGTTGTTAGCATTTTTAAATTAAGCTGATCGTCGTCGCTTTTTCTCTAAGTGTGCTTTTGTGCGCTCAGAAAGGCTTAGATGGTCGTCGAGTGGATCGCAAATATTGGCGCTCTTTCGCTAGGTGCTCTGGCGTTCTACTTCTTTGCGCGCCGGGATACCTTGCACGCGCGCCGCTCGGTCAATAATGCGTTCCTGGGCGCATTGTTTGGTCTTCTGTCCGCTCTGGTCGTGATGATGCCCGTCCACTTCGGCGATGGTGCCACGTTCGACACGCGGGCTGCACCGGCGATTCTGAGTGGATACTTCCTTGGGCCTTTGGGGGGAATCATTGCGGCAAGCATCGCAGGCGCTGCGCGTTATTGGGTGGGCGGACCGTTTGTGATTGGCGGAAGCCTCAGCCCGTTTTTTTACGCTGCATTTGGGGCAATTGTTGGGGCCTGCTGCCGTCATCGAGACCTTGGACCGGGTCCCTTGCGGCTCTTGTCCATTGCCATTGTCGGTACGGTCTTTGTGCTGCCGTGTTTCTTTATCGATCAAGGTGTAGCGGTTGGGCTCACCGTCCTTGAAAACGCTTGGTATCTTCTTCTGATCGGAAACGTCGTTGGTGTCGTCATTCTTGGCCTGATGATCAGCGAGGCCAAGAAATTCTCTGTTGAGCACAAGGCGCTCAAATCCACGCTCTTTCTGACTGACCTCGCCCGGTCATCTGCTGGAATTGCTGTGTGGCGTTTCGATATGGCTGCCAATCGTCTCACCTGGGACGATGCAATGTTCCGATTGTTTGATGTCGATCCCGGGTCTTTTAAAAGCGAGTTTAATGACTGGGAGCGGACTGTTCACCCCGATGACATCGATGCAGCCCGCCGGCAATTCCTGGAGGCCTATGAGAAGAAATCCGGGTTCGCCACCGATTTTCGGATCGTGCGCCGGGATGGCAGCGTCCGCTGGTTGGCCGCCCATTGTAATTTTCTTGAAGACGATGCCGGCAACGTTACTGAAGCCGTCGGGGTGAATTGGGACATCACGGACCGCAAGGAAATGGCGGACAGTCTCTTTGAGAGAGAAAAGGAAGCTCGGCTTCGCTCAGAAGAGCTGGAGGTCACCTTGGCATCGGTGGTACAGGGCGTCAGTGCGTTTGATAAGGATGGCAGACTGCGTTTTTGCAATGACCGAGCCGGGGAGTTTACCGGGCTTCCGCCGGAAATGCTTGTGCCTGGAACGTCCTACCACGCCTACAACCAGTATCGGCTAGGCGCTTTCGTGACCGGGTTTCCAGGAGAGGCCACCAAAACCGTTCCAGAGAGTGCCCAGCCTACCTCACACATTCGCTCGTTAATCCACCTGTCCAATAGCCGGATTCTGTCTTTTTCCGCAGCTCCAATGCCGGACGGCGGATGGGTAGAGACGTATGAAGATGTCACCGAGAAAGTCGTTGCGGATGAGCGCGTCAAAAAAGCAGCTGAAACGGATAACCTGACCGAACTGGCCAATCGATTGTCCTTCAGGGAGACTTTGGATCACGTCGTTGAAAATGCCGGGAATGCCGATGGGGTATCGCCATCGCTGCTGCTCATTGACCTAAACGACTTCAAGGCGGTGAACGACAGTCATGGCCATGTCGTCGGTGATCGTTTGCTGCAACACGTTGCCAACACTCTGAAAGCGGTCATCGAAGGTGGTGATCTTGCGGCCCGTTTGGGCGGCGATGAGTTTGCGCTTGTGCTCAAGCCGCGCAAGGACGAAGACATCCGCGAGATTGCTTCCGGTTTGTGCGCTGCGTTCGACTTGCCCGTTAATCTCGACGGGCTCATGGTTCAGAGCGGACTGAGCGTTGGAGTGGCTATCATTACCGCAGATGGTGCCGGTTCTGAAGAGACGCTCTCACGCGCTGATCTTGCGCTTTATAAGGCCAAGCAGGAGAAAAGATCCGCGTACCGTGTCTTTGACGCCGATATTGCGCTTGAAGATGCAGAGCGGAAGCGCACGAAGAATGCTCTGATCCGCGTGGTGGAAAATCAGGGGCTTGATGTTTTTTGCCAGCCGATCCTGAACCTGGAAACGCATCGGGTCGATCACTTCGAGGCTTTGGTTCGTTGGCATCAGGGCGAGGCAAGTTATGTCCCCCCTTCAAATTTCATTCCGCTGGCCGAAGAGATTGGCCTGATCGCGAAGGTTGGCGATTTTGTTCTGTCTGAAGTGTTGCACTCTCTGGCAACCTGGCCGGACGATTACCGCGCCTGCGTGAATGTCTCGGTTTTGCAGCTTGGCGATGGGCGATTTGTCGAACGAGTTCTTGGCGGTCTAAAAGCAGCTGGACTTTCTCCACATCGCCTGGAACTGGAGTTGACCGAGAGTGTTTTGATGTCCGCAGGCTCAGCCGCTCATGAGGATCTCAGAAAATTGCGAGATGCTGGTCTGAACCTGGCCTTGGACGATTTCGGCATCGGCTTCTCGTCATTTGGCTATTTGCAGGAACTGCCATTCAACAAGCTCAAGATTGACCGCAGGTTTGTTTCGGAAGTTGAAAAAGACGAGGGCAGTGCAGCGATTTTGAGAACGATCGCGGCGCTGGCTGACAATCTGGATATGAAGTCGACGGCCGAAGGCGTCGAAACGGCTCAGCAGTTGGGCGTGGTGAGAGCTTGCGGATGCCACTACGGTCAAGGCTACTTCATCGGTCAGCCAATCCCGCTTGAGGATGTGCAACAAGCGTACTTTGAGGTTCCCAAAGTTGCCAAGGCTGCGCTTAACGCTTGAGTACGTTCATGTAGGCAAAAAAAAGCCGGGTCTTAAAGGACCCGGCAGTTTGAATTGATTCACTGTAACCAGTGGAATCACCTTCCAGAGGGGAACAGCTGGTCGAGGCATCACTGGGAGGAGGACGTGATGCCTGTGTGACCAACAGTGATGCTTATATGCAGTGCACAAGCTGCTTAAACAAGAGGCAGCGATGCAGATCTGCTATGCAAATCGCGCAGAGCTTTGACTGTCCTTAGATTTATCAGTTTTCTGAGTGAGTTACAGGCTGAGGGTCATACCAGACGCCCGCGCAAGAGCGTCAGCCGGGTGGATATCTTGTTGCGAATTCAGACCCGGCTGCTCTCAATAAAACTTGGTTCGTGCCCCAATGCTCATCACAACAGCATGCTGCAGAGAGTTGTCCGAACAAACCAAACTTCCCGAAAGACAGATGCAGGGTCGCTATTCCGTCTGGTTGCGAGTGTGACCGATGCTGGGCGCTCGGGGGGCTTTCTTTTAGTACACCCAGTTTTGGGCGTTCTTCAGCAAAAACTCCCGGAATGCCGTGACCCGTGCAGTGTTCTTGAGCTCCGACGGATAGACGAAATAGGTGTCGAAGGACGGCACCTTGTCTTCCTGGTCTTCAAGCACGGGAACCAGGTTCCGGCCATTGTCGATGATATAGTCTGGCAACATCGCAATACCGGCGCCTGTCTGAACAGCGCGCTTGATCGCGATGATGTTGTTGACCTGGAGCACTGACTGCCGCGGTTTTCCATCCACGCGGCCGGCCGTCACAAGCCAGTTCATGGAGCGCAGATAGGCAGGGGCCTGCTCGCCAAAAGTGATGATGCGATGATCATCAATGTCTTCGATCGAAGAAGGCGCGCCAAAGCGCTGGATATATTCAGGTGACGCAAATACGTGAAAGTGCACGGTGAAGAGTTTGCGTTGAATGAGGTCCGGCTGTGTCGGCTGGCGCAATCTGATCGCAACATCGGCTTCGCGCATGCTGAGATCGAGCTCGTCGTCGTCGAAAATCAGCTGCAGCTCGACATCCGGATAAAGATCAGTGAAGCTTCTGATCCTTGATGCCAGCCAGGTTGACCCCAAGCCAACCGTGGTCGTGACTTTCAAAACGCCAGACGGCTTGTCCTTGCTGTCCTTGAGCCTGGATTGCACGGCCTCCAGCTTCATCAGGACATCACCGGCAGTGCGATAGAGAAGTTCGCCTTGTTCCGTCAGCAGCAGGCCGCGGGCATGCCGGTGGAATAGGGGAACCCCCAGATCATGCTCAAGCGCACTGACCTGGCGGCTCACCGCGGATTGGCTCATATGAAGCGTATCGCCCGCATGGGTGAAGCTGCCGGCTTGCGCGGCAGCGTGGAAGATACGCAATTTGTCCCAATCCATGGCATTCCCCAATCCGTCCAGCCGGGAAACTGCGTTACTCAGCAGCCTGTTGTGAACCGACAGCATCCTGTTCGGCGAGATACTTTTCCGCTTCAAGGGCAGCCATACAGCCCATTCCGGCTGCGGTGACCGCCTGGCGGTAAATATCGTCGGTAACGTCACCGGCTGCGAAAACGCCGGGGATCGAAGTCTTGGTGGAATCCGGTGCGGTTTCCAGATAGCCGTTCGGTTTCAAGGTCAATTGATCCTTGAACAGTTCAACGGATGGCGCGTGGCCGATCGCAATGAACACACCATCGGTGGAGATTTCCTGAAGCTCGCCGGTCTTGGTGCTTTTCAGGCGCACACCAGTGACCGCTTTCGGCTCGCCGCCTCCGAGGATCTCGTCAACCTGATGGTCCCAGATCACTTCGATTTTCTCGTGTGAGAACAGCCGGTCCTGGAGGATCTTTTCGGCGCGCAAGCTGTCGCGGCGGTGCACCAGCGTCACCTTGGAGGCAAGGTTCGCCAGGTAGAGCGCTTCTTCGACGGCCGTGTTGCCGCCGCCGACCACGACGACTTCGCGGTTCCGATAGAAGAAGCCGTCACATGTCGCACAGGCCGAAACACCGGCACCCATGTAATCCTGTTCGGAGGAGAGGCCCAGCCAGCGGGCTTGCGCGCCGGTCGCGATCACCAAAGTGTCTGCGGTGAACACGGTGCCGCTATCTGCTTCCAGCCGGAAGGGGCGCACCGACAAGTCCGCCTTGATGATCGTGTCGTAGATGATTTCCGTGCCGACATTTTCAGCCTGCTTTTGCATCTGCTCCATAAGCCATGGGCCCATGACCGGGTCTGCAAAGCCGGGATAGTTTTCGACATCGGTGGTGATGGTCAGCTGACCGCCCGGCTGAATTCCGGCAACCAAGGTCGGTTGGATCATGGCGCGGGCCGCATAGATGGCCGCGGTATAACCGGCCGGGCCGGAGCCGACGATCAACAGCTTGCTGTGCTTAGTACTCATGGGCGTAGTATAATCCGTGTTTCTTGTCTCAACCGTGACTGCCAGATGTCAGTCACCTTGCGATATTTGACCGGCTTGGTGAAGCGCCCTGTAGTCTGCCAGAATACGTTCTGCGATCACAGGTGTTGCGTCAATCGGGTCGTAGGTAGTGGTTTTCAGTGGCCCTGGGAAGGGGTGAACACATCCCATACCTTCCAAAGTCCCCAAAAACTGGGTGATCTTTGTGTGACCACCGCTTGGATGAAAGACGTGGATCGGCTTGCCTGTGGCTGTGGCCTCGCCAATCATGTTGGTCGAATCTGCGGTTGCAATGATGGCGTCGGACTTCGCCAGGAAATGACCGTACGGATTGTTGCCGGTTCCGTCCCAGAAGAAATGATCGCCATCTTGGGAAATGGCCTTGATCCCGTCGACCAGCAACTCGGGGGTCCGCCGCGAAGCTGTGATCAGAAAATGCGCCCCGTTCTGTTCCGCTGTCTCACGCAGTCCGTCCAGAAATCGGGTTTGATCATTGTCTGTGAAGGTGTGGTGCCGGCTGTTGCCGCCCACAAGCACAGCCACTTTCGGTTGAGGGAAATTGTCGATCTGCGGCACCGTTTTTGCCTTCAGCTCAGAAAGACGCGCTGCAGAAAACTTGTGGGGAGAGGTCGGTGTAACCAGGACATTGTCGCCGCGGAGCGGATCGTGCTCGGGAACCCAAATGAGATCAGCAGTCTTTGCACCGGACCTTGGGTCTTTCAGGAACACCGTGAAGGTTTTGCCGTTGGACGCTTTCTTGAGGCGGCGCAGGTAAGCCGCAGCCCTGCGGCCGGAGGCCACTGCAATATCAGGGAACGGCGGCGCGAGCGGGCTCCCTGGCCGGTCTTCCCGGTCGGCGGGCGGAAACGGGCCAAACGGCAGCCACCAGGAATAGGGCGGTTTTGGAGAAACGGTCCGCATTTCGTAGGGAAGGTTGAGGGTATCCGCGACGCCGACGCATTGCGCGACGTCGCCCGCCTTACCATCCGTCAAAATCCAAAGGGAACGGGGCGATGCCGTTGAATTCAACATAAACTGCGGGATTTCCCTGTCGGAATCTTTCAAGATTGTGCGCAAATTTGTTATAGTCTTGCACAAACGCGCAAAAAGTCATAACTCGGCACCGTAGAAACACGTTTGTGCATGAAACTCAAGTTTTTGCGGAACCTCACGTCAGCCCCAGTTTCGGGCCGTGTGACGGCACCGTCCCAGAATTCATAGGAGAGCGGTGTGAAAGCGCGCCTTGATGCCATTGACTGGCAAATCCTGAAGGAATTGCAAGATGATGGCCGGATGACCAATGTTGAGTTGGCTCGCCGGGTCGGAATTTCCGCGCCGCCGTGTTTGAGACGCGTACGTGCGCTTGAAGAAGCTGGCCTGATTCAAGGCTACCGGACGCTCCTGGATGAAAAGCAGCTCGGGTACGATGTCACAGCGTTTGCCATGGTAGGCCTTCACAGCCAAACCGAAGCAGACCTGATTGCCTTTGAGCAGACGGTGGAAAAATGGCCGCTGGTTCGCGAGAGCTATATGCTTTCAGGGGAGGTGGATTTCCTTCTGAAATGCGTCTCGCCGGATTTGCAGACTTTCCAGAATTTCGTGATCCGTGAACTCACGGCTGCGCCAAACGTGGACAGTGTCCGCACAGCACTCACCATCCGCCGGACCAAGGATGAGCCGGTCGTGCCGATCGACGGCTGAACTTAATTCCTCAAGTCATTTCGAATGTGTGATGGGCTGCCTGACTAAAACAGGCAGCTTTGGCCTTCGCGTTTCAGGCTTTCGGTGCCGTTTTCATAGCCTGAGGAACTTTTTTCAGACGTTTGAGCAGCCGATTGAGAAGCGAGATGTCGCGGAGCGCCGTTGCTACGAGCGTGAAGCTGATGCTGAGCAACGCACAGGTCGTCAGGATCGCGATTGGCAGCCACTGATCATAGTGGAAGGTGTCGAGCGCCTGGTCCACCGGGTCAACGCCTGAATAGATGCGGCTGCGAATGACTTCCCGGTAACTTCCGATCTGTGTGGAGCCATGCTTGATGTAGCCGAGACCGGCAACCATCGCCAAAACAGCTGCGCTCAAGGCCACCAAAAAACCAAATAGCTTCAACGCGAAAAAGTAAGCCCGCTCGTCAGCGTGATCCAACAGCCGCCGGAAGATTTTCTTCTCCCTGTAGGCAAGCTTGGATGCCAGAAAGAAACGATATCCCCACAAGGGGATGGCAAGCATTAGTAGCCAGAAACCAATTACGTGAAAAACCATTTTGGATCTCCGAATCCCACCGCCTTAGACCTTAAATCCTTTCACGATCAGAATAAAAGGTACTCGGCGGTGAAAATCGAAAACTTGGCAAAATTCTGTATTGGGCTTCTGCCGGATTGGACAGGCTGGCAGCGTCAGATGAACTGCACTTCCACGATCTCGTAGGAGCGGGCACCGCCTGGGGCGGCGACTTCCACGCTGTCGCCTACCGACTTTCCGATGAGCGCACGGGCGATCGGAGAAGAAATAGAAACCTTGCTTTGTTTCACATCGGACTCAACGTCGCCGACGATCATGTATTTCTTTTCTTCTTCCGTGTCTTCGTCAACCAAGCTCACGGTCGCGCCGAACTTGACAACATCGCCAGACAGCTTGCTCACGTCGATGATTTCGGCGCGGGACAGTTTGTCTTCCAATTCCGCGATCCGGCCCTCGTTCAGGCTCTGAGCTTCCTTGGCCGCGTGGTATTCAGCGTTTTCCGACAGGTCGCCATGCGCGCGGGCCTCTGAAATGGCATCAACAATGCGCGGGCGCTCGACACCGGTCCGTTCCTTCAGCTCGTTTTGGAGCATGGTGTAACCGGCGGAGGTCATCGGAACTTTTTCCATGGGTCTAAGACCTTCAGCTTATTGGGTCCTCTCGAAGAAGACCACGCTTCACAAAAACAAACCCAGCCGGGAAAGGGCACTTTCCCGGCCGGTTTCAACTCATATTAGCCTTAGGCGAAGTAGGATTGCAAAGGCCTAACTTCAAGACTCCCCGCTTTATGCGCACAGATGCCCTTCGCAGCAGCAATCGATCCTGCAAGCGTGGTGTAATATGGAACTTTGTTCAAAAGGGCTGCACGGCGCATGGAGCGGCTGTCGGCAATCGCTTGAACACCTTCGGTCGTGTTGAAGACAAGCTGCACTTCGCCATTCTTGACCGCATCGACAATATGCGGACGGCCTTCCATGACCTTGTTGATCTTCTCAGCCTTGATGCCTTGCTCTTTCAGGAACGTCTGGGTTCCCGCTGTCGCGATAATTTTGAACCCGGCATCTTCCAGGCTGCGGACGGCGTCAACGACGGACGCCTTGTCCTGATCCCGCATGGAGACAAACACCGTGCCTTCCGACGGAACGCCCGTACCGGCCCCGATCTGGGACTTTGCGAAGGCTGTTCCAAAGTGGTTGTCGAGGCCCATGACCTCGCCGGTGGAGCGCATCTCCGGCCCAAGAATTGTGTCGACGCCCGGGAACCTTGCAAATGGGAACACGGCTTCCTTGACGGCGATGTGGTCGAATTTCTTCTCTGCAAGGCCGAAGGACGCCAGGCTTTCTCCGGCCATGACACGGCTGGCGATCTTTGCAATCGGCTCGCCGACGGTTTTTGCAACAAACGGCACAGTCCGCGATGCCCGCGGGTTCACTTCAAGAACGTAGATTTCGCCGTCCTTGATTGCGTATTGCACGTTCATCAGGCCGCCAACTTCGAGGGCGAGCGCCATTTCTGTTGTCTGACGCTTCAGTTCCTCGATCAGGTCTTCAGACAGCGAGAACGGGGGCAGGGAACAGGCACTGTCACCGGAGTGAATGCCAGCTTCTTCGATGTGTTCCATGATACCGCAGACGAAGACGTCCTTGCCATCGCACAGGGCGTCGACATCAACCTCGATGGCGCCTTCCAGATACCGGTCGAACAGCAGCGGATTCGTGCCCAGAACCGTGTTGATCTGGCCGGTCTTGTCGTTCGGGTATTTCGCCCGCACTTCGGCAGGAACGAGTTCCGGCAGAGTGCCAAGAAGATAGGAATTGAGGCTTTCCTCATCCCGAATGATCTGCATGGCGCGGCCGCCCAGAACATAAGACGGGCGCACCACCAGCGGCAGACCGAGCTGGCTGGCGATCAAGCGGCCCTGCTCAACGGAATAGGCGATGCCATTTTCCGGCTGCTTCAGGCCAAGCTTGATCAGCAGCTTTTGGAATCGGTCACGGTCTTCCGCCAGGTCGATCATGTCAGGCGACGTGCCAAGGATCGGCACGTTGGCCTTGACCAGCGACTGGGCCAGCTTCAAAGGCGTCTGACCACCGAACTGGACGATAACGCCGTGAAGCGTTCCGTTTTCCTGTTCCTTGCGGATGATTTCCAGAACGTCTTCCGGTGTCAGCGGTTCGAAGTAGAGACGGTCTGACGTATCGTAGTCCGTGGACACGGTCTCCGGGTTGCAGTTGACCATGATGGTCTCATAGCCGGCATCTTCCAGAGCGAAGGCGGCGTGACAGCAGCAATAATCAAACTCGATGCCCTGGCCGATCCGGTTCGGACCGCCGCCGAGAATAACAACTTTCTTGGCGTCCGACGGATTGGCTTCACAGGCCGGAGCGCCCATGAAGGGAGCTTCGTAGGTGGAGTACATGTATGCGGTCGGCGACGCGAATTCGGCCGCGCAGGTGTCGATGCGCTTGAAAACAGGGTGGACGTTCAGCTCATTCCGCAGCTTGACAATATCGTCCGTGTCCACGCGGGCAAGGCTTGCAAGCCGTGCGTCGGAGAAGCCCATGCCTTTGAGTTTGCGCAAATTGGCAGCATCCTTGGGCAGGCCGATATTCCGGATCTTGGCTTCCATGGCCAGAATGTCGGCCATCTGTTCCAGGAACCAGGTGTTGATACCACTTGCCTGATTGACTTCCTCTACCGTCATGCCGAGGCGCATGGCTTGCGCAACTGACAGCAACCGGGTTGGAGTTGCTGTTGAAACGGCAGCCCGCAACGCGTTCTTGTCGTCGCCCTGGTCAAGGCCCGGAATGTCGATCTCATCGAGACCGTTCAAGCCGGTTTCCAGACCGCGCAGCGCTTTTTGAAGGCTCTCGTTGAAGGTCCGGCCAATGGCCATGACTTCACCAACCGATTTCATCGCCGTTGTCAGGTAAGGCTCGGAGCCCGGGAATTTTTCGAAGGCAAAGCGCGGGATTTTAGTGACCACATAGTCGATGCTCGGTTCGAAAGAGGCTGGTGTTGCTCCGCCCGTGATATCGTTTTCCAGCTCGTCCAGTGTGTAGCCGACCGCAAGTTTCGCGGCGATCTTCGCGATCGGAAAGCCGGTTGCCTTGGAGGCGAGGGCGGATGAGCGGGAAACGCGCGGGTTCATCTCAATGACCACAAGGCGTCCGTTCTCCGGATTGACGGCGAACTGGACGTTTGAGCCGCCGGTTTCGACGCCGATTTCGCGCAGGACCGCGATCGAAGCGTCCCGCATGATCTGATATTCTTTATCGGTCAGCGTGAGAGCTGGTGCGACGGTGATGGAGTCGCCGGTGTGGACGCCCATCGGGTCAACGTTCTCGATGGAACAGATGATGATGCAGTTGTCCGCTTTGTCGCGGACGACCTCCATTTCATACTCTTTCCAGCCGAGCAGGCTCTCATCAATCAGGACCTGGCCAACCGGAGACGCGTCGATGCCCGACCGCACGATCGTCTCATATTCTTCCCGGTTATAGGCAACACCGCCGCCTGTGCCGCCGAGCGTGAAAGCGGGGCGAATAATGGCTGGCAGGCCAATTTCATCCAGAGCGCGCATGGCCTCCAAATAACCGGTGTTCCGGTCGTAGCCGGTGATCTTACCATCTTCACCGCGAATGGCCGGGGAGGAGGCAATGGCCGCCCGGGGATTCTCAAGACCGATCACGTCCATGGCCGCGCGGAACTTTTCGCGGTCTTCCGCCTTGTCAATGACGTCGGCACGCGCGCCGATCATCTCAACGCCGAATTTTTCCAGAACACCCATCTGTTCCAGGTCCAGCGCACAGTTCAGCGCGGTTTGCCCACCCATCGTCGGCAAAAGCGCGTCCGGGCGTTCCTTTTCAATGATCTTGGCGACCAGCTCCGGCGTGATCGGTTCAATGTATGTCGCATCGGCCAGGTCCGGATCCGTCATGATCGTCGCCGGGTTCGAGTTGACCAGGATAATTCGATAGCCTTCTTCGCGCAGGGCCTTGCACGCCTG
>ERZ1023313.162-NODE-162-length-26430-cov-5.465630_pt1 | contig 26430 bp, 34 predicted proteins | sample MGYA00521233_ERZ1023313 | MGnify/ENA primary metagenome ERZ1023313 (study PRJEB32759, sample SAMN07749866) | skin metagenome | biome: transportation; feature: city; material: polyester macromolecule | host: Homo sapiens | place: Hong Kong:TKO line | collected... | reverse complement strand
GTGCGCAAGGACAAGGCTCACGCCAACCAGAAACATGAAAGTTCCGGCGAGCAGGCGGCCGAATGCAAGCCAAACAGGATGGAACGCGATTCCGTCGATTAAACCTGAAAACTCGAGATCCCAAACAAAGTGAAAAAGCACAACGCCAAAAATAGCAACACCGCGAACGGTATCGATCAGCAAAATTCGCTGATTTGATAGACTTTCGTGATCATTGCCTGAACTAATCATCTCGCGGGCAGTTAAACCTCTTTCGGCCACAGAAAACGTGATTGGTACATCATTGTTCTAACCGGGAAGACCTGCAAACCCAGTTTGGCGGACCGGCTCTAAATTCCAAGTGAACGAATGGTGCTGAAATATCCCGATCAATATTGGCTACGAATGCTTAACCATACTGGGTCGTCAAAGTGCACCAAGCACCTGACGGTGGCCAAAGATACAGTTTTGTCGCAAAGTTTTCTTCGGCGGTTTTGTTTGGTCTGAAATCCTGGAAGGCGTTCATTTAGTCTCGGTAATGTCGATTAGAGCTGTTTCACTTGTTGAAAACGCTGCGCATCCAGCCCCAACCCGCTTGAATTCAGGTTTCCCCTTTCCATGCCAGGAGCCGCATAGCATTTGCGGTGACGAGTACTGTTGCGCCTGTGTCGGCAAGGATTGCTGGCCAAAGACCGGTTACACCCAAAACGGTCGTCACCAAAAACAAAGTTTTCAGGCCCAGAGCCATCCCCACGTTCAGTTTAATGTTCCTCATCACCGCATGAGACAGGTTTATCATCTTGGCAACGTCCATCACCCGCCCATGCAATATGGCAGCGTCGGCAGTTTCAAGTGCCACATCCGTGCCCCCTCCCATGGCGATGCCGATATCCGCGGCGGCCAGAGCCGGCGCGTCGTTGATGCCGTCTCCCACCTTGGCAACTTTCAGGCCGTCCGCGCGTAGTTCATTCACGACCCGTTGCTTGTCTTGCGGTAGAAGGTCCGCACGCGGCTCGATGCCAAGCGTGTCTGCAATCGCCGTGGCAGTTCGGGTGTTATCGCCCGTCAGCATCAGCGTGCGGATTCCCTTCGTCTTTAAGGAAGCGAGACCGTCTATCGCATCTGTCCTTGGTTCGTCACGCATGGCGAAAAGAGCGGAAACCTTGTTGTCTACAAGCAGCACAGAAACAGTTTTGCCCTCGGCATTGAACGCATCTACAACCGCAATCTGATTTTCAGTCATGCTGACCCGGTCGCGAGCAGCGGTCGCGGATCCAAGAAAAACCGGCACACCGCCAACCCGCCCTTCGACGCCTTTCCCGGTGACCGCGCGTGCTTCGGATGCAGGCGGAATGGGTGCATTCTCCGAGGCAGCCTTTTGCAAAACTGCGAGAGCAAGTGGATGGTTCGATCCCTGCTCCAATGCTGCCGCAAGGCTCAGCAACCGCTGATCGCTGCTCCCAAATGACCTGATATCGGTAACCACCGGCCGTCCTTCTGTGAGAGTTCCGGTTTTGTCGAAAGCCACCGCCGTTATCGCTGAAAAACCCTCAAGCACGGCGCCCCCCTTCATTAGGAGGCCGCGCCGAGCCCCGCTCGCCAGACCGGCGGCAACTGCCGCCGGTGTGGAAATAACCAGGGCGCAAGGGCAGCCAATCAAGAGAATGGCAAGTCCCTTGTAGATCCATTCGCTCCAGTCAGCGCCAGCAAAGACTGGCGGCACCGTCGCAATAAGAGCTCCCAACACAAGAACCCCTGGCGTATAGTAGCGTGAGAACCGGTCAATGAACCGCTCGGTCGGTGCCTTACTAGATTGTGCCTCTTCGACCAGACGGACCACGCGGGCGATCGTATTATCGTCGGCGGCAGCAGTCACTCTGATGCGCAAAACTCCGTCTAGACTAATGGTTCCTGCATATACTGTGTCCCCCTGTGACTTACGTCTGGGGACACTCTCGCCGGTCACAGGTGCTTCGTTTATCTCGGACGAACCTTCAGTGATTTCCCCATCTGCGGCAATACGATCACCCGGCCTCACAACGATGACGTCGCCAACAGAAAGCCTATCTGCGGGCACTTCCGAGATGGTATTTCCTTGTTCCAGATAGGCAGTCTTTGGAATCAAATCGGCGAGGCCCGCAATACTGGCCCGCGCACGCTCAGCAGCAACACCCTCCAACATTTCACCAACCAGAAAGAGAAAGACTACAACAGCAGCTTCTTCGGTTGCCCCTATCAGCACCGCACCAACCGCCGCGACAGTCATCAGCGTTTCTATTGAAAACGGGCTGCCCAATGTGGCGGCCACAAACGCACGGCGCGCCACCGGAACGAGACCGACTAGCATAGCAATCAAGAACGCCCAATACGCCGCTTCCGGAATTAGTTGGCCAATCAAAAAAGCACTGATGAGTGCCATGCCGCACGAAATCGTCAACAGAGCCTTGCGTGTCCTCCACCATGGTTGATCCGCAACATGGCTCGCATGGTTTTGCGACATGGGTTCGGCCGGCGCGATGCCAAAACCGAGGTGCCTTACCCGCTGCATGACCTGGTTTTTGGAAACCGTACCGTCATGGCTGATCGACAAACTGGCTCCGGGCACGGATACTGCCACCTCCTCAATCCCCGGCAAGCGGCGTAAAGCGGTGTCGATCTTTGAAGCGCATGAGGCACAATCCATGCCTTCGACTCTGAAACGGACTATTAGTTTTGAACTGTCGGGGTGTATAGTCATTTGCGGCCTCTTGCACTTTCTCTCTGCAAGATAGCCTCTCTAGTAACTAGAGCTTCAAGTGACGCAGGCGATTTTTTTCAATTTCACAGCTTTGTCAAAGTGCTGGCGTTTCAAATTTCATTTTCCGTTTTCGCAGTTATGGATTTCTTGAGAATTTATCTGTACGTATTGCGAATGCGTAAGTGGGTCTTAACCATACTGATTGTGTTTTATACGGGGCTTCATTCCGCCGCCGCAATTGGTGCTGCCCAGACAGCCGGGGAGCCGGTGCTTCCAGACCAAAAAGCAGTTCAAAACGCCTCGATCGTGTCCGAAACACTCACGTCGCATAACCTCAGGTGCTGCAATCGAACAAGCAACCAAGCAAAATCTCAAAAACCAGCCAAGTGTGGAGTCGATTGCGTGTCAATTGCGGGTTCGTTGGAACCGAGATTTTTGAAGGCGGAATTGGTTTTGGAAGATACTGTATTGCTTGGCCTTTTTTCCAAAGATCCAAAGCCAGAAGACAGGCCTCCAAGAATTTACTGACACGTGACAGCTTTATCGCTGCAAAGCTTCCTGCGATCGCTAGTAATTTTTTGGAGAAAAGCGATGATTACTCGTCGTAATTTACTCATTGGCTCCGTCGGAGCAGTTGGAGCCTTTGTCATGCCTGCTTATGCACATGACAAGAAACAGTTCAAGATCGACCCCAAATTCGAACCGCAATCCGTACGATACTTTTCCTATCCTCCTGGGACGATAGTTGTCGATACGAAAAATCATTTCCTCTACCTCGTTCAGAGTTTCGGCAGGGCGCGCCGCTATGGAATTGGTGTCGGCAAAGCGGGATTGTCGCTGAAAGGGGAGGCGGTAATAAAACGCAAGGCGGAGTGGCCAAGCTGGCGTCCCACCGCAAACATGATACGTCGTAACCCCGGCAAATATCGGAAATACGCAAATGGTGTCCCTGGTGGACCGAATAACCCTCTTGGATCAAGAGCGCTTTACCTTTATCGAAACGGTCGGGACACCATGTACCGGATCCATGGAACCACCGAACCTTCCTCTATCGGTCGATCCGTCTCTAACGGCTGCGTTCGGATGATCAATGCTCATGTTGAAGATCTCTATGAACGCGTGCCTTTAGGCACAAGAGTGGTCGTTTTGTGAGTACCCAATAGCCGAAAACTCTGGTCAGGCACGTGGCTGCATCCGGCGCGTGCCTTTACAAATGAGAGCTGCATTAGCCCAAGAAGACAGAAACCCAAGTACGAGCTTTGGACGATCATTTGTCGAGCGTTTCATCTGACCGCTTTGATCGACTTTTACGTATGGAGAGAAAAAGCATTATTTGGTTGATCTGAAAGGTCTTGGCTATTTCCCCAAACAAACAAGTAGTATCTGAATGACTTACCTCTCAAGAAGATCCTTTCTTTCAGGATCGGCATGCTTTGCTAGCGTCGTTGTTAGCGGATGTGCCTCTGACAAGGCACATATAAAACCAGTGCCATATTCTGAAGACCCAGCCTACATATCGATGTATGGCGCTATGCCAACCGAGCGGTTTCCGCTACCGGCAATTAACTTGAAAAAAGTACCAGAGCGTTTCTACCGCCAGCAAGTTGATTACAACACTCCTGAAAAAGTGGGCACACTTGTTGTCGACACGCAAAACTTTTATCTCTACCTGGTTCAGGAAAACAAAAAGGCAATGCGATATGGAGTGGGGCTTGGTCGGGCCGGATTCGAATGGTCAGGACGGGCTCGGATTGCGCGCAAGACTGAGTGGCCCAAATGGACACCACCAGAGGAAATGATCGAGCGGGAACCGGAACTCGAGAAATGGAGTTGGCGGAACGGTGGAATGCCTCCCGGGTTGGAAAATCCTCTAGGAGCGAGAGCGCTTTATATTTTTCAGGGAAATCGCGACACGCTCTATCGCTTACATGGAACTTCTGAATATTGGACAATTGGCACCGCGGTTTCCAGCGGCTGCGTCAGATTGATGAACCAAGACATAATCGATCTTTTTGGACGGGTGCCTGTCGGGTCACCGATTGTAGTATTGTCGTGAACCGACAATCGGTAAATTCAGCTGGTTACGGGGACGATGTACGGCGAATTGTCAAATTGTCCCTTATAACTCTGGGATCGATTGTTCGGCCGCACGGCCTTAACAGCTCACAAGGCCGCAGTAACCAAACATCGCGGCAATCCGATTTGATCGCACCATGCGTTAGCTGCGGCATGTTGTCCGTCGTCAGATGATTTGGGGCAGGATTGCCTGATCGGTCACGGAGGATCTGGCTCATTTTTCTTTTAGTTTACGCTGTGCTCTGACGGTGCAGCAAGCGGCGTCTGTGGATTGTCCGTTCTTTGATCTCCTTTCTTCGTCTGAGGATTGTTTCGCCCCTGCCAAAGTAAACATCGGCTGGTGTTAGATTGCCGAGGCTTTCATGATAGCGCTGATGATTATAGTGCTCGATGAACGCGCCGATTGCCTGTTCGAGTGCGCCAGGCAGGTAGTAGTTTTCGAGCAGGATGCGGTTCTTGAGCGTCTGGTGCCAACGCTCGATCTTCCCCTGTGTCTGTGGATGATTGGGGGCGCCGCGGACATGGTCCATGCCCTGATCCTCGAGCCAATCAGCCAGGTCGCCGGAGATATAACTGCTGCCATTGTCACTGAGCAGGCGCGGCCGGTGGGTGACGGTGACGCTGTTGCAGCCTGAAGCAATCAAGGCCTCCTCAAGGGTAGCAGTGACGTCTCCGGCTTTCATGGTCGCACAAAGCCGCCAGGCAACAACGTAGCGGCTGTAGTCATCCAGGATTGTCGAGAGATAGAACCAACCCCAACCGACAACCTTGAGATAGGTGAAGTCGGTTTGCCAAAGCTGGTTTGGCCGAACGGTCTTCTCATGGAACTCATCTGCTGCCTTGATGGTGATGTATGACGGGCTCGGGATCAGGTCCTGCGCTTACAGAAGCCTATAGACACTGGCCTCGGAGACAAAATAGCGCTCTGTATCGGTAAACCGGACCGCCAGTTCTCTGGGCGATAGATCAGGTTCTTCCAACGCCAGATCGACGATCTGTCGGCGCACGGCATCAGGGATGCGGTTCCAGACCCGACCCGGTCGTGACGACCGGTCCGCAAGCCCGGCCTCGCCAAGCGACAGATACCGGTCATACCAGCGATAGAAAGTCGTCCGCGGGATGCCCAGCATGTCCAGGGTTCGCTTTGCCGGAAGATGTGACTGTTCGACGATGCGAATGATATCGAGCTTCTCGGATGCCGGATATCTCATTCGTCGTCTTCCCCATCGCCGGTCATGCTTTTTTTGAGTAGTCGGTTCTCCAGGGTCAGATCGGCAACGGCCTCCTTCAACGCCGATGCTTCAGCCCGAAGCTCCTTCACCTCCGGTGCCGTTGCCTGTCGGCTCGTATCTCCTGCAAGGCGCCGTTTCCCGGCTTCTAGAAATTCCTTTGACCAACTGTAATAGAGGCTCTGGGCAATACCCTCGCGACGGCACAGTTCGGCGATGCTTTCTTCGCCGCGCAAGCCTTCGAGCACGATCCGTATCTTCTCTTCGGCGTTGAACTGCCGACGGGTCTTGCGCCTGATGTCTCTGACAGCATTCTCGGCCGACTGTTTTTGCTTCCCGGATTTCATTCTCATCTGCACTCCTTGACGGTTACGATGAGCCTGAAATCCTCCGTTATGCAATTAATCTAATCTGTCCCAGTGGCGCTGACGGACGACACGGCATGTCACGTTTGCTTATAAGACCGATCATGCCCAAACAACGGAACATCGTTTTCGCACACACCCTCGCGCTCAAACTCCAGAGTGGTATGAACGATGCCGAAGGAATCTGATAGTTTTTCTTTCAGCTCCAACTTGATTGCCTCCAACTGTTTCCAGTCAACTTCTTCGACGACTACATGAGCGTCCAACGCTGGAGCGTTCTCTTCCATCTGCCATAGGTGTACATGATGTACCTCGCGAACCCCAGATGTTGCGCGCAGTAGATCGACGACATCATGTCCTTCGATGTCCGGGGGACTCCCCAGCATCAACGTTCTGACCGGTCCGCCAATCTCCGTCACTGCCAGATAGAGGATGTATCCCGCAATGCCGATGGTAACAGCGGGGTCGACCCATCGCATATCGAATAGGATGATCAAGGTCCCGCCGACGATTACCGCAACGGACGCCAGTGCATCCGATAGGTTGTGCAAGAACAGGGCACGAATGTTCTGACTTCCCTTTTGCATCGACCAGGTCAGTGCTGCTGTCAAAGCATCTACGCCGAGAGCAAACCCTGCGATAATCACGACCGTCCAGCCCTGGACGTCCGGTGGTTCAATCAGGCGCATTCCTCCTTCATAAATTAGGTAAAGGCCGACGATAATAAGGGTCGTATAATTGATGAGCGCAGCTACTGTTTCTATGCGTCCGTAGCCGAATGTCATACGTTCATCCGCAGGGCGCCGCGCAATCTTGCGGGCAGCGAAGGCAATAATCAGCGCGGCCATGTCTGAAAAATTGTGCAAGGCGTCTGCAATCAGTGCAAGGCTTCCGGCAAAGAGGCCGCCCACTATTTGTGCGATCGTCAGAAGGCCATTAGCCCAAATTGCCACGCCGACTCTGCGGTCGCCGCTTTGAGGATCGAGGTGCACGTGACTATGCCCGTGGTGGTCATGCGGCATCTGCGATACCTCCGTGATCATGGATTGCAGACCTACTGGGCTTTAATCGACCTGATCGAATGGCACGGACGCGAGTGTTCATCCAGTGACGTATGATGAACCGGTAAAGCCAGCCCCTCACTCGTCCGAATTTTTGCATGTGCTCTGAATAGAATTGATCCGGCGTTTCAAACACACCAAAGTCCTGCTCGATGCCCGTCTCTTGAATGTAGGTGTCATGCCCCTCCCAGCGAACCGGTGGCGCGTCAAGGCAATCGGTGCCCGCACCGAAACCACACAAGCTCTTGTTTCCGAAAAAGGTCTGCTGGAGAACGCTCAAGAATTTTTCATCTAGAATGAATCCTTCGAGATTAATCCATTTGCCGTCGAACTCGACCTCAACCCAGGAATGAAGAATTTCTTGTGGTGCGATCGGAAAGATCAAATCCGGGACGACACCACGTTGTAGCTCCTTGTGAATCGTGAACCCTCGCAGGCGGCACTTGATACCTACACCGCGCAATAGCGCCATTAGGAGCGTTCCCTTGGTGTTGCACTGGCCGTACCCATCTCGAAGTACTTCAGACGCGGGAATGTTGTCCGCCCGATTGTAGCCGAAGGCGATTTCGTTTCGAACAAAGTCGTAGATTGCGCCTATGCGATCGTACTGAGGCAGTCGGAGCCATTTCCGATCTTCAGTCAGACGGACAACGGATGGTGCGCGGTAATCGAGTAACTGCGTGGCGGCAAGAAGGGGGGCAGCATCGGGCATGTGATTGTTCCTCGTATCGACCGAGTATGTATGTAGTTTCTATAGTCGCTAGAGGTTTAAGAGGTGGCCACCCAAAAAATTTAGACTCTGAAGGGCAGCTGTTGCTCCCTGTCTGCGAACGAAATTCCGACAAGGCCCATTACTCTGGTTTCTGTACTATCTCACCCGCAAAGGGAACATGTGGGTTGTTTGATTTTCAGAATCTAATTTGCGATGCCGCCGCCCCGATTTATTTCCGAACCGAAGACGGCCATAAAGTTTAAGACATGATCCATCATCAGAGCCAAGCAAGTAATAGGCGGGGAAAATCGAAGCAATGACCGTCAAAGTAGTGCCTAAGCACCTATCTCATCGTGATCAGTTAAACACTCGGAGTGGTCTCGGAGTACCTCTAATACCCGACAGTCAGCTGTGCGGCCACCGCTGCATTCACGGACCATGCGCTTTAGTTCTGTGCGAAGCGCCTGCAAACGCGCGATGCGCTGTTCGACCTGCTTAAGCTGCCGACGTGCAATCGTGTCAGCCTTGCCGCAGGGCCGGTCGGGATGATCGCAGAGGTCCAGGAGCTCCCGGATTTCTTCCAATGAAAAACCAAGCTGCCGCGAATGGCGAATAAATGAAAGTTTGTCGAGTTGCTCATTACTATAGCGTCTCTGTCCCCCCTCAGTACGGTCCGGTTCTGGTAGAAGCCCGATCTGTTCATAATAGCGAATAGTCTGCACTTTCGTGCCTGTTTTCTTTGCAAGACCGCCGATCGTGAGCATGAATTAGTTATCCAAATACAAAATTGTACGGAGCGAAATGGACTTTCAGCAGCGCCGAACCTAAGCTATTTGCTTCCGCGCGACAATCAAGCACGTCCGCAAATTTGAGCTTGAACCTCTAGTGGCTTTAGGAATTATACGTGTTCCGAAAAAGGTAATTCAGTAGTCAGTTACTGCCACATTCGAACTGTTTGATCTCCAAACGTGTACGAACTCTGAGGTTTTTAGGACGCGCCGGATACTGGTGGTCGTGTTTTTTGGCAACCAGTTTTGCTGCTCTACCGGAAACCCACGCCACAATAGACATCCTCGCATTGGATTTGACCAAAATGAAAACAATTCACACCTCTACCGGCGCTGACCGGAACGCGTCTGTAAACCTGACAAATGATTTACGGCCACTTGTGAGGGAGAGTAGTTGGTACAACGACATGCCCGGCGAAGCAGTTTTCACCACACTAGAAGAGGGGATCTGACTTTATGGCCCGCTTTTCCGGAGAAATGGCCCTAGTCCTTGCCTGGATCGTATCACTCGTCGCTACACTCGCTGTATTATTCATCGGCGAAGTGTTGGGCCAAACGCCTTGCGTGCTCTGTTGGTTTCAGCGGGCCTTCATGTTTCCGTTGGTCATTGTCCTTGGTTTTGGTCTTTGGTGGCATGACCGCCGAGTTGGTCGCTATGGTCTAGTGTTGGCACTTGGAGGCGGTGCCGTTGCACTCTGGCACCTAGGCCTTTACGCAGGCCTGATTCCCGAGCCCATTCAGCCATGCTCTGCAATTGGTCCTTCCTGCACGGATTCCAACCAATTGATCCTTGGCATTCCGATCCCTTTGATGGCGTTCGTCGCGTTCGCACTCATCAGCCTATTGTCCGCCCTGTCACTCAAGGAGACACATAAATGAACCGCCGCACCTTGATCTTGTCTGTGCTCGCACCTGCGAGTGCCAGCTTCGTCGGTGCCGCCTGGTATGTGAACCGCCAAGCGCCTTTGGAGAGTGCCCAACCTCTCGTCTCAGAAGGCAACGAGGTCCTTGTTCGGCCCTATTCACCAATCCTTGGGCCAGAAAACGCACCTGTCACAATTGTAGAGTTCTTTGACCCCGCCTGTGAGGCCTGTCGCGCGTTTCATCCAATTGTGAAAGACCTCTTGGCGCAGCATGAACCCGTGGTTCGTGTCGTGATGCGTTACACGGCATTTCACGGTGCGGCATCTGAAGAAGCGATCCGAATCCTCGAAGCCGCACGAATGCAAGGTGTCTTCGAGCCTGTGCTGGAGGCTGTTTTACGCGAACAGCCCAGGTGGGCTTCGCACGGCTCACCACAGCCAGGTTTGATACTCGGCATTGCCGCTGCCGCGGGTCTTGATGCAGAGGCCGCGCGTACACAAATGCTTGCACCCGACGTCGTTGGGATCCTCAACCAAGACCGTGCGGACGTCGAAGCTGTTGGGGTGCGGCAGACGCCAACATTCTTCGTAAACGGAAAACCGTTGGATCCATTCGGTGATGTTGAGCTGCGGCGCCTGGTCTCGGCGGAAGTTGCCGCGGTTCAGAACTGAACAGCGATCTACAAAGGAAGAATGTAAATGAGAAAGGTACTGCGCCAAACGCTGGTGGCACTCGTGATAATCATAGGGTTCTGTGAAGCCTCCGTAGCAGGCTCAGACAAAGTGCTAATTGAGGATGCATGGTCTCGCACCTCCATCGGTACCAGTCGTCCCGGCGTCGCCTACATGAAAATCCGTAATACCGGCGACGTTGTAGTAACGCTAATAGGCATTAGTACGGATATTGCGCTGAAAACTCAAATTCACAGGACTTCAACGAATAACCAAGGCGTGAGTTCTATGGCGCCAGTCGGTGAAATCGAAATTGCTCCGGGAGAAACAGTTACGCTGGAACCCGGAGGACTTCATGCGATGTTGATGGGGCTGCAACGGAAAATGAAAGAGGGTGAGAGTTTTTTTATGACCCTGGTTTTCTCCGATGGTGGTGAAGTGGCAGTCGAAATTCCGATCCTTGGCATCGCGGCACGTGGACCCGAGAACTGATGCGGCAACGGCGTTTGCTTCAGTATGGCGTATTTGGCGTCGTGGCAATCAGCTTTATTCTTTTTGTCGGCTGGTGGCGTGTCGATGGTCCGGGTGCACCGGAACCTTTCATTCGGCGTCCCCTTGATCTTCCCGCTATGGAGTTTCGGCTCACTGACCACGCAGGAAACGCGGTGGGCCCTGAAGTCCTCACCGGTCGCGCGACGATGGTGTTTTTCGGTTTCACTTTCTGTCCCGACGTTTGCCCCACCACGCTTTCGGACATATCGAGTTGGCTTGAGATGATGGGCGATGACTCGGACGCACTGAATGTGATTTTCATTACAGTTGACCCCGAACGCGATACCGTCGACGCGATGGCTGAGTATGTGGGTTACTTTGACGCGAACATCCGGGGTTGGAGCGGAACGAATGAGCAGATCGCGGTAGCGGCAGATATGTTCCGGGTCACCTATGAAAAGGTACCGACAGATGGTGAAGACTACACCATGAACCATACCGCGAGCGTCTTCTTGTTCAAAACAAACGGGCAGTTTGCTGGGGCTATCGACTACCACGAGACTCGAGAAACCGCAGTGCCCAAAATTCGCCGCGCAATGACTGAAAAAGAGGAAGTGCCTCAATGAGCAAAAGGTATCTGATGAATGTCGGTGTGGCTTCAACGGTCCACTCGCCAAACTGATCCATACTCAAGGAGCGTCTTAACGGATGCTCCCCGGGCTGCAAGCGAACAGTACCGGCATCCCCAAACCGCATCACCGCTTCTTGGCTGTAAGTGCATTCGATCCATAACGAAAAGGCTCTGCTCCATGAAAAAATGTCTCACTGCTCTCATGTTCACTCTTGCATTGTCGTCATCTACGCAGGCATTCGCTGACCAAAGTCTAGTCGAGGTCCGCAAGACCAACGGTTGCGGCTGTTGCCTGGCTTGGATGGAGCATCTTGAGGAAAATGGTTTCAATACGACCGGCGAAGACATGTTTGCCGGACCGTTGACGCGGTTCAAGATCGACAATGGCGTGCCCCAGCGAATGGCCTCTTGCCATACGGCACTTGTTGACGGCTATGTAATCGAGGGTCATGTCCCGGCGACCGATATTCGGCGTCTCCTATCAGAACGTCCAGACGCGATTGGTCTCGCCTTGCCCGAGATGCCGCTCGGCTCACCGGGCATGGATCAGAGCGACATGCGAGAAGCCTATGATGTCTTCCTGATTCGGCGGGACGGTTCGACGGAAGTGTTCGCGAGTTATGCGAGTAATTGAGCGCACCAAAAGGATGGCAATGATGAGACCAATTCTGACGATCGGGTTGGCAGGCGTTGCAACTGCGTTCTTTGTCGATCAGGTATCGAAGTCAATCATCGTCGCAAACAAAGCCAGTTTGACTCCCAGTGTCTCCGTCTTTCCTGGTCTCAATCTTACTTACTTGCAGAACAGCGGCGTGTCATTTGGACTGCTGGGTGAAGTGCATTGGTTTGTTCTTGTCGTGCTGGCGTTTGCCGTCTGCGTCTGGCTGTCGGTGCTTTTGATCAGTGCCGCGAGCAAGTTCGAGGCCTTGGCTTACGGAATGATCATTGGTGGTGCTCTCGGAAATGTCACGGATCGGCTGCGATATCGCGCAGTGACTGACTTTCTTGACTTCTACTTTGGCGCAGCACATTGGCCGTCCTTCAATATGGCCGATGTTTTCGTGGTTGGCGGCTTAGGATTGTTACTTCTTTCTCCGTGGTTGGCCGCTCGACATGCTGGTTCCAGCTGAAACAGAGTAGCGTTCTTTCAATAGAATTTACGCGACCCGCATACTTAAAATCAGCAGGCATGAGGTCCCGAATAATATACGCGTCGCGCAATGCTGGGCGCACGCACGACGGAAACTGAAGGAAGTGTTCGACCGCGATGTCTCCGAGATCGCCGCCGAGGGCTTGCGCCGAATCGCCGAGTTCTACAGGGTCGAAGCTGATATCCGAGGCACGGCGTCCGGGTAGCGGCTCTCGGCCAGACAGGCCCGCACCGCGCCTCCCCTCACTGCCTTCGGACAATAGTTGCAAGAGCAACGCCTCCGGGTCTCCGCCAAGTCTCGTCTCGGTGAGAAGTTCGCCTATATTCATCGTCACTGGGACGGCTTACAGACCTTCCTTCACGTTGGCCGTGTCGAGATCGATTGCAACAGCGTCGGGAATTTGATCCGGCCAATTGCATTGAACAGGAAGAAAGCCTTTTCCGCCGGCCATGACGAAGGTGGCCGCATCGCATCCCTCATCGAGACCGCGAAAATTAACGGCGTGGAGCTCTTCGCCTATCTCAAGACGCCCCTCAAGGCCATCGCCGGCGGCCATCCGAAAATCCGGATCGACGAATTCCTGCCATGCAACTTAACGCCGTCAAACTGAAGCCACGTGGGGCGCAGACTTCGCTTACAGAATAGCGGGAACATGACGCAAAAGGAAATTGCGGCGATCAGTGGCATCAGTCAGCAATATCTGAGCAGCCTGGAACGCGGAAAACTGAACCCAACCGTTATTGCATCTATCAGATTTCGTTGGCGATCAACATGGATCCGATGGAGCTTCTACGGCGCATAAAGAACTCAAAGGATAAGCACTACGGTTACCGATGACCGAACCACGGCCGGGCAAGCCCCTTGTTGATAAGAATTTGGCTAACGTTTTTGCCATTGATGAAAACTCGAGCAAAAGTCCGGCCGTGCTTGTCATTGCCGTTCCGGAGTATCTGAATTCGCTGGCCGTCCGCCAGCTCGGCCAGCCGGCGTTTGGCCTTCTTTGCCATCTGGATCTCATTAGAACACTTTCCCTTGATCTCCGCAGTATCCAGGCCAAGGACGCGCTCGCGCTCCGAGCCGTGTATCATGCTGATCAGGAAACTGTCGCCGTCCCAAACGCGCAATTGCTGTGGCTGACACGTCGCATCACAGAGATATGCGGCAATAACGATGTGGCTGGTCATTCTCTGTTGAAGTCCCCGATCTCAGACAGATCGACGCCAATATCCGCCTGGTTCGGATCCAGTGCCCATAGTTGTTTTCGAAGCTTACTCTTTGGATACGGCTCCGCACTTTCATGTTCTGGTACATGCGCACTTTCCTCCAAGGCTGCTTGACTCGGAGCTGCCAAGTCATCGCTCTCACTTTGATTTTCCGCTGTGAACACATACTCCCCGTCGAAATACCCCGACAGGTATGCCTCGATGGCGTCTTGAAAGGCTTCCGGCACCGGCGTGTCGTACCACTTCGTCACAATCCTGTAGACACGGGCAAACAGCGCGGTCCCGATCTTGATGTTGTTGCAGGCGTCGAACACATCCGCGGTGACCTGCGACTTGTCCGAGATGCCAATGCCAACCGGATATTGCGTGATTCCGACGCGCACGACGGCTTTGCCGAGATAATCCTGAACTAGCTTCGCGGCCCCTTGCGGAGATTTTGCCCCTGGCACCAGAAACGTCTTCGACCCGGAACGCACGGTCACACTTAGCGGATCCTCAGAACCCACCGCTGCGATGAACTCCTCAACGATGGCGGGTTGCAGGGAAGGGTCGGCACATTGGTCAATCAGGGCAGCGTCTATCATGGATTCACTCGTTGAATGCGATCACCAGCGGAACATCGAACAGCTTTGCCCATGCTGTGACGCTGGCGCGTTGAATGTCGGTGATGTTGCTTTCACCCGTCCACCAGCCGTTGCCGATCGCAACGATGACGTCTGAGCCCATGGCCATGGATTGCAGGATGGGCCAGACGAGGAGCTGTTCGTAGCAGATCAGAGGCGCGGCGTGGCTGCCCGCGACCTGCATGACGGGATTGTCGAAGAAATAGGCGTTCGCGCCGCCTCCGTCCCCTGTGAACCGCCGCCAGGGCTGCCACATCGAGACAGGGACCGGCATGCGCTCGCGATAGAGAATTCGCGATCCCTTCCCTGACACCTCCACCATCACCGTGTCGTAGCCGCTCTTTTGAACAACAGCCGCACCCCCGATCACAGTCACCGGCAGTTCTGACAAAGCGTCTTTCCAAAGCCGTTCCGTCGTCGGGGTCCATAGTCCGAGCGCACTCTCGGGCAGGACGGCGACTTTCACGCCCTGCGCGGCAGCCTCGCGGACCATGGCAATGGTTTCCCGCTGCTGCTTGTAGCCGGCAGGCTGTCCCGCCCCTTCGTAACCGAAAGTGGTGTTGATGCCGGTCCAGCCCTCAATTACCTTTGGTTGCGTCCAGAATGCGGCGGACCAGGCAGCAAAGCCGGCCACCACCGGAACCGCGATCCGCCAAAGGCTTGTGGTCATCATGAGCAACAGGATCGCGGTTGCTGCCAGCCCCAACCAGCCCCATCCCGGAAAGAGCACACCGGCCGCGGTAATCGGGCTGGCCCAACCCAATATCCCGAAGGGCGGCAGACTCATCAAAACACTTGCGATCAGGTAGCGCAGCATTCGTGGCCATCCGGATCCTCGCGTCCAAAGCGCAGAGTGAACGGCGACAAAGACGAGCGATGCCCCGAACCACAGCCCCAGGCCGATGGCATATTGGGACCCGAAGAAGATGCTGGCGCCCTGAGGCAATCCCCGTGACGCTCCCAGGAAGTGCGCGGCGGCTACCAGTGCCGCCACGGATCGGGACGGAGCGTAAGCCCAGAAAGCCGGAAACAGCATTCCGGCCGGCAACAGGAGCACGTTCCCGGACCAGCCGATTGTGCCGGTCGCCATGCCTCCCAGAATACAAAACAGACTGCGCGCAAATTTAAGGCTGGAAGGTGAACACTTCTCGCGCCAGGCCGAGAATGCCGCTCGCCGGGATGGGTCCAAAATATCTTGAATCATAAGAAGCCATGTAATCGGAATGTACAAAGAGTGCGCCGGCGGGAACGACGCCCCCGGCATAGGCGGTCAAGGTGCGCCCCTGCCCGTCCTTCGCTTGAATGGAAGAATGCGCCAGGCGTTCCCCGTCGATGGAAACCTGGTCGCCCTCGATAGCGATGGTTTGTCCGGGCAGGGCGACGACGGTTTTGATGAGCGGTGCCATGCCGCCATCACACAGGCCTGCCGGAAGGTAGAGCCGTTCTCGCGCCAGTTCGATCGCCGGCGCATTTGCCGGCGGACAGATGAATAGGGTATCGCCCAAACGCACTTCGCGAGGCAATGTCTCGATCCGCCAAAGTCCGAGCGGAAAGCTCGGTGTTGTGTTGATCCGGTATCCTCCGAAGGTTCCGGCTGCGGCAATGCCGCCAATCACCATTCCGCCAAGAGACAGGATGAGCAGAATCCGTCGCCTGTCCTTCCGCCTCACCCCGTTTATCACCGGATCATGCCCTGATCCTTGGACAGATCCTTTTTCAAGGCCTGCGCCTGAGCTTGCTCCAGAGATTGCCTTTTGGCGTTGATCTTCTGGATGGCATTGAACGTCGGCCATGCGTCGGCAAGCCTGGCCCGGTCTTCATCGGCAACCCGGGCAGCCACCTTCTCAAAGGCAATTCCCTCCGGCTTGGCCATGCCGACAAACGCCCTCTCCCCAAACCGCTGATCCAGCTTGACGGCAACTTCCCCCAGCTCGGCCTCGACCATTTTGTCCGCCAGAAGGAAGGACAGGCCCGCATTAAGATCGTTCCGGTCGATGGCATCGCGGATTCGCGACAAGACCGTCTCGGCCACCGGTGACAGCGCCGGTATGTCGATACGTGACAGATCGCGTTCGCGCTCCAGTTCCACGGTACGCAAATCACCGATCTCGGCCCTGAGACGTATATAGGTTTTCACATCATCGCTGAGCTGCGGAACATTGTTTAATGCTTGCTCGCGGTCCTCGCGGGCGGTCCTGCCTGCCAACATGCCAGTCTTGCCGCGTAGCGCACCGAACTGCTCAGGTGTATTGGCCAAATCTTCTGTGAGCCGGTCGCGAGCCGTGGTTTGCGCTTCGCCGTCCAGCTTCAAGATGTCCTTGATCCGCATCGCCTTGACGGCCTGTTCCGGCCGCTCGTAAACGAGCCGGGCGCGGTTCTGAACTTCGGCCCAATGAGTTGTCAACGTGGCATCCGACTGCAACCTGGTCTCCACAGCGTCAGGAATGGACATGGCCCACATTTTCACTCCCGCGATCCAGGGTTGTGATGTGGCAGGATGTTCGCGCGACTGTCTTTGGACGGTATTCGTCTCCTCAGCAAGACCTCGCTCAAGGCCGGTCAAGCCAATCCCCAGCTTTTCACCGAGGGACAATAGCCGCTCACCGAGCTCCGAGAGTTTTGCCTTCTGCTCGGCAAACCAGCGACGCTGGTTCTGGACCATCGCCCTGGCAACCCGTAGTCCATAGAGCCCCCGGCTATTTGCGTAGCTGAGAGCCTGGGCGTAAAGCTCCGAACCCGCGTAATCGAGCGTGGTATCCTTTGCACCCTTCCTGGAAAGCACTTCTGTCAATCCACCGTTCTTCGCGAAGGACAAGGCCCCATGATAGAGCTTTACGTCCTCCCGGTGCCTGGTCATCGCCACATAGGTCAAGTGCCGGTCGAGGGAGAGCGTTGCCAGCACCTTCACCTTGTCGACCGTGGCGCCTTGCGATTTGTGTATCGTTGTCGCGTAGCCATGATCGACATTGCGATAGGTCTTCTGGTTGACCTCGACGCGCCGGATCTGATCGGAACCGATATCACCGATCTCCGCGAGGATGCGCCCTTCGCCCGCCTCGATGACACGCCCGAGCATTCCGTTTTTCACGTTCATGTCACGGTCGTTTTTCAAGAACACGATCTGGTCGCCGACGGCAAAGAACCGATAGCCCTCTTCAGTGCGGAATTTTTCTCCCGTTTCGATCACGCCGCGCTCGATCAACACTAGCCGAGCCATCCGGTTGAGCCGGTACACATCTTCCCGCAAATGCGCCAGCATCAGCATCGACTTCGACGGATCGTAGTCGCGTGACCAGTCGTCGATCAGCTTCCCGAAAACCTGATCCTTGAGCGGCATGTTGATGACATGACCATTGGACTGGTAGGCACGGATCGCGGTTACGACATCGCCGCGCGCAAGATCCATGGACGCATCGCGCATCCATTGTTCACGCTGCCGGTAGATCGTGCCGAGTTCCGCGTATCCGGTTCGATCGGTCAACGACCGGAAGGCAGCGCCCGCTTCAATCGGCTGCAGCTGTTCCGCATCTCCGACCAGAACAAGCTTGGCTCCGGCCTTGGCGATCGTTTCGACAAAGACGCTCATCTGTCGGCTGTCGACCATGCCGGCTTCATCGATCACGAAGACGGACTTTTTGTCAGGGAGCCCCTCTCCCCGTCCCCAGGACAATTGCCAAGACGCCAAAGTGCGCGATGCGATCCCGGCTTCTTTCTCGAGACCCTCGGCCGCCTTGCCCGCAAGTGCGGCGCCGACGACCTGATAGCCGTTTGCCTCCCATACCTCGCGCGCGGCTTTCATCATCGTGGTTTTGCCCGCCCCTGCCCGGCCAACGACCGACGCCATGCGCTCCTCACCCGTGATGCGCTCGATCGCAACGCGCTGCTCATCGGAAAGTTTTTGGACGCTCGAAAGCATTCGGTCGCGCAAACGCGCGTCCACACCATGCGAAGAAACGGACACAAGATGATCCGCCCGCCGCGCCATCTCTGCCTCAAGCCGCATCATCTCCCGGCTGGTAAACTTCGCCGGTTCCATTTCGTCTGTCTCCGGATCAACTGCTTCGACAGCAAGTATCACAACGTCTGGGGAATTCAGAACGCGTGCAAGCAGATCCTGGAACTTAGCCTCATCGTCCACGTAGCGGTGAAGGTATTTTGCAATATCCCGCTCATCGAAAACGCTCTTCTCGCGCGTGATAGCATCAATGACGATTTCCGGCCGGCGCGTGATCCGCCTGACATTTTCAAGACGGCTTTCCGCATGCCAGACCGAGCGTTCCAAGCCGGGTTCGCGCCCTTGCACTTTTGCCTGGCTAGAAATGTTGCGCGCCTGCACACCGATCTTCGATGTGGGCAGCAGTTCAATGCCCTGGGCCTCATAGCTGCGATGATCAATCCGCGCATCGTGCCCGGCAAGCTCCAGGCTCTTGTTTGCATGGATCGACCAAAGCTCACGCCACTGTTTCAGCGTTTCCTTGTCGCCCGCCCAGGCTCGATACTGAATTTTGCCGCCCTTCCGGACAGGCTCGCCATTCTCATCGAGAAGAGTTTCCCACTTCGACCCGAAGCCCTTCTCGGTGAGCGGCGCCATCGTCAGCATCACATGGACGTGCGGATTGTTTTCCTTGTCGTGATAGACCCAATCCGCAACCATGCCCCGCGATGTAAAGGCTTGCCCAACATAACCCTGCACCAGGGCGATGTTCTCCTCCCGGCTGAGTTCAGACGGAAGCGCCAAAACAATCTCCCGGGCAAGCTGTGCATTGATACGCGTCTCGTGCGCCTCGACCGCATTCCAGAGCGCTTCACTGGCACCCGCCACACTCCGACCATCGATCAGCGTCCGGAACCATTCCGGCGTCTGATCCGGCAGCGCCAGTTCCTCATGGACCAGATCGCCGTCCCTGAGGGCGTAGTCGAATGTCTTGTGATCGGAGTCGTTCGACACCGTCATTTGTGCACGATGCCGGTAAGCAGCAGCCGCAACACTAGACCGGCCTCCGCTCCGGGAGATCACCTGGACATGAAAATGGTAGATGGCCATCGAGGGCAGGGATCCCGGATGTGAAAAGGCAGGTTAAGTCGAAGAAACAGGACGGTGAGGAAACAAGGCGCCAGGACAGCGAAGGCGGAGATTGCAGCCCAGTGGTTGCAATTCAACTCTCGTACCAGCGCAGGATTGCAGATGCAATCCTATAAGTGCGCTCTACACTCAACGATTGAAAATCGTTTCCGCCTGAGAGCTATCGCCGTTGGCGGCGATAGGGCGCTGGAAGCGCCGTCCTGCCTTTTTCAAAAATTCTGATCTTTGCTGTTCTGCCGAGCAGGTGATGTGGCAAATCCTCCACCGCCCAGACCCGGTTTACCACAGGCTTCGGCTTTCTCTTCAGCGCTTTATGGGGAGCGCGTTCAAGCCTTCGCCTGCTCCGTCCGGTTTTCCTCAAAACCGGACTGCGGCCCTCACGGGCTGGAAAACCGGATCTTCAATCAGCGCATAAGTCAGTCGTAAGGCCTTTTCGCTTCTATTCAGCGGACTCCTTCTTGGTTGTATCCACGACAAGTTTTGCAACCAAGCTCGACTTGAGGAATATGACACGCTATGAGCGAAGCCATTGCCTTTAAACAACCCATTTCAAAACAAGGAACATCTGATGGCTCCGCGCACTTCCAAAACCGCCTCCGAGCAGATCGACGACATCGAAGCTCAGATCGCCAAGCTCCAGCAGAAGAAAAGACAGGTGCTCAAAAAGCAGTCTGAGCGGGTCGCCAAGCTCGTCATGGAGAGCGGTCTCGCCGAACTCGACATCGATGAGGCCGAACTCGCCAAAGCCTTGAACGACCTCGCCGCCCGATTTCAAAAGCCGGCCGCTTCACAAAATCACGCTGCAGCTCCGCAGAATTGAAGGGCAGTTCAGAACGCTCGAAAACCGGAGAAGGCGAACGCGATTGCTGGACCGCAAGAAAGACGCACGCGAAAAAATCCAGCTTGGCGGCCTCATCGTCAAAGCCGGACTTCGCAAGACAGACAAGGCCATCCTACTCGGCATTCTCATGGATGCTTCGAACCGCCTTGGCGACATGAATGAGCGCGACAGATGGCGCGTAATCGGAAAGGCCGCATTCAAGAATGACACTCAAAAGGGCGCTGCTGTTCCTGATCCCGATAGCCCTCATGCTAATGGCACTATGGGGCCTCACCGGGATTGAAACCTGGCTGGCTTCCATCGCCACGACGCAGAAAGCCTATCTGTTGCTCGGCCGGATCGGGCTCACCCTTCCCTTTCTTGTCTCGGCCGGCCTGGGGCTCATCGTTCTCTTCTCGGCGCGCGGCAGTCTCGACATCAAATGGGCTGGCTTCGGCGTGCTGACCGGTGGCCTGCTGGTTTTTGCTATTGCCGCGCTCCTGGAGGCGCTGCGGCTCGATGCTTTCTCAGAGCAAGTTCAGCCTGGATCGGTTCTGCAGTACGCCGATCTCTATTCGATCGGTGGTGCGGTCGGGGCGCTCTTTGTCGGTCTGTTCGGTCTGAAGGTCGGGCTGAAAGGCAACAATGCCTTCGGCGACAACCGGCCGAAACGGGTTTCCGGCCGCCGAAGCATCCATGGCGAAAGCGATTGGATGGACGGTAAGACCGCCGCAAAGTTGTTTCCCGAAGACGGCGGTATCGTCATTGGAGAACGCTATCGGGTCGATCAGGATAGCGTTGCAGAAATCAATTTCGATCCGCGCCACAACAACACCTGGGGCAAGGGCGGCAAGGCGCCCCTCGTCGCTTTCGACCAGGGCATTGGTTCCACACACGGCATCGTCTTTGCCGGCTCAGGCGGATACAAGACAACGTCCGTCGTCATTCCCACCTGCCTCCAATATCCCGGGTCGATGATCGTCCTCGATCCCTCGACCGAAATCGCGCCGATGGTATCGGAAAGCCGTAGTTCGATGGGCCAGAAGGTCATTTGCCTCGATCCGAAAAACCAACAAGTCGGGTTCAATGTCCTCGACTGGATCGGTCAATTCGGCTCCTCGATGGAAGAGGACATGGCAACGGTTGCGGCCTGGCTCATGTCGGAGAAGCCGCGGATAGCCTCCGGAGCGGACGACTTCTTCCGCACCAATGCGGAACAGCTCATCACCAGCGTGATTGCACATGTCGTCTTTTCCGATCTGGAGAATACCTCCGGAAAACGATCACTGCGCACGGTGCGCAGCATTCTCACCAAACCGGAAGAAAACCTGAAAGAGTTCCTGGCCGACATTCACGACACGGCGCCGAACGAGTTCGTCAAAGAACTCGTCGGACCCTTCATCAACATGACGCCGCAAACGTTCTCCGGAGTCTATGCGACTGCCGCCAAGGAAACCCACTGGCTCTCCTACGAGACCTATGCCGCGCTCGTCTCCGGCAACACCTTCAAAACCGACATCATTGCCAACGGCCGGACAACCATCTTCCTCAACATCGATCTTTCCACCCTGGAAAATCATCCTGGCATGGCGCGCGTGATCATCGGCGCGTTCATCAAAGCCGTTTACAATCGCGATGGAGACATCAACGGCCGGGTTCTTTTCCTGCTCGATGAGGCCGCACGGCTCGGCTACATGCGCATCATCGAAACGGCACGCGATGCCGGCCGCAAATATGGAATCTCGCTTCTGATGCTGTTCCAGTCGCTCGGCCAGATGCGGGAGGCCTTCGGCGGCAAGGATGCCACATCCAAGTGGTTCGAATCCGCCTCCTGGGTGTCCTTCGCCGCAATCAACGATCCGGACACGGCGCGTTATATTTCCGAGCGATGTGGCATGACGACAATCGAGGTTGACCAGGTGAGCCGGTCCTTACGTGGCGGGCAAGTTTCGCGGAACCGCTCCCGTCAGCTCTCTCAGCGTCCTCTCATACAGCCGCATGAAGTTCTGCAGATGCGGTCCGATGAGCAGATTGTGTTTACCAGTGGAAATGAGCCGTTGCGATGCGGCCGGGCGATGTTCTTCCGACGGAAAGAGATGACTGAAAAAGTGGCGGCGTCGCGTTTCGGAACAGAGCGACGGTAAGGATGCGGGAACCCGCCTGGTCGAGGCCAATTGCTGCACAGGTAGATCTTCACCAGGAAAGACAACGGTGAAAGCGGGAATGCAAATTGCCGGTCGTCAAGCAAGCCTTGGCCCGGTCGATCCGGGCCAGGGCTTTGCATCGCGAACACAAGAAACGGCCGCCTTATAAGGGCGGCGCGCTTTCGATTGTTTTGTCTTGATCCGCCGCAATGACCGCAAGCTCTGCTCTCAAGATCTCCAGCTCTGCCGATATCTGGCGACGCTCGCCGGCATCGGCAGCATTGCGGAGTTCTGCGCGAAGTTCTTCAATCTGGATTTCATGGTGCATCGTCATCTCCCTTTGAGTGTCTTCGAAAGATGACGCCCGAAGGTGTGGTGGTGAGGCTGGGTCAAGGATCGCGCAAGCGACCGCCGGCGGCGGCGTGCGGGGGTGCCGATTTTCTGGTACAGCCGGAAAATTGGGGGGACCGCGCGTCCTTGGGGCAGACTTGCCGCCGCACTACACTCGGTCGATCTGAGCAGACCAGGCCTCACCCGGTTTCGGCTACAAAAGAAGGCTGCCGCGCTCGATGCGCGGCTACCTTCTCAGCTTTCGAAAAGGAAAACACGGATGAAGGTCGTGAATCGATTGAGGGTTATCGATTCATAGAAGTCATTGGACGGAGCCAGCCTCGTCAGCGAAACTCTTCCCATGCAGTCACAACAACGCGAGCCGGTCCATCTTCGCCGCATTGACCAGGCCCGGAACATGCGGCGGTTCTATTGCCTCACCGTTCAGCCAACGCTGTTTGGCGGCGCTTCGCTCATTCGCGATTGGGGGCGTATCGGAACCCGGGGACAGACGATGATGGAAACATTTGACTGGCCGGCCGATGCCACCAATGCCCTGGTGCGGATAGAGCGATCCAAAAAGCGCCGGGGATATCGGGAGACAGTCGAGAGCGTCGAATAGCTACTTCGCCGATCGGGTGGCAGATGCGTTGCGATCGGGAAACAGCGATCGAAGGCCCCGCTTGTGGCGAGGCCTTCGTGATGGCCGCTTAGTCGCGGTTGCCAATCGGGCGAGACCAGATGAGCTGCAGGCCTTCCTGACCTTCCACCTCGATGAGGGTGGCGTAGATCGGGGCGGGGAAGCTCGGGTCGTCCAGCTTGACCGAGATGTAGTCGCGCTCGGTGTCTTTCGCCTGCTTCTGCCATCCGGCTCCAAGCTCAACTGAACCGGAGTAGATGCGGAATTGCGGGCCGTTTTCGGAGGGGTTTTCGACGCGCTCGAGGCGAGCCTTGACGTTGAGGGCCAGCGTCTTGATCTGACCGGTGAAGCCGTTCTTCGTGGTGATGAATGTGCCGATGTTTGCCATTGTCTTCATTCCTTCGATGTTTCGGGCCACGCCCTTCGCGGCCTCGATGGCTGTCGAAGAGACCGGGAACGATCGGCGCGCATTCCTGCGGAACCGAAATGAAATGCAGGACGGCGGAAAGACACTTTCTTGGCTACCCGCGAGGAATTCGAACACCAGTTCGAAGGGGAAGAAAGTTTCTAGCCGCCGTTGCGTCCAGCCGAGCGAGGCGAAGCCGGGTTCCGGTCAGACATGCCTCAATCGAGACCGCTTTGGGCGGCGCGTATGTGACATTTGATAGGAGGTGAAGACCTGCAAACCTCGCGTCCGGGCCAGCGATCCACGGCGGAACACGAGACGAGAATATGAGTGTGTGATTGGCGTTAGCACTGGTTCGGGGGATTGGCGATCCTCAAGCTGCGAACAGACCGGCAATTCTTGCGTCGTAGGTGTGCGTCCGACCGCCGGTCTGGAAGGCTCAAGCCAGCGAAGGAAACCGGGAAATGGTGCACATTGCGTCGGTGCCTCTGACACCGGCTCTCTCTTTGCCCGTTCCGTTTCAGTCGAATGTTGGTGCAGTGATCTCCTGCAGACCTGGACCAGCACGAGGACATCGGCCCGACTGCGCCGTGCGCCGCCATCAAGGCAGCGTTGTTGATTGCACGCCGGCACCTGGCGATAGCAGGCACGGGTGATTGACGGAGGGCTTTTCGCCCTCCGCGGCGGCATAGATTAGGGAATGTATCAGGCTGCCTCACGCTCTTCGCTGACATGAGCGGGCTGAAGTGCGTGCAGATAGGTCACCGCGCGCTGCGCATGGGCCGCCGCCTGAAAGATCGCCCGCTTGTCATCCTTGAGGACCTTGAGCCAGGACTGAAGGTAGCTGGCGTGATCCGGCCGGGGCTCGAGCTCCGGCACGATGCCGAGATCGGCGCAGAGGAAACAGCTTCCGAGTTCGGCCACGAGCTCTTCGCGTGCTCGTTCGGTGCAGTCCCTGTGGTAACGTGACAGATCGCGTCCGACCCTGCTTTCTGGTGCAGTCCAGTGGACATGCTCGTGGCTGAGGACCGCGACGTAGGATGCAGCGTCCCGGAACGTCTCGAAGGGCGGCATCTGGATGTGATCGCTTGCCGGTGCGTAGAAGGCTTTCGATCCGCCGTGGCGGATGATCGCACCGGTGTTGGCGAAGAACCGGTCCGCGTGCTCGATCCGTTCGACCGGATCGATGACCTTCTCCGGCCGGTGGTAATAGTGTTCCGGAAGCGCATCGATCTGATCGCAGTTGAAAACTGTGTACGTCTTCAGAAACGGGATATCGCGTTCGACCTCATCGCCGCGGGAATCCGTTTCGGTCTTGGTGAACCGGCTAGCATAGACGACGGTTGCGCCGGTTTCGCCCTTGCGGACCTGCGCGCCGATCTGGCTTGCCTGCCGGTATGTCATCCAGAGCGGCGCTTCAAAGCCGCGGGCCAGGCTTTCCGACCAGAGCAGCAGAACGTTGATGCCCGTGTATGGCTCGCCGGTATGTCTGAGCGGCCGTGTGATCCGGCCTTCGAGCCTTCCCCAGCTCCAGGGTTTGATCCAAGGGCGGGCTCCCTTCTCAAGATCGGCGACGATTTTCTCCGTGATCCGTTCGTAGATGTCGGCGCGCGGGTTTTTCTCTTTTCTCTTCATTTTTCAAACTTCCGGAATTCAGGACCGCGCCGATCGCGGTCCGTCACGGGGTCCGAAACGGCGGAGCGCGGAGGCAGGAGCTGCACCCAAGCCGGGCCTCGGTGCGCGAAGCGCGGCGGGGTGGCGCAGGGCCGGAACGAAGAGGAGGACGGCAACGCCGTTGCAGCTGCTGCCGGCTCCGCCCGGACTTTCCCAGGACGGGCCACGGTCGGGGCGGTCGCGCCGCAGAAAAGGCGGCGCCAGGCGCCGCCATCATGGATCAGATGAGTAGTCAGTGGATGGAGTGGCCGCCGCTATAGGGGTCGTACTCGAAGAGCACTTCGACATCGGCGTCTTCGATCTCGTCTGCGGGGAGGACGCCGTATTCACCGCCGGATTTAAAGAGGACGATCGGAGTCATGAGGGTGCGGGCGAGGTTCCAGGCGTGCTTCTGGGCGAGGGAAAGATCGTGCTGCATTTGAGGGCTCCATCGTTGGAGCGGGCCAATTCCCGCTCTTGATGGCTCCGTCAGTGTGCGGCTTAGCGGACGCGATCACCGGGCAGGCCAAAGCCAAGCGGCCGCAGCTCGCTAGCGGACCCTTTACGGGTTGATCGTGGAAGTCCGCGCCGCACCAGGAATGCCATCTCTCAAAAGAGCGGGATTGGATTGCTTCTGTGAAATGAGCCTGTTGCTGCACGCATCCTGGCAACGACTGAAGTGGATAATCAGCCATCCTCTCCAACCGCAGCGAAAAGTGGGAGGCCTTGAAGAACGGTGGTCTTGCCGCCCG
>ERZ1023313.160-NODE-160-length-26773-cov-5.078599_pt1 | contig 26773 bp, 27 predicted proteins | sample MGYA00521233_ERZ1023313 | MGnify/ENA primary metagenome ERZ1023313 (study PRJEB32759, sample SAMN07749866) | skin metagenome | biome: transportation; feature: city; material: polyester macromolecule | host: Homo sapiens | place: Hong Kong:TKO line | collected... | reverse complement strand
CGCATCGGCATTCAGGTCGCGCCCTGGGGCAACTACCTGCTGCGCGCGCCGGTGGAAGGCGAGGTGCAGGCGGTTCCGGGCGCCTCGCGCCAGGTCAGCCGCATCCAGACCGACGAGGGCGAGGACGTGCTGGTGGTCGTCGGCCGCGGCACCTCCGATACGCTGGCCAATGCGGAAGCGGCCCGTCTGACCCGGATTGTGACCGAAAACCTCGGCTTCGGCTGGTCGGAGACCGTCTATTCCGGCGTCACCTTCCCGTCGGTCGGCCGCGGGCTCGAGATGGCCCTGAAGCTCGGCTACAAGAAGATCGTTGTCGCCCCGTATTTCCTGTTCTCAGGCCGCCTGATCGACCGGATCTACAACTATGTTGACAAGGTCGCGGAAACCGAGCCGGGCGTCACCTTCTACAAGGCGCACTACCTTGCCGATCAGGCGCATGTGATCGACACCTTTGTGGAACGGATCACGGAAGCCGCCGAAGGCTCTCTCGTTGAGACCACCGACCTGATGGCGTCCTTCAAGGAGCGTCTTGCCCGCGGTGAGGTCGAGGTGCATCACCACCACGCCGAATACCGCGATCCAATGGATGACGAGGGCGGTGCCAGCGATCACGATCATGATCACGATCATGGCCATAACCATGATCACGGGCATCACCACCACGATCACAGTCACGGCCATGGTCATCACCACCATCATGATCACGGGCACGGGCATGGCCACAGCCACGGCGTCTACAAGCATATCGCCCACCCTAACGGCCCGCGCACCATGATCGATCAGGGCGTCTGCTGCTGCTTCATGGGCCAGTTCCCGCAAGAGGTGATCGACGAGGAGCGCGAGTTGCGCAAGGGCCTTGGGATCGCGCCGACCGTCCCCGAAAAACTCCCCGCCTGCGCGCCAAAGCGCTGATCTGAGAACAATGAAAAGACCAGGGATCCAGAACCACATTTATCGTGGTTCTGGATCCAGTTGAGTCTAAAAATCGTGATCTCCTCGAAAGCAGATTACCTTAACAAGCAAAACCAAATTTGCTAAACTAATAGATGATGCATCTAAGGTATTGCTCTTATGGTTGTGTTGAGGGGTGTGATGATAGTTCGATTTACTCTCGCGTTTATGCTTCTGATTTTCGCAGGATTCGGAAACGCCCATTCCCACAGTTGTCCGTCCACGCATTACAAGTGTGGAAACAGCTGTTGTTCTCATTAGGAGGGGTTTCTGTGCGGGCAAAATGGTTTTTGGGACTTATATTCCTTGTGGTTGGGGGCATTTTCTATCACACGGCAACAAACGTTTCCCGTGGTGACATCGTTGCCTACAATCAGTTGACGCGGCCTATTCATCTCGATGCGATAAAGCCTGGCGATATTCTCTCCATATCGCATGACAATGATGCGCCTGAAGTACTGTGCAATCTTGACGACGCAGACCGTTTGGTGGACCCGGCGGCGGAAGCGCGGGTTTATTTCAACAGTCTGGGCAATATTCTGCCGCCCTTCGATCAGCTCATTGCGAGTGTGGCGGGGCAGGTCGAGACGCTCTCTGATCTGTACAGGGGCGGCGAGAGTGGGGACGAGGTTTACGGAATCGCATTTAAGGGCAGCGTCCGGAAACTTAGGCCGCCAACCGATGCCGGGCTTCCGTCAACATGCGACTGCAAGATGGCTGAGAAGATCCGTCTCGGGCAAAAGGTATGTATGGTCAATAAGGTGCTGACGGAGGACGGCGGAACTTGGCAAGCAGTGGGGTTGGCGAAATACGCCAACATAGTCCCACGTCAGCAATTCGAGGCCTGCAATGTTTCCATGGGCACAGTGCCGCTCGATTACTTCTCCAATCCTCCAAAGTGCCACGATTTCGAACTCTATGACTGGGACGTCAAAACCCGCGCCTGGCTTAAGTTGATCGAAGTCGAAAGAATAGCGCATAACTGACGTTGCTTAAGCGAGTTCTTCAGTCAACGGCACTTCAGGCGGGACCCAATCGCACGGACATTGGCTGCAGCAGCTCCGTGTCTTGCGCAAACGCTCTGAGAGCGAATTGTATCCAGATCTCCGCTCCGCTGCGTCCAGGACGGCAACAGATGAGGGATGATTGGAGCGCGACGGCAAGCGCAAAAAGACGCGGAGAGACAGCCTGGATCCCCGCACAGGGGCGGGGATGACATCAGAAAGGTTGGCGCCACGCAAGGAAACACCGGGCAATCGGCAGGCGCGTTCAAAGCGGTCGCCGTCCCATACCATCCAAGCTCCGGGCCGTCGCGGCCATAGCCCGCCACGGTCATCCCCGCGTCCTGCGGGGATCCACTCATTTCCAGAGCCGATTATTGTTGGCCGAAGAGGCCGCCAGTCCGATCGCTGTAATCCCGGCCTTGAGCCGGGATCCAAGCTGTTTCGTTTACCCGCAACCGGTTGATTCTTCTGTCCCGGATACACGATGTTTCAGTGCCAGCGACGCTCGTTCGTAGGCAGGCTGGACCCAGTCGGAATTCCAGAACCAGAGGTAAAATCCGCGGTCGATTTCATGCTGGATGACACAGGTGCCGCCGTTTTCCGGCCTTAGCAGCCAGCGGTGGTCAAATGTAATGACCCCGGGCAGACCGCCCGCCTGGCGGAGTTCGGCTTTGGGTATCACCACTTGGACGGAAGCGTTGATCGTCATGGTGCCATCCGGGGTTTTCACCGTGTTGGTGACCTTTACGCCTTCTTTGTACTCCCCCTGAACTTGAATAAAGGTCGGGTTCCAGTCCGGGTAACTGGCAGTATCCATCAAAACATCCCAAACTGCCTCGGGTGGTGCGGGGATGAACACTTCGGTCCGAAACGTTTTTTTACCCGTAAACGACAGGACGAGGAGCAAACCGGCGAGGACCAGGAGCACCCCGCCTCCAATTTTAAGTAGAGCAATCATCGGCATTGCTCCTAAAGGTAACGCTCAAACCAGCCCATGATCTTTTCGGGTTCACGGCCTAGATAGTCGTAGGCTGCAAAGCGGTTTTTCTCAATATCCAGCCACATCATGTCTTTTTCACAAGTCAGACCGTCGTAGTACTTGTTCACCATATCGAGATTGGTCCAAGGGTCGTTCTGGTTCTGGACAACCAGGGTTGGAACGTTGACCTTGTGTGTATCATCCAGGAATGAGCGCTCTCCCAGTTCATAACCAATCCGGTCTTTGGTCACCTTGCCGCCCGCCCTGCGCAGGAAAGAGGGCATTCCAAATGCATCCAGAAAGTAGTCATAGAGCAGCGGCTGGACGGCTATCATCGCTTTTATGTTGGGGCGGTCTGCGAGGCCGTGATCAAGTCCGTAAGCGTATGTTGTAGAAGCCGCTCCCATGCAAATGGATAACAGTCCGATATTAGCGTTTTTGTACTCATCGCGTGCCACTATATAGTCGACAGCAGCAATGACATCTTTTGCTTCTTCTGGACCCCAGGTGACCCATGGGATCGGACCGGTGTCGCTTTGGCCATGACCGCGCAAATCATACATCAAGACTGAATACCCATTCTCTGCCAGATATTTAGCCTGTCGTAGAAACGAGATGTTGCTCTTCCAAGGTTTGATGATGCCTTTGCCTTTGGGGCAATAACCGGCACGATTGCATTGAACGCCAAAGTGGCTTTGTACAATTACCTTGTCGGTGCTGCCCTTGATCAACCAGCCGCGCAAAGTGACCTCATCCGAGGTTTTAAACTCGACTTGCTCATAATCGAGCCCATAAAAGGAGGGATTGTCGAACATTGGCGACTGATGGGGTTTGACCATCATGTCGGACACCATGTTGCCGAACATTGCTTGTACCTTTCGTCCTTAAGGATGCGAATTTATTGTTGTGGCAGCAGCATTGCTGCGATTTGTTCGATGAACTTCTGTCTGGATCCGGCGGTCTGGATCATAACTTCTAGCATCTCTGCGTCAGCTCCAGTTGGATTGTGGATCGGCATGCTGGGATCTGTTGCGCAAGCATAGATCTTGTCCGCGACCTCTTGAGGGTCGGAAAGCGCGCCACCTTGCTGGGCCATTTGCTGCCCGATCGCCTCTATGTGAGCGCGCAGCTTCCGGGAGTAATCCGACAATTGCTGGTCGCCAGCATCCAAGTGGTCTTCGGTGCTGGCATTAAAACTGGTTGTTGGATAGGCCCCTGGTTCAATCAAATGAACGCGGATGCCGAATGCCTCACTCTCCAAAGCCATGCCTTCCGACAGGCCGTTGAGAGCAAATTTGCTCGCAGAATAGAATGTATGTCCAGGCAGGCCGACAAGACCGGCCATGGAAGAGACATTAACGATTACGCCTTGTTTTTGGGCTCGCATAATCGGCATGACTGCACGCATCGTGTTGACCGGACCAAAGACGTTTGTTGCAAACATCTGGTTCATGGCCAGGTCGCTGAACTGTTCGAAAAGCGCGTTGCCGCCGTATCCAGCGTTGTTGACCAGGCAATCAATGCGCCCGAACCGCTTAAGCGTGTCCTGAACTACCGACTGGACGTTTTTCCGATCAACTACATCGAGCCGGCCAACAGCAACTCCGGGGAGCGAGGCAAGTTCTGTGTCTTTCTCCGGTGACCGCATGGTCGCCATCACATTCCACCCGTTGGCGCTAAAGGTTTTGGCTGCGAGCTTGCCAAAGCCGCTGGAACAGCCGGTGATCAAGACTGTTTGAGACATGAGAGTTCCTTGTCGAATATCATTTATTGATCCATATTAAATTTACAAACAAACTGATAATGTCAAGTTGTGAGTCTGAAAATAATTTACAAATCGACCAAAAATGTCTAGTTGATGAGCGGAAGGCTTTGAAAAGGCAGACATGTCGGAAACAGAAAAAAAGATAATCGAGGCGGCCATCCGGGTGTTTGTCCGCTATGGCGCCCGCAAAACTACGATGGCCGATATTGCGAGCGAAGCGTCGGTCTCGCGCCAGACGCTTTATGCAGCTTTCGGAGGTAAGGATGACATTATTCGGGCATCTATTCGTTTTATCACGACCGTAAATCTGAATGCGGTGCGTAAACGGCTGCCGGACTGTACATCTTTGGCTGAGCAGCTTGACGTCTACTTTGCCGAAACGATCGTCAAGTCATTTGCTTTGCTGCAATCCTCTTCCGATGCCGCGGATCTGGTTGCAGGTCACAATGAAGCTGGACGAGCGGAAATAGCAGCTTCACACAGGCAGCACACTGATCTCGTCGGCTCTCTGCTCGTTCCGTACACACGGGAAATTGGCCAAACAGGCCAGTCTCCAGCTGATCTCGCTCGCTTCATTGTTGCAGTCGTCATGGGTTTTAAGACCGAAGCCAAATCCATGGACGAACTCGATCAACTCTTAATCTCCCTCAAGATCGCTGTTCTGCTTGCAGCTGGACAGAAAACTCACTGATCAACGGTCTTTGGCAATGAACACGATTGCCATTGCCCCCGCGCTGAAATTCCCCTAAAACACGCCGCAGATTTCAAGAAGAATCCCGACATTCCAACCTGCGGAGACGACGAGCCCCATGGCGCGCCAGTTCATCTATCACATGCATGGCCTGTCCAAGGCCTACAACGACAAGAAAGTCCTCGACAACATCCACCTGTCGTTCTACCCGGATGCCAAGATCGGTATTCTGGGCCCGAACGGTGCTGGTAAGTCGACGCTTTTGAAGATCATGGCCGGGCTCGACACCGAATACTCCGGTGAGGCCTGGGCCGCGGAAGGCGCTAAGGTCGGATACCTGCCGCAGGAGCCGAAGCTCGACGAGACCAAGACGGTTCTGGAAAACGTCATGGAAGGCGTTGCCCACAAGCAGGCCAAGCTCGACCGCTACAACGAGCTGATGATGAACTACTCCGATGAGACCGCCGAGGAAGGCGCAGCTCTTCAGGACGAGATCGACGCGCATGACCTGTGGAACTTGGAAAGCCAGGTGGAAATGGCAATGGAAGCGCTTCGCTGTCCGCCGTCAGACGCCTCCGTTGAAAATCTCTCCGGTGGTGAGCGCCGCCGGGTCGCGCTCTGCAAGCTGCTCTTGTCCGAGCCGGATCTTTTGCTGCTCGACGAGCCAACCAACCACCTGGACGCGGAAACGGTTCACTGGCTGGAGCGGCACTTGCGCGAGTTCAAGGGATCCGTGCTGATCATCACCCACGACCGTTACTTCCTCGACAACGTCACCGGCTGGATCCTGGAGCTCGACCGCGGTCAGGGCATCCCGTACGAGGGCAACTACTCCGTTTATCTGGAGAAGAAAGCCAAGCGCATGCAGCAGGAGGGGCGTGAAAACATGGCCCGCTCCAAGGCGATCGACCGCGAGCGCGAGTGGATGGGCATGAGCCCGAAAGGCCGCCAGACCAAATCCAAAGCCCGTATCAAAGCCTATGAAGATCTGGTCGCGATGCAGGAAGAGCGTCTTCCGACCATCGAGCAGATCCTCATTCCGGTCGGCGAGCGTCTTGGCGCCAACGTCATTGAGCTGGACGGCGTCTCCAAGGGATTTGAAGACCGCCTTCTGATCGACGATCTGTCCTTCAAGCTGCCGCGTGGCGGCATTGTGGGCGTGATCGGCCCGAACGGTGCCGGCAAGTCGACGCTCTTCAAGATGCTGACCGGTCAGGAAACCCCGGACAACGGCAAGATCACCGTCGGTGAGAGCGTGCATCTTGGCTATGTCGACCAGTCCCGCGACAAGCTGGACCCGAACAAGACGGTTTGGGAAGAGATTTCCGACGGCAACGAGATCATTTATCTCGACGGGAAAGAGATCAACTCACGCGCCTACTGCTCGTCCTTCAACTTCAAGGGCCCGGCTCAGCAGGCGAAGGTGGGCGATCTGTCCGGTGGTCAGCGCAACCGCGTGCACCTGGCGAAGGTTCTGAAGCAGGGCGCCAACGTTCTCCTGCTCGATGAGCCGACCAACGATCTCGACACCGAGACGCTGGCCGCTCTCGAAGACGCGCTGGAGAACTATGCCGGCTGCGCCGTCGTGATCTCGCACGATCGTATGTTCCTCGACCGTCTGGCAACGCACATGCTCGCCTTTGAAGGCGACAGCCATGTGGAGTGGTTCGAAGGCAACTTCGAAGACTACGAGAAGGACAAGGTCCGTCGCCTCGGTGCCCACGCCGCCGACCCGCGCCGCATCAAGTACAAGCCGCTGACACGTTAAGTAGGCGCGGTAATTTAAAAGCTTGTAGAGCTTGTTGAAGAAGGCGGGGCTTTGCTCCGCCTTTTTCGGTGTCCAAAAATCCTTAAAATTGTTAATGTCAGTTCAAATCTTCCCTGGGTTGCGGGGTCGGCATGATTGACAGTTTCGAGGCGTTTTCCGTTCTGCTCCTGATCCTTCCGGGCATTCTGGGCTTTTTCGTCTACAATCAGGTGTCGGATTTCAAGGTGAAAGACACATTGCCGTCGGTGTCCTGGGTGATCTTCTTTTTGCTGGCAACGCAGATCACATCCATCGGGTTGTTCGGCCAGAGCTTCTTTCCCGATCTGGCTTCCGAAACCAAGCCGGGCGCGCAGCAGAAGATTAGGGCCTATCTCGGCGACATCTCGGCAACGCCCCTGGTCGTTGCAGCTGCTTACGGCATCCTGTTCGGATTCTTGAAAAACTACTCCGTCAGCCACCGCATTCTCAAAACCTTGAAATTTTCAAAGCGGATCAGCAGCCGCCAGCCGTGGAACGAAGTGTTTCACCAGCGGCGCGGCGTTTGGGTTGTGGTGCGCTTCAAGGACGGCACGGCGCTCTCCGGCTGGCCGCATTACTACGCCGACGACCAGGGCGGGGAGACACAGCAACTCTATTTGAAGCAAGCCGTCTGGTTTGTGCCGGTGGGCGAAAGCAAGACCTTCGTCCCCTCAGCCGGCACGCAAGTTCAGCAAGTTCCGGCTGGTGAAGTTCTTTTGCCGGACATGTCGAATGTCGTCGCGATCGAGTTGGAGGAGGACTAGGCCATGGTGGATCGCAAGAAACCGAAGGATGATCAGAAGAGGGTCGTGAACGCGCCATTTCCGGGTGGTGTTTTATCTGGGCCCGGCGGCGGGCATGGGCCGTCGCATGACGATGTGGCGCCCTTGAGTGTCAGTCAGGGAGATGCGCCGAAGGGACCCAGAAAGGTGCCCGGCGGCGGGACGCCCTACACGCCGCCGTCCGGAACATCGACCGAATAAGGCGTAAGAATTCACTCTGCTGAGGACCTGCCAAGACGTGAGTAGGGAGCACGCTCTCCTGTGTCTCCTGCTGTGTGGTGCCTTTGGCCGACCTTACGAAATCTTCATCGCAGCGCCGTCTTTTCGGTGCAATTGGCGCAAAGAGTGTTCTCCATCACATGTACGCCAAAAGGCATTTGCCATTCTGCTGGCAGGAACCAAAGGTGTTTCGATAGGAGGGTTACATGAAATTTGCTTTGCCCATATCTGCCATGCTGGCGGGAAGTCTCTTTTGCGGTTTTGCGTTTGCCCAATCCCAGACCGCAGCGCCGGTTCAAGGCGATCCGGCGCCGCCGCCAGCTTATGACTATGTCCAGCAGGCCGGCGCCATGACCTTTGACGGGTCAACGCTAACCCTGAACGATGCGAACACAGGTGTCCTGTTCTTTTCCGAACGCCCCTATCGGCTTGGCGGTCAGGTCAGCAACGCTGATTTTTCCGAATACTGGAACGCGGGCAACACGTTTGCCGACGTGCCACCGAATGCGGTGGTCAGCGTTTTGAGTGAGACCAGCACGGCACCGGCGCTTGTTGAACTGACATCGGCGAAGACCGAAGGCTCGAGCGTTGTCTATGACGTAAAGGTCCTGCGCGGTGATTTGCCGGAAAGTGCGACCGGTGTAGCGCTCTTTATCGACCACGGACCTCGGCCGCATCACCATGGCGCAACCGCAGCGGCCCCTGGCGCTGCGCGGGGCAGCGTTGGTTTTGAGCCCTATGGCCCTTATTGCTATCACGCACCGCAAGATCCGCGCTGCCGGGCCTGGCATCACCCGGTTCATCCCTACCATCCGTATTATCCGCCGTACGGCCCTTACTATCATCCGGGTGCAGCTTATGCAGCGGGTGTTGCAACAGGTGCTGCGATCGCGAATGCCAACAAACAGCCGACCTACTACTATTACCCGATCCCGACAGGCGCGTTGCCGCCGAACTGCTGGATCAACTCGCAGCACACGCAAATGGTGTGCACTGTTCCGATCCAGTAGTTGAAACAAAACAGTTGGAGCAGATCGCCCCGCGACAGATTCCATGGGGCGATCATTTTATGCGCTGCACAAATATATTGTGCGCTGCCGTTGCGTGAGGGTCTCCTTCCTGCTAGCGTTCAATTCCTGATTGAGCGTGTCAGGAAGATACAATGCGGAAGTCCGTCTGCCGGTCCAAATTCTCTGCACTGTCTTTGCCGATCGTTCTCGCCCTCGGGTCGGCGGCGTTTGTACCGCCGTTCATGAGTTCGGCGGCAATTGCAGACCCACTTCCCAAACTGACCCTGTCTGTTCAGGAGACGACAGTTTCAGGGCTGTCCAGCGGCGCGTTCATGAGTGTGCAGCTGCAAACGGCCTTTTCCAGCAACATCTCCGGTGCGGGCATTGTCGCCGGCGGACCTTATGGCTGCGCTGTTGTCCAGTCCTGGTGGAATGCGTTTGTCTATTATCGCGCGTTGAAGGCGGTTGGCGTTTGCATGGACAATGCTCCGTCAGCACCCGACCCGGCCGAAGCTCTGCAGGTGATGCGCGACAATTCCGGGAAAATTGATCCGATTGCCGGAATTGCCGATGACCGCATTTATCTGTTTCACGGCGACGCTGACGTTACGGTACATGGCCCGACGATGGATGCCTTGAGACAGGTCTACGCGGATCTCAATGTGCCGGCAGAAAGCATCCGCTATGTCGATGATATCAATGCAGGGCATGGCTTTCTGACAGCGGCCGATGCCAAAAACACCTGTCCGGCCGACCCTGACGCTGCAAATGCGGACCTGACCTGCGGTGTGGTGGCCTGTTCCACGACCGCACCCGACTATCTAAACAGCTGCGACGCGCCCCAGGGATCAACGGAGAAGATCGAGCAGGCGCGGGATATTCTCAACTGGCTATACGGACCGCTCGTCCCGGCAACGGCGCCCGTCGATGCCAATTTCAAGACATTCGATCAAACGCTTTATACCAACGGTGCGGCCGGAATGGGGAATACCGGATTTGCCTATATTCCAACGGCCTGTTCTGAGGGAGCAAGCTGCCGGCTGCATATCGCGCTGCATGGCTGTGAGCAGACCAGCGGCCAGATTGGCGAGAAATACGCCCGGCTCACCCAGTTCAACCGCTGGGCCGAGAGCAACCGCATTGTTGTGCTTTATCCGCAGGCGGAGGTCATTCCGGGCAATTTTTTCAACGGCTACGGTCTCGCGGGCGGCAACCCAAAGGGATGCTGGGATTGGTGGGGCTACAGCAGTTCTGATTTCTTGACCAAGGACGCGCCCCAAATAGCTGCAATCGCAAAGATGGCGGAAGCACTTGGCGCGCCGATTGCCGAAACCTCACCGCTCAATTGACGAAGCAACTGTTTGGTCCGCGATTGCTGTCAGGCGATGTTGAGGAACCGGATGATGTCTTCCGAGCTTTGTGTGATGTCGTCCGAGATCTTCTTGATTTCGTCGGTCAATGCCCGGAATTCTGAGCCATGAGATCCGGCCCTCGTGGCTGAAATCTTTGCGTTCAGCGCGATCATGCGGGATATCTTTGAAGCGCGTTGGATGTCCTCAACCGCGGTGCGCACCCGGTCAATCTCAAGTGTACGTTGTTCATCGCGGGTGGCTGTGGCTGCCTGGAAATCCGCTTCGAGCGCCCCGACGATCTTTTGCAAGACCGCGAGGGTGTCGGTCAGGACAAAAGTGGAAAAGTCTTCAAGCTCCTTCTGCCGCCGTGTTTTGCCAGCTTCCAACGTGGCTATGGTGTGCCGGGTCTCACTGACAAACCGGTTGATGACCGCGTGCCCTTCGATTCCGTCACGGCCATTCAATATCGCGGCAACCTCCGCGCATTCCCAATGGGGCAAACCGAGGTCTTTGTCACCCTCGCACAGGATCTTGAAACCGGTTTCAAAGTCATCGGCGGCGGCCTTCAGCATATCCAGGTGATGATCAGAGGTGGTGAGCCTGTCCGATGGGCCATCCGTTTGCCGTGCGTTCAAAACAACAGACAGGAAACCAACCCGCTGTGACAACATCCGTTGGCGTCCAGCAATGTTGATCAGTCGTGCGAAGGTGTTCTCGTTGAAATCCGCCTGTGCCATGAAGGTTGCTCAGCTTTGTATACGTTGACAAAGCGTACCGTCCGGACTTGTGCAGTGCGAAGAGGAAATCTTGTGCAGGTTGCATAAATGTTGACTATCAGCCAAAGGTATCAGTCCAATGGCGTTGTAAATACCACTTATATTACGAGGCTTTGGGATCTGGTTTTCGTATTATCCCAGTTCGCTGAAGAAGCAGGCGGTCGAACGTGATCGGGAAAAGTACGGCGGTGCTATATTGTGCCGTCAGTCCAGTTCATGATGATTTTCCGGATCGTGCCATCGGTAGTCATCTGTTTCAGGACACTGTCCATGTCGGCAATGAAGGTATCGCCGTCCTCCGCGCTCCAGTGCTGGCTGTAGCCGATATGGGCGGTTTCCGTTTGGACTTCCCGGATCGGTTTGATCTTGTCGAAGTTGTTGGACTGGATGGAGATCTCGACAGCCTCTTGCTGTTGCACATAACAATCCGCTCGACCGAGCTGCAGAAGGCGCAGATTGGCATCGGTCGTTTGTTCTTCAATCAACTGTATTTTTCCAGCTGACACCATTTCAAAAAAGGCACTGCCTGGGGTGGCAAATCCTGCATTGTTGCTAAACAGCAGCCCCGCATAATCCTTCGGGTATTCCCAGTGGTCCTGGGCTACGCCTTCCCGGCAATAAACATAAATCGTTTCTGTCGCCATGGGCGTTGAAAAATGGCGGATCCACGGCCTGCGGATTGGCTTGTGATAGGTGCCGACCAGCCCGTTCACCTTGCCGCTTTGCACGAGGAACTTCGCCCGTGTCCAGGGCGCAGACGTCAGCTCGATCGTGTAACCCGGCAGCCGTTTGTCCGCCTCTTTGATAATTTCCGCATAGATCCCGGCGGGCCCGGCCTCTTCGGCCGTCATGAAGGGTGCATAGTCCGCGTCTTGAACGAGCGTGACGAGCCGCACGTCTTCATCTGCATCAGAATATACTGCGCCTGCGCACATCGTTGCGACAGCGATACAAATGGTCAGAAGGCTTTGTCGTACGGTTTTCATAGGTCTTGAATGACCTGTGGTGCGTACGCGGGTGTCATTCTTGAGGTTCTCACTGGCTTTTTGTTGTTTTGACGTTGCAAAATTGCCGAACCGGTCCCGTATGTCGATCAGTGTGATTACGTAGCGATAGTTTTTATTTCAAGAAATTACGAAACATCGAAAGTGTCAATTATCCATAAACGCGAGCGTCTAGATGTGATGACGTTGCGGTGTGGCCGGTGGTTTCAACTTCCAATGAATTTCGCGATGATCCGGTCAATCGTGCCGTCAGCCTTCATAGCCATCAGCGTTTCATCCATGGCCTTGATAAAGGCATCTGCGTTCGGCCCGGTCCACTTGTCGGAATACCCGATATAGGCAGCTTCCAAGGAAGCCGTCCCTGCAATCTGAACATTCTTGATGTTCTTCTCCCGGATCAGGACTTCCGTGGCGATGCGCTCCACGACGTAGCAATCAATTCGCCCGAGGGCGAGTTTGTCCAGATTCTGCTCGGTCGTTTGCGCTTCTTCCAGCTTTATTACGCCCTGCTCGACGAGCTCAAAGAACCGGTCTCCGGGCGCCTTGTAGCCGGCGACATTGCCGAACAGGAGGCCTTTATAATCGTCCGGATAGATCCACCCGGGCTGCGCGACCCCGGAACGGCAAAAGATGCTGACTTCTTCGAAAAAGATGGGCACGGACCAATGACGGATCCACGGTCTGTCTGTCGGCTTGTAGTAGCTGCCAACAAGACCTTGCGCATACCCGTTTTCCACCAGAACCGTTGCGCGTGTCCACGGAACTGCCTGAACCGAAAGGTTGCTCGCGTCCATCCTGCGCTGCGCTTCAAAAAGGATCTCGGCATAGAGCCCCGCCGGCATCCCGTTTTCGACGGTCATGTAAGGGGCGTAGGCATTGTCCTGCAAAAAAAGCACCTGATCGGCAGCGAAAGCCGGCGGTAAAGCAGCCAACAAGAAGCCCAACCCGCCCATGAGAGCGCGGAAGAGATTTCTGCCGGATCGGCAGCACTGCAAGACGAGCAACAACAGCGGTTCCTTTCAGTTGGTCCCAGAAAAACACGGCGGTCTTATTTGTTCGTTACTTTCGCAAGTAGATCAAAAAATTGTCCCTGCGCAAGGCTGAGCGCCGGCTTCCATCAATCATTTGCATGAACTCATCACAGGCTTTTGCTGGCGGTCAACGTTCCATTCCAGTACGTAGCTGGCAACACATGACCGAAGGACTGACACCATGGCCGACCGAGATACCTGCCTTGCCGATACACTGGACGTTACCCGCAAGTTCAAGATTGCCGGGCACGTGGAAGGCGTTTTCGGTACCCCGGTGACGGAAGACTTTCAGACCGAACCGGTCGAGCGTCTGGCCCTGACATTCGAAGGGGTGCCGGGGGATCGTCATGCCGGGTTCACTCGCAAATCCGGGGGGCGTGAGCCGTGGTACCCGCGCGGAACCGAAATGTGCAACGAACGGCAGATCTCCATCCTGTCTTTAGAAGAATTGGCAATCATCGCTGAGCGCATGGAAATTCCCGAACTCAAGTCTGAATGGATTGGCGGCAACATCACGCTCTCCGGCATTCCCAATCTCTCACTGATTCCGCCGCGCACACGTCTTGAATTTGAGGGTGGTGTGGTGATCCGGGTCGATGGTGATAACGCCCCGTGCCGCTTTGCCGGATCGGCAATCGATCGCCAGTTCCCTGATCGCAGCGGTCTTGATCTTCTGTTCCCGCAAAAGGCCCGAAGGTTGCGTGGCTTGGTCGGTTTTGTCGAAAAACCGGGTACGATTGCAGCGGGGGCGGCGGTAACCGCGCACATTCCGGAGCAGTGGATTTATCCAAAGGCTTGAGTCTCGGTTGGCAATCCGCTTGTCTTCTCACTCCAGCTACCAATCAGGGAAGATAAGCCGTGCTGCCAATTCATCACATGATCGACCAAGGCCCGCGCCCGGTTGCGCCGTTCTCGCATGCCGTGGAAGCCGACGGCTGGGTTTTTGTGACCGGTCAGATGCCAACCGATCCAGATGCCCCGGATGCGCCTTTGCCGGCTGGCATTGAGGCACAGACTGCCCGGGTGATGGACAATCTGAAGATCGTGTTGGAGGGGCTCGGACTGGGATTGGAAAATGTGACCTTCGCCCGGGTCTATCTGACCGAATTCGAACGCGATTATGCGCAGATGAACGAAACCTACCGCTCCTACTTCGAGGCGGGCGCGCTGCCGGGACGGACCTGCATCGGTGTGACCGCGCTTGCTGTCGGCGCGTTGGTGGAGATCGACCTGGTCGTGCGTCGTCCGTGAGTCTTTTCAGGAGTTGATGTCGCCGGAGGCCGCTTCAGCATCGCGGCAGTCCGGCACCGCCGCATCGAACTCGGCCAGGAAACCCGGGTTGAGTTGAAGAAAGTCATTCGAAAAATAGACCGAAAGTGGTTTGTCCTGCTGCACCTCTGAGCGGATTTCGCCCAAAACTCCGCGGGTGTCCAAAATGCTCTCCATAACCAGGTTGTTGGCGAGCACAGCGTCCACACGGCCGGCCAGCAGCATTTCCAGAAGGGCATTCGTGTCTCTGGGCGGAAAATCCGTTGTGCGATACCCGTTCCGGCGGAGCCACGTCTGCATGTTCGCGCCGAGAAAGCTGGACGTCAGGATGGACAAGCGATTGGCAGGATCTTTCGGACTAAGGATTTGATCCTTGTGGAGATACCAGGTCCAGGTTTGCCGGGCGATGATGGCGCTGGCCGTTGCATAGGCATCGCGCCGTGCGTTCTGGGATGCTGCAAAAAAGCCGTCCGCATACCCGTTCTGAACCTCTAGCTGCGCGCGTTTCCAAGGCAGCACATGGATTTCAAACGCGCGATCAATTGCATCGAGAGCGCAGGAAACGACACGAACCACAATCCCATCAAAGCTTCCATCGGGCTGAACTGATCCGTACGGGGGAAGGTCGTGCGTCGTTAAAATGACCGGTCCGGTTTCGGCTGCCGATGGCCGCGGCATGACGCTTGAAGCCACCGCGCTGGTGAGCGAAAGCACCAAGGCCGAAAGGCAAGCCCAGCAGATCCTAGCTCGAGTGCGGTAAGATCGGAACACAAAGTTCCCCAACGTTCGAATCTTCAAAAACCAAAGGATTTTTATCCTGATTGAACGTCGGAGTAAAAGGGGCGCTTGCATGTCAGGTTAACAAGCGGCGGCCTGTTCCGCACGCCGCTTGTCAAAATCCGATGTTATTCGCCTTTTGAGCGGGTTTCGAACATCAGGCCCTTCGCAGACCTGTCCGGGAAGCCCCGCCAATAAGTGTGCTCCGGTTTGTCCGTGCCATCGTCATTGCGGGCAAAAACACCGTCTTCTGCGGTCTCGACCAAGTCCAGATAGACAGCCTTGTCCGTGTCGTTCTTCAGATGGAGATCCATAAAGGCTGTCGCAAAGTGCTGCATGATGTTGTTCATCCGCACCGTGTCCCACACAGCATCTGCATAGTGTTCAAACGGCGCCCAGCCGAGTTCGTCGCTGAAGGGATAGGATTCCATCGGCGCGGGCATGGGCGCGGCCGCATTATGATTGGCGCTGATGAAGGTCAGAAGATGCCGGTCGGTTCCACTGCTTTCCTCCCAGATCTTGCGGATGCCGGTTTCATACTGGGAAACATCGTCCACGCTGCCGGCAACATAAAGCGCGGGCACGCGCACACCGGAAAGGCCCTCAGCGTCCCAGAAATCCCGGTTTCTCCCCCATGGACCGATGGCGACAATCGCCTTGAGACGCGGATCGATCAGCGCTTCGTGCTCTGCGCTGCCAGCCTTGTGCATGCCCAAAAGCCCGTCCGGAGCGCCCCACTCATAACCGATGGATTTATCGGTTACACCGCCGCCGGCAGAGATGATCGCGCCATAGCCGCCCATGGAGTAACCGATGAGACCGGTACGGTTGGTATCGATCAGACCTGCCAGTGGCGAGTTTTCGTCCTTGGAAAGCCGATTCATCTCATTCAGCACGAACATCTGATCGAGCGGACGGTTCACCAGCGTGGATCCAAAGGCCGCCTTGTCATGATAAAGGCTGTCGGTGTGGTCGATGGAGACCGCGACATACCCTTTGGTGGCCAGATTTTCCGCCAGATGGCTCATCAGGAACCGGTTGCCCGGATAGCCGTGTGAAATCAGTACAAGCGGGTAGGGGGCAGAGGTCTTGGCAGGTGTAGCATCCGGTTTGGAGAGGCCGTGAATGTCGGCCTCGCGCTGTCCGTCCCGCAAGATGACCCGCATCGCTTCAGGCGCATCATGCGGCTCCGCCGGATAAAAGACTTCCACCGTCAACGGGCGGTTATACAGTTCCGGCGTTTCATCTGCCGCAATCCGGACGATGTCATACTGGTCCGGATTGGTGAGCTGTAGCGTCATCCGCCCGACCTCATACGCGCCATGAGCTGCAAGCTCCGGCGCATCGGGGCGGACGAGATCGATTCTGTTTTCAGACATGGCTTCAGCCGAAACAAGACTTGTGAGAGTGGCGGCAACCAAAAGGGATTTTGGGGACAATCGGGGCACGGTGTTTGGTCTCCGGAGCATCGTAATAACTTACAATCTGCAACTTAAAGCCCAACCTATGAATGGCAAGGGTCATCAGCGTGCTGATAGTTCGCAGGCGACGAAAAATTGAGGCAAGGAGAGGCATCGAAGCTGCCAGAATGCCGCAGCGAACGGGCGTTTTGTCACAGTGCGGGATCTGTTCTCCGAGCTTACGTGGAACCACGTACATAAAGCCAAAGAGGGGCCTGATCGCGTGTCTGCAAAAACTGCCGAACAAGAATTGCTTATCATCCGCCTGCTGCTGATCATTCCGGTGCTGAACTGGTTTGTGAAGGACGCGATGTATGGTGAGGACGATGCCAAATACTGGTTCATCGGAAACCTGGCGATGGTTTGGGCCGTCTGTATCTTTCTGTTCGGCTATCCAGCGATCATTCTCCCTGCACTGGCGATGGTTCCAATGGCGTTCCTCTGGATCCTCGACGTTTGCCGGTAGGAGCTACGCCTCGTCGTCCGCTTCCGCAGAGACCCGCTTCTGACTTCCCCAAGTCTCAAGCATGTCGTTCATGGCATCCAGTACGAAAAACCGGGCGGAGTCCCGGTCATATCCGTCATCGAGCAGGGCATCATAGTCCGTGTGCTCATGCCGAATGCGGCTGGTGGCCGCTTGCCACACGGCAATGGACGGCGGCAAGTGACGCAGATGACCGGCAAGGGCGCCCTCAAGAATCGCTTCCGCATCCGCCATCGGCACACGTGGCAGTAATAAACGCAGTGCCTTGCGCATGTCTTTCTGTCGTTTTGTCCCGGCCACCATGCATGTCCGGTAGCACGTTTGGCCAAATACGAAAACGTGCGGTCCGGTTTGAAAGTTAGATAAGAGATCCTTTTCTTTATCTGAGTGCTGACTATATTCATGCCATCATGTCAGACCGCACCCGCATAAGACTGCTGAACGCATTAAAAGCTGCCGGACCCCAAACGGCAGCAGAGCTTGCCGAGGAACTCAACGTCACATCCGTTGCGGTCCGACAGCATCTGGATGGGTTGCTGGAGGCGGAGCTTGTCGAATTTGAGGACCTGAAAGGCTCGGTCGGCCGCCCGAAGCGGCTCTGGTCCTTGAGCGCAAAAGGCCACGGCCAGTTCCCCGACAATCACGCGGCCCTGGTCTCGGGGCTTCTGTCCGGGGTGACCGACATATATGGCCCGGATGGTCTAGAAAAGCTCATCGCCCACCGCGAAGATCAAAGCCGGAAACTCTATTCCGAGGTTCTCGGCCAGGAACAGGAGCTTCGGGGAAAAGTTGCCGCACTTGCCGACTTGCGGAGCAAGGAAGGCTACATGGCCGAGGTGCAACGGGATGGGGACGGTTTTCTGTTGATCGAAAACCACTGCTCGATCTGCGCAGCGGCCACAGCCTGCCAGGAATTCTGCCGGTCAGAGCTCAATCTGTTTCAATCGATCCTTGGAGACGGCGTTCACGTCGAGCGCCAGGAACATCTCCTCTCCGGCGGCCGCCGCTGTGTCTACCGGATTGCGGCTGGCGGGGGCTGACCCAAGGGTGTTAGACTGCTGAAATAGTCCGACTTTCTCTCCTGCGTCATGTTCGGACTTGTTCCGAACATCCATAACTTATTGAAAAACATGGATCCTCGGAACAAGTCCGAGGATGACTATTGTGAGGAGTGAGGTTGGTCATCAAGCTCAGACCCAAGGATCTTTTACAACATGTCAATCTATTGACTATTCAAGTCTATCCCTATGGCTGTGCCCGAAGTTTCTCGAGATGAGACTGGGTTTCTTCGAGCTGCCGCCGCGCTCTTTCCAAGCTCTCTTCAGTTGTGTCGACCCATGGCTCATTTCCAGTTTTACTACCGGATCGGACAGTGCCGTCCGCCAACACCCGGACTTGATCCAAGAGTAACTTCTCCTGTGTTTCTAACCAATCAATCAACCATTTATGCAAAAACCCAACTCCGGGTACTTATCAACACTATAAAAGTACGGGAAGTTTGATTCAAACACAACCAACCCGGCAAATCAGTGGAGAGCTTGAGCTTGCGGGAGTTGGAACGGACCTTCTGTCGGCCTTTCCCCGGATATTCACCAAACTTTTCTTAGGAATTTGCGCTTGAGCGCAGCAGGTCGTTGTGTTCGGCGCTGATTATTGGAAGGTCGGCGATCATGCCAGTCTCGTCAATGCTTTGCTTGATGTCGGCAAAGGGCTTCGGCGGGCAGAAATGATAGCCTTGAGCGAACCGGCACTGCAGCTGTTGAAGCGCTTCGGCCTGTCCCGCATCCTCAACACCCTCGGCAACGCAGGTAATCTGCATGGACCGGCAGAGGTTCAGGATGGATGCCACCACACCGCCTGTCATTGGATCATCAAGACACGCGACGAAACTCCGGTCGATCTTGACGCAATCGATCGGCAAGCGGTGCAGATACCCAAGGCTTGAATAACCGGTGCCGAAGTCGTCCAACGCCAACCGGCACCCGGCATCCTGCAAACGCTTCAAGCACGCTTCCGCCGCCTCGTAACTTCCAATGACCGAGGTCTCGGTGATCTCGAACGTGATCCGTGTCGGATCTACTTTGCGCTCCGCGATGATATCCAGCAGTTTGGATACCGTTTCATGGGACGTGATGTCATGCGCTGACAGGTTGAAGGACATGCGCAGCGTATAAGGCAGCGCTTCGATCTGCCTGATCGCCATGCAAAAGAGCTGGATGGTCAGCCTTTGGATCTGACCGGTTCGTTCGGCCACCTGAATGAAGACGTCCGGCGGGATGCGGCCAAGTTCCGGGCTGTTCCAGCGCGCAAGGGCCTCAAAGCCGATGATGGTCTGTTTCGAAAGCGCGACGAAGGGCTGGAAGTGGACCTCGAACTCAGCTGCAATATCGGCGCATTGCAGAGCACTTTCGATGGCCCGTTCCGACCGGATGCGGGCTTCGTGATCAGCAGAATAGACAGTGACCGAACCGCGGGCCGTTGTTTTGGAATTGTAAAGTGCGTAGTCGGAGCGGTCGAACAGCATATGGGTCGTTGTGCCGGCATCCGGATAAAACGCGATGCCGCAAGAGGCTCCGATTGCAACGGAAATCTCGCCAATCTTGAATGGCTGTTGCAGGCTCTCACAAAGCGCCTTTGCAACATCGGCGGCTGTTTCCGGCGGTCCAAGATATAGAAGACCGAATTCATCTCCGCCCAGCCGGCTGATCTCCAGGTCCTGTACCCCAAGCGCTTCCATGCGGTCGCCGACAGCCATGAGCAGCTGGTCGCCGACCTGGTGTCCGTAGGTGTCGTTGACCGGCTTGAACTGATCCAGGTCGATCACGCCGACGGCAAAAACGGCATCGGTCCCGGCAACGCTCTCGATCTGGCGGTCGAGCCGGTTGAAGAAATACCGGCGGTTGGGCAAGTTGGTCAGGAAGTCGGTTTGGGAGAGCCGCTCGTTCTCCGCATTGAGACGTTCCGTTTCCTGATGTTTGGCTGCCAGTTCGGATCGGGACTTGATCAGGTTTGAAAAGGCCTCGTAACCGTTGAGCAGCACTTTCAGAATAACCAGGCACACCAGAAAGATGTTCATGGCAATCGCCGTATAAACGTCCTGGCCTTTGCTCAGATAATAGACCAGATAAGGCGCCGTCACGATGAGCATCACCATGATCGCCGCTTGTGGCAAATGCATCAGACAGAAAATACAGCCGATCACAGTGATCGCGATGAAAAGGGCAACGTGACCTTGCTCAATCGCAGTTCCGTAGCTTTCAAGGCTCAAGGACCATGTGATGTAGACAATCGAGACCATGCTTCCCAAAACAACGGTTTGCCGCAACTTGCGCACCGCCTGTTGCGGACCGAGTTCGATACCCCTGGACCGGACCCAGGAGAGCAGCCTGAATGTTGTTAAAATCAGCATCGGTATGAGAACACCGATTGTCACATAACCGGGGGCAACGTCGCGGTGCGTGTACGCAACGGCAATCGCGTTGACCATGAGCAAAAGATAGAGAAGCGGGATTTGGGAGTTCAGTTCCCGGCACTGGGCCTGCGCAAGTTCGGTGTCCCTGGGATCAATGATCATCCAACGGGCAAAGTCTTGAAGTTTTTTCGTTATCGCCCGCAATGCATCGAAATCCTTGTGCCTGAAAAACAGCTCAATTCGGTCTCTTAGTAAAAACACAGAGGACCACCGTTATTCAGAAATGATTGATATAACGTAACGGTATTGATTCGATTATGCTTGATGAAACTGGAAGTTCAACGTCAAAGGTTCTTTCAGAAAGAAAAACTGTAAAAAATACTTATATGAATGCAGATCTGAGTTTGTCAGGTTCTTAAGATTTTGTTGACCTTGTTGGCATGATGTTTCCCAAACACCGAAAAGGAACCGTCACTCGCGTCAACGCCTTGCGCTGAAAAAATCTGCGGCATAGTCTTTTTAAATCAAATCGCTTTGCCTCAAGTCGTTGGTGCGGCATTCATTCATCAACCCGCCCAAGGACCCGGCAATGCCTGCGGGGGATGTTGGTGTGAGTGGATCTGGAACGCCTCTGCATTGGGCCCGGCATTTGGCAGCCGCGGCCGCCATTGCTTTCCTTGTTTCCGGTTGTGCGCTCTCTGAGGCCCCGATCCTTTATCCGCAAGGACCGATCGCTCTCGCGCAGCGAGATCTTTTGTTCACGGCCTTTTGGTTGATGATGATCGTGGCGATCCCGGCCATCCTCCTCACGCTCTTGTTTGTCTACCGGTACCGGTCGCGGCATCACAGCACCGCGGCCTATACGCCGGAGTGGGAGGGGTCCTGGAAAATCGAGGCCGTTGTCTGGCTTGTTCCGGCCGCAATTATCATTGTTCTCGGCACACTGGTCTGGCGCGACACGCACAAGCTGGATCCTTACAAGGAGCTTGCCTCGGACAAGCCGGCCTTTGAAGTTCAGGCAATCGCGCTCGATTGGAAATGGCTCTTTGTCTATCCGGAGTTGGGTGTTGCCAGTGTCAATGAGCTGGCCTTTCCCGCTGACCGGCCGCTCTCCATCAAGATCACCTCCGACACGGTGATGAATTCCCTGATGATCCCGGCGCTGGGCGGGCAGATCTACGCCATGGCGGGCATGCGGACGGAAATGAACCTGCTTGCCGATGGTCCGGGCACGTTCAAGGGCCGCAACACGATGTATTCTGGCGACGGTTTCTCAGATCAGCACTTTCTGGCGCACGCTTTAACAGAGGGGGACTTCACCGCCTGGAAAGACAAGGCAACCGGTTCGCCGGATGCCCTTGATGCCAAGACCTATTTGGAAGTCGCCAAACAGAGCGTTGCAAACCCGGTTGCCTATTATTCAAGTGTTGAGCCGAACCTATTTGGCCTGATCCTGCGCAAATACGCGCCGATTGTCGGCCCGCTGGAAAGCGAAGCTGCGGAACTGATTTGCCGGGGGGCTGCCTGATGCTGGGACGTTTGACGATTGACGCGCTGCCCTTTTACAGCTGGGTGGCCATGGGCGGGGCGGCCGTAACCGTTGGCGGCGGGATCGCAGCCTTTCTGCTGATCACGTACCTGCGCGCCTGGAAGGTTCTGTGGACCGACTGGCTGACAAGTGTCGATCACAAGAAGATCGGCATCATGTACGTCGTGCTCGCATTGATCATGCTGGTACGCGGCTTTGTCGATGCGCTGATGATGCGCGCCCAGCAGGCGATCTCGCTCAACAACGAAGGCTATCTGCCGCCCGAGCATTTTGAGCAGATCTTCTCCTCGCATGGCACCATCATGATCTTCTTCGTGGCAATGCCGTTTCTGACCGGTTTGATCAACCTGATCGTTCCGCAGCAGATTGGCGCCCGGGATGTGTCCTTTCCCTTTCTGAATTCTGTCAGTCTTTGGCTAACGGCGGCAGGAGCGGCGTTGGTCCTGATCTCCCTTGTGGTGGGCAAGTTTTCACAAGCCGGGTGGACCGGTTATCCGCCGTATTCGGGCATCGAATACAGCCCCGGTGTTGGCGTCGACTATTGGATCTGGGCGCTGACCTTAAGCGGCGTCGGCACCACCATGTCCGGGATCAACTTCATCGTCACAATCGTCAAGAACCGCTGTCCGGGCATGACCTATATGCGCATGCCCATGTTCACCTGGACAGCACTTTGCATCTCGATCCTGATTGTCTTTGCTTTCCCGGCCCTGACCGTGGTTGCCCTGCAGCTCTGGCTGGACCGGACACTGGGCTTCCATTTCTTCACCAATGGCGATGGCGGTAACATGATGATGTTCGCCAACCTGCTTTGGATCTGGGGACACCCGGAGGTCTACATCCTGATCCTGCCGGCCTTTGGAATTTTCTCCGAAGTGGTGGCGACCTTCTCCAGAAAAAGGCTCTTCGGCTACACATCGCTGGTCTATGCGACCGCCTGCATCGCCTTGCTCTCCTTCACGGTCTGGCTGCACCACTTCTTCACGATGGGGGCCTCGGCCAATGTGAATGCCATCTTCGGTATAGCCACGATGATCATTGCCGTGCCCACAGGCGTGAAGATCTTCGACTGGATGTTTACGATGTATCGGGGGCGGATCGAGTTCCATCCTGCCATGGTGTTCACCATCGGTTTCATGGTGACCTTCGTCATCGGCGGAGTAACAGGCGTGTTGCTGGCTTTGCCGCCCGCCGATTACCTGATGCACAATTCCACGTTCCTGGTGGCGCATTTCCATAACATGCTCATTCCCGGTGCTCTGTTTGGGTATTTTGCAGGGCTGAACTACTGGTTTCCAAAGGCCTTCGGCTTCAAGCTGGACGCCAAATGGGGCATCCGGTCCTTCTGGTTCTGGTTTATCGGGTTTTATCTCGCCTTCATGCCGCTTTATGCCCTTGGGTTCATGGGCATGTCCCGGCGGATGGAGCATTACGCGGATCCAACCTGGCAACCCTTCCTGGTGGTTGCCGCGCTGGGCGCGGTCTTCGTGCTTTGCGGCATCATCTGTATCGGCATTCAGCTTTATGTTTCCGCGCGCCAATGGGGATCGTCCCGCGACATCACCGGGGATCCGTGGAACGGCCGGACCTTGGAATGGGCAACGTCGTCTCCGGCCGCGCCCTACAATTTCGCGGTCGTTCCAACAGTCACCGACATAGATGCATTCCATGAGATGAAGATGCGCGGCAGCGCCTATCAGAGGCCGGAGCGTTATGAGCCTATTGTCATGCCGAAAAGCACAGGCCTAGGCGTTGTTTTGGGCGGGCTCTCCTTTGTAATGGGATTTGCTGCTGTCTGGTACATCTGGTGGCTGGCGGTGCTGATGCTGGTCTTGTGTCTGGTGTGTATCGGGATTCGGGCCTGCGACGACACCAGCGAGTATGTGATGTCAGCGGCCGAGATTGAGGCGATCGAGACCGCCTGGCTCTCCGGGATCACTCCGGCTGACATGCATGACATGCGTGATTTTGAGCCGCGCGGGGCTGCGTCCGGAATGGCGCTGTCGGGGAGAGCGTTATGAGCGAGATGCTGACCATCCGAAACGACGCTGACCTCTTGGAGGAAGAAGAGCATCATTCGCTTCGCGGACGGGAGTTCGGCTTCTGGCTGTTCCTCATGGGCGATGCCGTCATTTTCGCGCTGCTGTTTGCGACCTACGTGGTCTTGTCCGGCAATTCGGCGGCCGGCCCGACCTCACAACAGGTCTTCGACCTCAGCCACACGGCCATCGAGACCGCGCTGCTTTTGGTCTCCAGCCTGACCTTCGGCATTGCCAGTCTGGCCATGGACAAGGGGCATGGGCGCGCCGTCATCCTCTGGCTGCTGATTACACTTGGGCTTGGTCTGGGCTTCCTCGCAATGGAGGTTCTGGAATTCCGCGGCATGATCCTGCAAGGGGCCGGGCCGGATGTCAGCGGGTTCCTCTCCGCATTCTTCACGCTCGTCGGGATGCACGGCGCGCATGTTGCCATGGGATCGATCGGCATCCTTGTGATGATCGGGCAGGTCATGACCAAGGGACTGACGTTGCCGGTCCGCTCCCGGCTCAACCGCTTGGGGCTGTTCTGGCATTTTCTTGATATTGTCTGGATCGGGATCTTCTCGGTCGTCTATTTGCCCGGTGTGATGTAGGAGGCTGACATGGACCACACGGACCACACAGAACATCGCAGCCTTGGCACCTACCTGACCGGCTTTGCACTCGCGATTGTGCTGACTGCGATCCCTTTCGGTCTGGTCTGGACGGGCGCACTCACCGGACCGGCGGTCTACGGTGTGATTGCAGCGGCCGCTGTCATCCAGGTGCTGGTGCACCTGGTGTTTTTCCTACACCTCAATTTCAAGTCGACCCCGGGGGAGAACCTCTTCTTTTTGGCCTTCGCAGCCGTTCTGATCTGCATCATGGTCGGCGGCAGTCTCTGGATCATGTTCGACTTGCATCACCGGATGATGTGACGGTCTGAATTACGTGTTTGACGCCTGAGTTCGAACGACACTCTGTTGGTTTTCGCAACGGATGTGGTTTTACCTCAACAGCTGTGATATTCCCTCCGCATGGATAAAAGAGACCGGGCCGAACTGTTTCGCGAGCGTTTGAGCGCGGCGCTCAGAGAGCGGGAACTGAACCGCTCAGACCTCGCGCGTGCAGCTGAGCTCGACCGGTCCACGGTTTCCCAGCTTTTGTCCGAAGAGAGCCCACGCCTGCCCAATGGCCAGGCGCTTGCAGCTATCGCATCTGCCCTAAGTGTGTCCGCCGATTGGCTTCTGGGCTTGTCGGCGCACAAGGGCGCGGCTGCGGAAATCCTCGATCAAGCCGTTCAAGTGGCCGAAACCGAACGTCATCCGGTCGATGTGCATTTGCTCGCCTGGTACCGGGACGCGGTGGGCGCCAAGATCCGTCATGTTCCGGCGAACCTGCCGGATGTCTTGAAGACAGAGGCCGTTCTGGCGCACGAATATGCTGGTGAAACCTTTCGGACACCCGGACAGGCCATCACCGGTACACGCGATCAGCAGGCGTTGTTGAACCGCGCAGAATCGGACATGGAAATCTGTGTTTCGAAAGAGGCCTTGGAGGCATTTGCCCGGGGCGAGGGCATGTGGTCGGATTTGCCGGATGCCGTGCGCCGGGAGCAGCTGAAGGTCATGGGCGAAACCCTGGACAGATATTACCCCTCTCTCAGGCTGCATCTTTTTGGTGCGAGCGACCGGTTTTCAGCCCCGTTTACGGTGTTTGGTCAAAAATGGGCTGCGCTGTATCTGGGGCAGCGCTATCTCACCTTTTCCAACACACGTCACGTGCAGCTGTTTTCCCGGCATTTCGATGATCTGGTCCGCCACGCTCTCGTGCGATCTCACGAGGCCAGTGACTTTGCAACGAAACTGTCTCTCGGGATTTGAACCGGAATTTAAGCACCAAAGGTAAATCCAGATTTTGAACCGCCTTTCGCGAAAGAAAGACCCTACGGCATGGCAACCATCGAATATGTCTATTCCGCGCATTCCGCTTTTGCGTATCTCGGCTCCTCTGAGATCATGCGGATTTGCGCTGATCACAACGCGGTTTTGGTCCATCGGCCAGTGCTTTTGTCGCCTGTCGTCGTGGCTCAAAGAAGTCCGGCCTTCCGCCAGCGGACACAGGCACATGTCGATTATTTCTTCGGTCGCGAAATCGAACGTTGGGCCGAGTACCGGTCCGTGCCGATTATCCGCAAGCGCCCGACCTTTCACGATGCAGACTACAGCCTGGCCTCGGGCATGATCATAGCGCTGGGCGAAACGGGCCCAGACACCGACCGGATGGCTCACGGACTTTTGGAGGCGCATTGGAATGAGGATTTGGACCTTTCAGACCGTACCGCTCTTGAGGCTGTGGCGGTGAAGCTGGGGTTCGCCGCCAAGGAATTGCTGGAAGAAGCTGCAAGCCCGAGCGTTCAGAACAAGCTCATGGAAAATTCCGAGTGGGCCAAGG
>ERZ1023313.155-NODE-155-length-27391-cov-6.658070_pt1 | contig 27391 bp, 25 predicted proteins | sample MGYA00521233_ERZ1023313 | MGnify/ENA primary metagenome ERZ1023313 (study PRJEB32759, sample SAMN07749866) | skin metagenome | biome: transportation; feature: city; material: polyester macromolecule | host: Homo sapiens | place: Hong Kong:TKO line | collected... | reverse complement strand
CATGGGTGCTCCTTCTCAAAGTAACACCTGAGCAGAAAATCACTGGGTCATTACATCGATCCATGGTGGCAGGAGCCACGCCAGGCCAAGACGTCCGCGGTTGCTGTTGCCTGGTATTCCGCTACACATCATTCAGCGCGGGAACAAAGAGCTGGTATGGTCCAGCAAGAAAAGCATTTGATAGTGAGGAATACTGATGGTCAACAGATTTACTGCCGTCGCCATATTTTTCGTGGCGAGCATCGTACTTGCGACGCCCAGCCATGCCGCTGACAAGCGTATTGGCATATTGGTCTTCGACAACGTTCTCACGAGCGATGTCATCGCACCCGCTGAAGTCTTCGGCGTGGCAACCCGAAAGTCGTGGTTTTCCAACTATGAGGTTGTCTTGATAGGCGTGGAACGCAAACCGGTCATCACGACAGAAGAGGGCATTCGCCTGCCTGTCGACGCCACCATATACGATGCGCCGGCGCTGGATGCGCTGATCGTGGCCAGTGCCTACGATATGGATGGACTGTTCAAGAACGAGGATTTGACTGCTTTTTTGCATCGTCAAGGGGATGCCGTCTCATGGCTGGGCAGCAACTGCTCGGGAGCGTTTCTGTACGCACATGCGGGGCTGCTGGATGGTTACCGTGCAACCACTTGGGCGGGTGGTGAGGCGCAACTTCAACGTGAATTTCCGAAGATTAACGTCGTTGTCGACACGAACGTGGTGATTGATCGAAACCGCATTTCCAGCAATGGTGGCGTACCCTCCTATCAGTCTGCCTTGGTCATGCTTTCGTTGATGGCAGGCTCAGGCAAAGCGAAGACCGTCTTTGAAACGATTCAACTCAATCGTTTGATTCCCTGGTCTGACATTGAGGCCTATTTGCCTGCGTCCAAGGACTAAAACGGTCCCTGTCTCGGTTGAAGTGTGGGGGCAACTAATCAATCGCTGTAGCCGAGCTTCGGCGCTGGGTTTGACAGAACGGAGGTTTGGCCATGCACACCGGAAGCTGCCTATGCGGCGGCATTCAGTTCCGCATCGAGGCGGCGCTAGAACCCATCCAGGTCTGTCACTGCTCACAGTGCCGCAAGGCGCAGGGGACGCCGTTTGCGACCAACACGCCGGTTCCAGCGGCCGCGTTCCATCTTGTCAGCGGTGCCGATCTACTCACTTCGTTCGAGTCCTCACCGGGCAAGGAGCGGGTCTTCTGCAGAAAATGCGGCTCGCCCCTCTACAGCAGGAAGGACACGATTCCGGGTGTGCTGCGCGTGCGTGCCGGCCTGCTGAATGAACCGTTGTCGGTCACGCCGGCAGTGCATTTCTATACCGGCTCAAAGGCAAACTGGTGGCCGATCAACGATGACCTGCCGCAGTTCGAAGGCGCGTACGTTGCGCCAGGCGGTAGCTGAATATTCCCGTACGTTTCTGACGACTGCGTGGCCCGGGGAAGGCTTCTCCGCGCCCGAGGCAAGTGCGGCATGCTTGCCAGATCTGGGCGTCACCCGGCCTGCCTGAAATCCGCCATCTGCGCATCAAGCGCACGCTGGAAGGCGGGGCGCGCGGTGCAGCGCTCGATGTAGGCGGCGAGGCGGGCATCGTCGGTGACGATGTCGGTGTAGTGGGCGATGCGCAGTACGGTGGTCATCATCAGGTCGCCGGCACTGAAATGATCGCCATCGAGGTAGGGCTTGTCGCCAAGGGTGCGTGACAGCGCCGACAGGCGTCGTTGCAGAAACTCCACCGCGCCGGGACGCCGCAGCTTGGCCCATTCTTCCTTGGCGTAGAACAGGTCGATGAGTGCAACCTGGCTCATGAACGGCTCGATGGAGTTGAGTGCCGCCACCACCCACTGCATGGCACGCGCGCGGGCAGCGGGGTCTTTCGGCAGCAGGGTTTCGCTGCGCTCGCCCAGGTGCAGCACGATGGCGCCGGTCTCGAACAGCGTCAGGTCACCCTCCTGGAGAATCGGCACCTGGCCGAAGGGTTGCAACGCGCGATACTCCGGCGTGTCCTGGTCGCCCTGCGCCAACAGGCGGGCGTGGTAGGGCAGGCCGGCTTCTTCCAGCGCCCAGCGGACGCGCAGGTCGCGCACCTGGCCCTGTGCAAATTCGGGCACCCATTTGAAGGCGGTGATGGTGATCATGCGTCGTTCCGATGCGGTAGGTGGTCGCGAGCATTGCGGCAGCATAATTTATCGAATGCAGGGCGGTCGCTCTATCGCGACCACTCATCGGTCACCCCTGCCGCTGGTGTGAATTTTTGTACCGCTACTTCAATGGCGCAGCATTCCAGCCTTCTTGCTCCTTAGGATGCGGCTTCCCTCTCGGACGCATGGAAAGGTGCTCGGCATATGCGCGGTCGCAGATTCGTCGGTTTCCTTCGGAGTCCCGCTTGGCTGGCGCTGGTCTTCGCCCTGCCCATCGGCATTGCCCACGCGGGCGCCATCTCGATCAACGTGGTGGATGCCGTGACGGCCACGCCGCTGGCCGGGGTGACGGTGACGGCCGAAGACCGCAGCGGTGAGACCCGGAATACGGTCACGGGCGCGGATGGCGCCGCCTTGTTTGAGGACCTGGACGAGGGGTTTTACCGGTTCCGTGCGGAATCGGAGGGGTATCTGCCGGGCACGGAGCCGGCGGTGCGGATTCTCACCCGCCGCACCGAGCGGCTGCGGTTTGAGTTGCAGCGCCAGGAGGCGGCCCTCGACACCATCGTGGTGGTGGGCCGCCGGGCCATCGGTGCCGACCCCAATGGCTCGGTGGCGGACCGCTACCTGGCGCGGGATGAGCTGCGCAAGGCGCCGGGCAGCGGCAGTGATGTCATGCGCGCGCTGGTGGGTCTGCCGGGGGTGGTGTCCAGCGGGGAGTTCGCCAGCATCACGGTGCGGGGGCATGGGCCGAAGAACAACCTGATCCTGGTGGACGGCTTTCCGTTTCCGCAGGTGGCGCATTTTGAGCAAACCCTGGGCGAGCAGTCCGAAGTCATCAATGGCGGTCGCTATTCCATCTTTGCCCCCAATGCGGTGACTGGCGCCGAGTTTTCGCCCGGCGGCTGGAGTGCCGAGTTCGGCGGGCGCAAGGCCTCGCTGCTGCAGCTGGAGGTGGCGGAGGGGGCACCCTCACCGGTGGGCCGGCTGCGGCTGGACCTGGCCGGCATCGAGGGTATTTACGATGGCCCCAGCGGCGTTCATGACGGCACGACGATGTTTGTGCAGGCACGGCGTTTCGACTTCGGGCAACTCTTCGAGGCCATCGGCGAGGAGAGCCTGGGCTCGCCGGTGTCGACGGACCTCATCCTGAAAACCAAAACCCGGCTGGAGAAGGACGAGTTCGAGTTCCTGACGATTGTGGCGCCGGAAACCAACACGCGAACGGTGGAGAACATTCTGGCCGCCATCGAGGAAGGCGAGGGCATCGAAGACCTGACCCTGCAGGACGACAAGCAGGACCTGATGCTCACCGGCCTGACCTGGCGACGGCGCTTTGGTGAGGGCCACCAGTGGACCAACCGGCTGTATGTGCGCGAGAGCGACCGCAGCTCCGCTGAAGGGGAGGCCAGCCCCGACCTGGTACCGCCGGGCACCTCGGCCGACCAGGTGCCGGCGCGGGAGCGCTTGCTGACGGTGACCGAGAACGACTCCGAGATCGGTTGGCGCAGCGACCTCGAAGTGGGCAACGCGCTGGGGCGCTTTGCCGCCGGCCTGTACCTGGTCAACATTGATCTCGACTACGGCGCCGTTCTGCGGGAAGACTGGATTCGCTTCACCTACGAGTCCGACGACCCGCGTCCGCCCGGCGAAAACTACATCCTGCTGACGCCCGCTGAGATCAACTCGCAGTATCGCCAGCGCGAGACCAACGTGGCCGTCTATGGCGAGCAGGTGTTCGATTGGGGGCGGGCCAGTGTGCGTACCGGTCTGCGCTATGACTACGACGGCTTCAGTGACGAGAACCTGCTGTCGCCCCGGCTGGCGTTCAATTATCAGCTGTCGCCCTCGCTGCGTTTTTCGGCGACCACCGGCCTGTTCTATGAGGCGCCCAGCTACCTGATGCGGGCGCTGGATCCGGGCAATGCTGGCCTGAAGAACGAAAGGCTCACCCACTTTGGTGCCGGGCTGGAATACCGGATCAATGACGAGCTGAATCTGCTGGTGGAGGCCTACACCCAGCAGATTGACCGTCGCCTGGTGGAAGGGAGCCAGGTCTCCGGTGAGATCAGCAACGCCGGCGAAGGCACCAATCGCGGCGTCGACCTGGTGCTGACGCGGGCCTTCGCCAAGGGCTTTGCCGCCGATTTCGTTTATTCCTGGAATCAGTACCGCGTGGACGACAAGGATGGTCGGGGCGAATACAACTGGGATTTCAATCGCAGCCATTTCACGGCGCTCAGCGGCCGCTGGGAGATCAACCCGCGCTGGCAGCTCGCGGCGCGCTGGCGGTACGGCTCCGGGCAACCCGGCCAGCGGTTCGTCACCTATGCCGACGTGCTGGCGCCCGATCTGCCCGTGCGGTTCTCGCAGGAGATCACCCAAACCAATGTGGGCCGCGGCCCCGCCTTCAATGCGGTGGATTTCCGGGTGGACTACCGGCGCCCGATCGGCCGGCTGGACCTGGTGCTGTTCCTCGATATCCTCAACCTGAACGCCGGTCCCTCCGGCATCGCCGATGAGTTCAACGTGCTCACCGGAGAAACCATCAAGGAAGAGGAGGAAACCCTGCCGTTGCTGGGCGTCACCTTCGAGTACGCTTGGTAGCCTCCAGGGCGCGCCACATGAATCGGAACGACGTTGTCAGCAGCGGTACCGTGTTTGGCGCCTGGCCGCTGGGCCGCGCCATCGCGGTCATCGGGCTGCTGCTGGTGGTGACCTTTGTGGTGATCGAACCAGAGGCCAGCCGAGGCCTGGGGGTGGGCGCGCGGACGGTGTTCTGGGTGATACACGTGGGGCTCGGACTGTTCGCGCTTTACGTGGCCAGCTGGCTGGTGCTGCCGCACATGATGCATGCCCTGCCGCCCTGGCTGGCCCTGCTGATCGCCGGGGTCAGCGCCGCCCTGCTGATTGCGCCGGTGAGCTATGGGGTGGAGCAGGCGTTGCCGTTCTGGTTGCGCCCCATGGAGGATGACGACGGTTGGCTGGATGTGTTCTCAAGCCGCAGCTGGGTGCATGCCATCGCCGTGGAGTTCCTGCAGCTGGCGCCGGCCACCCTGGCCTCGTGGATGATCATCAATCTGCCGTTTCTGGCCCATCGGCGGCGGCTCGATCAGGCGCAGGGTACCGCTGCCGCGGACGCCCCCGTGTCCGCCGATCTCGACAAGGCCGAAGCCGGGCGCTATGCCGAATCCGTGCGGGCCACCTTCTTCAGCCGCTTGCCGGAATCGCTGGGGACCAACGTCCTGGCCATCTCCTCCGACCTGCACTACCTGCACGTGTATACCGACCTGGGGCGCTGCATGGTGCTGGGCTCTTTGCAGCAGGCGGCCGATGCCATGGGTGACACCGGCCTGCGCGTTCACCGCGCCCATTGGGTGGCGCGGCGCGCCATCGTCAAGATCGTCCGCAACGGCCCGCAGTGGTACTGCCTGCTCTCGAACGACCTGAAGATTCCGATCAGCCGCCGCAACAAGTCGACGGTGGCCGGTTGGTTCGGTCACTCGACGCGCATCGTGCCCGTCAAGAAATCCAGCGCGGACGGCCATTGAGGCAGGCTGCAGTCCGGCGGCGGATGGGCTGAATGCGGTACGGTAGTCGGCATGCCCAGCGACCCCACCACCGCCCGCTTCAAGACCACGCTGCAGCGCCCCGCCGGCGAAGCCGGATGGGCTTTCCTCATCCTGCCCAAATCCGCCAGCGATACGCTGCCGCGCCGTGGCCGCACCACGGTGAAAGGCACGCTCAACGGTCATCCGTTTCAGGCGATGCTGGAGCCCGACGGCCAGCTGAGCCATTGGCTGCGGGTGGATGCGAGGCTGTGTGATGCAGCGGGCGTGGCACCGGGCGACCCGGTGACCTTGGAGATTGCGCCGGTCGTCGAGGAGCCCGAGCCAGTGCTGCCGGAGGACTTTGCCAAGGCCTTGCAGGCGGCACCCGCCGCCCGGGCCGTGTGGGACCGTACCACCACCCTGGCACGGGTGGACTGGATTCACTGGATTGTCAGCGCCAAGCAGGCAAAGACCCGTGCCAAGCGGATTTCGGATGCCTGCAGCAAACTTGCCGACGGTGAACGCCGTGTCTGCTGTTTCGATGTCTCGGGGTTCTACAGCAAGGCCTTGAAAGCGCCGGTGGCGGCCGGTTGAATGGCACGCCTGTCCAGGAGCAGCACGATGTCCCATCACCCCATCTTCGCCATGCCCTTCGCCAAGGTGTATCCGATGTATGTGCAGAAGGCGGAACGCAAGGGCCGCACCCGGACCGAGGTCGATCAGATCATCGGCTGGCTGACGGGGTATGACGCGGCGGGCGTGCAGCAGCAGATCGCTCGACAATCGAGCTTCGAAACCTTCTTTGCCGAAGCGCCGGCCCTGCACGCCAACCGTACCTTGATCACCGGTGTGGTCTGCGGGGTGCGGGTGGAGACGGTGGAACACCCCCTGATGCGGGAGATCCGTTATCTGGACAAGCTGGTGGATGAACTGGCCAAGGGAAAGGCCATGGACAGGATTCTGCGAACCGGGAGCCCCTCATGAAAGGACAATGCCTGTGTGGCGCGGTGGCGTTCACCGTGCCGGAAAGCCGCGAGATCGGTGTTTGCCATTGCGGATACTGCCGCCGCTGGGGCGGGGGACCGATGCTGGCGGTGCACTGCGGTACCGAGGTGCAGTTCACCGGCGCCGAGCAGATCGGCGTGTTCGCCTCGTCGGAGTGGGCGGAGCGGGCGTTCTGCACGCGCTGTGGCACCCACCTGTACTACAAGCTGCTGGCGACCGGCGAGCACTTCATCCCGGCCGGTACCTTCGAGTCGGAGGCTTTCGAGCTGGCCAGCCAGATCTACATCGACAAGAAGCCGGCCTACTACGACTTTGCCAACAGCACGCCGATGCTCACCGAGCAGCAGGTGATGGCGCAGTACGGGTTTTCCGATGACGACGCCTGAGAGCCCATGACCCCCTCACTGTCGGTCATCACCCTCGGCGTGGATGACCTGGAACGCGCGGTGGCCTTCTACCGTGACGGCCTGGGGCTGCCCACGCAGGGCATCATCGGCACCGAGTTCGAACACGGTGCGGTGGCCTTCTTCCCCTTGCAGTCCGGCCTGAAGCTGGCGCTGTGGCCGCGCGCCAGCCTGGCGCACGACACCGGCCTGCCGCTGTCGGGCGCAGCGCCCACCAACCTCTCGCTGGGCCACAACGTCGGTTCGGCTGCCGCCGTGGATGCGGTGATGGCGCGTGCCGCGGCGGCGGGTGCACACATCGTGAAACCGGCGCAGGCCACGTTCTATGGCGGCTATGCCGGCTATTTCCAGGACCCGGACGGCCATCTGTGGGAGGTGGTGTTCAACCCCGGGTTCGCAGCGCTTTAGGCGCGATGGCGAGGCCGTTCCGCAGGGCGGAGGAGTCGGCTTGGCAACGGCATACAGGAGGACGGATGCACATCCGCGAAGCAGGGCCTGAAGACTTCGACGCCATCTGGCCGATCATCCGGGCGGTGGTGTCGGCCGGCGACACCTACGCCTATCCGCGGGACCTCACGCAGGACCAGGCGCGTGCGGTGTGGATGGATACGCCGCGGGTGACCTACGTGGCCGAGGTGGAGGGGCAGGTGCAGGGCACCTACTACCTCAAGTCCAACCAGGCCGGTCCGGGTGATCACGTCTGCAACTGCGGATACATGGTGTTGGCCGCAGCACGCGGACGCGGCCTCGCACGGGCCATGTGCGAGCATTCACAGGGCGTTGCCCGGGCCCTGGGCTATCAGGCCATGCAGTTCAATCTGGTGGTGTCCACCAACGAAGGGGCGGTGCGGCTGTGGCAGGCACTCGGCTTCGAGATTGTCGGGCGGCTGCCACGCGCATTTCGCCACCCGGCCCAGGGTCTGGTGGATGCCTTGGTGATGTACAAGTGGCTGGTGGATGGCCCGTCCCCTGCGCCAGCGTTATCGGAGGAATGAACATGCGCACGGCATTCAGCGGTTTCACGTTGCTGCTCGGTCTGGTGGTCTCCGGCCTTGTCCAGGCCCAGGGCCTTTCCAGCGCGGAGGTGAAGCAGTTCCTGTCCCACCGCATTGCGCTGGCGCATATCCAGAACGACATGCGCGCCAACGCCCACCAGTACGAGGATCTGCCGCTGGCCTATGCCCGCAAGGAGGCGGACTACCTCACCCGCCACGGCTATGCGGTGGATCGGTTCAAGGCGCTGGAAGCCCGTATCTACGAGGCGCATGGCGCGCTACGTGCGCAGCAGTCCGGCCGCGCGCCGACCCCGATGCAGGAAACCCGCGCGGCCTGCGAAGCGCGGGTGGCGGCCGAGATTCGCGCGGCAGCACCACCCCCGGATGACATGGCGCAGCAGATCGCCGAGATGCGGGCCATGGGCGTGCCGGAAGCCACCATCGCCAAGCTGGAGGCCGGGCTCGGGCAGCTGGACCAGGTCGCCGCCACTGCCGATCAACAGGCCCGGCAGACCTGTGCAGCAGAACAGGCGGTGGCGGCCGAAACGGTGGCCCTGTCCCAGCGCAGCCAGGCTGACTGGGAGGGCGTGCGCCCGTGGATGGCGGCCCTGCAGCAGTTCAGCGACTGGTATGCGGGCAATACGGATAAGCCGCCGGTGTTGGACTGAATCTGCGACTTCAGCCCTTCGCCTGCGCCGCAAAATACTCCAACGCCGCCCGCGCAATCGGTTCGCCCCATTCCTGGACGAAGTGGCCGGCTTCCTCGATCACCATCATCGGGCCAGCGCCGCGGATGTCTGCGTGCAGTTTCTGCATCACCGGGCCGCCCAGCACCGGGTCGGCGGCGCCCAGGGCCATGAAGCAGGGGCCGTCCCATTCGCTGCGGAAGTAGTCGCGGGCGGTGCGGGAAATCTCCACGCCGGGCATGGCGGGATCGGTCATCACCAGCTGCGGAAAACGGCGCACGCCGGCCTTGGCGCGTTGGTCGGGGAAGGGCGCGCCGTAGGCGGCGGCTTCGGCATCGCTGAGGATGGGGCTGGAGCGCTTCATCAGCCCGGCCACATCCAGATCGGGGCGGCTGGCGACATAGTTGCGCCAGTCGATGAAGCCCTGGGTGGGGGCCTTGCCCACCGCCAGGGTGGTGTTCATCACGATCATGCGGCGGAAGCGGTCGCGGTATTCGTGCGGCAGGGTCAGGCCAAGCAGGCCGCCCCAGTCCTGGCACACCAGGGTGATGTTGCGCAGGTCCAGGCGCTCGATGAAGGCCTTGAGGTAGTTGCGGTGAAAGTCGAAGGTGTAGACGGCGTCGTCCACCGGTTTGTCGGAGCGGCCAAAGCCGAGCAGGTCCGGTGCCACCACGCGGCCACCGGCGGTGGTGAACACCGGAATCATCTTGCGGTACAGGTAGCTCCAGCTGGGCTCGCCGTGCAGGCAGAGGAAGGTGTGCGCGGCATCGCGCGGGCCTTCATCCACGTAATGGCCGCGAAGGCCCGGGTAGCCCGGCAGGTCGTCCACATAGTGCGGGGCGTAGGGAAAGCCGGGCAGGTCGGCAAAGGCGCTGTCGGGCGTGCGGACGCATTCGAGGGTCATGAGGTTCTCCTGTCGTTCTGCATTATTGACGCAGTGTAAAAAATTATCACGATGACGGTCAGTGGAAGTCGCGCGACAGATGCGGCAGCCCGTGCACCCAATGTGAATAGTCGTCCACGCCTTCGGCCAGCAGATGGACGATACCCTGCTGACGTTGCAGCCGGCCACGCGCCACCAGCATCTGGCCGCCGACGATGGCCTGGCGGTCGCGGTTGATCAGATCCGGGCGGATGATGAGGTTGACGATGCCGGTCTCGTCTTCCAGCGTGAGAAACATCACGCCCTTGGCCGAGCCCGGTCGCTGGCGGAACATGGCCAGCCCCGCCACGCGGATGCGCTGGCCGTCGGTCACTTCCGCCAGATCGCCGTTGCGCCACACCCGCAGGCGGTTCAGCTGCGGCCGCAGCAGCGCCACCGGGTGGCGTCGCAGGGTGAGGCCGACGCTGTTGTAGTCGTGAAGGATGTCGGCGCCTTCGCTGGGGGGCGGCAGGCTGTGCTGGCGGGATTCCGCTGCCGGGGTCTGCAGCAGGTCATCGGCGGGTTGCAGCCCCAGCACCGCCCAGCGCGCCTGATGGCGATGCCCGGCGAGGGTGGCGAGGGCATCGGCGCGCGCCAGTGCGTTGCGCTCGCGGGCATCCAGGTGGGCGCGGCGTACCAGGTCGTTGAGGCTGTCGAAGGGGCGTAGATGTCGTGCGGCCATCAGCCGCTGCGCGGCGGCTTCGTTGAAGCCCTCCACCTGCCGCAGTCCCAGGCGGAGGGTGGGCTGGCCCTGGGCGTCGGGTTCCAGGTGGCTGTCCCATTCCGAGTGCTGCACCGCCACCGGCTGCACGCCGACGCCCATGCGCTGGGCCTCGCGCACCAGCATGGAGGGGGGGTAGAAGCCCATGGGCTGGCTGTTGAGCAGGCCGCAGATGAAGGCGGCCGGGTGATGGCATTTGAGCCAGGCGGACACATAGGCCAGCAGGGCAAAGCTGGCGGCGTGGCTTTCCGGAAAGCCATAGGCGCCGAAGCCGAGGATCTGCTGGTAGATCTGCTCGGCAAAGGCGGGGTCGTAGTCGCGCGCGGCCATGCCGGCCATCAGTTTGTCGCGGTATTTTTCCAGCCCGCCCTTGCGTTTCCAGGCGGCCATGGAGCGCCGCACCTGATCGGCTTCGCCGGCGCTGAAGCCGGCGGCGACCATGACGATCTGCATCACCTGTTCCTGGAAGATGGGCACGCCGCTGGTGCGGCCCAGCACCTCGCTGAGGCGGGCGTCGGGCGGGGTGTCGCTTTCCAGGCCCTGCCGTCGTCGCAGAAAGGGATGCACCATGCCGCCCTGGATGGGGCCGGGGCGCACGATGGCCACCTGGATGGTGAGGTCGTAAAGCTTGCGTGGCTGCAGCCGCGGCAGCATGTTCATCTGCGCGCGGGATTCCACCTGGAACACGCCCAGCGACTCGCCGCGGCAGAGCATGGCGTAGGTGGCGGGGTCTTCGCGGGGGATGTCCTGCATCGTCATCGCGGTGCCGTGAAAACGGTGCAGGCTGTCCAGGGTGCGGCGGATGGCGCTGAGCATGCCCAGCGCCAGCACATCCACCTTGAGCAGGCCCAGGGATTCCAGGTCGTCCTTGTCCCACTGGATGATGCTGCGCTCCGGCATGGCGGCGTTTTCCACCGGCACCAGGTCGGCGACGGCGCGCTCGGCGATGACGAAGCCGCCCACGTGCTGGCTGAGGTGGCGGGGCAGGTCGATCAGCTCCTGCGCCATGAGCAACCAGCGCTGCACGCGCGCGTCCTCCGGGTTGAGCCCCACGCCCTGCAGGTGCTGGCCCCAATCCTCTGGCGCGTCCCACCAGGCGTGTGCCTTGGCGAGGTGGTCGATGGCCTCCGGGGCAATGCCCAGCGCCTTGCCGGCATCGCGCAGTGCCGAGCGCGGCCGCCAGTGGATCACCGTGGCCGCCAGCGCGGCGCGTTCGCGGCCGTATTTGCGGTAGAGGTACTGGATCACCTCTTCGCGCCGCTGGTGCTCGAAGTCGACGTCAATGTCCGGTGCCTCGCCGCGCTCCGCCGAGATGAAGCGCTCGAACAGCAGGTCGTGAAACTCCGGGTTCACCTCGGTGATGCCGAGGGCGTAGCACACCACCGAGTTGGCGGCGCTGCCGCGGCCCTGGCACAGAATCCCGTGCTCCCGCGCCCAGCGCACCACGTCCTCGACGGTGAGAAAGAAGGCCTCGAACTGCAGTTGCTCGATCAGCCGCAGCTCTTTTTCCAGGGTGCTGCGCACCTTCTCTGGCATGCCCTGCGCCCAGCGCCGTTGCACGCCGGCCTCGCACAGCGCGCGCAGCCAGCTGATGGGCGTGTGTCCTTCGGGCACCAGCTCCGCCGGGTACTGGTAGCGCAGCGTGCCGAGATCGAAGCGGCAACGCTCGGCAATGGCGACGGACTCCCGCAACCAGGCGGCGGGGTAGAGCGCCTGCAGGGTGTCCAGTGGCCGCAGGTGACGCTCGTGGTTGGGAAACAGCCGCTGCCCGCAGTCCGCCAGCGGTATGCCCAGGCGCAGGCTGGTGACCAGGTCCTGCAGCGGCCCGCGTTCGCGGCTGTGGTGATGCACGTTGCCGGTGGCCACCAGGCGCAACCCATGGCTGCGGCCGAGCGCGCGGCACTGGGCCAGGTAGTCGCGGTCGCCGGGTTGCCGGTGGCGCGACACGGCCAGCCAGGCGGTGTCGAAGCGCGCCCGCAGCCATGCCGCCTGGGCGGCATCCGGGCTGCGGCCCGGCACCCACAGCACGGCGACGTCCGGCAGCGGCGGCAGGTCAGCGGCAGCGAGGTGGTAGTCGCCCTTGGGGCTGTCGCGGCGGGCGCGGGTGATGAGATGGCTGATGGCGCGATAGCCCATGAGGCTCTGCGCCAGCAGCACCAGCCGGGGGCCGTCGGCGAGCTGGATTTCGGTGCCGGTGATGAAGGTGAAATCGGGATGCTCCAGGGCGGCTTCACGCCCCCGCACCACGCCGGCCAGCGTGCACTCGTCGGTCAGGGCCAGGCCGCGGTAGCCCAGGGCGATGGCGGTCTCCACCAGTTCCCAGGGCCGCGAGGCGCCGCGCAGAAAACTGAAGGCGGACAGGCAGTGCAGTTCGGCGTAGCTCATCCGTCCAGCCCTTGCAGCCACCAGGCATCGCCCAGCGGGTCGCCGCTGCGGTCCTGCCACAGCCAGCAGCGGCGGCCGCGGGCATCGTCCAGCCAGTGATAGTCGCGGCACTGCAGCGGCCCATCCCACCAGCCGCTGTCGATGCGCTCGCCAATGCCGGGCTGCGCCGGGGGATGTGCCAGCCGCTGCGGCTGCGGCAACCACCACAGTGGCCGGGATGCGGCTGGCGGCGCGGCGCCTTCACTGCCCGGCGGTGCCGGACGATGGGCCTGCTCCGGCAGCAGCTGGTTGACGCATACCGGCGTCCACAGCCTGTGGCGCCCCAGCCGTGCCTGCAGGCGTTCCAGGGTGGCGGGCCAGTCCAGCGGGGTGGCGGCGCTGTCGAACAGGTCGGTTTGCTGGCGGTTGGGCGTGGTCCATTCGTCGGCGACCAGGTCCAGCCCGCGCACTGGTGCCGGTGGCGGTGACTGCATCAGTTGCTCGCGCAGTGGGTCCAGCAGGCGCGGCAGCGCGCGGCTGGCGCTGAGCAGGCGCACTTCATAGTCACAGGCCGCCCCCCAGGCCAGGCTCAGCCGCAGGCGCAGCCGGGTGAGGGCCTGATCGCGTGCGGTGAGAAACGCCACCAGTTCCTGCAGCAGGCGCCGCAGCGGGAACAGCAGCGGTTCGACGTGGGCAATCTCTTCCATCAGGGTCAGCCGCCGCTCGAAGCGCTCGGCCGGCACCAGCGGCTCGAAGGGATGCGGGACCAGCCCGTAGAGACGGTCCAGGTCGGTGAGCAGGGCGGCGCCGAAGCGGCGGCGCAGGTTGTCGCGGGGCAGGGCGCGCAGCTGCGCCAGGCGTTGCAGGCCGACTTCCTGCAGGGTGTCGAGACGGCTGCGCGGCCAGGGCAGTTGCGCCAGCGGCTGGGTATCCAGCCAGTCCGCCAAGGCTTCGGGTGTCAGCGGGGCCGCCACATCGGCCTGGGCGCGCAAGGCTGCCGCCATGCGGGTGGGGGCGATGCCGCAGCGCAGCTGCAGATCCTGTGCGGCAAAGGCGTCCAGCAGACGTTGGTGGATGGCTTCGGCGTGGCCGAACAGGCGTGCGCTGGCGCCGATCTCCACCCAGGTCCACCAGCGTGGTGCCTGCTGGCCGGCGGGGTCTTCGAAGCCGCCGGTCACCACCGGGCTGCCGACCCCGTAGGCCACCTGGGCGCGGCTGATCAGGGCGCGGGTTTCGGCGGCGGTGTCGCGCGGCAGCGGCTGGCGGTCGGGTTCCCGCAGCTGAGCCAGCCGGTAGGGCATGCCGGCCTGCACGCTGCCGCTGTCACTGATGGCCCAGCGCTGGCTGCCGTGGGCGGCCCACACCCAATGCGTGTCCGGCGACAGGCCCAGGGCCTCGACGGCCAGTTGCGGGTGTTCCAGACAGAGCCACAGCATGACGGCCTCAATGCGGCAGCATCAGCCCGGTGTGGGCGCGACCGCCGCGCACCTTCAGCACGTCCACCTGCAAGGCCGAGGGGTGGCGCTGCACCCACAGCCGCAATGCGGCGAGGCTGCCCGGCGCCTGCAGGCCGCCCTGGCGCAGCCACAGCATCGGCGCATCGGCGGACTCCGCCGCCAGCGACAGCCGCCGCAGGTCGGTGTCGTCCAGTCGCGGCCGCCACAGGCACACCGTGCCGGCGCCGGCCTGCAACAACTGCACGGCCGCCTCCACGCCGTCATCCCCCGCGTCCACCACCACCAGCCGCGACAGCGCCACGCCGGCCTGCGCCCAGCCCGGGGCATAAGGGGTGAGCGGCGGTGCCACCAGCGCCAGCGGCCGCCCCGCCTGGCTCAACCGCGCCAGCAGCGGCAGCACCAGCCGCAGCTCGCCCTGGCCAGGGGCTGCATGCAGCACCTCGCTGACCGCCGCGCGCGGCCAGCCGCCGCCGGGCAGCACCGCATCCAGTGCCGCAAAGCCGGTGGGCAGGGTGGCCACCCGCTGGCGTGCCTGGCCGCGCCAGAGGCGGCCACTGTCCAGCAGCGGGTGCAGGGTGGCGGGAACCGCGCTCACAGGTTACGGGCCATGTCCCCGCCGCGAATCAGCCCCACCGCGCGGCCTTCGATCACCAGTTCCTGACGGGCGAGATCCACCCGGATCGGGGCATAGGCGGCATTGGCCGGCAGCAGCTCGGCAATCTCGCCGCGCAGGCGCAGCCGTTTCACGGTGATCTCGTCCTCCACCCGGGCCACCACGATCTGTCCGTTGTCGGCCGTGGGCGTGCGGTGCACCGCCAGCAGATCGCCATCGAGAATGCCGGCATCGCGCATGGAGTCTCCATGCACCCGCAGCAGAAAGTGGGCACGCGGCGAGAAGAAGCGCGGTTCGATGGGAATCCAGCGTTCGATCCCCGCGTCCGACATGATCGGCTGCCCCGCCGCCACCCGCCCGACGATGGGCAGGCCATCGTTGGCCGGCGGCTCATCGGCCAGCAGCCGAATGCCCCGCGCCGCGTTGGGCAACAGCTCGATCGCCCCCTTGCGCGCCAGGGCCTTGAGGTGATCATCCGCCGCCGTGGGGGAGCGAAACCCAAAGCGCTGCATGATGTCCGCCCGCGTGGGCGGCGCCCCGCGATCCCGCAGGGTCTCGCGGATGAACTCCAGGATGTCGCGTTGACGGTCGGTGAGGGGGAGCATGGGCGCGCACTCCAGAAGACTGATCGTGCATACAGTGCGCTGACGTTGGGGAACTGTCAATTCATACAGGCCGCAATGCATGGTCAGCGTACATGGGGCATCCTGAAAGCTGACGGATGAGGGCGCTGCCCACAGCCGAGCCGGCGATTGGACTCGCACAACAAACTCAAGGAGGAGTTGGCCATGGTTGAAATGCTGCTGATCGCAGGGGTACTGCTCATGGCCACGGCTGCTATCGGGGTCGGAGCGGCTTGGCTCATCCGGTACCTGGTTCGGCCACTGATACTTCGCGCGGGCTTGCTGGCGGTTGTCCGCGGCATTTGCTATTCGCCCAGCATCGTGGTCGGCAAACATGCCTTTGCCTTCGCGCCGACCCTATTTGCGCTTCCGCAGTGGTTCGAGTTTGCCCAGAGGGGGATGTCCCCGGGTGCCGCCGGCCTGCCCGCAATGGCGGTGGCCATCATCTCCCTGATCACCAGCAGCGCCGGAATCGGGATCTATAACGCGGCGGAGATGAGGCGCCCCGGCTTCAGGCGCCAATCGGATCGTGATGCCTACGATGAGGTTGTGAAGCGTCTGGGTCGGCCGGGTCGTCGGCCTTCAGTCACGGATGAGCATCATCGTGGTTAAGGCCGGAAATCCCCCTATGCCGACCATCTGGAAATCAGCACCGTTCATCGCTAAAAACCTTGCGCTTTCCGAGGACGGCGATCTAGGGTCAAGTGAAACGATTCGAGGCCAAGTTCATGGATGAATCCAAGCGCAGTTTCGTTCGAGATGCCCATGCTGTTGCCGGTGCGATCCTGCTTGCGGTCGCTCTGTTGGGGGCATCGCCATCGGCACTGGCGGCCGAATCCGTGAGCTATGACTACGACGCGCTGGGTCGCGTCATCAGGGTTGAGTATGTGGGCGGGCCGAATGACGGAATGATCATCGAGTACACCTACGACGCCACCGGAAACAGGACCGAAGTCGTGATCAGTTGAGATCGCGGTAAGCAAGAGCCTGCCGCCTTGCGACGGCAGCGACACACAGGAGTGCGTCATGGAGCAATGCAACGCTAGACCGTCGGTACGGCAGGTCAAGCACTTGTCGTTCGTCACCGTTCTGCTGATCTTCGGTGGGTGTAATGCAGCGCTCGCACAAAGCAGTGGATCCGCCCGGCCTGATGAACTTCCGAAAACTGATGCACGCGGAGTCCCGCTTGCAAGTCGCCCAGCACCGGAGGGGCTGATCCAGCGCTCTGATGCGTATCTCGGCGTTTTCCCTGAGGTCCCCGAATCAAGAATTACCAATCAGAGTGCCTTTTTCAGCGAGGAGAGGCATCAGGGGAGCGAGTTACAGCCTTCGCCAACTCCTCAATTGCCCAAGTCAAGTCCGACTAACCACTCAGATCGGTGGTTGAACGATCAGGTGGCTGCTGAACAACATTTGCAGTCTCCAAGTAAGCAGATGCCTGCGCCACACCCGGATGCGAAGGAAGAGACGAAGAAGAAAAGCTTTCTTCAGCGGCTTTTCGGGGATTAAATCCGGATATCAGTGTTGACCGTCCCCGTCTATGTAACAGGTGGCAGCTGTTAGGAGCATCAAAAATGAAAGCATGGATTGCAGTCACAGTCTCCCTTTTGGTGTCGTTCACCACCGAGGTATCTGCAGATTTGCCTGCTACACATCTCAGCACGGCCTCATTAACTTCGCCTGGAACGGCATGGAGTTACTACGGCGTAAGCACTACGCATACTAATGGAATAGGGCATACCATTATTCGCCCCCCAGAGATCACAGCACTTGCTCGCGGACTGGGATCCGAACGCGTTGGGCAGCCTGGGCCTGTGGGAATAACTTCAAATGAATATGCGCAACGAGCCTATGATTATGTTAGAAATAACATCGATATAGAATTTCGTTTTGGCTTGTCAAAAGGTGCGCGAGGAGGTTTGATCGATCAGTCAGCGAACGCATTTGATCAATCTCATTTATTGGTCGAATTGCTGCGCGAAGCAGGAATAACTGCGGGTTACAGGGTTGGAACCATCAGCCTTACGGCCCAAGAGTTCGGCTTGTGGAGCGGTCTGATAAATAACCTCAATCCCCTAACTCAGGATTTTGATGTTGACGCGCGCTCAGCATGCCAGCTATTGGCGGACGGTTCTATTCCGGCTGTGGTAGACGAGCAAAGTGATTGTGGCTCAATGACAGGGAACTTACCCAAAAGCGGGACACCCATTGTCATGGGGCACATTTGGGTAGTTGCGAACGAAAAGGTTTACGATCCAGCTTATAAGCAATATCGTTTCACAGGGGGTGTCGACCTGGCAGCAGCAATCGGTTGTGGGAATGAATCAGCGCCAACATGCGGCAGTTCAATTGCGACTTCAGCGATGGTGGGCGCTAGCACTGGAACGATTGGTGGTTCGCCTTCGATTACCAATGTAAACGAGCCTGGGTTGCGGGGAAATATTTCCGGAAAGGCCCAAAACCTTCAAAGTTACGTCGAAGCCAACATGGTGAATGCACAATTGGACGAACTGATAGGAGGAATGGAGATCAATCATAATTTTTCTCCCACGCCCAGCGGTGCAACCATGTTTCCATCAACTGCTCAATATTCGTGGAGCGGTGATATCCCAGATCAATTTCGGACTACGCTCCGGGTGCGTTATGCGGTTTTTGATGCCACCTTTTTTGGTGACGAAATCTCAGGGAAACGCCTGCGGATCTTCGGGTATCCGCAAGGTGATACCGGGTGGCTTTTATATCTTGAGAGTCTAAGAGTCATTACGTCGACTTGTGTGACATGCCCATACGTAGGTGTCACTCTTAATATTGATCACCCATATGCGGCAAATAGTGGAACCTATGCGGACGGTCAGGTAGATATGCCCCTGCTGGCCACCCCTATACCGAATGTCCCACCAATAACGATCGTACATGGCTTCGGTAAAGCCTCGCCATCTACAGAACAATTTTTTGCAGATCTGCAGACTGTTGACCCGAGCCCGATGTTTTTGGCGAATGGGTTTCCAAAAGTTCCGTGGCCCGGATTTGATCCGTTTTGCGGGGGAAGCGCTGTAATTGAAGGAAAGTACTACGAAAGGCTAGAAATTTGTCGAAATGACTCACAACCTACGTTTGTTGCCAAAGTGCTAGCCCAAGGCGGCGTTGCTGATCGTATTGTCAGCGCTGTCAGCAAAACGCATATCCAACGGCATCACACCATTGGAATGATCGCCTCGCAAATAATATCCCCGGCGACTTCTGATTTATTGTCAATTCAATCCAGCGTCAGTTTTTCCCACAAGGAAGGGAATTCTGTTGATCGAAAGGCAGCTTTTGAGACCTCCAGCGCCATATGGGCAATGCTCGAAGGCTCTGCTGCCCAGCAGATTAGCGATACCTGGATGCCAGATTCACCGACCGGCCTAATCGCCATGGCCAATGAGAAAGGAGTCCCGCTCGTAAACATCAGCGCTGGTAATATGGCGAGTACATTGCCCAGTCTCATTGACTATGATGCCGGGCGCCAGGCGCGTTTATCTGCCTTGGCCGCGGATGGCTATAATGTCATCATTCCACGAAATGCGACTCCTGGAACGTTTGTTTTTCCGCCGGGTGTTGAAATTAGATGGTTGGTCGGTGGTAGCGCCTTTTATCGCGATGATGGCCTCGCCTATATGGTTAATGAAGCATACAAAGGCGGAGCTGCAGCGGTGGGGCCCGATGCGCCAGACAAGGCGACTTTGGATTCAGCGCGCTTGGCTGATTACGCGGTAAATGATAAAGAATACTTAAGCGTAACTCCGAATAGTGGTGAGGTTTCGCTCTCGCCCGCGCCTGATATTGTGACGGGTGCTGGGGAGTTTCCTGATAGCCTGCCATTTGAGCGGCGCTATCGGTCCGACAGCAAAGCCGCTGAATCGATGTCTTTGGTATATGCAATCGGTGGCATGTCGGTTGACTTCTATCGTTTTTGGACCTACAGCGGTCCGGATATCGATAAGTTCGCCCACTTGGGGGGCGGGTGGACACATAATTACAGCATTAGCGCTTCATTGGACAACAATGCCATGAAAGCCATGAGCAAGGACTCGGCTCTTGATTCATCGGCATTTATAGCAGGACTGTTCTCGCTTTACGATGCGTTTCGAGTTCCAACGTTCGAAAGACGGTTATCGGCGATTTTTTCTGCACAATGGCTGAATGATCGGCTGCGACACAACGCCGTGACAGTTGATATTGCCGGGAAAATTGAGGTTTTTGCTCGACTGCCCGATGGAACTTTCAATGCGCCGCCTGGCTCTGCTTCTAATTTGGCTCAGGGGGATCCGCCCATCGGCCCAAGAATTCTGAACCCCGCATGGACTGTCGGATTTGACTATCTTCCTGTGACGTTTGCTTATACTGATCGAGATGGGGCAGTCATTTTTTTTAATGCTAGTTCGCTCACTGAAAATGATGCTGGCGCGTACGGGCGGTCCATGTTCAAGCCGGTGTCATGGACATTTCCCGGCAGGTCGTGGATTACGTTTGATTATGATCTGGCGGTGTCCGAGATCAGTCTGATGGAGACGGGACCGCAGTGGGTGTCCGTGTCACTTTTGAAGAACGTGACCAACCACCTCGGTAGACAATTGAATTTTACTAACGTCGAACGAGTTGTCTCAGCCAATCCAATACGTAGCGTTTGGCTGGCGCAACGAGTGACCGATGAAAGTTCGCGTTATATTGAATATGATGCTTATGGGTGCCCGGATGTCGCAGACTGGGCTGGTCCGCCCTTCCCAAGTCGGGCGCTGACGTGTTACGTCTTCACATCGAAAACCCAAGACGACATTTTGACTGGCTACACTTATGATCCTTATACGGATTCCCCGAATCCGGATTGGATTGTCCGCCCAAGCTATCGCTTGCGCCGCACATTTGTACCTTCCGAGCTTTCTGAGCCTTTCCAGACTATTGTTTACGATGACTTGTTTCGTGCTGGTGAGGTCATTGACGCGCTGAGCCGCTCTACAGAATATTTTACTGGCGCTGCTAGCTTGTGGGAACGCTACACTTTTTCGGAGTTCATCGATTCGGAAGGAGGTCTATGGGGAAATATTCATAATCAGCGTGGCAATTTATTGCAGGCCACAGATCCGCTGGGCAGAATCACTTTCCACGAATATGACGACGTAGGCCGTTTGATAAAAACTGTCAGGCCTGAAGGCAATTCAATTGAGTACACTTATGATGTGCGCTCAAATGTTTTGTCAACCACGCGCATTCCTAAGCCTTCCAGTGGTTTATCGAATATTGTGACAAGCACAAGTTATGGAGAGGCGCCAACAGTCAAGACCTGTTCTGGTCTGCGGACTTGCAACAAACCGATCTCATTCATTGATGCAAAAGGTAATGTAACCGATTATGAATGGGATAGTTATTATGCTGACCTTCTGCAGGTAAAGCTGCCAGAAGACGAAGATGGCGTTCGTCCCCAAATAAATTTTGGCTATTCTCTGTTCGGCACTAGTCCTAATGAATTCCGGCGCTTAACATCCCGTACTGAGAAGATCGGTCCCAGCAACAACCTAGTTACTGCGTACAGTTATGACAATGTCTACAAGTATGTACTCAAAGATGTAGTTGTCGACAGTGGCGGCCTGGAGTTAACGACCACATTCATGTTCAACGACTTTGGAGACGTGCTGTTGGTCGATGGACCCAGAACCGATGTTCTCGATTTCACAACCACTCTGTGGGACATCCACCGTCGGCTGATGTCCAAGGTGGATCCAGATCGCGATGGTATTGGCTTTCAGCTCAGGCCCGCGACCAAGTACACCTATGACCTCGACAGCCAGTTGGTGCAGACAGAGTTCGGCACCGCCACTAGCGGTGTCGGAAGCAACTTCATCGCCTTCGAGCGCACCACCTACGACTACGACGCCGTTGGCAACAAGCTCCGCGACACGGTGATCGACGTGGCCACGGGTGACCCGTTGGCCATCACCCAATACAGCTACGACGACCTGGACCGGCTGGACTGCACGGCCGTTCGGATGAATGCCGCCGTGTTCGGTTCGCTGCCCACCAGTGCCTGTACGCACTCCACCCTGGGTAGCTTTGGCCCGGACCGCATCACCCGCTCCGAGTACGACCCCGCCAGCCAGTTGCTGAAAACCATCCGCGCGTATGGCACCGCCCTGCAACAGGACTACGCCACCTACACCTATACCGACAACGGCCAGCAGGCCACAGTGGAAGACGCCAACGGCAACCTCAGCACCTTCGAATACGACGGCGTGGATCGCCTTGCCAAGTTGCGCTTCCCCGACCTCACATCCGGTGCCGGCACTTCCAGCACCACCGACTACGAGGAATACGGCTACGACCCCAACGGCAATCGCACCTCATGGCGCAAGCGCGATGGCAGCGTCATCGGCTACAGCTACGACAACCTCAACCGCGAGATCGTCAAGGACATCCCCGGCGGCAGCGTCAACGACGTCTACAGCGGCTATGACCTGTTGGGCCGCCGTCTCTACGCCCGTTTTGCGAGTGACGTCGGGCAGGGCATCACCTACACCTACGACAAGCCGGGTCGATTGCTCACCGAAACCAGTTTCGGCAAAACCCTGAGTTACCAGTACGACCCCGCCAATAACCGCACGCGCATCACCTGGCCGGACAGCCTGTATGTGGACTACACCTACGATCCTGGCAACCGTATGGTTGAAGTCCGGGAGAACGGCGCCACCAGCGGCCCCGGCCTGCTGGCCGTGTACGACTACGACGACATTGGCCGGCGCACCGACCTGACGCGCAGCAACGGCGTCACGACGACATGGGGCTATGACGGCATGTCGCGCCTGACCAGCCTGGTACAGGACCCCGCCGGCAGCAGCGAAGACCTCACCGTGGGCCTCAGCTACAACCCGGCCAGCGGCATCGTCAGCCGCAGCGCCAGCAACGACAGTTACGCCTGGACCAACCACAGCCCCGGCACCACCGACTACGCCGCCGCCAATGGCCTCAATCAGTACACCGCCATCGACAGTGATCCGTATGCCTACGACGACAACGGGAATCTCACTACCGGCGGATCACGGACGCGGGCCTACGATGTGGAGAACCGGCTGATCTCGATCACCGGCAGTCCCAATCTCAGCCTGGAATACGACCCGCTGGGCAGACTGCTCAGCACCACAGCCGGCGCAGTAGAAACTGACTTCCTCTATGCCGGCGATGCCCTGGTCGGGGAATACAACAGCGGTGGCAGCCTCACCCAGCGTTACGTGCACGGTGCCGGCATTGATGAACCCGTCACCCACTACATCGGCGCCACCACGGCCAGCCGCAACTGGCTGCTGGCGGATGAACGCGGTTCCATCATTGCCACCACAACGGCAGCCGGTACCGCCACACCAGAGGCTTACGGGCCGTATGGTGAACCCAATAGCTGGGCGAGCGGTCGGTTCAAGTACACCGGGCAGATCGTGTTGCCGGAGGCGCAGCTCTATCACTACAAGGCCCGAAGCTATGACCCGGTGCTGGGCAGGTTTTTGCAGACGGATCCGGTGGGGTATGAGGCGGACATGCACCTCTATGCTTACCTCAGCAATGATCCATTGAATGATCGTGATCCGTCCGGTGCATGTCCGTGGTGCTTGATTGGGGCTGGAATATCGGGTGGCGTTCAATTCACCACAGAATTAATCAGTGCCGGAAGCTTCGGGAATATTGATGCAGCGGGCTGGCAACGGGTCGGGTTGTCTGCAGCCTCAGGAATGGTAGGCGGTGGCGTGGCGACGGCTGTCGGCAGACTTGCAACAGTCTCAGCGCGTGTTGCAGTGAGTGCGACATCCGGCGGTGCCGTTGGGGCCGCGCAAACCACCGCCTCCGGCGTTCTACAAGAAGTACAAATGCCGACGCATGGAGAATTGGCGGCAAGCGCCGGATTGGGAATGGGGTTAGGTTTTTTGGGCGCTGTTGGGGCGGAGTCGCTAAGGTCCGCTGGGCCGGCAACCTTGCGCGCGGCGAAAAAGGCTTCCTTGGCTGATCAAAATTTCGTCGGCAATATAAACCGATGGACTTCAGGTAGTTATACGCCAGCCGAGTTAGAAGCAGCGCATCTTTTGAGGACAACGGGGCAAGCTGGTGGACTAATCGTGGATGCTATAAACAGCGGCGATTGGACGTCAAAAAATCAGGAAGAACGTGAAACTGATGAGCCGATTTGCGCAGGCGCGATTTTCTTTAGCTTTGGATGTCCCTGACACTCACTTTAGATCGCCCTAATGTTTTTACGGTTCGCCTGGAATTTTTTGTTCAGTGCATGTGCTTCTGCTGGGATAATATCTGGTGGGCTGCTGCTGGCGATTACCGCAGGGGTGCGGGACGTGGGACCAGCGGGGTGGGTTGTTTTTTGGATTGTACTGGTGCAATGGGGCTTTATAGGGGGCTTGGCACTAACTTTGGCGGGCCGTAAGCATTAGTTGATTTGCGAATTGTTAGGAGGTCGAGGGGAAATGCTAAATTTCGTAAGATTCTTATGGAATACTGCTTTCTGTGGTGCGTTCTTCTTATTATGGATGAGCGCTGGATTGGTGTGGCGATTTCTTTCTGATGCTTCGATCGCTGAGGCGCCTTTTGGCGAAATGATCGGGTTATTAGCTCTTTCTGTGAGCGCCTCAAGCGTGGCCCTGACTATTTATCAAGGTGGAAAGGTGGGTTGAAGGACAAAGGGCGATTTCAAGTCTGACCTGCAACGCCTGAATTTCAAGCGTTGCGCATGAGCAAAGACACAGGAGACCCTACATGAAGTCACCGTTGTCGAGAAAGAATCGTAATGAAGGCGACTATATGGAAAACATGCTGGGTGCGGTGGAATATTTACTGGCTGGAATGATTGAATGAATAATTTATCCGATGCAGTGCTTGGCGGCATATATATGCCGGCAATTCTTGGCGCCTCGTTCGTGATGGCTCGTATGTATGTTGCCGCCTTAATAATAATTGCGGTGTTTGGAGCGTTGTCATTGCATCTTGGTGTTTTTGAAAATTGGAAAATATGGCCTATTATATCTAAGATTTCAGTATTATTGATGCCATTTTTGTTTTTCGTGATATTGATAATTTCTAGATTCCCGGAAATTCACGCAAAAAAAGTTTTTCTTTAATTATTTTGTATGGTGCATTTTCTGTATTATCTTGTTATTCGTTGCGTAAGGAATTTCCGCCGAATGGTGGGCGACCCTAATCTGCAATGTTAGGAAAGCGAATTATTGAATCAATAGTTTCGCCAAAACGACAACGCGAAAAATCAAGCCCAATGCAATGGGGTATTTGCGTGTTGGGATCAGGGTTGATTATTTTAATGGAACCTTATCGGCATGAAAATTATCCAAGGATAAGGAATTTATCGGAGGTAGTGTCGGGCGGATTTTTATGCCAGCCATGCTTATTTTTGGGTTTACGGCGGTAAGGCTTTATATTCCGGCATTCGTCGTTTTCGCTTTTTTTCTGTGGCTTTCAATGCGATTCAGAATTTTTCGAGAATGGGCTAATTGGCCATCTATTGCAAGGGTGGCAGTTACTTGCTCGCCAGTCTTGCTCATAATTATTTTCGCGATCTCTCGACTATCTGAAGATCATGTCTGGAAGAGCGCTGGTATTGCCATTGCATATGGGGTGTTCTCCGTGTTCGCAAGCTATTCATTGTTGAATAAGTGCCCGCCTCACAATTGATTGTCAGAAACATGGCAATAGGCGGCTAAGAGTATCTTCAAATCAATGGTGCAACACCCCATCCTTTTTGAGAGGTATCGCATAAACCACGACAGGTGACCCAGTATGAAGATGAAAGGATTTCTCTACAGCATGCTTCTCGGGGCTGGCCTGTCTTTGCAGGGGGCTCCGCTATCGGTGCAAGCCAGTATCGTGGGGGACGTTTGGGAAGAACGGGAGGCGGCCCAGCAGAACATGTGGACGTCCGTTGTCCGCTCTGCTTCGGGTCGCCTTATCGCTGTATCGCAGGACGGGACTGACCGGGTGATGATCTCCGATGACAACGGTGATACTTGGGCATCCCGTACTGCCGCTGCGCAGAATGTCTGGACCTCCATCATCCGGTCCAGCTCCGGTCGTCTCATCGCAGTGGCAATAACAGGGACTCACCAAGTCATGATTTCTGACGATGATGGTGACAATTGGTCCGCCGTATCGGCAGCTACGGCCAGCGCTTGGTTTGCGGTCATGCAGTCTTCTAGTGGCCGACTGGTAGCCGTTGCAATTAGTGGAACTGACGGCGTGATGGTGTCCGACGACGATGGCAACACCTGGGCTGCTAGAACTGCTGCTGAACTCAATCTGTGGACGTCGCTTGTGCAGACGACCACTGGGCGCCTCGTTGCAGTATCGGCGAGTGGCACCAACCGCGTCATGATCTCGGATGACGATGGCGATAGCTGGCAGTCAGTGTCGGCCCCTCAAAGCGGATGGCGCTCGCTCACGCAATCGTCCTCGGGCCGTCTTGTGGCGGTGGCACATGATGGTATCGATCGGGTCATGTATTCGGACGACGATGGTGATACATGGACGTCTGCGATAGCCGCGGAGCAGAACAGCTGGGCTTCGGTTACGCAATCCACCACAGGCCGTCTTGTCGCCGTATCGCTTGACGGCACTGATCGTGTCATGGTCTCCGACGACGATGGCGAGGTCTGGGACGAGCGCGATGCAGCTGCTGCTCAAGTTGCTTGGTATCAGGTGATCAACGCCAACGCTGGTCGTCTTGTTGCTGTCGGCGGCGCTTCGGTTTCCGGTGAATTCGTCATGATTTCCGACGGCGAAGCACCGCCACCTTTTAACTCCATCAATTACAGCTACGACGCCCTCGGCCGCATCATCGGTGCCGAATACGCTGGCGGCCCGAATGACGGGCTCACGATCGAATATCAGTACGACGCGGCTGGAAATCGCACGGAGGTCGTGGTGGATGATTGATGCTGCGGTCAAACATGCGGGTTTCGTCATGGTTCATGCGGCGATCGTGGCGTCAGTCTTGGAGTCCAAGGATTTTTGTGCCCATTTGCGGTTATCACGCGGGGGGCGAACCGGCAGTCAATCGAGTTCGAGGCGGAAAGCCAGGACGAGGCGATAGCCGAGCCTTGGGCGAGCCTTGATGAGCTGCGAGACAATGTTGATCTATGGGCGATGGCCCGAGAGGGCTTGCTCTCGACTTCGAGCGGAAAGTTCGATGCGCTGGTGGTCGCCGCCTGGGGCTGCGGCATGCCGGAGGCAACCCCGTTCGTGCAGCGATTCATTGGGCGAGGGGAGACGTTCCGGTTGGCGGGGCCAGTCGAGGTGCAAAGCGAGTTAAGTCCAGATGAACTTTCGACATGGAGGAGGTGGTTCCACGAGGGCATTAATACGGAATAATTGGGGTCAGACCACGAAAAAGTCGTCAACCTCGATAAATCGTGGTCTGTCCCCTATTGTTCTTGGCAAGTCTAAGATCTTGCTCATTCAGCGCATACCCATAGGTATTCAGCCCACCGATCAATTGGATGGTTGTCCCGTCACGATTCTTGTGCTGGTCTAAACATATCTCGTAGCTGAGAATTCGCGATGAGCATGCCAATAACCGCACCGTCAAGAAGGGTGATCAAATGCGCCAGGAAGGATTCGATTGGGGTAGAAACTCCCAACCCCCAAAAGAAAATGCCTGCCATCAACACAAGCTGCATCGCAATAAAATATCGGTCGGCATACGGTGCGCAGGTGAGCAAGAGGACTGCTACAACCAAGCCAACTGCAGGAATTCCGAAATACACAGTCCAGGTCGGCACCCACAGCGCCCCAAATCCGTCATATTTCAGCTGCACTTCAGTGTAATGACCCAGTGATTTTCTGCTCAGGTGTTACTTTGAGAAGGAGCACCCATG
>ERZ1023313.153-NODE-153-length-27564-cov-5.356647_pt1 | contig 27564 bp, 33 predicted proteins | sample MGYA00521233_ERZ1023313 | MGnify/ENA primary metagenome ERZ1023313 (study PRJEB32759, sample SAMN07749866) | skin metagenome | biome: transportation; feature: city; material: polyester macromolecule | host: Homo sapiens | place: Hong Kong:TKO line | collected... | reverse complement strand
AGAAGGTCCGCGAGGCCGGCCGGAACGAGGTCATCAAGACCTGGAGCCGCCGCTCGACGATCCTCCCGCAGTTCGTTGGTCTTACCTTCGGCGTCTACAACGGTCAGAAGCACGTTCCGGTGCTGGTGTCTGAAGAGATGATTGGTCACAAGTTCGGTGAGTTCTCACCGTCCCGGACCTATTACGGACACGGCGCCGACAAGAAGGCGAAGAGGAAGTAACGATGGGCAAGCCGAAGCGTGAGCGGGTGCTCGCTGACAACGAAGCTCGGGCAATGACGCGGATGATCCGCGTCTCTCCCCGCAAGCTGAATCTCGTTGCTGCTGCTATCCGCGGTAAAAAAGTCGGTTCCGCAATTGCGGACCTGACATTCTCCCGCAAGCGCATTGCGCAGGACGTCAAGAAAACCTTGATGTCTGCGATTGCAAACGCGGAAAACAATCACGACCTGGACATCGACAACCTGGTGGTTGCCGAGGCTCACGTTGGCAAAGCTTTTGTCATCAAGCGCTTCCAGGCCCGTGCACGCGGACGGGTTGGCCGGATCGAGAAGCCGTTCTCGAACCTGACCATCGTTGTGCGCGAAGTTGAGGAGAGTGCCTGATGGGACACAAAGTTAACCCGATCGGCATGCGCCTCGGGATCAACCGCACCTGGGACTCCCGCTGGTACGCCAATAAAAACGAGTACGGCGATCTTCTGCACGAAGACTTCCGCATTCGTGAGTACCTGATGAAGGAACTCAAGCAGGCGGCGGTGTCCAAGGTAGTTATCGAGCGCCCGCACAAGAAGTGCCGCGTGTCCATTCACTCCGGTCGTCCGGGTGTGGTCATCGGTAAAAAAGGTGCGGATATCGAGCGTCTTCGCAAGAAGATTGCTGAAATCACCAACTCCGAAGTGCATCTCAACATCGTTGAAGTGCGCAAGCCGGAAATCGACGCGACATTGGTTGCCGCTTCGATTGCTCAGCAGCTGGAACGCCGTGTTGCTTTCCGCCGCGCCATGAAACGGGCTGTTCAGTCCGCCATGCGTCTGGGCGCACAGGGCATTCGGATCAACTGCGGCGGCCGTCTCGGCGGTGCGGAAATCGCGCGTATCGAATGGTACCGTGAAGGCCGTGTGCCGCTTCACACTCTGCGTGCGGACATCGACTACGGTGTTGCAAGCGCGCACACAGCTTATGGCGTGTGTGGTGTGAAGGTCTGGATCTTCAAGGGTGAAATTCTGGAACATGACCCGATGGCGTCTGAACGCCGTGCGACGGCTGCTTCCGAAGGCAACCAGGGTGATCGCGGCGGACGCCGGGATCGGGGCCGCGAGCGCGCAGCTTAATATAAGCTGCCTGCCGCTCGTAAGATAAGAAAGACGAGAGAAGAACGATGCTGCAACCGAAGCGCACTAAGTTCCGCAAGCAGCACAAAGGCCGCATCCACGGCTTGTCGAAGGGGGGGACTGACCTCAACTTCGGCGCATTCGGTCTGAAGGCTCTGGAGCCGGAGCGGGTTACCGCTCGTCAGATCGAAGCGGCCCGTCGTGCTATGACCCGTCACATGAAGCGTGCGGGTCGTGTTTGGATCCGCATCTTCCCGGATCTGCCAGTTTCCTCGAAACCGGCTGAAGTCCGCATGGGTAAAGGTAAGGGTTCTCCGGATTACTGGGCTTGCCGTGTCAAGCCGGGCCGGATCATGTTCGAAATTGACGGTGTGCCGGAAGACGTTGCTCGTGAAGCAATGCGTCTTGCCGCTGCCAAGCTGCCGATCAAGTGCCGTTTCGTTCAGCGTATCGGCGAATAAGGCAGGCCAGGAGAGACAGCCATGAAGGCGACCGATGTACGGGCTAAGACCCTCGACGAGCTCCGCACAGAGCTTGAGGGCCTGAAGAAAGAGCAGTTCAACCTGCGCTTCCAGAAGGCTACGGGTCAGCTTGAAAACACTGCACGTGTCCGGCAAATCCGCCGTGATATCGCGCGTATCCAGACCATCATGCGCGAAAAGCGCGTGTCGGCGACCGCATAAGGAGACGGATAAATGCCAAAGCGTATCCTGCAGGGCACCGTTGTCAGCGACGCCAATGACAAGACGGTGACGGTAAATGTGGAGCGCCGCTTCACACACCCGCTGCTGAAAAAGACTGTGCGCCGGACTAAGAAGTACCGCGCACATGATGAAAGCAACCAATACAAGGTTGGCGACACAGTTCAGATTGAAGAGTGTGCGCCGATCTCGAAAAACAAACGTTGGACTGTGGTCACTACTCAGTGATCACGCTCCGTCAGGTGAGCATCAGGCGCCCGCGTAACGGTGCGCCGATAGAAGAACAAGGCAGCCAGTCATGATTCAGATGCAAACAAACCTCGACGTCGCCGACAATTCCGGCGCCCGTCGTGTCATGTGCATCAAAGTGCTCGGCGGCTCCAAGCGTAAATATGCCCAGGTAGGAGACATCATCGTCGTCTCCGTCAAAGAGGCTATTCCGCGGGGCCGCGTTAAAAAGGGCGACGTGATGAAGGCTGTCGTCGTGCGCACGGCTAAGGATATCCGCCGTCCCGATGGCAGCGTGATCCGGTTCGACCGCAATGCGGCCGTGCTGGTGAATAACAACAAGGAGCCAGTCGGCACCCGTATCTTTGGTCCGGTGCCGCGTGAACTCCGCGCCAAGAACCATATGAAAATCATCTCGCTCGCGCCGGAGGTGCTCTGATGGCTGCGAAAATTAAAAAAGGCGACACGGTGGTCGTACTGACCGGCCGTGACAAGGGCAAATCTGGTGAAGTTATCCAGATGCTGCCGGCTGACAACAAGGCGCTGGTACGCGGAATCAACATGGTTCGCCGTCACCAGAAGCAGACCCAATCGCAGGAAGCTGGCATCGTGTCCAAAGAGGCACCGATCCACCTGTCGAACATCGCACTGGCCGATCCGAAAGACGGCAAGGCGACCCGCGTCGGCTTCAAGGTGCAGGAAGATGGTGCCAAGGTTCGTGTGGCCAAGCGTTCGGGAGATCTGATCGATGGCTGAGACCACTAACGTACCGCGTCTCAAGACGCATTATGACGAAGTCGTGCGCAAGCAGCTTCAGGAAAAATTCCAGTACAAGAACGTTATGCAAGTTCCGCAGCTGGAAAAAATCGTCCTGAACATTGGCGTTGGCGAAGCAGTAGGCGACTCCAAAAAGGCGCGTACAGCAGCTGAAGATCTGGCAGCGATTGCCGGTCAGAAGCCGGTCATCACCAAAGCGAAGAAGTCCATCGCGACCTTTAAGGTTCGTGAAGGCATGCCGCTTGGTGTCAAGGTGACCCTGCGCCGCCAGCAGATGTTCGAGTTCCTGGATCGCATGATCACAATCGCGCTTCCGCGCGTTCGTGACTTCCGCGGTCTGAACCCGAAGAGCTTCGACGGTCGCGGCAACTACGCTATGGGCATCAAAGAACACATTGTGTTCCCGGAAATCGAGTACGACAAAGTCGACCAAATCTGGGGCATGGACGTGATCGTCTGCACCACGGCGCCAAACGATGACGAGGCGCGCGAGCTTCTGCGTGCTTTCAACTTCCCGTTCACGAAGTAACGGGCAAGGAAAGGAAACACGATGGCGAAGAAAAGCGCAGTCGAGAAGAACAAGCGTCGCGAGAAGCTTGTCAAAAAGTATGCCGAGAAGCGTGCTGCTCTGAAAGCCATGGCCAAGGACGATACCTTGAGCCCTGAAGAGCAGTTCAATGCGCGCCTGAAGCTGGCCAAACTGCCGCGGAACTCCGCGCCGAACCGCGTTCGCAACCGTTGCGAAGTGTCCGGCCGTCCGCGCGGTTATTACCGCAAGCTGAAGATGTCGCGTATCGCGCTTCGTGAACTGGGCTCCCTGGGTAAGATCCCGGGCCTGGTCAAGTCGAGCTGGTAAGGAGAAACTCCGATGGCAATTTCTGATCCGTTGGGGGATATGCTGACCCGGATTCGCAACGCGCAGCTGCGTCGCAAAAACAAGGTCAGCTCACCAAATTCTAAATTGCGCGCACACGTACTTGATGTGCTTGCAAAAGAAGGGTACATCCGTGGCTACACCACGGTTGAATACGAGGGCGGTAAGTCCGAGTTGGAAATCGAACTGAAGTATTTCGACGGTGAGCCGGTGATCCGCACGATTGAGCGCGTATCCAAGCCGGGCCGCCGCGTATACTCGTCGGTGAAGAACATCCCGCATGTCTCTAATGGCCTGGGCGTGTCGATCATTTCGACCCCGCGCGGCGTCATGAGCGACCATCAGGCGCGGGACGAAAATGTAGGTGGCGAGGTTCTGTGTCGCGTCTTCTGACGCGGCATTCTCGCTGTTAAAACAACGACAAGGTTGGTCAAATGTCTCGTATTGGCAAAAAGCCAGTCCCCGTGCCAAGCGGGGTAACGGCATCGATCGACGGTCAGACAGTTACGATTAAGGGCCCGAAAGGCGAAAAGTCTTTCATGCTCAATGAGCTCGTTCTGGCCGAAATGACTGATGACGGGATCAAAATCGATCCGCGTAACGACTCCAAGCCGGCTCGCTCCATGTGGGGTATGAGCCGCACCATGGTTCAGAACCTGATCACCGGCGTAACCGATGGCTTCAAGAAAGACCTCGCGATCACTGGTGTTGGTTACCGTGCACAGGTCCAGGGTCAAAACCTTCAGCTGGCACTCGGCTTCTCACATGATGTGATCTATGCGATTCCGGAAGGCATCGAGATCAAATGTGCGAAACCGACGGAAATCAGCGTTTCTGGCACCGACAAACAACGTGTCGGCCAGGTCGCAGCTGAAATCCGCGAATTCCGCCCGCCGGAGCCGTACAAAGGCAAAGGCGTTCGTTATGCAGACGAGTTCATCGTCCGCAAAGAAGGCAAGAAGAAGTAACGGACCGAGATCATGGCGAACAGCAAACAAGCTTTCGAACGCCGCCGCGATCGCGTGCGCCGTTCAGTCAAGAAAGCCGCGAACGGTCGTCCGCGCCTTTCTATCTTCCGCTCGTCGAAGCAGATCTATGCCCAGATCATCGACGATGCGCAGGGACATACAATTGTCTCCGCTTCTACGATCGAAAAAGATCTGAAGGGCGGCCTGAAAACGGGCGCCGACGTGTCTGCAGCCGCAGCCGTTGGCAAGCTTGTCGCCGAGCGTGCAGCTGCCGCAGGTGTCAAGCAGGTCGTGTTCGACCGGGGCGGTTACCAGTATCATGGGCGTGTGAAAGCGCTCGCCGATGCTGCCCGCGAAGGTGGACTTGAATTCTGACCAGCGCCCGTTGGCGCTCCTAAGTACGGAAGACGTATAATATGGCGAGACAAGAAAATCGCGAGCGCGAAGAGCGCGACAGCGAATTCGTCGACAAGCTCGTACACATCAACCGCGTTGCCAAAGTGGTCAAGGGTGGCCGCCGTTTCGGTTTCGCAGCCCTCGTCGTGGTTGGTGATCAAAAGGGCCGTGTCGGCTTCGGTCATGGTAAGGCACGCGAAGTGCCGGAAGCCATCCGGAAAGCAACTGAAGCTGCAAAGCGCACGATGATCCGTGTGCCGCTGCGTGAAGGCCGGACTCTCCACCACGATGTGGAAGGCCGTCACGGCGCTGGCAAGGTTCTGCTGCGCGCAGCACCGGCCGGTACCGGTATCATCGCAGGTGGTCCGATGCGTGCGGTCTTTGAAACGCTTGGCGTTCAGGACGTTGTGGCAAAGTCTTTGGGGACATCCAACCCTTACAACATGGTTCGTGCGACCTTTAACGCGCTGACCAAAGAAGACAGCCCGCGCTCCGTCGCTGCCCGCCGTGGCCTCAAGGTCTCTGTGTTGCAGTCCCGGCGCCGTGACAACAACGATGAGGCGGCTCCGGCTGCCGCTGAGGCTTGACCTTAGCGGCGCCAGCCACCAGCTGAATGAGGGTTAGTTCCATGGCGAACACCGAAAAGACTGTTACGGTCGAACAGATCGGCAGCCCGCTGCGCCGTCCGAAGGACCAGCGCGCGACGCTCGTCGGTCTTGGCCTGAACAAGATGCACCGCCGTTCCACACTGAAGGACACACCTGAAGTGCGCGGCATGATCAATAAGGTCCAGCATCTCGTTCGCGTCGTCGAAGACGCGTAAGGACGGGGTGAGGAGAAAAGACATGAAGCTCAACGAACTTCGTGACAACGATGGTGCCTCTTCCGAGCGCACACGCGTTGGCCGCGGTATCGGGTCTGGCAAGGGCAAGACCGGTGGCCGTGGTGTAAAAGGTCAGAAGTCCCGTTCTGGCGTGGCGATCAAGGGTTTTGAAGGCGGTCAGATGCCGCTTCACCGCCGCCTGCCGAAGCGCGGCTTCACGAACATCTTTGCCAAGGACTTCAACACTGTGTCCATTGGCCGTGTTCAACAAGCGATTGATGCCGGCAAGCTGAATGCGTCTGAGGCGGTTACCGTCGATGCGCTCAAGGCAGCTGGTGTTGTCAAGCGGGTCCGCGATGGCGTACGCCTCGTTGCTTCCGGTGAACTCACCGCGGCAGTGACCTTTGAAGTTGCCGGTGCCTCCAAGGGCGCTGTTGCAGCGATCGAAAAAGCGGGCGGCAAGGTCGCCGTTCTGGGAGCTCAGGCTTAACAGCCTGGGCTTTTCCCATTTGTCAGCAAGCATCTGACCGGAGTAGGGCATGGCATCGGCCGCCGAGCAACTGGCGTCAAATCTAAATTTCTCAGCTTTCGCCAAGGCTGAAGAACTCAAAAAGCGCATCTGGTTCACGCTGGGGGCGCTTTTGGTTTATCGACTGGGCACTTACATTCCGATGCCCGGCATCAACCCGGAAGCCTTCGCGCAGGCCTTTAACCAGGCTCAGTCCGGTATTATTGGCATGTTCAACATGTTCGCCGGCGGTGCCGTCGAGCGCATGGCGATCTTCGCCCTCGGCATCATGCCGTACATCTCTGCTTCCATTATCATGCAGCTCATGACGACGGTCGTTCCGTCTCTTGAGCAGCTGAAAAAAGAAGGCGAGCAGGGCCGCAAGGTTATCAACCAGTACACCCGTTACGGAACCGTTGTATTGGCGGCATTCCAGGCCTACGGAATCGCCGTTGGTCTTGAGGGCGCCACCAATGTTGTGACCGACCCGGGCTGGTTCTTCCGTGCATCGACCGTGATCACGCTTGTTGGCGGCACCATGTTCCTGATGTGGCTGGGTGAGCAGATCACATCGCGCGGCATCGGTAACGGTATTTCGCTGATCATCTTTGCGGGTATTGTCGCAGGACTGCCGTCCGCGATCGTGCAGACGCTCGAGCTGGGCCGTCAGGGGTCGCTGGCAACCGGCATCATCCTGGCAGTCATCCTCCTGGCCATTGTCGTGATCGCGTTCATCGTGTTCATGGAGCGCGCACAGCGCCGTCTTCTGATCCAGTATCCGAAGCGCCAGATGGGCAACCGCATGTTCGAGGGCAACACTTCGTTCCTGCCGCTCAAGCTGAACACAGCTGGTGTTATCCCGCCGATCTTTGCATCTTCGCTGCTTTTGGTTCCGGCAACGATTTCCGGGTTCAATGCAGGTGGCGGCAATGAATGGCTGACAACGATCACGGCTTTGCTGGGACATGGACAGCCATTGTTCATGGTCTTCTACGCAGCCATGATCATTTTCTTCTGTTTCTTCTACACAGCGATTGTCTTCAATCCGAGCGACACTGCTGACAACCTGAAGAAACACGGTGGCTTCATTCCAGGCATTCGTCCAGGTGAGCGCACCGCCCAATACATCGACTTCGTGTTGACCCGGATTACGGTCGTTGGTGCGATTTACATCACCATCGTTTGTCTATTACCCGAATTCCTCATTTCGGCGACTGGCGTTCCGTTCTATTTCGGTGGAACATCCTTGTTGATTGTCGTGAGCGTGACAATGGATACCGTATCGCAGATCCAGGGTCATTTGCTGGCGCATCAATATGAGGGGCTGGTAAAGAAATCGAAACTTAGGGGGAAACGTCGATGAGGCTCATTCTGGTTGGACCGCCAGGAGCGGGGAAGGGGACACAGGCCGCAAGGCTGGTTGAGAAATATGGTATTCCTCAACTTTCCACTGGAGACATGCTGCGTGCAGCTGTCGCCGCGGAGACCCCGGTCGGACTACAGGCCAAGGCGGTCATGGACGCCGGTGGTCTTGTTTCAGACGAAATCGTTGTCGGCATCATCCGGGACCGGATTGCTGAAGACGACGCCAAGAAGGGATTTATCCTGGATGGCTTCCCACGCACATTGGCCCAAGCAGAAGCACTCGACGACATGCTGAGTGAAAACAGCCTGAAGCTGAACGCCGTGATTGAGCTTCGCGTTGATCAGACCAAACTGGTCGACCGGATTATCAACCGGGCGGAGGAAGCCAAGGCTGCGGGCCAGCCGGTTCGCAAGGATGACGACCCTGAGGTCTTCAAGGATCGGCTCGAGGCTTACAACCGGGATACCGCGGTTGTTGTTCCCTATTATGAGAAAACAGGTCTCCTGTCCGTCATTGATGGCATGCAGGCAATCGATGACGTAACGGCTTCTATCGAATCCGTGCTTCAAGGACTTGACGAGAAGGTATAGAGCGGCTACACGACGCGCTCACCTTACAGTTAAGCCGGTTCCATGCCCATGGGACCGGCATTCTCTGTGCCGGGGCTGCCCCGGCATTTTCGTACCCTGCAAGGGCCGGACTCCACCGGACGCGGGGCTTTTTGAAACGCGGTCAGGCATATGCTTTGCCCGCAAAACATGGAGACGAACGTGGCACGTATTGCTGGCGTTAACATCCCAACGAACAAGCGCGTGGTTATCGCGCTTCAGTACATTCACGGCATTGGTGCGAAATTCGCCCAGGAAATCATCGAAAAGAACAACATCGATGCGGCCCGCCGTGTAAACGAGCTTTCCGACGCAGAAGTTCTGCAGATCCGTGAAACCATCGACCGCGATTACCTCGTGGAAGGTGATCTTCGCCGTGAGACTGCTATGAACATCAAGCGTCTGATGGACCTTGGCTGCTACCGCGGCCTGCGTCACCGCCGCGGCCTCCCGGTTCGTGGTCAACGGACGCACACGAACGCACGTACCCGTAAGGGGCCGGCGAAACCGATCGCAGGTAAGAAGAAATAAGATCGCTTTGCGATTGGTGGTGGAGCTGCCGGGATTACGGCAGTGACGAGATCAATACAAGGACAACAGAATGGCTAAAGACACGACGCGCGTGCGTCGCCGCGAGCGCAAGAACATCTCTTCTGGCGTTGCGCATGTGAATTCCACATTCAACAACACGATGATCACGATCACGGATGCTCAAGGCAACGCGATTTCCTGGTCTTCCGCTGGTGCACTCGGCTTCAAGGGCTCCCGTAAGTCCACGCCGTATGCCGCTCAGGTTGCTGCTGAAGATGCTGCGAAGAAAGCAGCTGAACACGGCATGCGTACTCTGGAAGTAGAAGTCCGTGGTCCTGGTTCTGGTCGTGAATCTGCTCTGCGTGCTCTGCAGGCTGCCGGTTTCCTCATCACGTCCATCCGTGACGTGACGCCGATTCCGCACAATGGCTGCCGTCCGCGCAAGCGCCGCCGCGTCTAAGGCTTTCCAGCTTTAGGTACTTGTTTCTCCAAATGGCAAAGAATAGCCCGGCATTGAATTGACCCGGGCGGGATAGCCGAAGGGACGAAAACGTGACCATTCAAAAAAACTGGCAAGAACTTATCAAGCCGACCAAACTCGAGATCAAGCCGGGTGATGACCCGCGCTTCTTGGCAACCGTTGTTGCCGAGCCGCTCGAGCGTGGCTATGGCCTGACCTTGGGCAACGCACTGCGCCGCATTCTGCTGTCTTCTCTGCAGGGTGCTGCTGTGACCGCGGTACAGATTGACGGCGTTCTTCATGAGTTCTCCTCGATCCCCGGCGTTCGTGAAGATGTCACCGACATCGTTCTCAACATCAAGGAAATCGCCATCCGTATGGAAGGTGAAGGCCCCAAGCGCATGGTTGTGCGCAAGCAGGGACCTGGTGTTGTGACCGCAGGCGACATTCAGACCGTCGGCGATGTGGAAGTTCTCAATCCGGATCTGGTGCTTTGCACCCTGGATGAAGGCGCTGAAATCCGCATGGAGTTCACTGTCAACACAGGCAAGGGCTATCATTCGTCTGACCGGAACCGTCCGGAAGACGCTCCGATTGGCCTGATCCCTGTCGACAGCCTCTACTCTCCGGTCAAGAAGGTTTCTTACAAGGTGGAAAACACCCGTGAGGGCCAGGTTCTTGACTATGACAAGCTGACCCTGACTGTTGAAACCGACGGTTCCGTCAAGCCGGATGATGCCGTGGCATTTGCTGCACGCATTCTGCAGGATCAGCTTTCCATCTTCGTCAATTTCGAAGAGCCGCAACGCGAAGTCGCCGAGGACACTGTCCCGGAACTGGCTTTCAACCCGGCGCTTCTGAAGAAAGTCGACGAGCTGGAATTGTCTGTCCGGTCTGCAAACTGCCTGAAGAACGACAATATCGTGTATATTGGCGATCTCATTCAGAAGACCGAAGCGGAAATGCTGCGGACCCCGAATTTCGGCCGCAAGTCGCTCAACGAGATCAAGGAAGTTCTCGCCCAGATGGGTCTCCATCTTGGCATGGAAGTGGCCAACTGGCCGCCTGAGAACATCGACGATCTCGCCAAGCGCTACGAAGATCATCAGTATTAAGGGCGTACGCGTCCTAACGGAGCAACCGGGCAAGCGCTCAAGACACAAAGAGCGGACTGCCTGAAAGACAAAGGAGAGGGCCATGCGCCACGGTAAATCCGGCCGCAAGCTCAACCGGACCGCTAGCCACCGCAAGGCTATGTTCGCAAACATGGCAGCGTCGCTGATCAAGCACGAACAGATCGTTACGACCCTGCCGAAGGCTAAAGAAATGAAGCCGATCATCGACAAGCTCATCACCTTGGGCAAGCGCGGTGATCTTCACGCCCGCCGCCAGGCAATCTCGCAGATTCGCGATGTTGCCATGGTCAAGAAGCTGTTTGACACGCTTGGTGAGCGCTACAAGGAACGCGAAGGCGGTTACTCTCGCGTTCTGAAAGCTGGTTTCCGCTATGGCGACAACGCTCCGATGGCTGTCATCGAGCTGGTCGACCGGGATCCGGAAGCACGCGGCGCCGACGACCGGGCACGTGTTGAAGCTGAAGAAGCGGCTGAAAACGCAGCGTAAGTCGAGCGTACAACGTTCAAGAAAAGGCAGGCCTTCGGGTCTGCCTTTTTTGTTTCATAGGGCTTAATGAAGGTCGCGAGCGGAATTGTAACTCGCGAATTATCAATACTTTAACGGTCGTTCGGTAGTTTTTCCAATATGTCTCGCGGGGGGACCAGGAGAATTACTTTGACCCACTCAGCTTCCTCATCCAAGGCCAGCAAATGGCCGTCTATTCGTTTGTCATTTTTGATACCGGCGCTCATGGTTTTCCTGACGATCGGTGCATGTACCGCAGTCGGCGTGATCGGTTTCTTCAATGCACGAGACGGCCTACGCGAAGCCGCAGAAGGCGAACTCGGTATGGTCGTCAATGCCAAGTCGGCATTGCTGGAAGCGCGTCTTGCTTCCATCGAGAATGAAATTGTCAATGTGGCGACGGGTGCCGGTATCGGGGAAGCCTTGGTCAATATGACCAACGCCACCATGAACCTGGAAAAGCAGCGCCAGGAAATCTTCGATTACTACAAGGCGGGTGCCACCGCTGAAGAGCGCGCTCAAAAGATGGGCGATGACCACAAGTCCATGTACTCCTGGCGCCACTCCGAAATCCACGGCTCCTTCGCTTCTATCTGGAAAAAGGGTGGATACGGCGACGTCTACCTCATGGATCCGAACGGCCTGGTCATGTATTCGGTTGCCAAGGGCGATGAGTTTCTTTTTCCGGTGACGGAAGTCGGTGGCGGCAACACAGGTCTGCAAACCGCTTTCGAAATGGCCAAGGAAGTTGAAGCCGGCCAGGTCGCGGTCAGCAACTTCGAAGTCTACGCGCCGGGTGGCAACTCCGCGTCCATGTTTGTGGCAGCTCCGGTCTTCGTAAATACCTTCGGTGATATCTCTTTCGGTGGCGTGGTTGCCATCCGGATCGATGCCGGTGTGCTCGATAACGTGGTTTCCTCACGCGCCGATCTCGGCACGACGGGCCAAGCTTTTGTCGTCAACGCCGAAGGCTACACACTTTCCAACAAGCCACTTTCAGATAGTGCGACAGCTCTTAACGAGATAAACAGCGGGGATGTTGTTGCGTCTGCGCTCAACGGTGTTGAAAAAGCCGGCATCGAGGCCGGACCCGATGGTGTTGATCGTTTGATGGTCGCAAAGCCTTTAACCTTCCAGGGACGCCAGTGGGCGGTTGTTGCTGAAAAGACCGTTGAAGAGACCTTTGCCAGCGTCACAGCTATGCGGAACTCCATGGTGACCTGGTCGTTGATCGCAATCGCCATTGCAGCTGTTGTTGCGATCTTCTTCTCCCGTAACATCACCAAGCCGCTGACGACGCTGGTCGGTGCGCTGAATGCAATCGCGGAAGGTGATCTCAACGCGGAAATCACCGCGGCTCGCCGGAAAGATGAAATCGGCGACATTGGCCGTGCTGTCCTGCAGATCCGTCAGAACGCAGCCGAAGAAAACGAGCAGCGTGCTGCAGACCAGGCCGAAACAGCAGAACGTCAGGCCGCGCAGCGGCAGGAAATGCTGGCAAGTCTTGCTGGCGACTTTGAATCGACCGTCGGTACGGTGGTCGACAAGGTGGCCCAGTCCGCGGCTTCCTTGCGCGAATCCGCCAATAACATGCGCCAAATGACAGAAAGCGCTGGCGAGACGTCGTCCAAAGCAGCCGAGATGTCGAAAGAGACCCTGTCTGAAGTGGAATCCATTGCAGCAGCGTCCGATCAGCTGTCCAGCTCCATTCAGGAAATCTCGACCCTGATCGAGCGGTCTTCCAGCGTTGCAGCAGATGCGACCCGCCGGGCGCAAACAACCAACCACACCGTTAAGTCGCTCGCAGAAGCGGCCAACCGGATCGGTGAAGTTGTCACGCTCATCAGCGACATTGCAGACCAGACCAACCTTCTTGCCCTCAACGCCACGATCGAAGCAGCGCGGGCAGGGGAAGCCGGTAAGGGATTTGCGGTTGTTGCTTCCGAGGTAAAGGACCTTGCAGCTCAAACCGGCAAGGCAACCGGCGAGATCCAGCAGCAGATTGATGCGATCCGCGGTGCGACGGATGACGCGGTCGGTGCGATCGGTGACATCCAGAAGACCATCGATGAAATCACGCAATCCGTCAGCGAAGTTGCTGCAGCTGTCACCGAGCAGAGCTACGCAACCCAAGGCATTGCCGAAAACACTCAGCGTGCTGCCGGCGGCACATCTCAGGTTTCTCAGGATGTCCAGAACGTGTCGTCCCTGTCCGAACAGACCAACGGCGCCGCGACATCCTTCTCCGAAGAAGCTGTTGCCATGGCCAGCCAGGCTGAGCATCTCGATGAAGAGGTGCGCAAATTTCTGCACCAGGTGCGCTCCGCCTGATCTCAGAACTCATGACAAGTTGAAAAGCCGCGGGCGGGGTCCGCGGCTTTTCTTTTTGTATTTGCCTCCATTTTTCCCTATCTGCCGTGTAAGCATCTTGAAGATTTGAGAATCGGGAAAAGGGAAGTGTTCATGGGTCTGTTGGGAACGCGGGCTAGGTCCGGCACGAAAGCCATCACCGCAGGTCTGTTGGCATTGTTCTGGATTGGATCAGCTGCGGCACAGGCGCAACAGCCAACGCCATCAGACCTGCGTCTGGTTCCGGACAGCGCGGCGCAAATCAAGCTGTCCTTTGCGCCCCTGGTGAAGAAAGTCGCTCCCGCCGTTGTGAACGTTTATGCGAGCCGCAAGGTGGTTCAGCGCCAGCAGCTGTCACCGTTCTTTGACGATCCGTTTTTCCGGCGGTTTTTCGGCCAACCGAACGGCGGGTTTGGTCAGCCGCGTGAACGGGTTGAATCTTCCCTTGGCTCCGGCGTGATTATTTCTGCGGATGGAACGGTGATCACCAACCATCACGTGATCAAAGGCGCTGATGAAGTCCGGGTTGCGCTGAACGACCGGCGTGAATTTGATGCAGACATCGTTCTGATGGACGAGCAGACGGATTTGGCGGTTCTGAAAATCCGTGAAGGCGGCCCTTTTGAGCATGTAGAATTCGCGGATGCGGACTTGCTGGAAGTCGGGGACATCGTTCTAGCGATCGGCAATCCGTTCGGAGTTGGCCAGACTGTGACGCAAGGGATCGTCTCCGCGCTTGCGCGAACGCAGGTCGGTGTGACGGACTACCAGTTCTTCATTCAAACCGATGCAGCGATCAACCCGGGCAATTCCGGCGGCGCACTGATTGACATGACGGGCAAGCTGGTCGGGATCAATACCGCGATTTTCTCGCGCTCTGGCGGGTCCAACGGCATCGGTTTTGCGATTCCAGCGCATATGGCGCGCTATGTTGCCCGCGCAGCAGACCAGGGTGGCAAGGTTCAGCGGCCCTGGCTCGGAGCAACTGTCCAGCTGGTCAGTGCGGAAATTGCAGAAGCCTTGTCTCTCGACCGGCCAAAAGGGGTATTGGTGACGGCTGTCTTTGACGGCTCCCCGGCCCATGAAGCAGATCTGCGTGTAAGTGATCTGGTTGTCGCGATCGACGGCAAGGAAGTGATTGACCCGAATGCATTCGGCTATCGCTTTGCGACCAAGATGATCGGAGAACGTGCCGAGTTCACGGTGCTGCGTTCCGGCCGGGAGGAGACCGTATCCATCAGCTTGCAACCGGCCCCGGAGACCGTTCCTCGAGACACTCGCGAACTGCTGGAGTTTTCGCCATTTGAAGGGGCGACCGTGATGAACCTATCACCCGCGGTTGCTCAGGAGCTTGGGCTCGACGGGCTGCCGGAAGGCGTGATCATTGCAGAGGTGCGCCGAGGTGGTCAGGCAGATCGTGTTGGCCTGCGTCCGGGCGACATCGTCCGTGCGATCAACAACCAGTCGATCGACAGTACGCGCATGCTGGAGACGATCACGAAGACACCACCGCGTATCTGGCGTCTTGATATCGAACGGGACGGTAAAGTGTCCCAAATCGTTCTGAGATAGTCAGGCAAAGCACGTGAGTGATCTGTTCGAAGCTTCTGGTTTGGCTGCGTCAGCGCCGCGTCCGCTGGCAGATCGCATGCGTCCGGCACGGTTGGAAGACGTCGTCGGGCAGGACCATTTGCTCGGACCAGAGGGGACGCTGTCCCGGATGCTGAAAACCCGGACGCTCGGTTCCCTGATCTTCTGGGGACCTCCGGGCACCGGAAAAACAACGATTGCACGCCTGCTTGCCAACGAGACTGATCTCGCATTCGAGCAGATCTCGGCCATTTTTTCAGGTGTTGCCGATCTCAAGAAAGTATTTGAAGCCGCCCGTGCCCGGCGCATGGGCGGGCGGGCAACTCTCTTGTTTGTCGACGAGATCCACCGCTTCAACAGAGCTCAGCAGGACAGTTTTCTGCCCGTTATGGAGGACGGCACGATTACTCTGGTCGGGGCAACGACCGAAAATCCGTCATTTGAGCTCAATGCAGCGCTCCTGTCGCGCTCTCATGTGATGACGTTTCAGTCGCTCAACAAGGAGGCGATCGAACAGCTTCTGGCGCGGGCTGAGGAGGTGGAAGAGCGCAAGCTGCCGCTCGATGACGAAGCGCGTGGGGTCCTTATCCGCATGGCGGATGGTGATGGACGCTCCGCGCTCACACTGGCAGAAGATGTTTGGCGGGCATCTGCCGAAGATGAGGTGTTTGACGCCGAACGCCTCCAGGAAATCGTACAGCGCCGGGCCCCGATTTACGACAAGAGCGCAGACGGCCATTACAATCTCATCTCAGCCCTGCACAAGTCGGTGCGTGGATCCGATCCGGACGCGTCGCTTTATTGGTTTTGCCGGATGCTGGATGGCGGCGAAGATCCGATGTATCTCGCCCGGCGCCTGATCCGGATGGCGGTTGAAGATATCGGCCTTGCGGATCCCAATGCGCTGGTTCAGGCCAATGCCGCCCGGGATGCCTACCAGATGCTTGGCTCGCCGGAAGGTGAGCTCGCGCTTGCTCAATGCGTGATCTATCTGGCGACTGCGCCAAAATCCAACGGAGCATACACCGCTTACAAGGCTGCGATGCGGGATGCCAAGACCAGCGGGTCTCTTCTGCCGCCCAAGCATATCTTGAATGCGCCGACCAAGCTGATGAAGCAGGAAGGTTATGGCGAGGGCTATCAATACGACCACGACGCGCCGGATGGCTTTTCCGGTCAGGATTATTTCCCGGAAGATATGGGCCGCAAGACTTATTACGATCCGCCGCAACGGGGTTTTGAACGGGATCTGCGGAAGCGCCTGGAGTACTGGGACAAGCTGCGCAAGGAGCGCAACTAGAGCATCGGTCGGTTTGATGAAAACGCCCCAAAATGCTCGACCACTTTATGAGCGATCTGCTTTGGGCGTGAAATCGATCCCGATTTAACGCCCGCTCATCTAGCGAATCTATTTGTCATCCGCCTCGTTGAGGCGCGCCAAGGCATTTTTCAACGAAGACACAAGGCTTTCACGCTCTTTGCTGCCGATTTCCGACGGTAGTTCGAAAGCAAGATCCTCAAGCTGTTTGGACATGTCCATGAGCTTGTCCGCCGACTGAAAATCTTCCTGCATTTCTTCGCGCAGCACTTCAAAGGTTGTGATCGGATAGGCGATCCCCTTGACGGTGGCATCGCCGGTTTCCCGGCAAACGATATGGTCTTTGACCTGTGAGTAGGTTTCAAAGGATATCGTGATCGCCCCGGGTGCCGCCAAGCTCTCGAGGCGGGAAGCAATGTTCACACCCCGGCCGATGATAGTGTAGTCGAGGCGGTCCTCACTGCCGAAGTTGCCAACGGTGCAATAGTCCGTGTGGATGCCCATCCGACATTTTAGCGGTTTGGAAATGCCAGCCTTGCGCCAATCCGCCTGCAATTCGCTCATGCGGATTTGCATCTCAATTGCCATCCGAACACAGGCGAGGGCATCTTCGCGCACGCCTTTTGTCTCCGGGTCCCCGAAGAAGATCAGGATTGCATCGCCGACATATTTGTCGATGGTTGCGCCGTGTTTGAGCGCGATGTTCGACATCTCTGTCAGATAGTGATTGAGAAGAGCTGTAAGTTCTTCAGATTCCAGCCGGTCGGCGGTCTCGGTGAACTCGGCGATATCGGAGAAGAAAACGGTGAGCTTCTTGCGTGTCGAAGCAATTTTGACTTCTTGCCGCCCTTCGAAAATCGACTTGTAGACCTGCGGAGAGAGGTATTTCGAAAGCTTGCCGGAGAGCACTTCGAGCTTGGCGGTCTGGCCAGCAAGCTGGTCCTCGATCGCTTCACTGTGCTCAATCGTTGCTTCATAAAGCAGGGTCAGATCATCCAGCTCTGCCCGAAGGGCAGCATTGTCCTTGCGGAGCTTTTGCAATTCCGAACCGGATTTCGACCGCGTCTTCTTGGGCGCTTTGGCGCGGTCCTCCGATTTGATGCTTTTCGTATCTTCCATAAACGCTTGATCCACACCGGCGGTTCGCCGCGGTTGAATGGCTGTTGGCGCCAATGGCCTTGCCTGTCAGCAATCTAAAACGCTGCCGATCAATTTGCACGAGTTTCTAAGGGGAAAGCGGTACGCCAGCTCCGAAAAACCATCTGTGAACAGGTTTGAATAAGAAACGCCTGATAGATTCTTTCGAGGGGCGGGGCGAATGCCAACATGAATGATACGGGCGCCGATCTGCGGTAGCATTTGGATAGAAGGACCGAATCAATCCCATGAAGGAAGTCGAGCTCAGACTTGCGCTTGTTTTGTATGGCGGGGTGTCCCTTGCCATCTACATGCATGGTGTGAGCCGTGAAATTCTGAATTTGGTGCGGGCGTCGTCTTATCGCGCAGACCGGAAAACCAAAAACGGCGACAAGCCGGACAGTGCGCAGCACATGGCGCCGTCCCAGGCTGCCTATGAAGACCTACTCAATCTCTTGTCGCCTAAGGCGGACATACGCGTTGTCGTTGACGCGATTGCCGGGGCCTCTGCGGGTGGGGTCAACGGGATCATGCTCGGGCGCGCAATCGCCCACGATCTGCCGCTGGACAGTCATAGTGAGATGTGGCTGAAAAATGCGGATGTGACCCGCCTTGCCCGGCCCCAGAACGGACTGTCCCGATACTTCAAGATGTCGGTGTCACCGATGCTGGACCGGTTGGTCTCTGCGCGGCTTTCCCGGCGAGTTGAAGATCCTGAAACACGTGACAAGCTGCGCCAGTTTATGCAGTCACGATGGTTTTCCCCGCCGTTTTCCGGGGAACGGTTCATCGGCTGGATGCTCGATGCAAGCCAGAAGATGGAGATCAAACGGCCAGCGGAACGAACCTTGATTCCGAGGGGGCAAACCCTCGATCTTTTTGTGACGATCACCGATTACAACGGTATCAAACGGCGCATTTTGCTGGATGATCCGGATTATGTGGAGGAGTGGGATCACCGGCGCATTCTGAATTTCCATGCCTCGCATCGGTCGAACCATTTCATTGACAGTCAATTCGACGAAAAAAGCATTCCGGAACTGGTGTTCGCGGCTCGTGCCACATCTTCATTTCCCGGGGCCTTTCCTCCGGCAACGATTGCTGAGATGGATCGTGTTCTCACCCGCCGCAAGGAACGCTGGGCCAATCGCGACCGGTTCTTGTCCCGGGCACTCCATCTCGATGATGACACGACCTCGCGTCACTGTTTTGTGGACGGCAGTGTGGTGATGAACAAGCCTTTCGCGCCAGTGATCGACGTCATCAAGGATCGCCCGGCGGCAAGAGAGGTGTCTCGACGGCTTTTGTATGTCGATCCAACCCCGCTTGAATACGCGGCCGAGGAGAGGGGTGTCACCGAACTGCCTGGCTTTTTCCGGGTTATTTTGGCATCGCTCGCCCACATCCCTCGCAATGAGCCGATCGGGGATGATCTGAAGGAGCTGGAGCAAAACAACCGCCGCAGCCGGTGGCTGGCGAAATTGATCGACACCGCCAACCCGATCGTGGAACAGGCCGTGTCCGGGATCTTGCCAAGCTGGCGGGCCATCACGCCCGATGTCGTGTCGCGTTGCCGGAAACAGGCGACGGTCAAGGCATTTGAGCAGGCCGGATTTGCCTTTCTGAACTATCAGTCCTTGAAACTGCATGCACTGGCAGAACGGCTTGCCACCTTGGTAACAGCCTTCGACAAAAACCAGAATGGGACTCGCCAGGAAGAACGGCTGCTCAACCAATTCTACAATCACTTTCTGAGCTTGCCATCTGATCGTCCGGATGAGCTTGGCAGAAGCGACCCGGCGGTGATTGCACTTCTGAAAGGGCTGGACGTCGACTATCGGATCCGCCGGCTGCGGTTTGTTATTCGCAAGCTGAACGAGTTCTACAACTACGATCGCTCTTCCAAACTGCCACCGCCAGATACCGCCGCCCTGGACCGGCTGAAGGGCCTTCTTTACGAGCAGGTTGATCATTTGTCGTGGCGTTGGCAGGAGCGGTTCTACGGAGGGCAATTTGTGCAATCGGCCCACGAGCTCTGTGCGCAAGATCCCGCTTCCACGTCTTGTGCTCAATCGCTAGAACAAATGATAGACCAGCTGAGCGGCATGATGGGGCTGGCTGATCTGGATCGGTTGCAGGACGAACTCTTTGCCGAGGCAGCAGGAGGGGCGCTGGACAAGGACCGGCATCGGGCACTTCTCCAAGCCTATATCGGCTTCGGCTTTTATGACCTGATCACATTCCCGGTCCTGCAGCGGAACGACTTTTCGGAAGTCACGGAGATCCTTGTCGACCGGATCAGTCCGAAGGATGCCGAAAGCCTCTACACCGACGGGTTTGAGCTCAAGGGAAAACAGCTCAACATGTTTGGCGCATTCTTCAACAGGTCCTGGCGCGAGCATGATTATCTATGGGGCAGGCTCAACGCCGCCGACCGGCTGGTCAGCGTCATTCTCTCAGCTGTCGGCGAAACCACGTTGCCTCAGCATCAGGTGAACCAGGCGCGCGCGCGGGTCTTTCTGGCCATATTGGACGAGGAACGGGAAAAATTGGCGAACATTCCCGAAGAACTCGACCGCGTGGATGCGTTGGTCCGGTCTATCTACCCTGACTTTGCCCATGTCGCGGAGAATGTGTGACGCAACTCCCGCCGCCTGTGAGCTGCAACGGCCCTTTGGTGTGCAAGAAACCAGACGTCATGGTTGATTTACGGGGCCGGTCCGGCAAAGACTGAAAGCAGATAACGGAATAGGGCGGATTGGTTTGTATCATCTCCTACTGGTTATGATCGGTGGCGGTATTGGCGCTGGCGGAAGGCACCTCGTGTCGATGGCAACTCTCCGGTTGTTTGGCCCCGGATTTCCGGTTGGCACGTTAGCGGTGAATGTGATCGGTTCGCTGGCCATGGGGCTCTTTGTTGGCTGGTTGGTCAAGCATGAGGCCGCACACCTGCAACCACTGCGATATTTCCTTGCAACGGGTCTTCTCGGCGGCTTTACGACCTTTTCTGCTTTTTCCCTCGATACGTCGGTCCTGTGGGAGCGGGGCGATACAATGCTGGCCTTGATCTATGTGGTTGGCTCGGTCGTCCTCTCCATTCTGGCGGTGTTCGCCGGTCTTGCGGTCATGCGCATTGGCGGAACTTGAGGCCATCGGGTTGCCTGTCTGCACGTTTTCCTTTCCTTTCAACCCAAATCCGCCTATACGCGGCGGAACGTTTGTTTTGCCTTTGCGACGCTGCGAAGGCCCAGATCGAGCGCAGCACATTCAAGCTGCAGCTGAACGAGTTCAAAAATGTCCGCGATTGAACAGAAAAAAGTGACCGCTGATGAGGCGGGCATGCGCCTCGACCGTTGGTTCAAGGCCCATTATCCCGGATTGGGTTTTGGCCGCTTGCAAAAACTGCTGCGGACCGGACAGGTGCGGGTGGATGGCAAGCGCGCGGAAAGCAACACGCGGATTGCCAAAGGGCAGATTATCCGTATTCCACCGCTCGGTGTTGAACTGCCGGCGGATGACAAGAAAAACGCCCGGCCGAAATCGACCAAGCTGATTGCCGACGACAAAAAGGCAATCGAGGACATGCTGCTCTATGAGGACAACCAGGTCATGGTCCTCAACAAGCCGGCTGGTCTTGCGGTTCAGGGTGGTTCAGGTTTGAAGCGCCACCTGGATGGCATGCTGGATGCCTTTACCGATCAAAAGGGCAACAAGCCGCGCTTGGTCCACCGGCTTGACCGGGAAACCTCAGGGATCATTCTTGTTGCGCGGACCCGTCAGGCGGCCCAGGAACTGACCAAGGCGTTCCGCCATCGCAATACGCGCAAGGTGTATTGGACAATCCTCGCCGGTGTTCCGAAGCCTCATCAGGGACGGATTTCAACCTTCCTCGCTCGCGATGAAGAAGAAGAGCGTATGCAGGTGGTTCGCCAAGGCGGCGCCGATGATGCACAACACGCAGTCTCGCTCTACTCTGTCTTCGAAAAATCCGGCCAGAAGCTCTCATGGGTCACGATGAAACCGATCACAGGCCGGACACACCAGCTGCGCGCGCATGCAGCTCATATCGGTCACCCGATCATCGGGGATGACAAATACTTCAACATCGAAAACTGGGAACTGCCGGGCGGTATCCAGAACCGTTTGCATCTCTTGGCGCGGCGGATCGTCATTCCGCACCCCTCCGGCCACGGAAAAATTGATGTGTCTGCACCGCTCCCGCCGCACATGCAGCAGACCTGGAACCTCTTGGGCTTTGATGCGACCGACTATGATCCGGAAATAGATGATCCGGATGAGAACGTCATCAAGCGCTAGGGCCGTTTCTTTCATGCCAGAGTTTGGACATGGTTGATCACCTGGCCGAGTTTGCCCGGACCGCGAATGATCTTGCTGACGCCGCAGGTGAAATCGTGCGGACAGCTTGGTTCAGTGAGGGCGCGGTTTCTTACAAGGCCGACCGTTCTGCCTTGACTGAAGCAGATACAGCTGTCGAACACCGGCTCCGTGATCTGATCGCTGACCGTCATCCGGACCACGGCGTCCTCGGCGAGGAGTTTGGTGCAGAAGATCTCGACAAGGAGTTTGTCTGGGTCCTGGACCCGATTGACGGGACACGGCAGTTCGGTGCCCGGCTGCTCAACTTCGGTGTCCTGATTGCGCTCTGCCACCACGGTAAACCTGTCATAGGCGTCATCGATCAACCGATGGGACATATCCGGTATTGTGGGATCAAGGGCGGTGGAGCGACCTTGAACGGCCGGTGCATCACCAGCCGCAAAGACGCGGACTTGGATCACGCGGTCCTGTCGCTGGCCAATCCGAATTCGTTTTGCGGTAAGAGCCGGAGTGGCTTTGAAGCTTTGAACAGCACAGGCGCCATGACGGGGTTTGATGGCGGGTGCCTGGCCTACGGTGCCTTGGCGCGGGGTATGGTGGACGTGTGCCTGAATGGTCCGGACCTTGATCCGTTCGATATATGTGCGCTGGTCCCAATCGTTGAAGAAGCGGGGGGATGTATCACGGATTGGAGTGGCGCTCCGTTATCGCTGTCGTCACGAGGTGCAATTGTTGCCTCAGGCTCAACGCAGCTTCATGAAACGGTATTGGATCTTCTTCCAGGGCGGACTTAAAGTCCCTGAAACAGTGCGGTCAGAATAACGGATCCGATGGTGACGGCGACCACGCCGGCTGCCAGTTTCCAGGCATCGGACCGCTTCTTAAGGCCAGGCCAGCCGAGCGGCTTGATCACCTGGATTGCAGCCACCAGGATCAAGAATAGCGCGATTATTTTGGTCAAGGATGGCTCCGGGCAGGCTTCGTTGGGAGATGCCTAAAACCCATACCCAATCATCTGACAGACCACAAGCGCACTATCTGGATGCGTATTTCCGTTCGTTGTAGAGCGCCATGTATTTGGGCAGCTTGCTCATGTCAGGCACGACGATCATCGTTTTGACCTTGCCCTGTTTGAAGGCTCTCAGGAACTTGTCGTAGTGGGTGAACGCAACACAGCCATGCGAGCCCTTGCTCTGCCGAAGAAGCGGAGAGTGCGCCAACATACCGTCGCGGCCGCGCATGGCGGCAACGTCGTAGGGCAGCATCCGGATCGCTTCGACCCCATGGAAACGTCGCTCGCGCATCCGCAGCTTGTAAACGTTCGGCGGCGTTGGGCCGAGATTCTTCACATAGGCGTATTTGGGTTTGTTCATCCGGTGTCCGATGCCGGAATTTGCCTTCAGCTTGCTGCCATCCGGCATGTGAACGACAGCTGCACTGATGTCATACACCGCGATTTTACTGCTGCGGCCCGGCAAGCCGCCGCCTTTGCCGCTAAACAGTTTTCCAAGGCCGCGGAACGGTGAATCTTCCGCGCCCGGTTCTTGCGGCTTGGCGTATGCCAAGACAGGCGCCTGCGTGGTCTGGCGCGTGTTTGGTGCAGAGGAGGGCTTTGAAATTGCGCCGGGTTTCGTTCGAACCAGGGGTTTCGGGCGCATACCGGGGACAGGCAGCACATTTGATGGCGACAGGCTTGCCACCTGAACAGTCGCAGTTTCCGCGTCGATCATCGGCAAGGCATCGACCGTTGACGGATCTGCCGTGATATCGGCCGGCTCTGTAAGGCCCGCAACAACGGTTTCCGGTTCAGCTGTGTCGGCAGCCAGTCCTGCTGGCGCGGTTACTTCAGCCGTCAGAGTGTTACTGCCAGTTGGAGCCGATGGACCATAAACATCCTCGTTTTTGGCAGGCCTGCTCGCCAAAAGCGCATATCGGAGGTTTAGGGACGCCAGGCGTTGTGCGAGGGCAACCTTGGCGACGTTTTTTTGGTCCTGCGTTGGCAAAAGCTGTGCCGTAGCCGGGACACTGTTTGCCTTGTCCACGGCGTTTAAAGAAGCGCGATCGTTTGCAGGGAAGTCCGGTACCTTTATCGACGTTGCGATACGAACCGTGTGGTTTGCATCTTCGGCCTTGGCAACCTGTACCGTAGCCTTGATTGGAGTGAGCGCGACTGCCTTATGCTCAGCTGTGCCTTGCAGGGCGGGCAGTGCCGCCTTGATGGCGAGAGCTCCGGCGAGGACTGTAACCGCACCGATTGTCAAAAGATGGCCGCCGAAGCTGCTTTGCTTGGCTACCGGAGTGTGCGCCTTGGGCGTGGACTGGTGTGTCTTTGGCATAAAGCACGTATTTCCCTGAGGCCGCGGACCGAATCACACGGCGATGTTTACTGATACTCGCCCGTCAAGCTTGCCTGAGGCGTTTATATAAACTTTTAACCATACGGCGATTTTTTGCCGTTTCGGCCGGGGCGCGGCGCACTCGAAACTCAGACCACCTTGACTGAGGTGTCCGCGAAGTGCCCGTTTGTTTTCCGCGATATCCAAAATTGCTCGCCCGGGAGGGGCGGTTCTGTGGAAGAACCCGGCAACTTCTGCAGGGGCGGGAAAAATGCTCTATCCGGCAGCGCGCCGTTTGACTGCAAATGCGGGCCAGAATATGACCCAGACCGCTTGACCCTGGCTGGAAAACCCGGCACATGCGGCCAATTGGTGAGCCCAACGGACACGGATCCTGATGTACCTGATCATATTTGACGTCGATGGAACGCTTCTCGATAGCCAGAACACCATCGTGCATGGCTTCGAAACAGCGTTTTCCGCTGTCGGGCTCCCGGCACCCGATCGAAAGACCATCCTGTCAATAGTGGGGCGGTCGCTGGAAGAGGCGTTTCAGGATCTTGTCGGTCCGAACCACACGCATCTTGTCCCGCAAATGGCGGACGCTTACCGGACGGAAAAGATTGCGCGGCGGACGTCTGGACTGGACCTTGATCCGTTGTATCCGGGAGCCCGCGAGGCGATCGATCGTCTACACGCACGGCCCGATGTTTTGCTTGGTATCGCAACAGGCAAGGCAATGCGCGGAGTTCGGTATATGCTCGATGTTCATGATCTGCATGGGCGTTTCATCACCATCCAGACCGCGGACACATCCCCTTCAAAGCCGCATCCGGACATGATCGAACGGGCTTTGCAGGAAACAGGTGCAGAAGCCATAAAGACGGTCATGATCGGCGATACCGGGTTTGATATGGCCATGGCGCGGTCTGCCGGGGTCCATGCAATCGGCGTGACCTGGGGCTACCATGATCACAGCCAGTTGGTAAGTGAGGGCGCAGAGCAGATCGTCGACACTTTCGATCAGCTCGGTGTGGCAATCAATGAGACTTTGGAAATTGCAGAGGAAGCAGTGTGATGCGTGATTATCTTGAAGCATTGCATGAGGATGCGGTGAGGGATCCGGAGCAGCGGGCCCGGGAACTGTCCCGCCGTGAGCTGCCAAAGAGATTCTACAAGAGCGCCGAACACGTTGAAACAGAAGATGGTTTTGCCATTCATCTGGATGGGCGTCCGGTCAAGACGCCGGCCAAGTCAACACTTCTGCTGCCGACCGAAGTCTTGGGCGCGGCCGTTGCTGCGGAGTGGGAGGCTCAGGAGAAGGAAATCAATCCGGCCCGAATGCCGCTGACCCGGATTGCCAATTCCGCTCAAGATGCTGTCGCCAAGCGGTTTGGCGAAGTCGCGGATGATATCACCGGGTTTGCCGGAAATGATGCGCTTTGCTATCGGGCCGACGATCCGGAGAGTCTCTGCGACACGCAGCGCCGTGTGTGGGACCCGGTGGTTGAGTGGGCCGGCGATCAACTTGGCGGACGGTTCGTGCTCATCGAAGGCATCATGCACACGCCGCAGGACCCTGCGCTGCTGACCGCGTTCCGCACCAGGATCGGCGACGACAGCCCTTTGCGGCTTGCCGGGCTTCATACTGTCACCACGTTGACCGGGTCGGCGCTCCTTGCGCTCGCGCTGCGCGAGGGTTTCCTGGACGGGGACAATGTCTGGACTGCCGCCCATGTTGAAGAAGACTTCAACATCCAGCGTTGGGGCGAGGATGCGGAAGCCAAACAGATCCGCGCATACAAGCGCTCCGAGTTTGATGCAGCCGCTCTTGTACTGGCAAACGCATAAGGCTCGATAGCCTTGATGGTATAGGTCTGAGTTTACTAGGCCCCTGCCTTCGCAGGGGCGGCCATGGAACAAAAACTTGGCCGACCGGGACATCAGCCCAGATAGAACGTTGTTGCCATCAGGAAGAAGATCAGGACGCCCAAAACGTCATTGGACGAGGTGATGAAGACACCGATGGCCATGGCCGGATCGATGCCGATCTTGTCGAGAATAATGGGAATGGTGGCGCCGACCATGGCGGCGATCGTGGTGACGCACAACAAGGAGAGTGATGTCGCCAAAGCCAGATCAAGCGGCGCTTCAAGCGGCACGACGAAAGAGGCGAGCATAACCAGCGTCCCAAGGATAAGGCCCGCCACAGTGCCGTTCAAAAGGGCTGCCAGGAATTCCTTGAGCAGCCGGAACACAATGTCACCGGACCAAAGGGCGCCTGTGGCGATCCCTTGAACTGCAACCGCAGAAGCTTGAAGCCCGGCATTGCCAGCCATGGACATGGTCACGGGGATGAAAGCTGCCAGGATCGCGGCTTCGGCCAGCTGGTCTTCGTAGGAACCAACAACAGTTGCCGCAACACTTGCGCCGATTAATCCGGCAAGCAGCCAGGGCAAGCGACCCCGGACGATCCGGAACACCGTATCGTCGGAACGGGATTCGGCAGACACACCGCTCATCAAGAGCATGTCTTCATTTGCTTCATCGGATGCGATCCGGGTCAGCTGATTTGGCGTGATCCGCCCCACCAAATGGCCGTCCGCACCGACAACCGGGACGGTTCGCATGTCCCGCTTGCGGGCGAGCCGCAGAACCTCTTCCTGGTCCATATCGGCCGAAACCGAAATGACATCGCGGTTCATGATGCTGGACAACGGCGCGTCTGCAGGGGCCAGCAAGAGTTTGCCGACTTCGACCGTCCCGGTTAGCCGGCCGTCTTTATCGGTGACATAAACGGTGAAAACCTTGCGGATACGGTCGGCCTCCGCGCGCATTTGTTCGACGGCTTCCCCGGCCGTGCAGGCCTCCGGCAGCGCCACAAACTTGCGGGCCATAACCCGCCCGGCCGTGTCGTCGGCATAAGACGCCCGAGTGGCGATGTCCTCCACATCGGGAAGGCGCGTGATCAGCTCATCGGCGGCATCTTCGGGAAACTCGTTGAGGATCTCGATTGCGTCTTCCGGGTCGAGGCCAGCCAGGATGTCCCGGAACTGATCGAGGGTGGACTCCTCCATCAAAATGGACCGGAATTCCGGACTGAGCTCCGCAACAACCTTGATCGACGGATTGGCCGGGAGCCACTTGAACAGCTTCCGGGCGTGTTTCAGGCGGAGCCGTGTCAGCATCTGCATGACGTCGGTCGGATCCCACAGCTTCAATAGGTCAAGGAGATCTTGCCGTTTGCCGGCCTTGATCATGTCACGCACGGCGCTCAGCGTAG
>ERZ1023313.150-NODE-150-length-28679-cov-5.306631_pt1 | contig 28679 bp, 29 predicted proteins | sample MGYA00521233_ERZ1023313 | MGnify/ENA primary metagenome ERZ1023313 (study PRJEB32759, sample SAMN07749866) | skin metagenome | biome: transportation; feature: city; material: polyester macromolecule | host: Homo sapiens | place: Hong Kong:TKO line | collected... | reverse complement strand
CCTTACCGGTTGAACCCCCCCCCCTTAACCGATGAATTCTAGCCCCCCGCTCCCGGCCGATAATCAGGCCTGCTCCCAACCGATAAGTCCGGCCCGCTCGTGACCACTGCATCCGCCGCCCGCGCGAGAGCTGCACCGCTGTTCGATCGGCTGCGATCAACGCCTCAACCACCTGCCGTGCCAGCCGTGCGGGCCTTTCCGGTCTTTCGAGCTCTGGCGGTCTTGCGGTTGTGGCAGGCGATGCACAAGCACTGGATGTTCAGCGGATCAAACTCCGCCCCGCCCGCGCTCCGTTCCACGATGTGATCGGCGATCAGCTTGTCGGCCCGCCTGGAGAAATCGGAACCGCAGGCCTCGCAGCGGTAGCGGCGCTGGCGCTTGATGTCGGCGGCCAGGGCGCGCCAGTCCGCTGACTGGTAGAACGGGTCGGTAAGCTTCACCGGCGGCCTGATCCGGGGCGCAAGGGTTCGCGTGGTTTTCCGGATCATCTTTAGCGCCACGGCTCTTCTCCCCTTCATGCAGCTCCGAAGTGCCGTGATCCCAACCACGCAGATCCTGGAAACGCTACACGCCGCATAACACAGCCCGGCCCCCGCCAGAGCCCCGTCTCATCCCGCTCGTTTTTTTAGAAAAATCCCATAGAACCCCGCCGCGCCAACTCCGCAGATCCTGCGTCTCAGGTTGGCCGTGCGCTGCCCCGGTCGCTCCGTCTTTTTTGGTGAACAGTCTCACCCGGGCCCGAGGGTTCCAGCGCGTTCAGCGTGTCCGTTTTGCTACCTCAGGCTGTATCACGGCGTCAAGGGGCGCGGTCACGGCCAGGCGCATGGCCGAGCCCGTCAGCTCGCCGGTCACGCGCTCCTTCGCCGCGTCATAGCCGGTCACGGTGAGGTCCTGCCCGCACCAGGAGCCTTTCACCAGTTTCACCACCGCGCCCGCTTTCAGGCGCGCCACATCGGCCATCTGTCCGTCCGCCACCGGCCGGCCCTCAAAGGTGCCGTGCGACAGCTCCAGGATCTTGATGAGATCGCCCACCGCCACCCGGGCAACCGCCCCGGTTTTGTCAAAGGAAAGAACACCTTTCACCCCGTCACAGGCGCGGATCTGGTCAACGCTCTGGCCCTTTTTGACATCCATCCCGGCAAAGAGATAGCGCGGGAACATCGGCCGGATCACGGTGTAGGTCTGCGCGGGTTTGACCTTGCGCCCGCGCCCGTGCCGGCGCTCGATCTGCTCCATTGGCAGGAAGGCGAGAAGCCCCGCGCCCAAGAGCCCGTCCCGCGCCCGGGTTTCGCATTTCGGATTGGTGTGGATAACCACCCACTCGGCCTTAGCGCGCAAGAGCAACCGGCTCAGGAGCTCCAGATTGTGCACGATCTGCGGCCGCTTGATCCGCGGGATGCTCATTCCGCCGCCTCCCCCTTGCTCACGCTGTCCTGGGGCCCGCCGAGCCCCCGGTCCTGTCCCTCGCCGACGCCCTGAGTCTGCGTCTGAGTCTGGGCCCGATCGAGCACCTGATGCTGCGCCTCAAACCGGGCGAGCGCCGCCGCCACCGCAACGCTAAGATCCGGATAGCGGTCAAACCCCTCCGGCGGCTCCGGCAGATAGATCCAGTCCGGCAGATCCCGGTCCGCGCCGAACCACGGCCAGCCGCGGGCCGCGTGCAGCGCCTGCCACGCCGCCCAGAGCTCCGACCCGACCCGCACCGCGCCGAACAGCTCCTCCAGCGGGGCAAGGGCCGGGTCCGCGGCGCAGCCCTTGCGCTGGCGCAGGGCCCGGGCCTGCAGCGCGCTCACCTTCGGCCAGCCATAAACGGCCCTGCGGCGCAGCCGTTCGCGCGCAGCCATCTCACCGCCCGCTGACAGCACTCCTTGCAAGTAGGCGGAGGGCTTGGGGAACCGGCCATAGGGCGGGCGCATCAGGTCGGCAAAGCGCACCGCGCTCCAGGCCTTGCCGAAGGGCGCCGCCCGGGCCCCGGCCAAAGAACTTTTTACGGGACCTTTTACGGACCCTGGCGCGGCACCCCCGGATCCACTGCCCGCCGAACTAATGTCCGGATCCGGCACATCCTGCCAGAGCCGTTCGGTGCAATAGGTCGAGGGCGCGGGCGTGAACGAGCGGCCGGTGGCGCGCAGCAAGGCGAACCAGGCGTTGCGGCGGGCGAGCGCGGCCGCCCGGTCCGCAGCGCTCAAGGCCCGAAAGGCGCGCAAGGCCCGCTGCTTGGGCATGCCGTCCAGCCCCGGCCAGTCCCGCACCAGCTTCCAGAACTGCCGTTCGATCTGCTTCGGATCGTCAGCGGCGTCTGAATCCCCATCGGGAGCTTGCCCCGCCCCAGTTACGTCATCTGGACCCAACGCTGACTCAGGCTCAGCGCCGCCATCCGGTCCCATGTCCGCGTTCCCGGCCTCGTCCACGCGCAGGCGGTCCGAAAGAGGGTTCTTTACCGGTTCCCTTACAGGGTTTGTGTCCGGAACCCGGACACGGGACGGGCCCAAATCCGGACGCGGGTGTGGCGCAAATCCGGACACGGGATCGGTCTTGGTCCCCTGTCCGGAATCCGGACAAGGGCGCTCGGCCGCAAGGGCGACAAAATCGGCTTCAAAGCCCAGCTTGTAGCGGGTTGCTTCCTGCTGATAGGTCTTTGGGTTGCGCCGCTGTTCCCGGCGGATCAGGCCGCGCCGTTCCAGGTGCTTCAGATGCAGGTTCAAGGTGGAGCGGCTCATTTCGCAGTCCCGCGCCAGGGTTTCCTGTTTGGGAAAACAGCCGTGATCCGGATTGTGCCGGTCACACAGGTGCCAAAGAACGATCTTGGCGGCCGGTTTCAAGCCGCGCTGCAAGATCGCCCAGTTGGTCGCCTTGTGGCTCATGGCCGAGACCACCTTCCAAGATCAGATGGCAACCGGTGCCGCTCCAGCGGCGGCAGGGCAATCCCCTGGTCCCGGGCGGTCTTTTGCGCAATGCGCACCAGGGCACAGGCTGCCGATAGTCTCAGGTCCGTCTGCTCGCCGCTCAACAACTTGGAGACGAGATTCGGCGGCACCCCGGCCTCCCGCGACCAGCGGTATCCGGTGAGATCGAGCACGGTGAGCACCCGTTTGATCCATTGGCGAAAATCACGAGGCTCTGGCAGGTCCATGATCCACTCCCGGGGCCGTAAATGGTAGAAAATCACCTTTTAAGGTTAAATTCATACTCAGTTTCTATGGAAATGCTTTTTCCCGTTATTCACAAGTTCACCGAAAAAGGTGAAGATCGGGACGCGAACGACAGGACGGACACCATGCGCAGCCACACATCGGACGACATCTGGGACCGGCGCCGGCGCAACCTGAGGGCGGTCATCGCCTGGCAGGGCACGAACCCGAGCCGGATCTGCCAGGACGCCAACTTGAGCGTCAACACGCTGAACAAGTTCCTGCGCGGCGACACCCGCACCATGCGCTGGGAAAGCCTGGAGCGGATTTGTGCCGCGCTGGAGATTTCCAACACGGCGGTGCTCGACAGCCAGAACCCCTGGTCTGAAAACCGCAAGCAGCTCCATGCCCTGGTGGAGGCGATGAGCGAGGACGAAGCGAAGGACGCGCTCAACCGTCTTTTGTCCCGGCGGGCCTGAGCCGCCCCGCGTCCACCAGATCCGGGCCCGATCCCCCCACATCCGGCGCTCCCAAGTCCGATGCCCGAAAGCCCGAGACCCTCAAATCCGGCGCCCCCAAACCCGGATCTTTCGGGCCGGACCGATCGGGTTCCGCCGGCAGCTCTGCCTGAACGTCCACCTGACGCTCCCCCTGAAGGTCCGCCTGACGCCCGGCCTGAAGCTCCCCCTGAAGCTCGGCAAGAAACGCGGCCACCGCCGCCTCGTCCAGTTGATCGATCAGCGCCCAAAGCCGGGCTTTGATGTCCCGGCCGTCCCGCCCCGCAAGCTCTTGCCCCATTGTCCCCACTCCCCCTCATCCCGATCTCCCAAATCCCACCCTCACAAAGCCCACACTCGCAAATCACCAGATCACTCCGATTGGGCACCGCTGCCCCGCCCACATCTTATAAGTGCGCCACCCCACTCTCAACGAAACCGGCACGACGCCCCCCGAGATGAAAAAGAACAGACAAGAAAAAACTCAATAATTCAATATTTTGAAGACATTTCTTCCGGCAAAATCCGTCGCCGAACCATCCGAATTCTCCGGCCATCTCCATCGCCCCTATTGACTAATTTAACCTTTTAGTATGATTTTATACCTGTTTTTGCAACCTTTACGTGCTTAACTCAAACTGGAGAGACGTGATGAAACCCGGATCACGCCCAAAAGGACCGCTCCCGAAAGGATCGCTCCCGAGAGGCTCACTCCTGAAAGGCTCGCGTCCCGTCACCTGCGACCGGTCGGTGGCCAGTCCCTACCGGGCGGAGGGGCCATTGGTGTTCAAGACCGCCAGCCGGGTTCAGGGCTACAAGGCGCGGATCCGGGTGCCGTCCTATCTGATGTGTGCGGTGAACGAAGGCCTGGAGGACCCGGACCGCGCCGCCCGGCTGATCGCCGAGGCGCTGAATGCCCACGCGCTGTTGCGCGCAACCGGCACCACGCAATCAAAGACGGCGGTGCGCTACTGGCTGGAGGCCTATCTTGCCTCTGTTTCCATCCCGCACACCGATCCCGATCTTTGGCTCGACCAGTACCGCGAGGCCCGCGAGCGCGCCGCAACGCTGCTCGCCAGACACGGGCTCATTGCCCTGATCCTGGAAACCAGCCGCCTCCTTGCCGAGAACGGACCCCGCCATGGGCACGCCCCGGACTAAAGCCCCACCATCCAAATCTGCCCCAGCATCTGCCCAGTCAGCAGCATCGGCTCCGGGATCGGCATCGACGGTGGCAGCGGCATCGCCAGCTACACCGGCAACATCTTTGGCATCATCTTTGGCAACATCTTTGACATCAACGGCGACATCGACGGCGGCATCAGCAGCATCCGGTCGGCCCATCGACACCGCAAGGCTGAAGTCCGCCCTGAAAGTGACGGCCCTCCTGGTTCAGAAACTCGGCGACGACTACCTGCCGTTTTTCATGCGCCTGGAAACCGAGCTCGCACAGCATGAAGCCAGGGAAGCCGCCCGCGACCGGGTGCAAAAGCTATTGGAAGACGGGTGACAGATCGGCAAAGAGAACGGCCCATGTTCACGGCCCATTTTTACGTCACACGCCCGCGCATTCAGGCAAGCCAAGCCCCGCCCCTTCTGATGTCATCCCCGACTTGATCGGGGATCCATTCATTTCCAGAGCGGCGGTAAAGACCGATCACACCGCCCACCAGGAGGCTCAAGCGCCAAACCGTGAAGACCGGTCAGGAAACCTGTGATCCCACAACACCCATGCCCCGCGCGTCCATCGACGCTGCGCAGAGAGACGAAAAGGTGCAAGATCCTACGCACTGTCTGGGCATCCGGCGACGATCCCCTGCCGGTCTTTCCCGTTTGCCCTACCCGCGCCGCCGCGCGAGTTCGCGGTAGAGCGCTTCTCGCGAAACACCAAGGAAATATGCAAGGTTTTGCATCTGCCCTTTTGGCGGCAAGGTCTTGTTTTCTCCCAGCCACGCATCCAGGCGTTCGGCCACGGTCTTGAGCGATCTGATCTCTGACTGCATCCGGGCGGTCTGCAGTTCCTGCGCCAACTTGGCTGCCCATGTACGGGCAATGTCCGGAGAGCCATGAAGACGGTCCCGGAACGCCGAAACGGGCAGCAAGCGGAGCTGTGATGGCGCGCTGGTCACGGCGTGGCAATGATATCGGCTCGAATATGCCGAAGCTTCGGCCAGCACACCGCCCTGTCCGACGCGCGCCAGGATCAAAGGGGCACCTCTTTTGGAGTAGCGGACAAGGTCAACCCCTCCGTCGGTGACGAAGTACATGTTTTGCACGCGGTCTCCGATCTGAAATACACTCTGGTTGGACTGGAACGAAACAACCCGGCCGGATGCAAAAAGGTCTGATATGGCGTTGGACATGATCACGATCATATGAGCGAACGGCTGTCGGTGCTACCGATCGCCCGACGAATTCGTGCAAAGGGATCGAACAATGTCTGTGCACTTGACGAAATCACTCGCTTTGGCGATTGCGCTCGTGCCCATTGCAGCGTTTTCACAAGATCACGGTCACGGAAGCAACACGGCACCGTATGCTGGCTTTGAAACACGGGAAATCAAGAGCCTGTCGGAACAGGATATCGCGGAGTTGCAACGTGGTGGGGGCTGGGGTCTCGCCTTGCCGGCTGAGCTGAATGGTCACCCTGGTCCCGCGCATCTTCTTGACCTGCAGACAGAACTTGAGCTCTCGGCTGAGCAGGTCGGAACGATCACCGAAACATACAAGGCAATGCGGATCGCGGCCATTGCTGCCGGGGAACGCCTAATTGCGGCGGAGGCCGCGATCAGCAACGCCTTCGCACAACCCGGCCTGTCCGAAGAGGCGCTTCGCTCACTGCTTGCCGAAGCTGGCGAAGCCCGCACCGAATTGCGGTTCATCCACCTGTCGCGCCACTTGTCGACACCAGAGCTTCTCAGCGACGCGCAAATTCAAAAATACAACATCTTGCGCGGATATGCTGATGATCCATGCACAAGAGTGCCGGAAGGACACAACAGGGATTTGTGGCGGCGCCACAATGGCTGTGACTAGGCCGTGCCGGCGCACCGGTTTTCATCGGCCTTATAAACGGGGTTTGCTCCCATCGAAGCCAGGTAAAACGCCTGCGCGCGGGGGCAAGAGGTTCTGGAAGGCGGGTGAGGATCAGGTGGCGGCCCCCGGGCTTTTCCCTGCGGTTCCTCGGCAGGACAGACGAAGCTTCAATGGCCGAAAGATCAGCGCGTCCTCTTGCTTTTCACCGGCAATCGATTATATCGCAGCCGATGACCGGACGAATGCACCAGCTCAGCAGACTTGCAGCAACGCTGTTTTTGGCGTTGGCTATTGCTGTGGTCGCCGGTCTGCCCATGCCGCACCAAATCGCAGATGCGTCTGAACCCTCCGTGTCAAGCGCGGCGATGCCGTGTGAGGCGATGGGGCATCACGGCGCGACCTCCGGCGCAAACGATCACGCCCAGCATGACCCTTCTGACATTGACCGGTGCTGCGGCGGAGCACTGTGCGGCGGCTATACGCTTGCCGGCGGCGTTGCCGGGCTGAGGACGGCAATGTCATCGGCAGACTTTGCCCAGTCTCCGCCAGACTCGCTTCGAGTTGCAGACACGTCTCTCCCAAAACGGCCTCCACGCCTCCTCTGAAGACACCATCTTGCGGAAATTCCGCAAGCGCTTGTTGTTGATCAGGCCTTCGGCACCCTGCCGGCGGCAACTCAGAGGTTATCATGCGTGGACGCTATGCCGCGCTCAGCATCCTGGCCCTTGCTGCAGGCACGGCCGGTGGGGTGTTTCTTGAGCGACTTTATCTAAACCCCGCCGGCGATCTTGCGTCCGGCGAAGACGACATCCTCTATTGGGTTGCCCCAATGGATCCGAACTTCCGCCAGCCGGGCCCTGGCAAGTCCCCTATGGGCATGGACCTCATCCCCGTTTATGCGGGTCAGGAACCGTCCGGCGACCCCGCCGAAGTCCAGCTGTCAGCCACCGAAATCAATGCGATCGGTGTGCGAACAGCCCTGGCGCGGGTTGGCGAGATCTCGCAGAAAATCGAAACGGTGGGGTTTGTCGGATATGACGAACACCTCACCAGCCATGTCCACACGCGGGTTGATGGCTGGATCGAAACCCTGAACGTGCGTGCCGTCGGCGACCAGGTGAAGAAGGGCGAGATCCTCTTCGAACTGTTCTCTCCGGAGTTCGGCGTTGCGAGTTTTGACTTTCTTCGATCTTTGGAAAACGGCAACGGCCTGTCCTTGGAGGCCGCCCGCAACAAGTTGCGCAGTCACGGAGCTTCGGAGCTCCAAATTGCCGAAATCGAACGAACCGGTGAGGTTGCGCGCAGTATTCAGGTTGTTGCGCCACGCGATGGCGTGGTGATTGCGCTGAACGCCGCAGACGGCATGTTCCTGCAACCTGGAACCCAGGCGATGTCGATCACCGATCTGACCGAGGTTTGGCTGATTGTCGATGTGTTTGAACGTGACATTGCCCGGCTTTCAAAGGACATGCGGGCCATTGCCCGCTTCGAGCATCTGCCCGGCCAAACCTTCGAAGGTGCTATCGACTACATCTACCCGGAACTGGATGCGAAAACGCGCACCCTGCCCGTTCGCCTTCGGTTCGACAATTCCGACGACCAGCTGCGCCCCAATATGTTCGGCAATGTCACGCTGATTCCGCAGGAAACACGGACAGCGGTAACCGTTCCGACAGAAGCCGTGATCCGGACCGGGGCTGCGGAACGCGTCATCATAAAGGTGGCGGAAGGGACCTTCAAACCGCGTTTGATCACGACGGGCTTGCGCGACGATTTTGGAGACGGAGGACGCACCGAAATCGTTCAGGGGCTGGCGCCCGGAGAGGAAGTGGTGGCCTCCGCCCAGTTCCTGATCGACAGCGAAAGCGCGCTCAGCGCCGGTTTGATGCGCATGGCCCCAACAGATGAGGCTCCGGCCCGCGGAACGGGTGAGCTGATCGCGCTCAATCGTGCGACCCGCATGGCCACCATTCGCCACGACGCATTGGAAAGCCTCGATTGGCCGGCGATGACCTCCACCTTTCCCGTTCAAGCCGGCATGTCTCTTGATCGGTTGACCGGCGGGCAGACGGTCGCGTTCCGGGCGGTCCGGGGCGCGGACGGCCTTCTCGGGCTCACGCAGTTGGGCAGTGACGACGGGATCGCGGCAACCGGAACAGGCACGGTTCTGGCGGTAACGGCGGACGGCAAACTGACCCTCGATCACGGACCGATCCCGGAGCTTGGATGGCCTGCGATGAAAATGGATCTCGATGTTGCTGATCTGGATCCCGCGACGGTTCCCCTGGACGTGCCGGTCGAATTTGACCTCTCCAAGGATGACGGCGGGATGTTTTCTGTGGTCGCTGTTCGTGAAGCCGGGGGTGCCAAGATATCCGGGACAAACGATGAGACGGAAACGGAGACCTCCGACGCCGCCCCCCCGATTGTCGTTTCCGGCAAGATCGACGCCATCGATCCGGACGCGGGAAAGGCCACGATCACCCATGGCCCCATTGCGGAAATAGGAATGCCGGGCATGACCATGGCCTTCGACATGGATCCGGCGCTTGATCTGGAAACGTTGCCGCTTGGGACCGAGACAACCCTGACCTTTGACCGGCCGGACGGCATGACCATGGTCCTTGCAAAAGCGGACCCGGTCTCCCCGCCCATGGAAGTTCGCGGTACCATCAACGCGGTCGACACGGACGCCCGGACAGCCAACATCACGCACGGCCCGATGACGGACATAGGCATGCCGGGCATGACGATGGATTTCACGCTCGATCCGGCGCTTTCGCCAACCGATCTGCCGTTGAGCCGCGAGGTCACTCTGCTGCTGCGGCGTAATCCGGACTTCTCCATGACGTTGATAGGAACGCGTTTTGAGGAGGCCATGTAATGATTGCCGCCATCATTCGCGCCTCCATCGCGAACAGGATTATCATGCTGGCGGTTGCCGCCATGATTGCCGTTGCGGGGGTCTGGGCCGTTCGCGAAACGCCCGTTGATGCCATCCCGGACCTGTCTGATGTCCAGGTGATCGTCCGCACACCTTATCCGGGCCAGGCCCCGCAGGTGGTCGAGGACCAGATAACCTTTCCGCTGGCGACCGCGATGCTTGCTGTCCCCGGCGCCAGCGATGTGCGCGGGTTTTCCTTTTTTGGCGACAGCTATGTCTACATCGTGTTTGAAGATGGGACTGATCTGTACTGGGCCAGAACCCGGGTCCTGGAATACCTCGGCCAGATCACCGCGAGCTTGCCGGACGGCGTCTCACCGCAGCTCGGACCCGATGCGACCGGTGTCGGTTGGATATACCAGTATGCGTTGATTGATCGAACTGGAAATCATGACCTGTCGCAGCTCAGGGCGCTCCAGGACTGGTTCTTGAAATACGAACTGCAGACCGTCAACGGCGTATCTGAGGTCGCCACCATTGGCGGCATGGTCAAGCAGTACCAGGTCGTGGTCGATCCGAACAAACTCAGAGCCTACGATATTACCCTGGCCCAGATCCGCGGCGCGATCCAGGCGGCCAACCGGGAAACGGGTGGCAGCGTGATCGAAATGGGTGAAGCGGAGTTCATGGTCCGCTCCACAGGCTATGTAGATGAATTGCAGGATCTCGCGAAAGCGCCCTTGATGGTCAACGACCGGGGCGCCGCCCTGACCCTCGGCGATGTTGCCGAAATCCGCCTCGGTCCGGAAATGCGCCGGGGTGTCGGCGAATTCGGCGGCGAAGGCGATGCGGTTGGGGGAGTCGTGATTCTACGCTGGGGCGGCAATGCACTGGCGACGATCAAGGCGGTTGAGGCCCGGATCGGCGAGCTGCGCGGCAGCCTGCCGGAGGGCGTTGAGATCGTGACAACCTATGACCGGTCCGGCGTGATCGAACGGGCGATCGACAACCTTCAGAAAAAACTGACGGAAGAGTTCATCGTCGTCGTTCTGGTCTGCGCCGCCTTTTTGCTGCATCTGAGGTCGTCGCTGGTCATTCTTGTCTCCCTCCCGCTCGGCATTGCGGCAGCCTTCATCATCATGAAGCTGCAAGGTGTGAATGCGAACATCATGTCGCTTGGTGGCATCGCGATCGCCATCGGGGCGATGGTGGATGCGGCCATCGTCATGATCGAGGCGATGCACCGGCGACTTGAAAGCGAGAAACTGACCAATGAAAACCGCTGGCGGATCGTTGGCGAATGCGCTTCGGAAGTCGGACCTGCCCTTTTCTTTTCCCTCGCCATCATCACGGTGAGTTTTCTGCCGGTTTTCGTTCTGGAAAGCCAGGAAGGACGCCTGTTCAAGCCGCTGGCGTTTACAAAAACCTACGCCATGGCGGCCGCGGCAATCCTGTCGATCACGCTCGTTCCCGTTTTGATGGGGTATTTTGTACGCGGCCGGATTCTTCCCGAAAGCAGGAACCCTTTGAACCGGATCGTGATCTGGGTGTACCGGCCGTTTCTGGATGCGGCCGTCGCCTGGCCCTGGGCGACAACCTTTCTCGCAGCAGCTCTTGTGGCTTCGATGTGGTGGCCCTTGCAGCGGATCGGCACCGAGTTCATGCCGGAACTCAACGAAGGCGATTTCCTCTACATGCCGACCCTCTATCCCGGCGTGTCCATCGGCAAAGCCCGGGAAGTCCTTCAGCAGTCGGATCGTTTGATCGCGACGGTGCCGGAGGTTCTGACCGTCCACGGCAAACTGGGCCGCGCGGAGACCGCGACAGATCCAGCCCCACTGACCATGATCGAGACAACCATTCAGTTGAAACCGCAATCCGAGTGGCGGCCCGGCATGACCATGGACGGCATCCGGAATGAACTGGACAAGGCGGTTCAGATCCCCGGAGTCACAAATGTCTGGATTCAGCCGATCAAGAACCGGATCGACATGCTGGCCACCGGTATCAAGACCCCTGTCGGGGTCAAGATCACGGGCGCGGACCTCAAGGTCATCGAGCAGATCGGCATTGAGATCGAAACGGCCGTTGCAGGCATTGAGGGAACCGCCTCCGCTTATGCGGAACGCCCGGTTGGGGGGCGGTTTATCGAGATTGATGTCAACCGCGATGCGGCCGCCCGTTTCATGATGAGCGTGCGCGATATTCAGGACGTGGTGCAGACCGCCATTGGCGGCATGCAGGTGTCCGAATCCGTTGAAGGGATGGAACGGTTTCCGATCAACCTGCGCTACCCCCAGGACTGGCGCAACAGTCCGGAACGTTTGAGAGACCTGCCTGTGGTCACGCCGTCGGGCGCACATATTCCGCTCGGCGCCCTTGCGGAGATCAAGGTCGTTGATGGTCCGGGTATGATCCGCTCGGAAAATGCCCGCAGGACCGGCTTTGTGTTCATCGATATCGCTGGACGGGACCTCGGCGGCTATGTCGCCGAGGCCCGGCAGGTGGTGGCCAACAACGTGCAACTGCCGCCCGGCTATTCCATCGCCTGGTCCGGCCAGTATGAATACATTCAGCGCATGCAGGAGCGTCTCAAACTGGTGGCTCCGGCCACCCTCCTTATCATCACCTTGATGTTGTTCATGGCCTTCAACCGGGTGATCGAGGTCGGGATTATCCTGGCGGCTCTCCCCGTCGCACTGGCAGGCGGCGTCTGGTTCCTCTGGCACCTTGATTTCGACATGTCGGTCGCAGTCATCGTTGGTTTCATCGCTCTTGCCGGTGTCGCCGTGGAAACGGCAATCGTCATGCTGCTCTATCTCAACCTTGCCTGGGACAAGCGCAAGACGGCGGCAATAGCGGAAGGCCGGACGATGACGACGCAGGATGTCGAGGATGTCGTCTTTGAAGGCGCGCTTTTGCGGGTCCGGCCAAAGGTCATGACTGTCGCAACGATCTTCGCCGGCCTCATCCCGATCATGTATGGCGATGGGACGGGCTCGGAGATCATGCAACGGATCGCGGCCCCCATGGTGGGGGGGATGGCAACCGCCACGCTCCTCACACTCTTCGTCATTCCCGCAATTTTCGTGATCTGGAAGCGTCTCGCTCTCGGCCGCGTCAATCGTGAGCTTGCGGCAAGCGCACCGGAAACCGGCACAGCCGTGCCGGCAGAATAACTCTTCGATCAAATGTCAAAGCAGAGAAAGGAAACTCCATGAACCTGATCAAAACCCTCGCACTCGCTGGCTTTTTGGCGGTCAGCACCGCACCCGTGGCCTTTGCCGATTCCAAACATGGTGCAAATCACTCGGGTATGGATCACTCCAACATGCCCATGAACGCCGAACAGATGGAAGGCGCCGTACACACCCAGGCGGTCGTCAACTCCATTGGCGACGGCACGGCAAATGTCAGCCACGAACCGATCCCCGAAATTGGCTGGCCGGCCATGACCATGGATCTGCCGCTTATGGAAAGCGCCCAGATGATGGGCGATGTCAACGCCGGAGACAGCGTCACCTTGATGCTGGTGAAAGGCGATGACGGTCTTTATGCGATCGGCGCAATGATGCCGAACTGATCATCTTGCAAAAAACACTGCAGCCCGGATTGTACCGCCGGGCTGCGGCGTATTGCTTGCCGAATTGGACCGCACAAAACAAGAAGTCTCATCCAAATGACATCGTTCCCCATCACCGCCTCCACGGCGTTAGCCGGTTTGCTGTTGACGCTTACACCCGCGCAAGCCGTGGCCGATACCCCGCAAGCCACTGTTGAAATGGATCATGCAAGTCTGGAAATTGCGGGCGCGCAGATTGTTGGCGCTTTCCATCTTGAGGGCGTGATCAATGCCATGTCCGAAGGTGTCTTAAATGTCAGCCATGAAGCCAATGACCGGATTGGTTGGCCGGCCATGACCATGGACCTTCCGCTTGCGCCCTATGCCGAGGGTGTGACCGGGCTCCGGGTCGGGGCATCCGTCACCCTCATGCTGACATTGGGCGAGACCGGAAGGTACCGGATCGCGGCCATCGTGCCCGGAAGTTCTGAACCACCGTCCGTTGCCGAAAGGGTCGGACCATTGGGGATCGTCAAATCCCCCTGTTAACCGCACAAAACGGATGAATGAGACGAGGAAACGACATGATGACCAAGTTTAAACGGCTGGCGCTGGCAGCAGCCTTTGGAACAGCAGTTGCCACATCGGCCCTTGCGCACTCCTCAAAGGAGACGACAAGCCCCGCTGATGGATCCACCGTCGCGCAGCCGCCGGACGCCATCGTGATGACCTTTGATGCACCGATGCGCGTCACGCTGATCCAGGTGACCGGCGAGGACGGCACCAACTACCCGGTCACCCGCACCGACAACATGGCACCATCGAAGACCTTTCAGGCCGTTCCGGCCGCCCTCCCCGATGGGTCCTACACTGTAAATTGGCGGGGTTTGGCCGAAGACGGGCACGCAATGAATGGATCCTTCACGTTTTCGGTCGGGAACTGACGGGTCATGCTCGCAGCGCTGGCAGCCATGGACGCCCAGATCCTGACCTCAATCGCCGCAAAGACACTGGCATCGGCAACCACGCTGTTGGCAGCCGGCAGCGTCCTCGTATCTGCCGTGCTGCGGTCCTTGACCGAAGATGACCGGACATACCTCGCACGCGTCGCAGGCTTGATGGCTCTGATTGCCGCAGTGGCGACAGTGTTGCGGATCCCGCTCCGCGCCAGTTTCCTTATGGGCGGTACGCTGAACGGCGCGTTTGATCCCATGATGCTTGGGCTGATCGCAGACAGTCCCCTGGGCGGCAGCGTGCTCGTGCGGCTCTTTGGTCTTGCTTTGATCCTTGGCATCTTCTTCAAGTCCCGCTTCGGTCTTGCAGTCGCTCTCTGTGGAGCCCTGGTTGCTTGCCTGTCTTTTGCCTTTCGGGGACATACGCTGGAGGAACCGCGTCTTCTGCTCGGCGCCCTGATCACTCTTCACATGATTTGCCTGGCATTTTGGCTTGGCGTGTTTGGGCCATTGCTCCGCTCGGCGAACACAAACGCCTCGGAGACGACCGGCGCGCTTGCGGAAGAGTTTGGCAAGAAGGCCTTGTGGAGTGTGGGACTGCTCGTGATCGCAGGCGGAACACTGTTGGGGCTGTTTGGGGTCACGACAGCGCAGGCTGTTGCAGCCCCCTATGGCCAGTTGTTTTTGATAAAGCTCGGCTTGTTCGCCGCGGTGATTGCGTTTGCAGCATTGAACAAACTGCGCCTCACGTCCGCGCTGCTGGCCGGTGATCCGCAGGCTCAGTCTCGATTGAAAACATCCATCCGCCTGGAGGCAGTGTTGGTGATCTCAATCTTCTTGGTGACAGCGACCGTCACCACGATCACCTCCCCGACCTAGACCGCACGCCGAATTTAGAAGTATTGCCTATGGCAGACGAGATGGGAACAAAACCGGTGAACCGCATCTGTAACGATATGCGAAGGCATGAGACTGCCAATGACCCGGGATGGAAAATTGCGATCCTCACTGGGGCTGTTCTGCTCGGCCTGGGCGACCTGGTGGGGTCGATGCTCGTCGATGCACTCGGACCGGCTTTGCTCCACTGGGCAGAACTGGTTGTCCTGACACCCATTGCCGTTTGGATCATTTGGCGGGCTTTCTTCGGCCACTGTCCTGAGGGGATTTGGCCCGCCCGGGTCTTCAGGTATGGGATCGGACTGGCCGCTTTGGGCACCTATGTCTTTACTCTGATGACAGCGATCGGGCCGGGTCTTTTTCCGGAGGCCCTGAGCGGACCGCACGGCCCGCCCCTATATTTCGAGGCAACCGGTGTGCTGATCATCCTGGCACTGACGCTGAGTGTCTGGTCCAGGTGGACCCAGTCGCTGCCGGCATTCGGTGGCTCTTCAAAAACCTTGTCTTGCATACCACCGGAATGCAGAACCGTTTCAAAACAGCCGGCTCTCCAGAAAACTGCGGCCAATGCTCCAAACATGTCGCCCAACAGCCCGGCAACAGCTCGCACCGCGGGGGATGGTCACGAAGCGAACTGGCCCGCCGCAAAAAACCGATCCATTCGGACATCTGTTTTTTCTGAGATGGCCCTGGAAACCATCGCAATCCTATCCGGCCTCGCCATCTTGGCGGCCGTGTTTCTTGCGGGACTCATCTTTTTGATTGATTTGCCCTGGTGGGTGCGGCTGGCCTTTTGACCCGAAATCTCTAACCCGCCGCGTTTGCAAAACCGGATGAAAAACCGTCAGATTAAGCGATCAACTTGCAGGGAGAAATATCATGACAATCGACAGACGGGCTCTGCTAAAAGGCGCGGTCTCTCTTTGCGTTGCCACACCAAGCTTTGCAAACGCGACCGGCGCCCCCACAATTCATGTCCTCAAGGCGCGCGGCTGCGGCTGCTGCACCGCCTGGATTGATATCATGCGATCGGAGGGGTTTTCCGTCACGGCCGAGGACATGCCGCCGGGCCTTCTGGCAAGGGAAAAGGTCACGCGCGGAATTCCAACCCAACTTGCGAGCTGTCACACCGCGCTCATCGATGGGTATGTTGTTGAAGGCCACGTACCGGCCCGCGACGTACGGCGCCTGATAGCGGACCGCCCGGATGCTGTCGGCCTGTCTGTCCCTGGCATGCCCTACGGATCTCCGGGCATGGGACCAGAGACAGAACGGGAAGCCTACGACGTCCTTTTGGTTTTGCGGAATGGATCATTTGAGGTCTTCTCGTCCTATGCGGCCGCTTCATGAAGCTGGTTCGACAACACTGTGACGGATGCGCATTTCTTCACGACCTCGGAAGACGAAAAAGCCTATGTCGAGGCCAGCTTTCCGCAGTTCTCATATGAGGGCGTTGCCATGTACGTTTACCCGCAAGAGACTGGCAGCAACGACCAGGGCGTGTTCCGTTCAGAGGGAGGTTGACACGCGCTTTTCTGTGCCCTTCGCCGCATTGGCCAGCACATGCGCACCTCCAAGCACTTCAGATCCGAGGCCATCACCGATATCACGAAGGGCTAGGCGCATCGCCATGAAGGCACGCGCGTTTGTCCTGGTGTGACTGTCCATTTTAAGGTTCGCCCAACGCGGTCTTCGGCAACAACAGTGATAGTGGACGTCAGCCCCGCATTGCCCTTACGCCGGGTGTGAGCTGGACGGAAGTCATTGTCTGCTCTGTCGGCCAGACGAGACCCAGCTGCAGCTGTGCGGTTTCCGAAATCCCGCCATTTTCGGACTTCACGAGCCGTATGCTCAGAATAAATCATACTGCAGCTGGGAGGTTGACAATGAAACGGGAACAGACAGACTTCATCGAAGCAGGTACCGGCGAAAAAGTAATTCTTGTTCATTCGAGTGTTGCGGGTGCCAAGCAGTGGCGAAGTCTGATGGAAGCACTTGCAACCGATTTCCATGTCATTGCAATAAACTTATTTGGCTATGGCGATACCCCTGCATGGGAAGGTGACGGCACACAAACGCTGACAGATCAGGCAAGGTTAATCGAACCGTTTTTGCCCGGGGGAACCGACGAAATTTCAATTGTCGGACATTCATTTGGTGGCAGCGTTGCAATGATGGCGGGCGCAATTTTTAAGAAAAGCGTGCGCCGCTTGGTCCTCATTGAACCTAATCCATTTTATCTTCTTGAAAAATCAGGACGGTTTGCGGCTTACGGCGAAGCAGTCATCTTGCGGGATGCGATCAAGTCCAACGGGAATTCTGGGACATGGGAAGCTGCCGCAGAAGTGTTCGCCAATTATTGGACAGGTCCGGGGAGTTGGGATGCAATGAGTGAAGATCGCAAAGCCAAATTTGCGCGCGCGTTGGTTCCGAACTTTCATGAATGGGATGCTGTGATGAATGAGGTCGTGTCATTTACAGAGTGGCAGCGGGATCTGCCCAGTGATACGACGGTAATATCAGCAGGAGATACAGTCAGGTCCATTCGTGAAATCGTCGAGCTGATGAAAAAGCACGTTCCTGAATGGAACTACAAGCACATTGAATGCGGAGGCCATATGGCCGCGATGACCAGGCCCGATTTAATCAATCCGATCGTCCAAAGTGCCTTGACCTAGAACCCAATACGGGTACTCCGCACCTTTGTTGCAATTCGCACCACTGTCCGCTCAGGGCTAAGAGTGCCAATCGACGGCGTCGCACGCACGGCCCGCTGATACCCATGCACTCGCCCGGAGAGATCGCTCCTTGGTCCGCGCTTGAAGCAAAAGCGGGGCCACGACGATCTGTCTCTTCCACGCGCGGGCTTTAAGGCCCACGCAGCGTGCTAGTCGGAACGTATATCTGAACCGTACCTCTGATCCATCCGACCGTCATCGCGGATTTTTGTTATCAGGCTCATCTGGCTGTAGTCTTTGCGGCCTGTGATTTCCCGTCCGACCCACGTCGGCTTAATGATTTTTGTATCTTCAGTTGCAAGTTCTATTTCGGCGAAAAACAGGCCGGTCAGTGCCCCGTGATACTCGTCGATAGACCATAACCCGTCGTCAGCCGGCACGAAATAACGCGTCTTTCTCAGAATTTCTCCCACCCGGTGCTTGCTGATCAGATCCCGTCCGTCTTGTAACGGTATCTCATATTCAAATTCATCCCGGACAAGACCTGTTCGCGGGCCCTTCACAGTCAGCGTGGCTTTTTGATCGCACAGTCTCACCCTGATTTTCCGGCCTTCGTGGACGGCCAGTATGCCGTCCTCGATCTCGACCTTTCGGGTTACCAATGAACGCCAGTCGTCCGAAACAATCAGAAATTTGCGCTCGATTTCCCTTGCCAAACCGCACCCCCGCCTTTGAACAAACCGGTAGAAAGACCATCTGGAAACCCATCGTCCAAAAAGAGAAAGGTCTGGTCAAGCATCAAGCATCTGCGGCAAGCAGGAACACCGTCCGAAAGGCAGCGTTCCCCCCCTCCCCAAGACCTTTGAAGGCCCTCGGCGATCCCACAACACCGTCGGGCCAGACGGCACCAGCCCTCTGTCCACCGGCCACGGGCGCGCTTGTCACGCCGCGTGATGCCGACAAAGGCAACTCGCTTTGATGGGAATATCGGCGCGGGCCGTGGCCTGCTGCAGGAGCAGTTCGACATGCGGCCGTTCGAGGGTCTCGCCGCGCCGCAACAGGCACTCATGCAATCCGTGGAGGGCCCAGACATTCCGCCGGTGTTGGCAGGGGCGCGGCAGTTTGCCATCCAGGCCGAGATCGGCCCGGTAAACCGCTTCGGCTTCCGCATGATTTCCCGCTTCCATCAGCAAGGCCCCGAGGGCATGGCGGGTTGGCTGCGGCCACGCCCAGGGTTCCTCGTACATGAGGGTGTCTTCTAGCGCGACGGCACGGCGCAGATGCGCCAGTCCGTCTTGGTGATCCCCGGCCTTGAAGGAGAGTTCCCCCTGCATCATGGCTTCGGCAACGGCCAGAACATCACGGGCCGTGTTGTTGAAGAGCAGCCGCGTGTCTGGCACCCGCGCATAGGCGTCCGTAAAACTCTTTGCCGCCTCTTCGGCCTCTGCGTGCCGGTGAAGATTCGCGTAGGCCACGGCCTTTGCATAATACAGCAAGGCATGGGTTGTGACATAAAGGTCCGTGTCCGCCGGCTGCTCAAGATCCAGGATCTCCGACCAGAGACCGAAGCGGATATAGACATGCGGCGCGGCAGCAACGAAGGTCTCGAAAATATCCGGATAGGACCTGACGACCTCGTCGGGAACCTCGTCCCGAAGACGCAGGACCGTCTTCAGGGCCGCCGCCTTTTGACCAAGGAACATGGCACCATAAGATGCAAAATGCAGGTTATGGATGCGGTAAAGGGCGTAAAAATTCGCCGCACCCGCATAGTCCTTGTAGCGGTCATCGACGGCAACGGCTGCAAGGTTCCGCGACAGGACGTTGTTGTAATCACCGCACAGGACATCGATATGGGTCGCCATGTGAACCAGGTGACCGGCATCGGGGACAAGGCCTGTGAGACAGTCCCCATGACGGAGCGCCCGTTCCGGATAGGGCGACATTTCCATCAGGTGAATGTACATGTGCAACAAACCCGGGTGGTCCCACGCGCCTGGCATGTGGTCAAATGCGCGTTCCAGAACGTCCATGGCCTCAATCGTCGACGCCTCCGGGTTCGGAAGGCCCTTGTGAAAGTCCCAGAGTTGCCACGGGGTCCGGTTCATGAGGGCTTCTGCAAAGATGCAGGCAACATCAAGGTCGTCCGAGTAGGCCGCATATACCTCCCGCATCGCATTGGCGAAGGCATCGGTGTACGGCTGGTAATCCTCCAGATCCGGATCCCGTGGATACCGCGTGGCAAGGGCCTCCAGGAGCGCCCGCTCCAAAGGCATCAGGGTTTCAATGCGCAATCCGGCGGCAATGGCCGCATGGGCTTTTGCCAGGCAGGGGGCTTTTTCCTCTGGTGTGAAAACATCCCAGGCCTTGTTGTAGTTCGGACCGATTGCATAGGCGATGCCCCAGCAGGCAAGCGCACAGGCTGGATCTGCGCTCAACGCCTTTTCAAAGCAGACGATCGCTTCTTCGTGATTGTAGGCAAACGTCCAGACAAGGCCGCGGTCCAGCCAGATTTGCGCGTCTGCCACATCACTTGAAGGCCGCGAATAGCGTCCAAGGTCAAAATAGTCTGACATGTTTCATCATTCGAGCCCTGACACCCTCGGCATGGCAACTGGGACCGTTTGACTGCGTTTCTGACAAAAGCAGGCACATTCCCAAGAAGTGATCAAAGACCGAAAGCCCCCTGTTGTGTGAGCAAAACGCCCGGAAAACCAGGTTTGGAGCAGCGTCATCTGCACGCAGGCAATGAATGACGTCAACAAAAGCCCGTGTCACCAAAAACATAAGGACACTTCTGCCGGCAAATCAATCGAAACGGCGTTTGCGCACGCGCCGCAGGAGCGCAGCCTTCTTGTACTTGGTGGGGTGTGCCACCTTCCCTGCCAAGAAAGTCAACAGGAATGACCGGCGCCTATATCTGCGCCTGAAACTCCTGACCGGGCGCGATCCCTGCTTATTTTCTCACGCGAACGATCACAAAACGCAAAACACATTGTGCACCGGAATTAAATTGACCACGGTCATTTTTATTGACCCGGCGGGACTTCTATGAAATATGACCGCGGTCAATTTTTATTTTCGAATATGTGAAGGTATGTCAATGTCAAAAGTTTTGGTAATGAATGGCCATCCGGCCACCCAGTCTCTCAACCGGCTTCTTGCCGATACCTATGAAAAGGCAGCTGGACAGGCTGGGTTCCATGTTCAACGGCTCGACATCTCGGAGCTGGTGTTTGATCCGGACTTCGGGCGCTCTGGTTACAACGACATAAAGCCACTTGAGAAGGATTTGGAAACAGCCTTGAGGGCAATCGAATGGGCAGAAACGATCGTTCTCACGACACCGATGTGGTGGGGCGGCGTGCCTGCCAAGCTCAAAGGTCTGTTTGATCGTATTCTGATACCGGGCCGCGCATTCGATCCGCGAACCAGAAACGAACTCGGCATGCCACGGCCGCTTCTGACATCAAAAAAAGCCCGTGTGATAATGACCTCTGATACACCACCGGAATACTTGAGTTCGTATTACGGAGATGCAGTCGTCAACCAGTTGACGGGTCAGGTTTTCAACTTTGTTGGGATTGATCCGGTATCTTTCACGCATTTTTCCGGGGCGAGCGGTGCCGACGATGGTCTCATTCAAAAATGGGTTTCAGAGGTTGAGGGTCTCGCGCAGGCAGCCGCATAACGGAACATGTGCCCTCCAGTAAGGCAGAGGAGACAGTCGAGACCTCACTGAAATGCGCTTCGGTGAGGTCTTTCCAAACGCATCTGGAATGTTCCTGAACACGGTTGGCACGCGCGCATTGAGATCAGTCTTCAGGCTGGAACTTTGGTCGCGAAGATCCAACTGTCGCAAAACTTCTCGAACCGATCGTGGACCACAGTCTCAATCAAAGCCTTTCGGGGGGACGGTCCGGCGCCACACGCCCGCGCAGTTGGGGAAGAAAAGCCCCGGCCCGCCCACTGAGGTCATCCCCGACCTGATCGGGGATCCATTCGTTTCCAGAGCTGCGATAAAGGCCCCGCCCCTTCCGGATGTTCTGCGCCGATGCCCTCCGGTTTCTCATGCGTCTGGCGACAGAGCGCTCTAGATCCCGAAGCAAACCAAACCGCCTGCAACACCCCACAGCTTCTGCCCCTTACGGAACCGCCTTTGGGTTCAGCCAGGCCCCCGGCTCGCAGGACAGTGCGGAGCGTTAAGACCACGGGCAAAGACAATTGTTTCAGTTTTATGAAACAAAACATTGTTTCCCGGCTCAAGAACGATAGGATCTACCGTTAGGGAACTTTCAAGATTTTTTTCAAAAAGGGCACACGACCATGAGCTTGACGGAAGATGAAATCTCCAGGATCCGTGAAGTCATCGGCACGCCCGAGAAGAAAAACGTCAAACCGCAGGGCTCCGGGACCCATCACCAGAACACCTACACCTATTTTTATGTTCCGGCAGACTTTGGCTCCGACGCAACAATCGCCGATGATATGGGTCTGGGCGCGGTGTTGCGGCTGGGCGGATACTCGGATCTGGAAGAGCCGGCAGATGCCGAGGCCGGACACAGCGCGGGGGTCTTGGCAACGGTCCAATCCGACGTCTATCCGGCGCAGCATATTTCCGATGAGACCAGCGCCGAGGCGCACCTCAACGCGCCGGGCAAGCAGACAACGGGCGAAAACGGCAACGTCACCAAACGGCAAGGGATCTTGCTGGCCTGCGACGGGCGCATTCTGCTGCGCTCCGGGGAAAAGGTCTATGTGCATGCGGCCGAGCAGATCCACATCCAAAGTGATCAGAACATGGCCCTTGTGACGGTCAATGGTGCGATCGACAACACATCCGGGGACAAGTTCACCGTCAAGGCCAAAAAGAAAATCAGCCTGCGCTCCGGTGTTGGAGACCCGGACACCTACACCGCCAGGGGGGTCAACAATTCAGGAGACAAGGGCATCGAAATCATCGCGAACGATGGAGACTCCGATGTCTATATTGAGGGCAATTCGCTCTACCTGCAGGTCAACGGCACCAGCACGGCGGACATCACGCAAAACAACTCGACCATCATGCGGGCCAACAATTTCGAGGACATCTGGGGCCACAACACCTCGATTTTCCGCGGCACGTTCCTGGAGTTTTATTTCGGCGCGGGCTTTTCCTACCGGGCCGCTGCCACACTCAACATTGCAACGGCGCTCGACATCAACATCGGCCTCTTTGACGTTGGCATCACCGCGTTCGACTTCAGTTTGAAAGGCAAGGAAATCAATCTGAACGAGACAGTGTTTGGCGCTGTGTCCGTGGATGCAAAACTGGCAGCTCTGAAAAACGACATCACGACGCTCGCCTGCGAGACCGACAGCATCAAGGCCTCGACAAATGTCCTGAAGTCGGAAACCCGCTCGATCAAATCCACCATGGGCAACGTGCAGGCCGACCTCCAGAACCTCATCTTCTTCGGCTGAGCAGACGCACCTCCGGACGGCATGGGGTATGGGCTGACAAACCGAGTGCGACCCGCCTTTCGTGGTCCCGGTGTCCTCGCCACTGTACAGGTGAAAACCGCGCTGAAGGTCACCTGTCGCCCTGCTCAGAAACGCGGCAACGCCACCTTCCAGCTGTCCGGTGTCCGAAACCAGGCCCAACGCCCCAAAGAAGCCGTCACGCGCGCTGCGGCCAACGGGGCTGCAGGACGTAGAAACGCCGCTGCCTTTGCGCGCAGGACCTGTTCAAACCAGCCAGGTATCGAAGACCTCATCGATGATCCGGTCAAAGGCTGCGGCCGATCTTGGTTTGGTGACCACCGCATTTGCGCCAAGGGCCGTTGCCGCGTCGTGTGTGTCGGGATCCGACGCCGTTGTGATCACGACGATGGGAAGGTAGCGCAGTTCTGGCGTTTGTCTGACTGTCGCCAGAACGCCGAGCCCATCAAGCCGGGGCATGTTCAAATCAAGCAACATGAGGTCCGGTGCGGCATCGGTGCCAACGAGAGCCTTGGCCATTTCGATGCCGGCCACCCCGTCATGCGCAACCTTGCGAGAGATTTGGAACGGGTAGTTGCCCGCTCTGGAATCAATCGCGCTGCACATGAGGAACACATCATCCTCGTCGTCATCGACAATCAGGACATTTATGCGCTGCATCGCCCGCACCTTTGTTTTCTGCCACGACATGTTCAGTAAAGCCCTTGAATTAACGTAGCGTCAATTGTCAAAACGATACCCTGCCGCCGCAGACGAGATTGGAGCCGTTCATGCAGCCGGATTTGAAACCTTCGGAGCACTGCCTCGAAACCGAGTTTTATACGCGTGTTCAGTCCGATCCTGAAATCATCAATTTTCTGGAAGAAGGCTCGCTCGACGGCCTCTGGTACTGGGATCTGGAGTATCCCGAACACGAATGGCTGAGCCCACGCTTCAAAACGCTCTTTGGCTACGAGCAGACAGAGATCCCGCACACCAGCGCCTGGTGGCAGGAAAACATCCTGCCAGAGGATTTGCAGAAGGCCATCATGGCCTTCCAGGCACACGAGAGGGACCCGGGCACCCCCTATGACGTGGAGGTGCGCTATCGTCACAAGGATGGTCATCTGATCTGGGTGCGGTGCCGCGGCAAGATCATCCGCGACAACACCGGCAAACCGATCCGGATGCTGGGGGCGCACACCGATATTACCGCGTTGAAGGCGCGGGAAACACAGCTTGATTATCTGAACTCCGTCCAGAAAACCCTTCTGGACACGGTCCAGCACGGCTTGATGATGTTTGAAGCCATCCGAAACGGCGACGGAACGATCATCGACCTGGAGATGGTTGAGGCCAATGTAGCGGCCTGCGCACTGGTCGATCGGTCAAGGGACACCCTGATCGGGCGTTACTTGAGCGAGACGTTTCCCGGAAATTTTGAAGACGGACTGTTTGAAGCCTATCGCGGTGCCTTGAACAGCAGCGAACCGGTGAAGCTCACCCGGCATTACCAGCATGACGGTCTCGACAACTGGTACGACATTGTCGCGACCCCGCATTCGACCGAACTCCTTGTCATCAGCTTCAACGACATCACCGCCTTCAAGCTGGTGGAACGGGAGCTGGAACAGGAAAAGAAAAAATTCGAAGAGCTTTATTTTAGAACCCCGGCAATCATGCACTCGATCAACGGCCAGGGCGAACTGGTCCAGGTGAGCGATGCCTGGTGTGACGCGTTTGGCTACAGCCGGAACGAAACCTCCCGCATGCGGTCCACAGACGTGTTGACCAGGGAGAGCATCGACTATGCCCGGGACGTGGTGCTGCCCGCCTTTTGGCGCGATGGCCGGTGCGACCGGGTGCCCTACACGTTCAAGCGCCAGGACGGATCGACGTTCGAGGGCGAGCTGTCTGCTGTCACCTTTGGCCATGCTGGCAACGCTCCGGAAGATCAGGTCAGTTTTGCTGTGATTGAGGAAGTCAGCGAACGCAACCAGTCGCGCCGCGAGCTGGAACAAACCATTGACACCCTCCGGGACGTGAAAACCCGTCTTGAAAAGTTCTCCCATGCGGCCTCCCATGACTTGAAGGAACCGCTTCGAAAGATCGAAACCTTCCTGCCGATGCTGCTAAAGGCAAGAGACGAAGATGACGCGCAAACGGCCGCCTATGCCAATCAGGTCATAGAGCGTGCCCTCGGCCGCGCAAATGCGTTGATCACCGCCCTTCTCAATTTCTCAAAATCGCAGGACCGCCCCCTGGTCACCACGCTTGTCGACTTGGCCAAGGCCGTGGACCAGGCGTGGCAGTCGGTGTCTGTGGCCGGGACAACGGACACGCTGACTTTTCGCAATGACACGACGCCCACGACACTGACCTGTGATCCCGTTTTGCTCGACATCCTCCTGGTCAATCTTCTCTCGAACGCGGCAAAGTACCGGTCAAACGACAGACAAAGCCACATTAGAGCCTGGACCGGTACGGATGAGACAGGCCGCACCTGTTTGCACATTGAGGACAATGGAATTGGCTTGGAGAAGAAGGATCTGGAGACGATCTTTGACCCCTTCATCCGGCTCCACACCCAAATGGATTTCCCGGGATCGGGCATCGGGCTTGCCACTTGCGCAACGATCTGCAAGCGCCACGGCTGGTCGATAACGGCAGATGGCAATCCGGGCGTGGGATCCTGTTTTTCAATTGGCTTCGAGCCGGAGCCGTCCGCGACAACTTCACCTATCGCCAGCACCCAGGAGGTCTCTCCATGATCAAGACAATCGTGATGGCTGAAGATGATGAGGACGATCGCCGCATCTTTCACAATCTGTTGGCACCCCATGATGATTTTGTTTTGAGCGTGTTTACCTGCCCACTTTTGAGCACCTGCATGCGGGTGGTGTTCGAAAAGCGCCCGGATCTTGTGATTTTGGACTTGAACCTGCCGGACAGTCGCGGGCTTGAAACCTTGCGGCGGCTGGTCAAGAGATTTCCGGACCAGAAGGTCCTGGTCGTCACCGGTGATCTCGACAAGGAGTACGAGAACCAAATTGTTAAGTGTGGAGCCGTCGGGGCCTTGGAAAAAGCCTCTGTGACGGTCGGCGACTTCCGAAGCGCGATCGCGGCCGCCTTGGGAGACAGCCCCCCGGCCTTGCGGCGCGTGACCTGATCGCGCATCTGGCTCCAAAAGGCCGCACACTGGCCCAGATGGGGGCCAGATTGGGCCCAGATGGGACGGTAGGTGACAGGCCGGGCGTGCAAACGCCGGAAACAAGCGCCAAAGGGTCAGACCGTCGCCATCGACGGACACAACGTCCATCTGACATCCTTCAAAAAACACCCGGCACGGCGAATTCATAAATCACGTTAACATTTCATAAGGAGGCGGATCACTAGAGTGGCAAAGCTGCCGTTGCGGCAGGAAGAGAATCATGACACACCGCGCTCGCGAGCGCAAAACGTCCAAGTGCAGGCAACACACGTGCGCTCCCTTTTCTCAAAAACCGCGACCCGCATGTCCCGGCTGGCGGCGGATCGGTCCGGTAATGTCGCCATTCTCACAGCTTTGGCATTCGTGCCCCTCATGCTGATCACGATTGGCAGCCTTGACGTGGTCCGGATGACGACCGCGCAGGCAAAACTCCAATCAACGCTGGACTCAGCCACGCTTGCGGCCGCCTCATTAAGCAACACCGGCGATATCGAAGACACGGTGAATGAGTATGTGCAGGCAAATCTGCCGGACGTCGCGCCATGGACAACGTTGCAGCTGACGATCGGGAACGTCACGGACACCCTTAATGCAAAATCTGTCGAGATCACAGCGACCGTTGACATCGAAATGACGATTTTGAAGCTGGCCGGAATTGACTCGACGAGTGTTTTGGCATCGTCAGTGGCACAGCAAGCAGCAACAAATGTCGAAGTGGCCGTTGTCCTGGATATCTCCTCATCCATGGGCGGTTCGAAAATTACGAGCCTGCGGTCCGCGGCCAAGTCATTCATAGACACCATGCTGAACAAGGACGACCGGGACTACACGTCCTTGAGCATCATACCCTTTGGCGGCACCGTCAATATTGGAGACCTTTACGACACCTACGCTGTCAACGCCGCGACCCCGGGTGTGATCGATCTGCCGGATCTCGCCGATTACTACGTGAACAAAAATGTTCCCTATCGAAAGTTCATGTTCTCGGGTCTGAGAAAGGGTTGCATTGAGTACACAGACGACGACTTTGACATGACGGCCATACCGGCAAACAGCCGCCCACAGGTTCCCGCCGATTTCACGAAATGGAACGTGAACAATCCCTGGTGCCCCTCTGACGACACCGCCATGCTGTTGAATTCAAACAACGCAACGGCCCTGAAATCCCTGATCGAAAATATGGATTTGTCTGACGGCACCGGCATGGACATTGGAACTTTGTGGGGGGCAAAGGTGCTGTCCAGTGACATGCGAGGGCAGCTGGGCGGTAACTTTTCAGACAGACCGGCGGACTTCGATGATGAGGACACATTGAAGGTCGCCGTCATCATGACCGATGGTGAAATAACGCAACAGTTCCGGCCAAGGGTCTATACGACCACGCGCATCAAGAACAAAACGCAACAGACCATCGTCTCAAAAGGCAACATCAACACAAGCTCGTCGAAGAGCGACGATGCTGTCGCCTATTTCAAGCGTGTGTGTGAATACATGAAATCAAACAACGTCCAGGTGTATTCCATTGGCTTCCGGATCAAGAAGGCGTCCCTGGCGGATAAATTGCTTCAATACTGCGCCTCCAGTCTATCCAACTACTATTTTGTTGAAGGCTTGAACATAGAAGACGCGTTTTCGGCCATCGCCACCTCCATCAACAGTCTGCGTATTTCCGGTTAGGATGTCGTCCATGCGTGTGTTCCGAAGCCTTTGGAAAAAGAAAGATGGCGCGACTGCGATTGAATTTGCTTTGATCGGACTGCCGTTTTTCCTGCTGTTTCTGTCCTGTTTCGAGATGGGGCTGTTGTTCATTCGCATGACGATGCTCGACCATGCAGTGAACACGACGTCCAAAACGGTCTATATTGGCGCTGTCACGAAAGGATTGGCCGACAACACGGTGTCCCGCGAAGATTTCGAGGAAGACATCTGTGAGATCGTAGGACTTGTGGTTCCCGATTGTGTCAACAATCTCACAATCGAGCTTATTGAAATCTCAAGTCTTATAGACCTGCCGGACACGGATGCCGTTTGTGTGGATGCAAGCGATGATTTTAGGCCCGTAGTGACATTCAATCCCGGCAGCGCCAACAGCATTGTGTTCATGCGGGCGTGTCTGACCACAGATATTTATACGCCCGGGTTGGGATTTGGTCTGGCGCTCTCCAAGACCGTGAACAACCGCTACGAGATGGTGTCGTCAATGGCCTTCATGAACGAGCCCTTCTGACAATGCCGACCCTCTCCCCGCGCCTCCGGAATTTCCGGGCAGACACGAACGGGGTCGCAGCCGTCGAGTTTGCGCTCATTTTTCCCTTGTTGATCCTGATTTTCTTGAACACCGCAAGTTTGTTTGATGGGTTCCGTGCTTCC
>ERZ1023313.149-NODE-149-length-28722-cov-5.114696_pt1 | contig 28722 bp, 29 predicted proteins | sample MGYA00521233_ERZ1023313 | MGnify/ENA primary metagenome ERZ1023313 (study PRJEB32759, sample SAMN07749866) | skin metagenome | biome: transportation; feature: city; material: polyester macromolecule | host: Homo sapiens | place: Hong Kong:TKO line | collected... | reverse complement strand
GGCGTGACACTTTCGGCAAGGCCGCCAATTTCATTTGCGTCGACCGGCACCAACGCCACGCGCTCCTTGTTCCGCTCCAAAAACGCCTCTGCCTGGCCTTCGCCCTCGGCGTGCTCCAAGGAACAGGTGCAATATACCAGAACGCCGCCCGGCTTGAGCCAAGACATGACGCGGTCCAGGAGAGCTGTTTGAATTTCGCTCAACTTTTCAATGTCGTAAGGCTTCTTGATCCAGGGCACATCGGGATGACGCCGGATGGTCCCCGTTGCGCTGCACGGTGCATCGAGCAGGATCGCATCAAACAATGCCTCCGGTTCATACTCCCGCAAATCCGCTGCAACGGTTGTCACGGACAATCCAAGACGGGTCATGTTTTCCGCAAGCCGTTTGAGCCTGGCTTTGGAAATATCGATTGCCGTTACCTCGGCGCCGCCAGCTGCTAGCTGTGCTGTTTTTCCACCGGGCGCTGCGCAAAGGTCGGCAACCTGCTTGCCAGAGATATCGCCTAGCAATTTGGCCGGAAGGGAAGCAGCCGCATCTTGTACCCACCATGCGCCCTCTTCGAACCCTTCCAGTGCATCTACGGCACCTTTTTTGGAGAGCCGAACACTGCCAGCGCCGACAACCACACCATCGAGCTTTTCCGCCCATGCTGCTGGATCGGCTTTCACAGTCAAATCAAGCGCGGCCTCGCTCTCATGCGCCTTTGCAATTGCCCGCGCACCTTCCTCGCCATAAGCCGCCTGCCAACTTTCCCAAAGCCAATCCGGAGTGTTGAGCCGGGGGGCATCGAGATCCGCCGCAATTTCTTCGCGCTCGCGCCCAAGACGGCGCAGAACGCCATTGACCAGGCCTTTGTAGGGCCGGGCCCGGCGATCCATGGAGGCATGATCAACGGCGAGCGACACGGCAGCGCGGTCGGGAATGTCCAAAAACTGCATCTGCGCGATGGCGACATGGAGAATGTCGAGCACCCTGCCGGTTTTTTCCGGAATATCGCGATCCAGCAACCGGCCCAGGATTTCCGCAATTTCACCGCGGTGACGGAGGGCAGCACCCGCGATGGCGCGCACCAGGGCCCGGTCATTCGCGGCCAAGGCCCGGAAACCGGAGTGTCCGGACGCCATATCAAGCTCGCTATCCAAGGGACGCTTCTTGTGCACCACATTTCCCAGGATATCGGCGGCGACTTTGCGGGCCGCAAAACCCGGTTTTTCTGACCTTTCAGCCGGAGCACCGTTCGAAGGCTTGTTGTTTTTTTTAGGTGACTTGCTCACGAAATTGTCCTGATAGGCAGACCCGCACACTTCGGCGGGTGTCAAAATCAAGCGCCGCAGTCCGGGCTTCCGGCTGCGGCGCGTTGACGATCATTCTAGATCTAACCCCGGCTGACGCCAAGGTGTTTTCAAGGTTTAGCCCCACGGGCCCTTTGGGCGCGGCGGCTCCTCATAAGACCGGCCACCAGTTGTGCCGCCCCAGGGGCCTGATTGAGGAGCGCGGGATTGAGCAAATGTCCCGCGTCCTGCGGTGCCCAATCCGGCTTCCGACAATTTGCGCAGCTCATCAATCCGGTTCTGGGTGTTCGGGTGCGTGGAGAACAGATTGTCCATGCGCTCGCCAGACAGCGGGTTCATAATGAACATGTGCGCTGTCGCCGGATTGGCCTCAGCATCCGGATTGTGGATGCGCTCTACACCGCCGGATATTTTCGCCAGGGCAGACGCCAGCCACATCGGTTCACCGCAGATCTGCGCGCCCATGCGATCCGCGGCATATTCGCGGGTCCGGGAAATCGCCATTTGCACGATCATCGCCGCCATCGGCGCAACGATCATCATCAAGATGACACCGACAAAGCCCAGCGGATTGTTGCGGTTACCGCCGAAGAGAAAGGCAAAGTTCGCAAGCATCGAGATCGCACCGGCGATGGTCGCCGTGATCGTCATGATCAAGGTGTCGTGGTTCTTCACATGCGCCAGCTCGTGCGCCATCACGCCGGCCACCTCTTCCTTGCTGAGCATGTCCAGCAAGCCGGTGGTCGCAGCAACGGCTGCGTTTTCCGGGTTCCGCCCGGTCGCAAAGGCGTTCGGCTGCGGGTTGTTGATGATATAGACTTTCGGCATCGGTAGATCGGCATTTTGTGCCAGTTGGCGGACCATGCCGTAATATTCGGGCGCCGAGCGCTCATCGACTTCCTGTGCATGGTGCATGCGCAGAACCATCTTGTCCGAATTCCAATAGCTGAACACGTTCATCGCGGCCGCAATCGCGAGCGCGATCAACATGCCCGACTGACCGCCGATCATGAACCCAAGGCCCATGAAGAGCGCCGTCATACCTGCAAGCAACATGGCTGTGCGAACGTAATTCATCGGTGCCTTATCCGTTTCCGTTTGAAGCTGCGAACGAAAGTTGCCGCAGTCTTTTCTCAACGTTCAAGATGGGGATGCCTGCCATTCTTGGCAAGTTTGTCCTATATAACGCCAAAGTTTTGAAATCTGGCTGACGGCGGAAACCATGACCGACACGAAAGATACGGAAACGGCGCAATTCACGGAAACCGAAGTGCCCTCCCTGAAGACAGACGTGGCCGAAGCTCCAAAACGCAAATTCGAGGACCTGCCGCCTGCGGCCCAGCGCGCCCTGAAAGAAGCCGAAGACCGGCGCAAGGAAATCGACGCCAAACACAACGCCATGGCACCGGAAGTCGACGGCCGCGGCGGCCTGGAGCCAACGCGTTATGATGATTGGGAAATCAAGGGTTTGACCGTCGATTTCTAGGTGGCAGCCTTTGCCAGTTTCCGCACTTCCGTAGCGATTGCCTTGGCCAGACCTTTTTGCGGTTCGGCTTCCAAGTGAACCGCGTCCACGTCGCTCACGGACACAACGCTGCCCGTATCGAAAAAGGCAACGCCGTAGGTTTCTGCCAGGTTCTTGTAAACACCCGCCAGAAGCTTGGACTGGGCCACACTGTGGTCTTCTGAGAAAAGGCCGGCATATTCCTTGCCCGTAAAATCCCCAAGCGGCGGCGGCGACATCAAAAGTACTTTTGGGGCGCGACCTTCGACATCATCGGTCACTTGCGTGGCGGCGAACAGCAGCCGGCCCATCGCAAGGCCAATCGCATCAGCGCTCATCTGAAACCGGTCTTGTAGATCATTCGTTCCAAGCATGATGATCAGAATGTCGATCGGCATGTGCGTCTTTCGCACGGTTGCCAAGTGCTCAAGACCATTTTTATCGCCGCGGGCAGGGTCTTCGAAAACAGTTGTCCGCCCGTTCACGCCCTCTTCGATGACATAATAGTCAGAGCCAAGTTCCTTTTGCAGCAGGCGTGTCCAGCGCTCGTCGTGGCCGTAGCGGATCTTTGTTCCCGGCACAAACCCCCAGGTGAGCGAATCACCGAAACAAACGACGGAAAGGGGGCTTTTTCCCAACATATTAAATCCATAGACCCGCGTGTGAAATCCAAGCATTGGACCCTAGTGGATCCTTTAAAGTGTGGCAATCGCATGCAGATTGGCAGTGATATTCTGCTTGGTTAATAAGAGATTTACCAAGGACGGGATAGGGTCGGGCAAACGTTTTGCGTAACGACTGCCGGATCTTGAATGACTGCCAGCCAGACCACCTACAAGCGCGGCGCCGCGCTGCCGGGTTCCAACCCTTTCCAACGCCTTGCCGACTTGCTTGACGGGCAAACTCCGGGCCTTGAACCGATAATGATGACGATCGGTGAGCCCCAGCATCCAATACCAGATTTCACGGCTGAAGTGCTGGCGGAAAACATGGCTGATTTCCGCCGCTATCCCCCGATCAACGGCACACCGGATTTCCGCAGCACGATCGCGGGCTGGCTCGACAAGCGCTATGGCCTGAACGGCACCATTGACCCGGATTTTGGCGTCCTGCCGCTGAACGGCTCCCGTGAAGGCCTTTCATTCGGGGCAATTGCCGCCCGCGATCAACTGGACAAGGGACTGGACCATCCGGCTGTCATTCTGCCGAACCCTTTCTATCAGACCTACGCGGCCGCAGCTCATGTCGCAGATGGCGAGACCATTCTTCTGGATGCTGTCTCTGAGCACCAGTTCCTGCCGGACATGGACGGCCTGGAACCGGCGCTTCTGGACCGGACTATCGCCTTTTATGTTGCCTCGCCTACCAATCCGGAAGGCTCGGTCGCCACGCTGGAATACTGGCAGAAACTGATCGGCTTGGCCCGCAAGCACCGCTTCATGATCTTCGCAGACGAGTGCTATTCGGAAATCTACCGGACAACCCCGCCCCCGGGCGTTCTGGAAGCCGCGCATCGCATGGGCACGGATTTTTCCAATATCGTTGTTCTGAATTCCCTGTCGAAGCGCTCCAATCTTGCCGGATTGCGGTGTGGATTTGCAGCCGGCGATCCTGTTTTTCTGAAAAAATGGGCAAAGTTCCGTGGCCTTGCAGCGCCACAAGTGCCCTTGCCGGCGCAGGCCGTGGCGGTCCGCGCCTATCGCGACGAAGCCCATGTTGAGGAAAACCGGCGGCTTTATAACGAAAAATATGAAGCCGCAGAACGCCTCCTTGGCCCAATCCTCGGCCCTGTAACAACAGAGGCTGGCTTCTTCCTTTGGCTCAATGTCGAAAAGTGGGGAGACGGTGTTTCCGTCACACAGGCCCTTTGGCGCGACACTGGCGTGAAGGTCTTGCCGGGCAGCTATCTGGCATCTGATCAATCAGATGGCAGCAATCCGGGCCGGAATTACATCCGCGCGGGTTTGGTGGCGCCCCTCGCGCAGACGGAAGTCGCTCTTGAGCGTGTGGCAAACTGGTTGGGAGACAAGGCATGAGACGGGCCAGTGCAGTGCGCGGATCGGGCCGCCGGTCCGCAGTCGATCTTCTGGACACGGAAAGTCCGGCCAAGCGTTTTTTAAGACGGAACCTGACCGGTGCGGCTGGCCTCGGGATCATATCCATTGCGGCGGCCCTCGCAGCCGCCCTTGCCACCTGGTCCGTGAATGATCCGAGCCTGAACCACGCGACAGGTGGGCCTGTGCGCAATGCGCTCGGCGCTCCAGGCGCAATCGTTGCCGACGTCTTGATGCAGACGATTGGCCTTGCGACGGCTGTTTTTCTCGTTCCCCTGGTGTTATGGGGCTGGCGGCTCTTGACCGGCCATGCCCTCGGCATCGGCCGCAAGCGTCTTTTCTACTGGGTTCTCGGATCCGGGCTTTCGGCTGGCGCGCTGGCGGCGCTTCCCGTCCCGCAAAGCTGGCCGTTGCCGACAGGCCTTGGCGGGTTTCTCGGAGATATGATCCACGGTATCCCGGCTATTTTAACCAGCAACCTGACGAGCGGCGCTGCAACAATCATTGGCGGCCTTGGTCTCGGCGTTCCAGCTGGATTTCTCCTACTTGCTTCGGCCGGTTGGCTGGGCCGCGCAGGTGAACCTTTAGAGCATATCGAGCCACGCAGGACCCCGGCCGGGCATGGCAAATCCATCGAAGACGATCTCGGCCTTGATGATGAGGAGGAAGGCGAAAGCCGCTTGTCTCTGATGGCGACGGCTTTTGCGGGACAAGTCAGTCACATCGGGCTTTTGGCGGTGACACAGGTCCGCCGGATGACAGGCTTGAAGCGCGCGCCCGTCCATGACGATGATGAAGACTGGGACGGTATTGACGAGCACGATGACTACGAGCCGGAAGAACCTGCTCAGAAGAGCCGTCTGCAGTCGTTCCGCAGGGCACTGACCGGCCGCCTGTTGCCGGAAGACGATGATGGTCTGGACGAGTTCTACGAGCGCGGCCACATGACTGAGCCCGACGCCCATGATCTGGATGATCCGTTTGGCGAGGAGGGCGAGGACTTCGGCCCGGACGATTTCCTGATCGACAAAGGCCCGGTCTCCGGCGAGCCTTTGCCGGGTGAAACACCAAGACCGGTTGGTATTGCAGCCCCTGAACCAGCTCCAGCACCTTCGGGACGAGCAGCTGCGCAACCTTCGCCGACTGGCCGCGTCATTCCACCAGCTCCAAAACCGAAACAGAGCAAACGCGCGATAGAGGAAGCGCAGCCCTCTTTCCTCGGTGCCCCGGAAGAGTACGAATTGCCGCCGCTGCGCCTGCTTGCAGAAGCCAAGGCCGCCGGCAAGGTTCCAGGTCTTTCTGCGGATGCTCTGGAACAAAATGCCCGTATTCTGGAAGGGGTTCTGGAAGACTTCGGTGTGCGCGGCGAAATTATCGAAGTCCGCCCGGGTCCGGTTGTCACACTCTACGAACTGGAGCCCGCACCCGGTATCAAGTCGTCCCGGGTCATTGGTCTGGCAGATGATATTGCCCGTTCCATGAGTGCGATTTCTGCCCGTGTTGCGGTCATCCCCGGCAAGAACGCCATCGGCATCGAACTGCCGAATGCACGCCGCGAAACCGTTTACTTGCGCGAAATGCTCGCCGCTCAGGACTTTGAGAAATCGAAATCCAAGCTGGCACTTGGCCTCGGCAAGACGATCAACGGTGAAGGCGTGGTTGCTGATCTTGCCCGCATGCCACACTTGCTCGTTGCCGGTACGACCGGATCAGGTAAGTCGGTCGCCATCAACACCATGATCCTGTCACTGCTGTACCGGCTGACACCGGATCAGTGCAAGATGATCATGATCGATCCGAAGATGCTGGAATTGTCGATCTATGACGGCATTCCGCATCTTCTGACCCCGGTCGTGACCGACCCGAAAAAGGCAGTAGTCGCCCTGAAGTGGACCGTCCGCGAGATGGAGGACCGCTACAAGAAGATGTCCAAGATGGGCGTCCGCAACATCGACGGCTACAACACCCGGATCAAGCAGGCGCTGGAAAAGGGCGAGGAGATGACCCGCACCGTCCAGACCGGCTTTGACCGGGATACGGGAGAGCCGATCTACGAGGAAGAACAACTGCCGCTGGAGGCGATGCCGTATATCGTGGTCATCGTCGATGAAATGGCCGACCTGATGATGGTTGCCGGCAAGGACATTGAAGGCGCGATCCAGCGCCTTGCGCAGATGGCTCGTGCCGCAGGCATCCACCTGATCATGGCAACGCAGCGTCCCTCGGTCGACGTCATCACCGGTACCATCAAGGCGAACTTCCCGACCCGAATTTCCTTCCAGGTCACTTCGAAGATCGACAGCCGCACGATCCTGGGCGAAATGGGCGCAGAACAGCTGCTCGGTATGGGTGACATGCTGTTTATGGCCGGTGGCGGCCGGATCCAGCGTGTTCACGGGCCTTTCGTCTCTGATGACGAAGTGGAGGAAGTCGTCAAACACCTCAAGGTTCAGGGTACGCCGCAATATCTGGAAGCTGTAACGGAAGAAGATGAATCTGCCGACAGTCCATATGACGGTGGCGCGGCCTCCGGCAGCGGAGACAGCAACGATCTTTATGACCGGGCCGTTGCAATTGTTCTGAAAGACAAGAAGGCTTCTACCTCCTATGTCCAACGGCGCCTGTCGATCGGCTACAACCGGGCTGCGTCGCTCATCGAGCGCATGGAGCAGGAAGGCTTGATCAGCGCGGCAAACCATGCCGGCAAACGTGAAATTCTGGTGCAAAACGGGTTGGATGAGGATTTCTGATCCTCGTCCGCCCAAGGTTTGCCATAGACACTTCCTAGTTAAGATGAAACGGTTGAACCTAGCACCAGATTAGGACTTTGAATCATGCTGACACGCTTCGTTTCCCGCATCGCCAAGTCATCAATCCAGCCGGTCGTCGCTCTGGCAATGGCCGCGGCCATGACCGTACCGGCTCTGGCCTTGAGCGATCAGGAGCAGCAGACCCTTCAGGACCTGAACGCGTATTTCAACTCCGTGAAGACCATGCACGGCGACTTCATCCAGTTTGGACCGGACGGCAGCCAGTCGGACGGGAAGTTCTATATGGCGCGCCCCGGCAAGGTCCGGTTCTACTACAACAAACCTTCCGTTCTGGACATCGTGGCCGATGGCAAGTCGGTATCCGTTCGAGACCGCAAGCTGAACACGCAGGATATCTGGCCGCTCGGACAAACGCCGTTGCGCTTTCTTCTGTCGGATTCCATTGATCTCCAACAAGATACCAACGTGACGAATGTGCTCGTCGAGGAAGATCTCGTCACGGTGACCATTTTCGACAAGACCAAGTTCAACTCCGGAACCCTGACCCTGATCTTTGACGCAAAAGACTATGCGCTCAAGCAATGGACCGTGACCGATCAACAGGGCTATGACACGTCGGTTGCCGTCTACAATGTCGTCTCCAACGGTCCAACCAATCCGGATCTCTTCAAGATCGACTACCTGGCAAATTCACGCCAGTAACTCGAACGAAACGCAGTCCTGCAGGACAATGGATAAATCGCCGTCCCTTCCTTTGGTCCGCAGGATCTTTGCCGACTACTGCGACCGGCATGGCTTGTCGCTCATTTGTGACAAAGGATCCGGGCAGGCGGGTTATATAGAGCTTGCCGACGGACGCCGCCGCTTCTTTCGCGGAACCCACTTCGATCTCAACCCGCTCGGCGCTGCCGAAATCGCAGACGACAAGGCTTACACACTCGGCTTTTTGAAACGGGACGGCTTCACTGTCCCGGAGAGCATGCTCATTCATGGGTTTGACGCCTTGGCCGGCTTGCAGGTTCACAAACCGGAGATCGCGGCCAAAATGCGTTCGGCGGAGGACGCTCTGCAGTTCGCTGAAACCGTCGGATATCCTGTTTTTATCAAGCCAAACAGCGGACAGGAGGGAGAGGATGTGGTGCGCCTGGACAAACAGGCAGACCTTCAGCACGCCCTGACAGATCTCCTGATGCGGCATTCCTCACTTCTCGTCCAAAAAGCCGTTGAGGGTGCAGATCTACGGATCCTGGTCCTTGATGGAGACGTCCTACTGGCACTGGACCGCCAACCAGTTCAGGTGGAAGGAGACGGCGAACGGACGGTCGAACAACTCGCCATCGGTGTTGCCGGCCTGAATTTCCGCGATCCGCGTGTTGAACCTGAACTCACACGGCAAGGTCTTGGCCCCGCGTCCATTCCGGAGAAAGGACAAATTGTCGAGCTTTTGCCGAACAAAAATCTGTCCGCAGGAGCAAAAGCCAGGGACATCACGAACAGCGTTGCGGATGATCTGAAAGAGACTGCAGTTTCGATCTGCGGAAGCCTTGGGCTGCGCTATGCAGGTATCGACCTGATCGCAGAAAACCCAAAAAAGCCCGGAAGCCGTTACGCGGTTCTGGAGGTCAATGCAGCGCCCGGGCTCAACCGGTATGCCGCGCAAGGCGCTGAAGAACTTGCTAAGGTTACAAGGGTTTATGAGCGCGTCCTCGACGCGCTCACAGGCAAAAGCCCTTAGTAGTCGCCGAGCTTGATGTCCCGGGAATACTCACCATCAACTTCTTTCGTGACGGCCTGACCGCAGATGGTTTCACCCTTGGTCGCGTCATAGGTCAGGGACGGGGACCCGCTGAGTTCCCAGCCCTTGTTGAGCGCTTCGGTGACCCGGTGGCAGAACTCGCTGCTGTCGACATTGGTGATGAAGCGATAAAGTTTCATGCGGTACTCTCTGAATTGTCTATGAGCGGGCCGCGATCGCGTCTGCAATCGCAATCACCCGCTTGCCCATGTCCGCATGTAGCCGTTCGACCATCTTTCCGTCCACCTGAATTGCGCCTTTCGATGCATTTTCGGGAAGATCGAATATCTCGTTGATTTTGCGTGCCCAGGCCACTTCGTCCTCAGTCGGGCTGAACGCCGCGTGGCAGGACCCGATCTGTTTCGGATGTATCAAGGTTTTTCCGTCCATCCCCATTTCAGCCCCCTGCGCACATTCGGCGGCAAAACCTTCCTCGTCCTGAAATGCGTTGTAGACGCCATCTAGGATGTCGATGCCACCAGCCCGCGCAGCCGCGACACAGGTCATCAGCCACGGCATCATGACCGCCCGGCCCGGCGCCAACCGCGCACGGGTCTCCTTGGCCAGATCATTGGTGCCCATGACAAAGCAGGACAGGCGGACTTCCGGATCCCGTCCACAGGCCCCAATGGCGCCAGCATTCAGCATGGCCTCCGGCGTTTCCATCATCGCCCAAAGCTGGATTGAGCTCGACGCGCCATGCATCGACAAAAGATGCGCGACTTTTTGCAGATCAGCCGGGCCATTCACCTTGGGAACGAGGATCGCATCCGGATTTGCTTTGACGGCAGCCTTCAAATCGTCATCGCCCCAGACAGTGTCTAGGCCATTGATCCGGATAACCACTTCCCGCTCGCCATATCCGCCTTCCGAGACCGCAGTCACGATCTGCTGACGCGCTGTTTCCTTTGCATCTGGCGCCACTGCATCTTCGAGATCCAGAAGCAGGCAGTCCACATCAAGGGTTTTCGCTTTTTCGAGCGCGCGGGCATTGGACCCCGGCATGTACAGGGCGGAGCGGCGGGGCTTGAAGGTCTCACTCATGAAAGGCGTCCGTGGTTCTTGTTGCTGCGCAGCACGCTAACGGCAACGATCCACGGAATCCACTCGCCTTTTGGCTCACTCCGCTGCGGTACCCGGCGCAGTTTTCTGAAAGGGCAGATTGAGAGGCCAGAGCGTGGGCTCCGAATTGAGGCCTTCCTTTCGCCCCCTTAATTTGGGCGGATGAAATCATGAACTCCGGAAAAACAAACGACCACCAGGCAATTTTGATTCAAGTCCTTGATCACCGAACGCCTTTTGGACATGGTGGGCGTCTCTTCTGTTCCCTATCTCCGGAGATTTCATGAGCAAGACGGAAATCAAGGCTCTCGGGCTGGATGACGCCCATCAGCTTGCCCCGCTCATTGCCGAAAATGCACAGGCCCTGAAACGCGGCGCCCCGCGCCGGCCTGACGAGTTCTATGCCGAACGGATCCTCGGCGACAAAACCGCAGAGGTGCTTGGCGCGTTCAACGGCGATGCGCTGATCGGTTTTGCAGTCTATTTCGACCTGCCGGAACTAATCACAGGCCTCCGGATCGGCCAGCTGGATGACATCTATGTCCATCCGGACCATCGCAATCAGGGAATTGGCCGGAAACTCATCGAAACACTGGTGAGTGAAGGTCAAAGCCGCGGTTGGCTACACTTACGCTGGATAGTTCCGGGTAAGAATACGCCTGCGGTCGCACTTTATGAAAAGATCGCAGAACCGGATCACCGCAAAAGCTACGTCATTCCGATCGACCGGATTGCCGGCGACTGATCCATCGGCCTCAGGATCCCGCCTGAAACAGGGGTGGGATCCGGCCAAGCGTGACAAATCCCATTCGCATCAGACCGTTGTCGATCAAAAGCGGTATCTCAATCGCGGGATCACCGTGATGGTCCGTTCCAGTCGGTTGAAGACTGGATAGCAGGCTTTCTACAATACTGAATTCATTGCTGTTCGGCGGAAAGAGTGGCCGGATGGAGCTCAGCATGTCGCCGGGTTGAACGAGGGTAAGCGTCAATGTGCCGGACAAAGCCCCGGCCCCGTTCACTGTCAGATCGCCCCTGCCGCCAAAACGGCTCGCGCCTAGCGCCACTTCTGCAAGCACCAATCTCACTGGCAATTCGCCGCCATTTGCCAGCACAAGCGAGCGCAGGTCGGCACCAGACAACAACGGTGCGCCATTGAGGACCTGTAGATGCATCCGTGCATCCACCGGAGTGGTCAGTGACGGCAGCTGTTCCACCATCAGGCCATCAATGGAGAAAAATCCATCGACTGCACCGGTCGTCTCTGGCGACGGACGCAAATGAAATTCAGCCTTTTCGGACACGACCCGTGCTTCGGCGGCAGGGTTTTGAACTCTCAAAGCCGGCTTGGTTACAACGACATCGACCTTTCCAAGCGCTTCGGTGGAATATCTGGCGCTGGCTCGAGCTGTTTCCCAGCTCAATTCACCGGAAACACCCGCCAAGGGCACCGATACGGCTGCCGGTGTTGCTGCCTCGAAAATGACATGCCAGGGATTGTAGACCAACGCGACTGCGGTCAGACCGCCCACGGCACTTTCGCTGCCGGACAAATCAAGTGATTTCAATTCATCACAGCGGATTTCGTAGCGCCATGGATAACCGCCGATCGTCAGGTCACTACACGTGACTTCTGTCCCTTGCTCGGAGAACCGGCCGAATTGCATGTCCAGCTGATCAACCAGGACAGTGCGTCCGTAAGCCCAAGCTCCGGACCAACCGGCAACCACGATGACGATGACCCCGATCAGAAGGATGTACTTACGTTTGCTTGGTGTTTTTCCGGCGACAGTATCAGAAGACACGAATGAATTCTCCTTCAGGCATCAAACAAATCGCGGCAGCATTGAAACGACCGGCAACGCTTGGTATCCCGGCATGTCCGTAACCACATGGCTTGAGACCGGGCGGCAGCGAAGAGACAGGATGATATGAGCGATTTTTGGGTGTTTGGCTACGGGTCATTGATGTGGAACCCGGGATTTGACCACTTGCATGCCGAACCTGCTCTTCTGCATGGCGCCCATCGGTCCTTATGCGTTTATTCGTGGGTCCACCGGGGCACTGAAGCCCGGCCCGGACTTGTCTTCGGCCTCGACAATGGCGGCACCTGCCGGGGCATGGCTTATCAGGTCGCAACGGAGAAGTGGCCGACAACGCTCGAATACCTCCGTGCCCGCGAGCAAACGACCATGGTCTACAAGGAACACTGGCACAACATTTCTCTGGACAGTGGCCAGAAGGTGGAAGCCCTGGTTTACATGGTCGATCATGGCCATCCGCAATATGCCGGTGCCTTGCCCTTGGAGAAACAGCTCGAAATCGTCAACGGCGCGGTCGGGAAATCCGGACCGAACCCGGAGTACGTCATCAACACGGCGGCTCACCTGGATGAGATGCAGATCACCGATACCGGGCTGACTTGGCTCGCCGAGCAGTTAAAAACTGTCACGAAATGTTAGCGTCAGGCACCTGTCGAGGCTGGAATGTTTTTCAATACCGGCGACGGGTTATCGGCGGAGCGGGCTTCCTCGATCAAGCGATTGCTGGCGGTTTCGATCTTTTCGATCATGGTGTCGTAGAGCTCTTGCGCTTCCAGACCCGGCAGGATTGGCGGCAAGATCTCGACAATGACCGTGCCAGGATGAACCATAAATGATGCCCGCGGCCAATAAACGCCCGCGTTGTGCGCGATCGGGACAACAGGGCATTCCAGGTTCTTATAAAGATGCGCAATCCCGAACTTGTATTTGGGCTCCGCACCGGCGGGACGGCGCGTGCCTTCCGGGAAAATCAGAATCTGGCGTTTATCTGCAATCTTTTCCTTCGCGGCTTCCATCATAGCAGCGAGTGCTTCGGAGCGTTTGCCGCGATTGATCGGGATCTGATCGAACTTCATTGTGTACCAGCCGAAGAAAGGCAGCCAGTTGAGTTCACGCTTCAGGATGAATGCCGGCCTTGGAAACAATGGAATGAGGCCCACGGTTTCCCACGCGGACTGGTGTTTCATCGCCGCGATGTAACCAACACTCGGCAGGTTTTCCCGGCCGCGGATCTCCACATTGAGTCCCGCGACATATTTCATCAGAAGGATCAATGATTTGGACCAGACATGCGGGATCCACCAGCCCCATTTGCGGGGCAACAGGAGAACCGGCAGATACAACAGCATCTGAACCAGCGTGACTGAGTAGAACAGGATCTGAAAAACCGTTGAGCGCAGTACGAGCATGGGACCTGTGAAGCTTGTAAGGATCAACCGCCGCTGAAACGCCGCAGTTAAGAGCTCAGCTCATGCTGCGCACGGCAATTCGAAGTCGTGCGACGGTATACTTCACATATTCGCGGATGAGAAGACGGATCGTGGCGGGCTTGGTGTGCCAGGCCTCAAGTTGAAGATCCTTTGCAAAGACCGGGTAGCCGATCAGCGTCACATCGGGCAGTGCACCGGACAGTTCTGCAGTTGCGCGTGGCAAATGATACGCGCTTGTGACCACAAGGAGAGAATCGAACCCGTTCTTGCGAACCCAGTTTGCAGTCTCGGTCGCGTTGCCAGCCGTGTTCAAGGCAACCCGGTCCAGCTCCACGCTGCCTTCTTCCAGCGGTTTTGCAGATGCGGTGACGACAGCAATCTGTTTCCGCGTGGTTCCAGGATGCACGCCCGAAATTAGCAGGCGTCCGGCATGGCCTTCTTCGAGCAATCGGACGGCCTCGCTGACACGTTCCTGACCACCGGTCAAAACCACGATCGCATCAGCTTGCGGGCTCAAAGGAACGGTTGCCGTTGAGACCCTGTTGGCAAAGTTCGCAAATTGGATCGTTGTTCCAACGACGAATACGGTGACACACGCCACAAGAAACGTTCGCAGAGCGAAGCGCCGTTTTTCCCGGGCATCTTCAGTCACAGAGGCGCAAGAAGCAGAACCCCCCGGCGCATGTCCGCCAGGGTCGAGCCGGGTGACCGGCAGGGTTGTCCCGTTTTTGCCGCCCGCATCAATCGCGGGATCTGCCTGTGTCATAAGGAGACCGTAGAAGATGATTCGGCCAATTTCGCGGCATTTTCACGCAAAAATCAATCCACTTTCGCCAAATGTGCCTTCACCGCGAGGCCGGATGTCAATGCCGTCAACACGGCGACCAGAAACACAACACCAAAGACGCCAAAGTAACCCGGCAAACTCACAGATACTGTCCCAAATAGGGCCGAGAGCTGGTCGGAACCAGCCTGTCCAGTTCCCTGGCGGGTCATCATATCCAAAAGCACAAAGCAAACGATCGACGCCAGGCCGCCCGAAACGCCACCCTTTAGGCCCAGCACAAGGAAGTGCCGCTGGAATTCCCGGGCAATGAAGGTGTCTTCTGCACCGACAAAATGGAGCACGGAGACAACGTCCTTGTTTCCAGCCATCGCTGCCTGCGTTGCAAAGACAACACTGAGGACCATGGATCCCAAGACAAGAAGCATGATCGCAAATCCACCAGCAACGACTGTTCCAGCCATCGCAGATAGTCTGGATGTCCAGACGGAATGGTCATCTACGCTCGCGCCCGTCACATTCTGGCGGATGGTCGCCCGGAGTTGCTCAAGATTCAAAAGGGATGGATCTGCAATGGTAATCTGAATAAGCCGCGGCACGGGCAAGCCGTCGAGTTGCAAGCCATCGCCAAGCCACGGCTCCAAGAGCGCTTTTGTTTCAGAATCTGAAAGCGCGCGCACGCTATCTATTCCGGAGAATTCCTGTGCAAGCGCAACCGCCTTGTCGATCTCGCGCAGCATATCGACGCCTTCCGTCGGGCGGATCTGGATCGTAATCTCGCGCACGAGGTCGTTTTGCCACGCGTCAGCGGCATCCCAGACGATCGATACCGCACCAACCGTCAGACAGGCAAGGAAACTCATGATCGCAACAACGAGTGTGAGCGCGCGTCCTGCCACAGACTGCGGCGGTACAATTGCTGCGGCGGGGCGGAGTTTTGCAGCATCCCCTTTGGGGGCCGATTTCGATTTCGGCGCGGGCTTACGGGCAGGTTTCTTGGGCCGGCCCGTCTTCCGCTGCGGCCGGACTGAAACTTCCGGAGCTTTTTTGCCGTCTTGTTTTTTAGACCCTGCCATTGCCAGCCTAATCGAAAATGGTAAGGCGACCCTCGGCAAGGACCATCCGCCGGGCATCCACCTGTTCCAAGAGTGCAATATCATGCGTTGCAATGACAACGGACGTTCCAAGTTTGTTGAGTTCGATAAAAAGGCGCAATAGACGCCGGGCAAGGGGCGGGTCAACGTTGCCGGTCGGCTCATCGGCCAGAAGAACTTCCGGACGGGTGATCAAAGCGCGGGCAATCGCGGCGCGCTGCTTTTCCCCGCCGGACAAGACTGGCGGTAATACATGCATTCTGTCGCCAAGCCCAACCCATTTTAGAAGGTCGATCACATCGGAGCGGTATTCAGCTTCATCCTTTCCGGCAACCCGAAGCGGCAAGGCTACGTTTTCGTAAGTTGTCAGATGGTCCAGCAAGCGGAAGTCCTGAAACACCACCCCAACCTTGCGCCGGAGGGCTGGCAGTTCCTGCTTGCTGATCACGCTCATGTCACGGCCAAACACGTTGATCAGCCCGCGCGTCGGGCGCAACGACATGAACAGCAGCCGGATCAAACTTGTTTTCCCGGCACCTGACGGCCCGGTCAAAAACTGAAAGGATTGCGGCTCTATCTGAAATGTGAGGTCCTGCAGGATCTCCGGACCCATGCCATATCTTAATCCGACATTTTCGAAACGGATCACGCCCGCGACTCCTGTTGATGGGCTGCACGCTAACCGCGCGCCGTTAACGAAGCATTAAACATATAAAGGTCCACTATGCGGTGGAAAGTCCGTGATCGAACGCACTGGCCGTTGTCCAATATTTCATGCCGGAATCCACGCTGATCGATTACACTGTGACACAGTTTGAAGATGCCATGGCGAAAGGTCTTCTCAGATGAAGATCACCTGTCCGGACTGCAATACATCCTATGGAATTAAACCTGAAGCCCTTGGGCCAGAGGGTCGCAGTGTGAAATGCGCCAAGTGCGGCAACCGGTGGTTCGTGTCTCCCAAAGATGAAGACAAGGACACGGCCGCATTCGAAGCGGATGCCGCGGAAGACGATAGCCCCGGCAAGCCGGCGGATGACAACAAAACAGACAGCGCCAAGGACGAAGAAGATTGGGCCGCCGATGCTGATGCTGGCGCAGACGATCAGGATGACTTTGCCGCAGAGGACGACCCAGAGCCGGTTGCGGACGTCAAGCCGCCGATAAAGGACACATCGCCGTCCAAGGTTGAGGCCAGCTCTCAAAAATCAGCCGCAGAAGCAGCACCAGACGCCGATCCCAAATCCGCAGATATCGAGACACTGGCAAAGCGGCCCAAGATCATCGTCAATCCGGACAAGTTCCGGACCAATAGAATTGGCGCAATCATTGATTGGCTCTTGCGGCGGAATTATCGGCGCATTGGAGGTGTCTTGCTGCTCGGCGGAGCGCTTGCCATGACTGTAATGCTGGTTTTGATGCGCGATACGTTGGTCAAACAATCCCCGGACCTTGCGAGCCTATACAGCATGGTCGGCCTGGATGTGAACTTGCGCGGATTGGAATTCAGAAATCTCAGAACATTTATGGAAGTAGAAGACGGGCGGCGTGTTCTTGTAGTAGAAGGCTCCATTCGAAACCTACAGAAAGAAAGAAACAGCGTTCCCGCGGTCCGGTTGTCCATACGAAGCGCAGACTTTCAGGAAGTTTATGCCTGGACCGTCGAACCCCGAACCAAAAACCTGAACGCCCTTGATGAAACCCGGTTCAGAACCATCTTGGCGGATCCGCCGGACGGGGCTTCCGACATTCAGGTGCGGTTCGTAGATCGCGACCAGCGCAATATTGTTCTCGAGTGACCATGACAGCCAACATTTTTACCCTTTTTGACGAAGACACCATTGCAGAGCGGGTCGCCTCGCTCGCAGGGGAGATCACCAAAGCCGATCCGGACCGCTTGCTGGTGGTCGCCGTTTTGAAGGGAAGTTTTATCTTCGCAGCCGATTTGGTGCGCGCGATGCACCGTGTGGGTCTTGAACCGGAGATGGAGTTCATCCATCTATCTTCTTATGGAGCTGGCACCGAAAGCCAGGACATCCGCATATTGCGCGATGTCGAAAGTGACGTTAACGGCCGGGACATAATTCTCGTGGATGATATCCTGGAATCCGGTCGGACACTGGCGTTTGCGAAAGATCGATTGATCAATCGGGGCGCCAAATCGGTACAGATCGCAGCCTTGCTGGACAAGCCTGAGCGCCGCAAAGCTGCCATATCTGCTGATTACGTTGGCTTTACCTGTCCTGATAAGTTTGTCGTCGGATACGGTATGGATATGGGGCACGCCTGGAGGCAATTGCCCTTCATTGGTTACGTGGTTCCGCCAGAGGCGGAGGCAACGGACGGCAAGACGGGAGAGTGAGCATGGCTCGCATTCTTCTTACAGAAGATGATGAAGCAGTGCGCAGCTTCGTGAAAAGAGCGCTGGAACTCGACGGCCACACTGTGGACCCGGCAGAGGACGGCGGCGAAGCTGTGGAGATCCTAACCAGAGAAAAGGGCAGCTACGACCTGCTCCTTTCCGACATCAAAATGCCTGTAATGGACGGGATCGCATTGGCGCTTCACACTGCGCGAGACTACCCAAACCTTCCAATTCTCCTGATGACAGGCTTTGCAGACCAGCGGGAGCGCGCCAGCGGGCTCGATGCTCTCGTGCATGACGTGGTCACAAAGCCGTTTTCTCTTGCAGATATTCGCGCTGCGGTTCGTGGTGCAATCTCAGGTGTGCAGCCACAGGCGAACCGCCGTTACGCCTAAATGTTTACAGCAATGATCGAATAAAAAACCCCGCCAGGAGCGGGGTTTTTTGTGCCTTATTTTATACCGAACTCAAGTCAGTACCGTTTCAGCAGACGCTCAAGATAATCCAGCTCAAGCTGCGGGCGGGACGGATCTGAGAACCGGCGGCGCAGTTCTTCGAGAATCCGGCGAGCCCGCTGAACATCAATCTCGTCAGGGATCTGAACCCGGTTGTTGAAGTCAGGACCCTCGGTCCGGCGCGGACGGCCGAGCGGATCCTCGTCCATTGGCGACGGTCCGCTTGGATTTCCAGCCCCTTCGCCCTGGCCCATCATTTGTTCCGTCATGCCTTGCGCGCCGCGCCGCAAAGCATCCAGCGCATCACCCTGCTGCCCGAGCGCTTGTTGTCCCTGACCTTCGCCGAGCGACTCCTGGGCTTGTCCCATGGATTCACCTGCCTCACCGAGCGCCTGGTTCTGACCCATGCCATTCTGGTTCATCTGCTCCATGAGTTCCTGGAGCTTTTGAGCCAATTCGCCCTGGCCCTGCTGAAGCTGATCTAGCATCTGCTGAAGTTGCTCTTGCGTGAGCTGTTGCTGCTGCCCTTGTTGTTGCTGACCCTGCTGACCGGGCTGGCGCTCACCCTGACGCTGTTGCTGCTGGTCTTGATTGAACTGATGGGTGTCATCCATGAGCTGCTGCTGGCGTTGGATCATCTCGCCAAGCTCATTGAGCATCTCCATCATTTCGCTGGACATGTTATTTGGCATCATCTGCGGCCGACCGGCCTGCAGATTTTCCAGCATTTGCTGCATCTGAGCCAAGAGTTCACGGGCAGCATCCCGTGACCCGGTGCGGGCGAGTTCTTCAATGCGGTCCAGCATCTCGCTCAAGTCCTGCTGGCTGAGGGACTGCTGGTCACCGTTGAAGGGCTGCATGGCCTGCGGATTGCGCTGCATTTGTTCGGCGAGCGCTTGCATATACTCGCTCAGCGCCTGACGCAGTTCCTGGGTAAGCCGCGCGATTTCCTCGTCACTCGCCCCTTCTTCCAACGCCTTGCGCAACGCCTCCTGTGCCTCGCGCAGCTTCCGCTCTGCCATCGAAAGATCGCCATCCTCGATGGACAGCGCCAGATCCCACAACAACGGCAGAAGCGCTTTGAGCTCTTCGTCCGTATTCGCCTTGATCAATTGGCGATAGGCGAAGTCCATTCCGAGATAGGTGCGCGCCTGGACGTCGAAGACATCCGGGGCCAGCATCAAGGCGTCAAACGACGTTATGACCGTCGAATGGTTTTGCGCATCCAGAGCCAGATTGCGCCGCTGTTCCACAACTGCACGCGCAAGCGGTTTGCTGAACCGGCGTTGCGGCAACGTGATCCGGTAGTGTGGTGAGATGCCTTCTTGTCCAGCCTGATCACGCGCCAGGAGGTTCAAATCCACTTCAGACCCGGCCCAGGGGTGAGATGTCAGATCCCGGATTGTTTCGCCTGTTTTCGCGGTCCCAGCCTGCGGAGGCAGGGAAAGCGGAAAAATAGGGGCATCCACCAACGGGCGCGGCACATGACCGTCAGCCCGGTTGGGATCCGGCAACGGCGTGATACGGGCTTCGGCCGAAACGACGCCGTAGTCGTCGTTGACGAGATAAGAAAACTTCAGCGCCCCGCTCAGCTGCTCTTCCGGGTCGTCCGTCAGGCGGATGACCGGAGCATCGTCCGGGCGGACGGCAAAGACAAAGGTGAGGAACGGATCGTTACCAGACTTCAGATCGACAATACCAGTCGTCTCAAGCGTCAACCGGCGTTCTTCTGGAAGCAGCATCCCCGCCTGCGCGCTCGACTGAGGCCCATCGGTTGCGGGATCAATGACTTCGGGTTCCCCCTCAGCCCCTTCCGAGAAGGTCATTACAAGCTCTTTCGCACCTTGTGTGCGAACAACGAGAACAGAGCCTTCCGGGACCGAGATTGGGGCGCCCGGATCTCTCAACTGCGCGCTTTCACCGGTTAAATAGATTGGTGGCTCGCTGGTATAGAGCGGCGGCGTCACCCAGGCATCCAGGCGGCTGGGCGGTTCAACGGTCGTAAACGGATTGCGGAACGCAGACCCCAAGCGCTCATTCAATTGCGGCCCGGCTGCAAAAAAGCCGATCAGAACAAGGCACACCGCGACAACGCGAATGGCGAGAGGGTCACGGCGGTAGGCTTTGGGCTGCGGGCCTTTGGAGCGGATGTCGGCCAGCGCCTGTGCCGTGCGCCGCTGATGCAGCATCCAGATCGCTTCACTCTGGCGATCGCCGGCACCGACTGACAGTTCATCCTCAAGCGTGGTCAGCGGTCGGTGAACATATTCAGAGGATTGTTCAACCCGGGTCAACGCTTCGCCGCGGGTCGGCCAGGAGATCTTGAAAAGATCACGGGACACCCAAACGGCGGCCCCCAGGAACAGGACAACACCAATTGGCCCCATCCAGACCGGCAGGACCAGCCATAGTCCAAGCCAAGAGACACCGACAAACAGAACAACGACGATCAACAGAGGGAACAGAGCCCGCCAGCAACGCTCGGCAAAGAGCGCCCACGTGCTGTGCCGAACAAGACGGTTCAGCCGTGACCGGATCAGGGCAGGCCAGCCAGCATGTTCAACGGACTCATTCCGGATCGGATCCGGCTTGTCGTCATTGGTGTGCAAAGGCACCTCCAGATGCTCACAGAAGCAAGGCCGCCGGATAGCGTCCTGCTGCTCCTAGCTTTTGTCCACCCTTATAAGAGTGAGGCATCAGGGGCGCTCCGGCAAGTTGCTGAAACAACTAATTGCCGGAGAATTATGTCAAGAAGTCTTGAGCCAGTCGGGAATTTTATCAAGGTCGAGCAGGTCTTCGTAGCTCGGCCGCGGCCGGATGACCGCGAATTGATCAGCGTTTACGAGCACTTCCGGCACCAAAAGGCGTGAATTGTATGTGCTCGACTGCACCGATCCGTAAGCCCCTGCAGAATAAACAGCCAGCATGTCACCGGCATTTACCTTGGGCATATCCCGGTTCTGGGCCAAAAAATCACCGGTTTCACAGACCGGACCGACAACATCTGCCGTGAATCGATCGGCATTCACATCCGGCTCTGAAACCGGGCGGACCTCGTGATAGGCTTCGTAAAGGGTCGGCCGGATCAGGTCATTCATGCCCGCATCGACAATAACGAAGTTCTTTTCGGCACCTTCCTTCACATAGATGACCTGAGTGACAAGGATCCCGGCATTGCCCGCGATCATGCGGCCCGGCTCAAACATCACCTTGCAGTCAAGTTCGCGGACGTGCTTCTTCACGACTTCCGCATAGGCATCCGGATGCGGTGGCGGGTCGTTGTCGGTGACATATGGAATGCCCAATCCGCCACCAAGATCGACATGGTCGATGGCATGGCCCTGACCACGCAGATCCGTGATCAACTCGCCCAAACGCGCAAAAGCGCTGTCAAACGGCTCAAGCTCGGTGATCTGCGAACCGATGTGCATGTCGATGCCGGTGACCTTCAGGCCCGGCAGGCTTGCAGCGGTTGCGTAAACCTCACGGGCGCGCTGCCACGGGATACCGAATTTGTTTTCCGCCTTGCCGGTCGCAATCTTCGCGTGGGTCTTTGCATCCACATCAGGATTGATGCGCATAGAGACCCGGGCTGTCTTGCCCATCTTGGTCGCGACGCGGGAAAGCTGATGCAGTTCAGGCTCGGATTCCACGTTGAAACAAAGGATGTCTTCGGTCAGCGCATAGGCCTGCTCGGCTTCCGTCTTGCCGACGCCGGAGAACACGATCTTGTTCGCCGGAACACCTGCTGCCCGCGCCCGGCGCAGTTCACCCTCCGATACAACGTCCATTCCTGCGCCCAATTGGGCCAGTGTTGCCAGAACCGCCTGGTTGGAATTGGCTTTCATCGCATAGCAGACGAGCGACGGGATGTCGGCAAAGGCTGACGAAAACACCTCATAGTGCCGGGTTAGCGTCGCCGTCGAATAGACGTAGAACGGTGTTCCGACTTCCCGGGCGATTTCCTCGATGGCCACGTCCTCTGCGAACAGGGCACCGCTTTTATAATCAAAATGATGCAAGGGTTTTACTCATGCAGATTGGTGTTCACTTAGAGCTTGTGATGGCCGTCAATTCCCGATCAGAGGATCGAGGATAAAGCCACCGGAACTCGCCGTCGGTGCCGGTTGTTCAGGCGTATAAATGCCTTGTGTTTCGGCTTGAACCTCCGCCGCGCTCGGCTGTGCAGCGGCCGTGGGCGTGTCCAAGGCCGCCTTTCGGCCACAACCGGTGAGCAGCAGACCAAGACATAGTCCTGTCATCGCGAAAGTCATCATGCGGCGCGTGGTCACCATTACAGCCCTTCTGGCGGAGAGTTCCTGTTGCTTTCTCCTCGCATGACAGACCCGATTGGGCAAGACCAGTCTTGGTTGTCATGCGGCAAATGGAGAGAGGGTTCAGCCCTTGGCCAGATCTTTCAGCCAGCGGCGCGCCTGTTTGCGCACATTCACCGGCGATGTGCCGCCATAGCTCACCCGGCTGCGGACCGACTTGTCGACCGACAGTACAGAAAAGACCTCTTGGGTAATCTTCGGTTCAACACCCTGCATCTCTTCCAGAGAAACCTTATGCAATTCAATGCCTTTGCTGACCGCAATCGCAACAATTGCGCCGGTCACATGGTGGGCGTCCCGAAACGGCAGGCCCAGAACCCGCACCAGCCAATCGGCCAGATCAGTTGCCGTGGAATAACCGGAGCCGGCGGCCTTTTTCATGGCCTTCGTGACTGGTTCCAGATCGCGCATCATGCCGGTCATTGCCGCCAGAGCGAGGGAGATGCTGGCAAGCCCGTCAAAAGCCTGTTCCTTGTCTTCCTGCATGTCCTTGGAATAAGCCAACGGAAGACCCTTCATCATAACGAGAAGCGCCTGCAATGACCCATAGATCCGGCCGGTCTTGGCGCGCACCAGTTCGGCGGCATCCGGGTTCTTCTTCTGCGGCATGATCGAAGAGCCGGTCGAGAACTTGTCAGACAGCTTCACAAAGCCGAACTGAGCCGAGCACCAAACAACGATTTCCTCCGCCAGCCGGGACAGATGCATGGCTGTGAGGGACGCGGCACCCAACGCTTCAATGACAAAGTCCCGATCGGAAACAGCATCAAGCGAGTTTGCGGTCGGACGATCGAAACCAAGCGCTTCGGCCGTCATTTTCCGATCGATCGGAAAGGACGTTCCCGCAAGCGCTGCAGATCCGAGGGGGCATTCGTTCATCCGCTTACGCGCATCCCGGACACGGCCGCGATCCCTGGCGAACATCTCGACATAAGCCAGCAGATGATGACCAAAAGTAACCGGTTGAGCAGATTGCAAGTGCGTGAACCCCGGCATGACGTCGCCGGCGTGGATTTCGGCCTTTTCGGCCAAAACCTGCATCAGTTCCGTCAGCTGAGCGTCCAGCGTATCAAGCGTGTCGCGGACCCAAAGCCGGAAATCAGTCGCAACCTGGTCGTTGCGCGAGCGTGCCGTGTGCAAACGGCCGGCCGCCGGACCAATCAGCTCCGCCAAACGGGCTTCGATATTCATATGAATATCTTCCAAGCCCCGCGAAAACTTGAACGCGCCGTTTTCGATCTCTGACAGGATTGTGTCTAGACCTTGAACGATCTTGTCGGCATCGTCCCGCGTCACAATGTCCTTTTCCGCGAGCATGCGCACATGGGCTTTTGAGCCATCAATGTCTTGCTTATATAGCTTCTTGTCGTAGTCGATGGAGGCGTTGATTTCCTCCATGATGGCGTCCGGTCCCTCAGCGAACCGGCCTCCCCACATGCGATTGCTCATGTCCTGTCCTTTGAAAGGCGCCCCTTGCGAGGTGTGAACGAATGACGAAGCCAACCGAACCTGCCAAGTCCTCCAATCGGAAACTCTATGCCGCCGGGCTCGCAGGTGCAGTGGCTGCTGTAGCGGCTCTATACGTGATCAACGGCCAAAATGGCAATATTGGCAGCGGCGAAAGCTGTTCGGCCGCCCTTGTTTCTGCAGAAGCGGTGGCCCCGCATGCCAAAGGAGAGGTCGCGGCCTTCCTTCCGGCCAGTCAGCCGCTGGACCTCAGCAACCTCACATTCCTGGGCCCGGATGACCAGCCCATCACGATGGCGGACTTCGAGGGCCGGACTGTGCTCATGAACCTATGGGCCACATGGTGTGCACCTTGCCGTAAGGAAATGCCCGCCTTGGATGAGCTGCAGGCCGAGCTCGGTAACGCGGATTTTGAAGTGGTGGCGGTCAATCTTGACCGCGGCGGTCCTGAAAAGCCAAAAGCGTTTTTGGAAGAAATCGGGGTCGGCAACCTGGCCTACTACCACGATGCCAAAAATGGTCTTTTAAAAGACTTGCGGAAAGTCGCCCGTGCCACGGGGCTTCCAACAACAATCCTCATCAGCCCGGACGGCTGCGAGGTTGGAACCATGTACGGTCCGGCGGAATGGGCCTCCGGCGAGGCCAAGGCCTTGATCAATGCGTCCATGACAAAACCGGAGGCGTGATCCGCCACCGGTCTGGCCAAATGATCATATCGGCGGGGTGTGGATCCCGCCTGTTTCTTTAAACAGTGATGTCGACAGCTTCGCCGAGGCCTGGGATCTGCCGCTGTTCGCGCCGATCCTGCTCGTCCGTTGCCTGTGACTCTTCCAACTGCTGCGCAACCTGACGCTCTTGTTCGTTCTGATCACGAACCGCGTTGGTTGCCAGTTCACTGCGGACAGCGGCAGCGCTGTAGGCTGCAGATGAAGAGGTGCTGTCTGATACACTCGCCATATCGGATCTCCTTTGGCGTTGTATGGGCGAACGCTCTGCGTTCTAAACTGTTATGTCCACAACATCGCCGACCCCTGGGCCGGCATCTGTCTGTGCGCGCTGCTCGATTTGTTCAGCGACCCGAGCAAGACTTTCGGCCCGGTTTGAACTGAAATCCGCCTGCCGCTGCACTGTCTCTGCGACGACTGCAGACTGCCGCGCGTTGATTTGTTGTGCCTGCTGCGCAAGCTGGTCGCCTCTCGGCACCGCCAGCGAAGGCTGGAACGCCGGGGACGCCCCATATCCAATTCCTTCTGGCATGACGGCACCGTTCGTTACGTAAAACACAACAGCTTATATTGTGCCGAAATCAGGGAAAATAAAGTAAATACAACAAGTTACTTGGCATGAAGCCTTATGAAGGCCTACTAAAGCCAAGACAAGTTGATTAAAACTTTAGCTATCGGATTTAAGCGATTGACTTGATTTGCATTTATCAGATGCGGTGCTTGCCGACACGTGCCAGGAAACAAGGAACTCAAGAACCGCAACCGGCATGGTTCCGGTTCCGAATGGTGAGTTTCTTCAAAAATGTTAAGGAATGACCGCTGACGCGCGGATAGGGCTGCACACTTCGACGACAAAGCTGCAATGAAGAACTGATCAGGCGCTGACGTCCACCTGGGTTCCAAGACCCGGGGGCGGGGCGGCGGCCTGAAGGCTCTCAGCGCCCTGCTGGAGAAGTGCCACAAGATTGGCGTCTTGCTGGGCTGCCATCTTCATCATTTCAGCCTGAAGCGCCTGGCCGGTTTGGGCCTGGGTCATGGCTACAAATGTGTTGGCGATCCCAACGCTGCCCATCTCGGTCTCCTGATGATAGGCAAACACTAACCGCGCCGCCTTAAACACACGTTAACAAAAACTTACGGCATTTTTTCCGAATTTAATTTTTAGAAAGCGCCTTGCGCTGCACTTTGCCCGAAGGTGTGCGCGGCAGTTCAGAAATGATCCGGTAAACCTTTGGACGTTTGTAGTCCGCCAATCGGTCGACCGCAAAAGCAGCAAGATCAGTTTCATCGAAGCTTTCCGGGTCCGCGGGAACAACAAAAGCAGTGATCAAGTCGACCCCGGACCCGGAGGAAACCGTTGTCACGGCAACTTCAGAAACTTCCGGATGCGCAACCAGTGTGCGTTCCACTTCTTCCGGCGCAACGCGATAGCCAAACGCATTCATGAGGTCGTCGGCCCGGCCCTCATACCAGTAGTAGCCATCTGCATCGGCCCGCGCCCGGTCACCCGTCAGGAACCAATCGCCTCGGAAAGCGGCCTGCGTTTCCTCTGGCCGGTTCCAGTACCCGAGCATCAATCCGGGCTCGTCCCGGTGAACCGCCAAAAGGCCGGCCGTATCCGGCCTCGCAAACTCCTCGCCTTCTGCAGTTTCATCGAGGATCGCAACCTCCCGGCCGGCCTGAGGCCGCCCGGGCGAACCAGGCTTCACGGGCACGATTGGGCTGCTGGAGAGGTAGGTCGAGATTTCGCTCATGCCCAGCGCTTCATAAAGCTCGCGTCCGGTGCGCGCGTTCCACGCGTGATAGAGCTCTGCAGGAAGAGCTTCTCCAGCTGTCAGGCCATGACGCAAGTTTGGAAAAGATTCTTCTGAAACCTCACCGTACTTCAGGATCCGCCGATAAAGGCTGGGCACCGCAGCAAACAAAGTCGCATTGCTCGCAGTCAGAATTTCAGGCCAGACTTGAGGATCGCGCGGGCCGTCATAAACGACGCTGGTCGCGCCATTGGCCCAGGGATCCATCAGCCCGACGCCGAGCGTGTAGGTCCAGTTGAAGGCACCGGCGTGGAGCAAGCGGTCGTCAGCATGAATGCCATACCAGCCGAGATACATCGGCGCCCGGGCAGCAGCCGCCCTTTGCGCGTGGAGGACACCTTTCGGAGTTCCGCTGGTGCCTGACGTGTAGATCAGAAACGCGGGGTCATCAGCAGCGGTGTTTTCAAATTCTCCGGGATCAGATTGTTTGAGCTGAGCGATCCGCTCGGGACCAATGACCCGCGCGGTCCCGGCCTGCGGCAAGGCCGTTTTGCCGTCATGGAGAACAACTGCAGCACCAGAGTCAGAGAGAATTGTATCCGTTTCGGTGCTCGTGAGCAGCGCAGAGGTCGGAACCGGGACCAGACCAGCTGCAATAGACCCGAAAAAGAGCAGCGGAAAATCACTGGAGTGTCCGATGCGCAAGAGAACGCGGTCACCACGCTCAAAGCCCTCAAGCCTCAAGCCGTTGGCAACCGAGAGAATTGATCGCGTCAGATCTGCGTAAGTCCAGATTTCCAGTCGCTCGCCCGCAGTACCGATGACTTCCAAAGCGACCTTGTCCGGATCGGGACTGGCGTTGGTCAGACAATAGCGGGCGAGATTCACGACAACGGAACCGGTTAGCGTGTCGGGACCGGAACCTCACCGCGGTAGTCGTAAAAACCGCGCTGTGTCTTGCGGCCAAGCCAGCCAGCTTCAACATATTTCACCAGAAGCGGACACGGGCGATACTTGGTGTCGGCGAGACCTTCATAGAGCACCTGCATGATCGACAAACAGGTGTCGAGACCGATGAAATCCGCCAGTTGCAGGGGGCCCATCGGATGGTTGGCACCAAGTTTCATAGCCTTGTCGATGGATTCAACGGAGCCGACGCCCTCATAAAGCGTGTAAATCGCCTCGTTGATCATTGGCAACAGGATACGGTTGACCATAAAGGCCGGGAAGTCTTCAGCAACAGCGATCTGCTTGCCCAACCGATCGCAGAACTTCTTGGACGCTTCAAACGTTTCGTCTTCGGTCGCGATACCGCGAACAAGCTCCACCAGTTCCATGATCGGCACCGGATTCATGAAGTGAATTCCGATGAACCGCTCTGGACGGTCGGTTGTCGCCGCCAGGCGCGTGATGGAAATCGAGGATGTATTGGTCGCGAGAATCGCTTCCGGTTTCAGGATCGGGCAGAGCTGGGAGAAAATCTTGCGTTTGACCTGCTCGTTCTCGACAGCCGATTCAATCACCAGATCCGCATCGCTCAGAAGATCTACATCCTCGGCAGGCTTCAGGCGGGCCAGAGCGCCCGTGCGCTCTTCTTCAGTGATGATCGACTTGGATACCTGACGGGCCATATTGCCGTTGATTGATGCCAGGCCGGATTCGATGCGCTCAAGCGGCAGATGATGGGCTGACGCGATGGTCCGGGTGGTCAAAAGCACAATCCTCGACGTGCCGGTGGAAACGGCATGGGATGTGCTGCGCGATTTCAACGGCCATGACCAGTGGCATCCGGTGGTCGCGGATTCCGTTATCGAGCGCGGCTACGATTCCGACAGGGTCGGGTGCGTCCGCCGGTTTCATCTCGTTGACGGGTCCGAGCTTCGCGAACAGCTGCTGACCTTCTCGGATGCAGAGATGGCGTTTTCCTATTGTCTCCTCGACACCCCGGTGCCGCTGCTCAACTACGTCGCCCATGTCAGGCTGTCGCCGGTGACCGACGGTGACCGGACC
>ERZ1023313.147-NODE-147-length-29030-cov-6.852839_pt1 | contig 29030 bp, 26 predicted proteins | sample MGYA00521233_ERZ1023313 | MGnify/ENA primary metagenome ERZ1023313 (study PRJEB32759, sample SAMN07749866) | skin metagenome | biome: transportation; feature: city; material: polyester macromolecule | host: Homo sapiens | place: Hong Kong:TKO line | collected... | reverse complement strand
ATATCCGGGCCAGCTACCCGTTCAACGACAGCGTCAGCGTCTACGGCACCGCCGGCTACACCACGGTCAAGGCTGAATTTGAAGGCGACGCCAAATTCACCGCCGGCAGCACCCCGCTGAACCGTGACAGCTTCCGGGAATCGGAAAGCGGCAGCAGCTACGGTGGCGGCATCGAGCTCAACGTGCTCAGTGGCGTCCTCGATGGCCGGCTGAGACTCACGGCGGACTACATGGTCTACCTCGACACCTCCGGTGCCGACTTTGAAGCCCGCAGTGTCGGGGTGCGTCTGGATTTCTAACGGCTACAAACCTGCGGCGTTACCGGACAGGATGCGAATTTGCGCGACTTTGCTGCCAAGCGTAGGCTGCCGCCGATGCAGTGGGTTGCGAGGAGAAGCCCATGAAAAGCCTGTCCAAACAGGCAGATGAGCGGACGGCACTGGCCGATTTCGGACCTGACGAAGCCAGCCGATGGGATGCCGTGGTGCGCCGGTTTCGTGCGCCGCTGGAAGGCTTTTTCCGTCGGCGTGTTGGCAATGCATCCGATGTCGAAGATCTGGTTCAGGAAGTATTTGTGCGTCTCCTCAAACGAGCCTCCGGCGAGCCGATCGCCACGCTTGAACACTATCTCTTTCGTACCGCCGCACATGTGTACGCCGACCGTGGTCGGTACGACGCCATGCACATGACGGCCGCGCACGAGTCCTACGATGCTTCCGTTCACGAGTTGCCGGCACACATCACGCCCGAGCGTGTCACCTTGGGGCGGGAATCGCTGCAATGTGTGGTCGATGCCTTGCGGGAGTTGCCGGAGCGGACCCGGGACATCTTCGTGCTGCGGGCGCTGGAGCTTCGCAAGACGCCGGAAGTCGCTGCCATGCTGCACCTCTCAACACGGTCGATTGAGCTGCACATGGCCAAGGCCCTGACGCATCTGGCGCAGGTGCTGGAGCGGGGAGGCGACGATGCGCAGTGATTTGCCCCGGTCGGACCCGGGTGGCATGGTCGGCAACGTGGAGCAAGTGGCGGCTTTCTGGAGCGAGGCCCTGCGCAATAGCCACGACGAAGCCGCCACCCGGCAGGCATTTCGCCGTTGGTACGAGGCGGCTCCCGAGCATGCCGATGCCTTCGCCCGCGTGGAGACCGCGCGCGAGCGGGTGGCCACGGTGGCCGACACCCCGGCGCTGATGGCGCTGCGCAACGAAACCCTCAGCCGTGTCGCCACGCGCCGCCACCGGTGGCCCAAAGTGGTGATGGCGATGGCGGCCAGCCTGGTGGCGGCCATGGCCGGGCTATTGGCCTTTACCGGCGCACCCTGGCAGGAGCTGCCGGGCAGTCTGTTTGAAGGCGTTCGCTTGGCCATGAATGGCGAAACGCTGTACCGCACTGCGGTCGGCGAGCGCCTGAGCGTGACGCTGGAGGACGGCACGCGCCTCACCCTGAACACCGACAGCCGTTTGGTGGTGGGCTACCGCCCGGCGCAGCGCAATATCCGACTGCAAAAGGGACAGGCCCTGTTCGAAGTGGCCAAGGATGCGCACCGCCCCTTTGTGGTCACCGCAGGTCAGCGCACCGTGACGGCCCTGGGCACCGCCTTCGATGTCCGCTACAGCGCGCATCGCTTCGAAGTGACGCTGATCGAAGGCAAGGTCGAGGTGGCCGAACGCGTACCCGATGCGCCACGCGCTGCCGCCGCTGCCGCCGAAGGCGCTGCCGCCGCTGCGGTTGCTGTGCCTCACCCCTCGCCCCTCACCCCTCACGTCCTCACGCCAGGCCAACAGCTGATCGCCGCCGCCGACATCGCCAGCGCGCAAAGGCAGCCGCTGGTTCGTCAGGCCGACCTCAAGCGCACCACCAGCTGGCGCTACGGGCAGGTCATCTTCGAGGATGATCTGCTGGGCGTGGCGATCCAGGAAATGAACCGCTACGCCAAACGCCGCATCGCCATCGCCGACCCGGCGCTTGCCCAGCTGCGCCTGAGTGGTGCCTTCGAAACCGGGCAGACCGGCACCTTCATCGAGGCGCTCACCACCTACTTTCCAATCTCCGTGGCGCGCCAGAACAGCGAGGAGATTGTGCTGGCCTGGCAGCGGTGATGGCTTGGCAACATCCCCCGTCACCCCCGACTTGATCGGGGCCCATCTTCAACAGTCGGTACTGGATGCCCGATCAAGTCGGGCATGACGGGGATGATGCTTCGGCTGTTGCCAATCACCCATCACGAGACACGACGCCAAAGCAGAACAGCAAGGAGATTGTGCTGGCCTCGCAGTAGCGTCAGGCCGCGATACGGCCTTTCAGCTTCGGCAATTTGCGACGGCGAACCTGTGCGGCCTGCCACAGGTCGTACTGTGCTTGCATGCCCAGCCAAAGCTCCGGCGAGGTATCCAGTGCTTCGGACAGGCGAAGTGCCATGTCAGCCGAGATCGCGGCACGCCCGTTGAGAACACGCGACAGTGCTACGCGAGAAACGCCCATGTGGGCTGCGGCAGCCGATACTGATGTGCCCTCAAGGTAGTCCCGCAGGGCTTCGCCGGGGTGGGGAGGGTTGTGCATGCGCATCGTGAAACCTCAGTGGTAGTCCTGATAATCAACCAGGACCGCATCATTGCCTTCAAAGCCGAATGTCAGCCGCCAATTGCCGCTGACCGAGATCGACCACAATCCGCTCATATCGCCTTTCAAGGCATGGAGCTGCCACCCTGGCGCCTTCATGTCTTGTGCGCCCTTTGCGTTATGCAAAGCAAAAAGCTGTACCCGTAATCGGGCGGCATGCTTGGCTTGGATGCCGGCGCGCGAACCCGTCCTGAAGAACGCCTCAAGTCCTTTGTGGCGAAAGCTGCGGATCATGCCGGGAAGTGTATCGCCTTGCGATACAGACGGCAATCACGTTTCACGCCGGCAGGTCGAACTGCCTGCGCAGCGTTGCAGTATCAACACCGAGGCCTGCATCACTTTCTGCCAAGCCGACTTCAATGTCCTGGATGATGGAAGCCTCGTAAACCAGATCTTTCCAACCGGCATCGTCAGGCAGGTGATCAATTAGTTCATGGGCTTGCAGTTTGAAGGTGGACATCGTGATGTCACCGTGATCGTCCGAGAGAGACTCACAGTGTAGCCTCAACAGGCGCGACGCGAAACAAGCCCTTGTATTCACGAACATTAACGCGCAGCGTTGCAAGAAATCACTGGCATTCCGTTTAGCTTGTAACCGCATTCAAAAAGCGGCCCGACCAAGCGAATGTGCCAGAGGAGACAGCGCCATGCGTGCTTTGCGTCCCATTGGGGGAACCCGTTCATTGACCTTGCCCGGCAGCCCCCTGCTGTTGGGCCTTCTTATGTGGCTGGCCGCCTGCCTGCCCATCGCCCACGCGCAGGATCTCAGCCCGCGCGAGCAGCCCTACGACATTCCCGCCCAAGGCCTTGCCGAGGCCTTGATCACCTATTCCGACCAGAGCGGCGTGCAAGTTGTGACCAGCGGCTATGACCTGGTGGACCGGAGTACCGCGGGGATCAGCGGGAATTACACCGCCGCCACGGCGCTGGACGCGCTGCTGGCCGGCAGCGGCATGCAATACCGCATCGTGGGCGAAAGCACCGTCGCCCTCACCGACCCCAACGCGCCGCCCATCACCCTCGCGCCGGCAGAAGGCGGCGCCTCGGGGGAGGGCAGCGGCGGGTTCGGTGACGGCAGCGCCAGCAACGTCGCCGAAGCCCGCCGCGCCGGGGTTGAGGAAATCATCGTGACGGGCCAGAAGAAGGAGGAGCGGCTGCAGGATGTGCCGATCGCGATTTCAGCCTTCAGCATGGAAGACCTTGATGCACAGAAGATCGAGGGCGGGTTCGATCTATTGAAGGCGATTCCCAATGTAACGTTCTCGAAGACCAACTTCACCAGCTACAACTTCCAGATTCGAGGAGTTGGAACCCAGTCGATCTCCGCAGCATCTGACCCAGGTGTTGCCGTGAGCTTCAACAACATCGCGGTCATTCAGAACCGCCTCTTCGAACAGGAGTACCTCGACATCGAGCGGGTTGAAGTGCTGCGCGGGCCGCAGGGGACGCTGTACGGGCGCAACGCCACCGCTGGGGTTATCAACGTGATTTCCCATCGCCCGGAGCTGGAGACCTGGGCGGCAGAGATCGATATGGAAATTGGCAACTATCAGGCACAGCGCCTGCGAGGCCTGGTCAACATTCCGTTTGGTCGATCCGTCGCGATGCGTGCTGCGTTCGCGATGACGGACCGCGAGGGGTATACCTACAACGCGGGTACCGACCATCAGGTTGATGGGCGGGATCTCTGGACTGGCCGGCTGAGTCTGGCGTGGCAGCCATCGGATGCGTTCCGTGCGGATCTGATCTGGGAACGGTTCGAGGAAGACGACAACCGCCTCCGCACCGGCAAGCAGCTGTGCCATCGGGACCCTGGGCTGCAGACCGTTGGGCAGACGCAGGTCCATGTGCCGGGTAGTGGTGGTAGCGCACGCGCTGACGAGATCGCTGCACTGCTTCGGCCTGCGGTGTTCAGCCAGGGGTGCAAGCCAGGCAGTCTATACACTGATGGCGCTTTTGATACCCCTAACGGTTTGGCGCTTCCCTTTGTGTTCGGCAGCATCGTGCTGGGCACAGACAATGCCGGTGTGATCGGTCTCGACGCCGACGGCAATCAGGTCGGGTTGCTGCAGGTCAAGGACCCATACGGCAACAAGCGACAGTCGAGGGATCTTCGCGAGATCGAATCCATACTGGACCCCCGCTACCGTGCTGAGGCAGACCTCCTTGAGCTGAATCTTTCCTACGACCTGTCGGAGCGGTGGCAGCTGTTCTCTCAGAGTGCCTACGTGGAAGATTCGACGTACTCGTTCCAGGATTTCAACCGGTTCAATACCGAACCGGTCTTCAACGACACCACTCAACTGCAGTACCTCAGCAGCCCGAATTATTCGGGCCTGGCGCCAGGTGGCGTGTTCTGCGACCCGCAGATCGGCTGCTCCGATTCCATTGCTGGCTTCGACATCGCGCAGGCCGAGGCTGAGCAGTTCACTCAGGAATTCCGCCTGCAATCCAGTCTCGATGGTCCATTGAACTACAGCGTGGGCGCCAACTACACCCGTTTCGAGGTGCTCGTCGATTACTACATTTTCTTCAACATCATCTCTGCGCAGGCGCTGCTGTGGCCGTTCAACGGCCCGCAAGGGCTGGCCGATCCTGGAACCTGCTTCACCTCGGGATTCCTTGGTGACGGGCCGGCAGTTCCGACATCCGATCCTACCTCGGTATGCCCGTATGTTGACCCCAATCCGATCAGCAGCATCGACGGAAATGGGCACAACTACTTCCGTTCCAAGAGCCCCTATGAGCTGGAGTCGACCGGCTACTTCGGAGAGGTCTACTGGAACGTGCAGGAAGATCTGAAGCTAACGGCCGGTTTGCGTTATACCCGTGACAAGAAGACGACGACGCCTGCGCCGAGTCAGCTGCTCACCGCTCCGGGATTGATTGCAGGTGGCGTGACTTCATTCGGGTATCCGACAGGGTCAGATATCGTGCAGAAGTGGGGTGAGTGGACCGGCCGGTTGGTGCTCGACTGGAAACCGCAGCTGGAGTTCACGGATGAGACGCTGCTGTATGCATCGTACTCTCGCGGATACAAGGGTGGTGGTGCAAACCCTCCTCAGCCAGGCTTCGCAAGCCGTGAAGAAACCATGGCGCAGGCGCTCGAACTAGGCGTTCCTCAGGATGTTGTTGACCTTTACGACGGCCTTGGCCTCTTTCCCATTCTCTACTTGAGTGCGGTTGAGTACGAACCAACTTTCGAGCCGGAATATGTCAATGCATTTGAGGTGGGCACCAAGAACACCCTGTTTGGCGGCGCGATGATGTTGAACATGACCGCCTTCTACTATGACTACGCGGATTATCAGGTCTCTCAGATACGTGATCGCACGGCGGTCAACGAGAACTTCGATGCCACGATGTGGGGGCTCGAGCTCGAAACGTTGTTCGTACCGCATCCAGATTGGCAGTTCCTGGCCAATGTCGGCTATCTCAAGACGCGCATAGCGTCAGGTGAAACGTCATTGGACATCATGGACCGAACCCAGGGCAATGATGATTACGTGCTGGTAAAGCCATGGCTGCAGTTGCCGTCGAACTGCGTGGTGCCAACAACCGTAGCGGAGAGGTGGTTGCAGGACGATCCGCGCATCTGGAATTACTGGAACCTCTGTGGCGTGGGCGGGATTCTTTCAGCGCTGTATCCACCGACGGTCGACCCGTCAACCGGACAAGCCTACGATGTCGCCAACTACCCTGAACTCAATGGCGGCGCGGGTCTGAGAGCTGACATCGGAGGTAACGAACTGCCGCAGTCCCCTCGTTTCACGGTGACGCTGGGAGGGCAGTATTCCTTTGACATTGGGCCGGAGTGGCGTGGAACGGCTCGGGTCGACTACTACTGGCAGGACGAGTCTTATCATCGCGTCTACAACACGGATCCCTACGATCGCCTGCAGGATTGGTCCAACACAAACGTCTCGCTGTGGGTAACCAACGAGCGCCAAGGTGTGACCATTGAGGCCTACGTGAAGAATGCATTCGATGAGACCCCCATCACCGGGGCGTTCCTGAATTCAGACGATACGGGGCTCACAACCAACGTTTTTACACTCGACCCACGGCTGGTGGGGGTATCGATCAAGAAAGTCTTCTGATGTATTGGTGTCAGCATATGGGGCGGCCTTCGGGTCGCCCTTTTTCTTTGTGGGTGCGGATTTGCCATCCTCATGCGTCTTAATAAATAGACGCACACAAGGCGCCGCCGCCGACGCCAACCAACTGGAGGTTGTCATGCGCCCCTTCAAGTCCCTTCGCGCCCTCGCGGCGCTTGTGGTGATCAGCCTGCCGGGTCTGGCGCTGGCGGATTACGAGCAGTCCAGCATCGAGATGCAGATCGGGCCTGCCACGTCGGTGGGCTATCCGTCTGTTGCGGCAGCCTTTCAGGCGCTGTCCGGCCGCAAGGGCGCCCAGATCCGGACCAACCGGGAGGGCTGGACCGAGATCGAGGACACCGCCAAGAACGTGCTGTGGACTTTCGTGCCGGAAGACCACCCGGCCTATCCCACGGTGGTGAAGCGCACGGTGACCGGTCGTGGCTATGCCATGCAGATCGACATGGATGGTCTGTGCGAGGCGGAGCGCAAGGACTGCGAAAGGCTGATGCGGCAGTTGAAGAAGGACAACGAGATTGCCCGCACGCAGTTCATCCGCAAGCCGCCGCGCGGCGCTGCGGCCAAGGCGGACGTGACGCCCATTGGCAGTTTGATGTCGGCTGCGCCGTAAGGTGGGGTGGGTGGCCCTGCCCATTCGGCGTGTGATGGTGACGGGTGGGTCCGGCTTTGTGGGGCGCAACCTCATCCGGGCGCTGCGGGCGCGCGATGTTGACGTGAAGGCACTGGCGCGCTCGGGGCCGGCGCAAGCGGCGGTGGCGGCCCTCGGCGCCGAGCCCGTTGCGGCCGACCTGCGGGATGTGGACGCCGGCCACCTTGCGGGCTGCGATACGGTCTTTCATGCGGCCGCCATGGTGAAGGAATGGGGCCCCAAGGCGGCGTTCCACGCCGTGAATGTGCTGGGCACCGAGCGGCTGCTGGAGGCAGCCCGCCAGGCCGGCGTGCGGCGACTGGTGCACGTGAGCACCGAGTCGGTGCTGGTGGATGGGCGCCCGCTGGTGAAGGTGGATGAATTCGCGCCCTATCCCGCCCATCCCTTGCCGCGCTATCCCCATACCAAGCAGTGGGCGGAGCGCCGGGTCTGTGAGGCCAACGGCCAGTGCCTGGAAACGGTGGTGATCCGCCCCCGCCTGATCTGGGGAGACCACGACACCTCACTGTTGCCGCAACTGGTTGATGCTGTGCGTGCCGGCAAGTTCATGTGGGTGGATGGTGGCCGTGCGCTGAGCTCCACCTGTCATGTCGACAACGTGGTGCACGGTGCGCTGCTGGCCGCGGAGAAGGGGCGGCCCGGTGGGGTGTACTTCCTCACCGACGGCGAGCCGCTGCCCATCCGGCAGTTCCTGTCCCGCTTGATGGCCTCGCAGGGGCTGGCGGTGCCGGACAAGTCGCTGCCCTTCGGTCTGGCCTACCGCCTCGCGGCGGTCTGCGAAGGGCTGTGGGACACGCTGCGCCTGCCCGGCCAGCCGCCGGTGACGCGCATGCCGGTGGCCCTGTTCGGGCAGGAGATCACGGTGGATGACAGCCGGGCCCGCTACGAACTGGGCTATGCGCCGGTGACCACGCTGGCGGCAGGGTTGGCACGGCTGGGTGCTTAGCGCCCCCGCACCCGCGCCGGCGCCTCCCCCGTCCAGCGCTTGAAGGCACGGGTGAAACTGCTGGCATCGGCAAAGCCCAGCAGGTAGGCGATTTCGCTGATCGAGTGGCGGTCATCCCGCAGGTATTGCTGCGCCAGTTGCTCGCGGGTGTCGCGCAGCAGGGCGGCGTAGCCGGTGCCCTGTTCGGCCAGTTTGCGGTGCAGGCTGCGGCTGGACAGGTGCAGCGCGGTGGCGATGGCAGCCTCGCCGGGGTCGCCGTGGGGCAGGCGCTCGATCAGCAGGGTGCGGACGCGGTTGGCCAGGTCGCCCTGCTGGCGGGCTTCCAGCAGGCGTTGCACCACCGCCTCGTTGTGGGCGGCCAGCTCCGGGCTGGCGCTGTCCAGGGGTTGATCCAGGATCTGGCGTTCGATCAACAGGTGGTTGCCGCGCTGGCCGAACTGCACCGGGCAGCGAAAGCACTGTTGCCAGGGCGTGTCGTCCTGCGGTGCGGGGCGTTGCAGGGCCACTTCCAAGGGGGCGAACCGCCGTCCCAGGCGAGCACGGCACATAAAGACGAAGACGGCGGCGAAGGCATCCAGCGCTTCCGGCGCCGGGGCGGCGTCGCCGTCGCGGGGTTCGATCATCACGGCGGTGGTGGTGCCGCGGTCCTCCAGCCGCAGCGCGGCGGCATCCGACACTACGGCAAGGTAGCGGGCGCAGCGCTCGAAGGCATCGCGCAGGCTATTGCTGGCCATCACCGCAAAGCCCAGCGCATGGAAGCTGGTCACCGGTGCCCGTTTGGCGGCGGCCAGTCCGAAGGCGGGGTTGCCGGTGGCCGCAACGGCCAGCTGCCACAGCTGCGTGGAGCGCACGATGGGGTAGCGCGCCTGCGGGTCCTGCAGCCATGCCGGGTCCAGCCCGGCCTGACGGAACAGCGCATCGGCATCGCAGCCGGCGTCCTCCAGCGCGCGGCGCACGGCACGGGCCCAGCTGGTGAGGGTGGAGGCGCTCATCTGGCGGCGACGGTCAAGTGATTGGCGGGCAGGGTCATGCAGCGAGGGGCCATTCGGAAGATGCTATCGCCACTCACGATACCGGAGTTGCAACATGACCCAGGCCGCGCCCCAGGTGCTCACGGATGCCGACAAGACCGCCCGCATCAAACAGGTGGTGCTGGCCGAGGGCCAGCGACTGCGCGAGGCGCACCCCTGGCTGAAGCGGCAGGATCTGCTGGGGGCATTGATCATGGCCGGTTCCATCGCCGGCATGGCGGGTAGCGGTTGGCTGTACTGGATGGGCGCCATCCCCTGGTGGGTGTGCGTGCCGGTGACGGCCATCTTCGCCAGCTTCATCCATGAGCTGGAACACGACCTCATCCACTGGATGTACTTCCGCAAGAACAAGCTGGCGCATCACCTGATGATGGCGCTGTGCTGGCTGACGCGGCCGGGCACCATCAACCCCTGGATTCGTCGCAAGCTGCACTTCCAGCACCACAAGCACTCCGGCACCCACAAGGATCTCGAAGAGCGCGGCATCACCAACGGCCAGCCTTACAGCCTGAAGCGGCTGATCATGATGAGCGACTGGCTGCTGGCGCTGTGGCTGCGCGTGCCGATGATGCCTACCCGCAAGCGCAAGCTGCTGCTGGCCTTCGCCGCGCCGCTGGGCTACTTCCCGATGGGCTGGATGCATCTGGCCATCTGGTACTGCTTCCTGGGCTTCCATATCGGCAACGGCGTCGCCGCCCTGATGGGCAGCGAGATCGCCTGGAGCGCCAGCACGCTCGCCGCCATGCCCTGGATCACGCTGGCCACGGTGGTGTGGGTGGCCCCCAACCAGCTGCGCATGTTCTGTCTGCACTTCGTCAGCTCGTCGATGCACTACTACGGCGATGTCGAGGACGAAAACGTGATGCAGCAGACGCAGGTGCTGACGCCGCGCTGGATGCTGCCGTTCCAGCTGTTCTGCTTCAACTTCGGGGCCACCCACGCCATTCATCATTTCGTGGTGAAGGAGCCGTTCTACATCCGCCAGTGGACGGCGCCGGTGGCACATCGGGTGATGCGCGAGATGGGGGTGCGCTTCAACGACACCGCCACCTTCCGCCGCGCCAACCGCTACCAGACGGCCTGAGCGCTGCACCCCCTGAACACGGCCGCAGCCGCTATGCTGCGGCCTTTCTTTTTGCGGATGGCATCGGGACATGAAAAAGCTTCTGTTGGGACTGGTCGTGCTGGTCCTTGCCTATGTCGTGGCATCACCCTGGATCACCGTCTACCAGATGAAACAGGCCGCCGATGCGCAGGACGGCGAGCAGCTGTCCGAGTACATCGACTTTCCCAGCGTGCGCCAGAGCCTCAAGGACCAGCTCAATGCGCGGGTGTTGGGCGAGATCGACAAGGACGAGGACGCCAACCCCATGGCCGCCCTCGGGGCCAGCTTCGCCGGCATGGTGGTGGAGCGTATGGTGGATGCCTACGTCACCCCGGCCGCCATCACCGAGATGATGAAAGGCGACACCCCCAAGGAAGCGCCTGAGAAGCCGCGCGACCTGCCGCCGTCCGAGCCGGGCGAGGAAGCCGAACCGTTGGCGGATGCCCGCATGGGCTATGCCGGCCTCAACCGTTTCGTCATCGAACTGGAAGCCAAGGACGCCAAGGACAAGCCCGCCAAGTTCGTGCTGCGTCGTCGGGGCCTGGGCTGGCAGCTCACCGAGATTCTGCTGCCGTGAACCGCTACACCACCCGCCCCGCCGCCACGCCCGACGACCACGCCCACTGAAAATTGTGGCCACCCAGGTGGCCGGTGACGTCCACCACCTCGCCGATGAAATACAGGCCCGGCCGGTGGCGGCTTTCCAGGGTTTGCGATGACAGCTCATCGGTGTCCACGCCGCCCAGGGTCACCTCGGCGGTGCGGTAGCCCTCGGTGCCGCTGGCGGTCACCGACCACTGGTTGAGCGCCGCGCCCACCGCCGCCAGGCGGGTGTCGCTGAAGTGCTGCAGGCTGCCGGCCCAGGCCTGTTGTTCGCTGAGCCGCAGTGCCAGCCGGCGCGGCAGGGTGTCGGCCAGCAGACGCTCCAGCAGCTGCGCCGGGCGCGCCGCTTTTTCGGCCTGCAACCAGTCGGCGGCATCGCGGTCGGGCAACAGGTCCAGGTGCAGGGCATCGCCGGCTTGCCAGTAACTGGAAATCTGCAGGATGGCCGGGCCGCTCAAGCCGCGGTGGGTGAACAGCACGGCCGAGTTGAAGCGCTGATCGCCGCAGTGGGCGGCCGCCGGCAGGGCCACGCCGGCCAGGCCGTCGATGTCCGCCAGCGGGCGCCCGCTGAGCGTCAGCGGCACCAGCCCTGCGCGGGTGGGCAGGATGCGATGTCCGAACTGCCGCGCCAGCGCATGGCCCAGCCCGGTGGCGCCCATCTTGGGGATCGACAGTCCGCCGGTGGCAATCACCAGCGACGGTGCGCGCACGGTCTGTACGCCACTGCGCACCTCGAAGTCCCGCCCGTCGTGGCGTACCTCGTCCACCGGCATGTCGGTGTCGATCTGCACCCCGGCAGCCGCGCATTCGTCGAGCAGCATCCGCAGGATGGCCTTGGACGAGACATCGCAGAACAGTTGTCCAGCCTCCTTCTCGTGGTAGGCAATCCCGTGGCGCTCAACCAGAGCAATGAAGTCCCATTGCGTGTAGCGAGCCAGTGCCGATTTGCAGAAATGCGGGTTGGCCGACAGGAAGTTTTCCGGTCCGGTGTGGTAGTTGGTGAAATTGCAGCGCCCGCCGCCGGACATCAGGATCTTCTTGCCCACCTTGTTGGCATGGTCCACCACCCGCACGCGCCGGCCGCGCTGCCCGGCGGTGAGCGCGCACATGAGGCCGGCAGCGCCGCCGCCAAGGATGAGAACGTCCGGGTTCACGGTGGGGGATTCCGGTCAGGGGCCGCTGACGATACCGGCAAGTGCTTGTTCCTGCTGGCCCTGGCGGGCATGCTGCCCGCGTCCATCGTCATTTCACAGGAGTGGGCATGAACGAGTTTCTCAAGGTGATACGCCAGTATGCCGTCTTCAACGGCCGCGCCCGCCGCCGCGAATACTGGATGTTCTCGCTGTTCTACCTGCTGTTTGCCTTTGTGCTCGGCATGGTGGATGCGCTGCTCGGCACCTTCAATGAAACGCTGGGCCTGGGCTTGCTGAGTGGCCTGCTGGTGCTGGCTCTGCTGCTGCCCTCCATCGGGGTCACCATCCGCCGCCTGCACGACACGGGCCGCCCCGGCTGGTGGCTGCTGATTTCGCTGGTTCCGCTGATTGGCCCGCTGATACTGCTGGTGTTCATGGTGCTGGACAGCCAGCCCGGCAGCAACCGCTACGGACCCAATCCCAAGGATGGCGGCGGATCGCCCCCCGCGCCAGAGGGCCGCGACGGATTGTCATCACAGGACAATCCAGGGCTGTATCGCCGCTGAGGGCGAGGCTGTCGTGTCGCCGTCCGCTGTGCGTCTTTTAGAAGAGAGCGCATCCGTGCCGGGGTGGTGTGTCCGCCGCCCCACGGCACAGGATCGTCATTCGAGGAGACCCAGCACGCATGGCCGGACCGGCACCCACACTGCCCACAGGGCCCGTGGCATTGACTGACTTCGGGGACACCCCCGCGGCCCAGTGGGATCGCGCCATGCGCCAGTACAGCACGGCGCTGCACCGGTATTTCGCGCAGCGCGTCAACAACCCCTCCGACGTGGCCGACCTGGTGCAGAAAGTGTTTCTGCGCGTCATCCAGCGCGCTGGCAGCAGGCCGATCGAGCATGTCCAGCACTACCTGTTCCAAGTGGCCGCCAGCGTGCTCAACGACGAGCTGCGCCGCGCGCAGGTGCGTCACGAGGTGGCACACGACAGCTACGACGAAGCCTTGCATGCGCCGATCACCGAGGTCACGCCCGAGCGCGTGGTGTTGGGAGAGGAGGCGCTGGCACGGGTGGCGAACCTGCTGCGGTGCATGCCGGAGGTGACGCGTGACGTTTACCTCCTGCGGGTGCATCAGGAGCGCGAGTTCCGCGATATCGCGCGATGTCTTGGCATCAGCGAGCGCGGCGCCCAGCGACACATGGCCCGGGCGCTGCAGGCGCTTGAAACCCAACTGGGGGCCGATCTGCCCCCCGAGATACTCGCCGCGCCCGCCGCGCGAAAGCGGGGCGACCATGAGTGACATCCGGGGCCTGGGTGTGGGCGATGACGCCCGGCAGGATATCCGCGACCAGGCTGCGGTGTGGAGCGACCGGCTGCGGCATCGAGGCGGCGACGCACGCCTGCGGACCGAGTTTGAAGCCTGGCGCCAGGCCCACCCGCTGCACGCCGAGACCTTTGCCCGCATCGATGCCGCCCACCGGGTGGCACGTGCCGCCAAGGGGACTCCGGGGCTGGCCGCGCTGGAGCGCGACACCATGGCCCGCATCGCCCGCCGGCATCGGCGGCAATGGGCCAGGCGCGGCCTGGCGATGGCTGCCAGCCTGCTGGTGATGACCACCGTTGGGCTGCTTGCCGCCGGTGGCAACGGCTTCACCCTGCAGGCTGTGCAGCAACTGCCCACCCAGACCCGCCATCTGCTGGCCGGCGAGCGCTACTTCCACACCGCCATTGGGGAACACCGCGCGATCACGCTGACCGACGGCAGTACCCTCACCCTCAACACCGGTAGTCGCGCCGTGGTGCGCTACCGCGATGCGCAGCGCAGCGTCACCCTGCAAACCGGGCAGGCCCTGTTTGAAGTGGCCAAGGATCCGCAGCGGCCCTTCGTGGTCACCGCCCACAACCGCACCATCACTGCCCTCGGCACTGCCTTCGACGTCCGCCTGACCGGGGGAGACCTCGCCGTCACCCTCCTTGAAGGCAAAGTCGAAGTCGCCGAAGTTGCCGTTGCAGTCGCCGAAGGCGCTGCCGTCCCCACCTCTCACCCCTCACTCCTCACCCCTCACGGTGCCAGCGGCACCTTCAGCACTCAGCACTCATCCCTCAGCACTGTGCTGGTCCCCGGCCAGCAGCTGATCGTGGCGTCTGCGAATCCGCAGCCCGTGCTGCGCGATGCCGATGTCCGTCGCGCCACCAGTTGGCGCGACGGACAGCTCATTTTTCGGCATGACCGTCTGGCGGACGCGATCGAAGAGATCAACCGCTACAGCACCCGCAAAGTGATGCTCGCCGACCCCGCACTGGGCGACCTCCGCGTCAGCGGCATCGTCAACACCGGCAACACCGCCGTGTTCGTCGAGACCATGGTCAACTACTACCCGCTGCGCATCATCCAGACCAGCGACGAACGCGTGGTATTGGCACGGCGGGGGTAGTCCCCGTGCGGAGCCCCGTCACCCCGCACCACCCACCATCGTCCCCCCGCACCACCCGCCATCGTCACCCCGCACTTGATGCGGGGTCCAGCCTTAACGGTCGCAATCTGGATGCCCGATCAAGTCGGGCATGACGACCGGTAGCGATAGGCTCAGACTTCGGCGGCCCGCCGCATCACCTCACACGCAGCCAGCAGGTCATCAAGACCTTGGGCAATGACGGACTCGAGAATGCGCAGATCGATCGCCTGGTAGGCATGCACCGCGATGTTGCGGAAACCCACCATGCGAGTCAGGCGGTCTGCCAATGCGCTTTCCAGCAGTTTTGCGTTAGCCAATGCGCGGATCGCATCTGCGCTGGTATTGGGCACTCCCAACTTGTGGAGGCGAACCAGGTGATTGGCCAGATCAAGTGTCGCTTCGCAGGCACGAACGACATTCAGAATTGCCGCATCCTGCCGCGTGAAATCCGTGGCGAAGTCAGCGCCTGCCGCCTGATACTCCTGCCGCGCGCGCAGCACACTACGCTGAACGGTCTGCACCTTGTTGATGGCGACGTCGGTCATACCGCGTACGCCTTCCCCGTTTCGCGGAAGGCATCCAGTATCTCGGCACGCTCGCGGTTCAGGGCCTGGTAGAACGACAGCGTCATCGCCTCGAACTCATCAGCCGCCGCCACATCCGGCGCTGCAAGGCGCACACCGTGGGCGATGATCTCCTTCGCGAACACTGTGGATACCCGGCGCAGGTTGATCAGATCGACGGGCGTCTTCAAGGCGCTCTCCAATGCCGTCTGTAGGCCATACAAGTCCAGGCTGCCCAACGCATCCGCCAAGGCATGCGGAAGCAACAGCGCAATATCGGTGTCACTATCGGGCCGAGCGAGTGCGGAGGCCTGTGAACCGAACAGATACACCGCCTGCAGCGCCGGATAGTGCGCCGTGCAGATATCGACGATGTGAGGGCGATGATCGGACATAGTGTTGAGAGCGAATCAGAGCGATGCCGGTTCCATTATGCGGCGACGGAACATTTTCCGCCGCCAGCTGTCGTTCCGCCCGTTCCGTCGCGTCTCCAGTACTAAGGCCGCCCCAGCGCGGTTGACCTAGAAGTCCGAGGAGATGCCTGATGTCCGTAACCCACCGTTGGCCGGCCCACGTGGTCGGCGCGCTGCTGTCATTCGCCTGCGCACTGGTATTCGCCATGTCGCCCGCCTGGGCGCAGTCCGCCACCGAGCAGGGCGCCGTCACGTTCGATATTCCCGCCCAAAGCCTGGACGACGCGCTCGTCGAATTTGGCCGCCAGAGCCGGCAGGAGCTGTTCTACAACGCCGAGGATGTCAGCGGCCTCACCGCCAACGCCGTCAGCGGCGACCTCAGCCGCACGGATGCCATGGCCCTGCTGCTGCAAGGCACCGGCCTGCAGTACGAACAAACCGCTTCCGGCGGCATGATGGTGGGCACCGAAGCCACTCTTACCGCCCAACGCATCGGCCAGGGGGCCACCACCAGCGTCCCCCCCGCTGAGGCTGCACCGGCCACGGACGCCAGTGCAGCCACCGATATCGCCAGCGCCCGCCGCGCCGGGGTGGAAGAAATCATCGTCACCGGCCAGAAGAAGGCCGAGCGCTTGCAGGATGTGCCGATTGCCATCTCCGCCTTCAGCATGGAAACGCTGGACGCGCAGAAGATCGAAGGCGGGTTTGACCTCTTGAAGGCGGTGCCCAACGTCACCTTCTCCAAGACCAACTTCAGCGGCTACAACTTCCAGATTCGCGGCATCGGCACGCAGGCCGTATCGGCGACGACGGACCCTGGCGTCGCGGTTTCATTCAACAACACCACGCTCATCGTCAACCGCCTGTTCGAGCAGGAGTATCTCGACATCGAACGGGTGGAAGTGCTGCGCGGCCCGCAGGGCACCCTGTACGGCCGTAACGCCACGGCGGGGGTCATCAACGTCATCACCGCCAAGCCGGTGCTCGGCGATGCCTTCGGTGAGATCAAGCTGGAAACCGGCAACTTCAACGCCCGTCGCCTGCGTGGTCACTACAACATTCCACTGGGCGACACCTTTGCCTTGCGGGCGGCGTATGCCAGTACGGTGCGGGATGGGTACGGTATCAACGAAGCCGCCAGCGATCTCAGCATTCCCGCTGCGGATCGGCCCAGTCGAGACGTCGATGACCGCGACCTGTGGACGGGCCGCCTGACGCTGGGATGGGAGCCGACTGATCGTGTGCGCTTCAACCTGCTGTACGAACGCTTTGAGGAAGATGACCAGCGGGTTCGCTCCGTCAAGCAGCTTTGCCACCGGGATGAAGGGCCGGCGCAACTGGGGAACGTGGACTTCAGTACGCTGACGAGCACGCAAGGCTTGGGCGGTGGTGGTATCCCGGCTGGGGAACTTATGCAGGACACTCTCTCTCAGGGCTGTCTGCCTGGCTCGCTCTATGACGATGCTGCATTCGGCACGCCAAATGGCTTCGCCATTCCTTTCTTGGCGGCGCCGAGGGAGCCCGGAACAGCAGGTGGCTTGGGAGACAATCCGTTCATTCAATTGGGCGCGCCCTGTGAAGCGCTGGCTCTCGCGGGTTATCTGCCGATCTACAACCCCTGCGTCGGTGATCCGTTCGCCAACGCAACCCAGTCGCGGGACATGCGAACGATTTACTCGCTGATCGAGCCCCGGTACGAGGCCGAGTCCGACATTTTCGAACTGTCGGTCGACATCGATATCGCGGATGGGCTTACGCTCTCGTCGCAGACCGTTTACGTCAAGGACGCCGTCCTGTCGACCCAGGATTTCAATCGCTTCGAGACCGCTGCGAATTTCTTCTCCGACAGCGAGAACGCCTGTACGGCGACCACGACTGGATCAAACCCCAACTCATTCTTCAATAACTGTGCCATTACCCCGGCGTTGCTGGGCACCAGTCAGTACGTCGATGTCTCTCCTGGCGGCATTTTCTGTGATCCCCAACTCGGCTGCTCCGATCGGTTCCTGTTCATGGATCTGTCGCGCGCCAGTGGCAGCCAGTTCAATCAGGAAGTGCGGCTGGTCTCGGCACTCTCCAGCGACGTCAACTTCAGCATCGGCGCAAACTACACGCGCTTCGAGACCACCAACGACTACTTCGTGATGTCCAACGGCCTTACGGCCCTTGCGAGCGTTCCACCATTTGCAGGTGAAGGGGGGTCCATTGGTTTGTCGCGTATCTGTAATGCCCCTGGCGCGACCCTCGATACCTTCCTGAACTGTGTCCATATCGATCCACAATCGCTGGACGAGTTGATCGAGGACGATAGCCCGGAAGGACACAACTACTTCCTCAGTCGCAATCCCTACAACCTGGACTCCGCTGCCATATTCGGCGAGGTCTACTGGCAGGCCACCGACATGCTGAAGCTCACTGCCGGTCTGCGGGTGACCTGGGACCGGAAGTCCTTCACCCCCGTCCCATCACAGACGCTGTTGATCGGCTACAGGCAGTCGCTGGGGCTATTGGATTTTGAAGACCCGTCGCAATGCAACAGCGTCACCGTTCTTGCTTTCTGCTCAATCTACGGCAGCACCGAGAATGGACGCGGCTTTGTTGCCGAGCCCGACATCATTCAATCCTGGTTGGAGCCAACCGGTCGCCTTGGCTTTGACTGGAAGCTGGATACCGGCTTTACCGACGAAACCATGGTGTATGGCTTCCTGACGCGCGGCTACAAGGCAGGTGGTGCCAATCCGCCGGGCATCGCACCTCCGTCGGGGACGTTCATTGCGGCAGCACAAGGCGCCACCGCCCCCAAGGTGTTCAAGGCGGAGTATGTGAACGCGCTTGAGCTGGGCACCAAGAACACGCTGATGGATGGCGCGCTGACCCTGAACCTCTCCGGCTTCTACTACGACTATCAGGACTACCAGGTCTCCAAGATCGTCGACCGTAGCGCGGCCAACGAGAACTTCGATGCCACCGTCTGGGGCTTGGAGCTGGAAGCCATGTTCGCGCTGACGTCCGACACCCTGGTGAACGCTGCCATCGGTTATCTGAGAACCCGGATCAAGGACGGCCAGCAGTCACTGGACCTGATGGACCGCACCCAGGGCGGCAACCAGTTCTACATCACCACCATCGAGAACCCCAACTTCGATCCGAACGCGACGCCGTTGGACCGCGCCGACTACGTCGCCGGACTCGATGCACCGACGAACCAACAGTTCCTCGCGTTCGATGAATGGGTGGTGGTGAAGCCGTCGGTCACGCAATCGTCGAACTGTGTGGCGCCGACAGACTTGGCCGAGGTCGCAATAACGAATATTCCCGGCCCCCCCAGCGGCGGGGCCGCCGCCTTCTGTCCCGGGGGACCTCTGCTGGGTGCGAACTACGCGAGCCAGATCGTATGGGGGACAGCGGACATCTTCCCGCAGACGGGCGGCATCTTGTACGACCCCAGTGTGGATGCTCCCAATGGCAGCGCCGGATTTCTGGCGGATATCGGCGGCAACGAGCTTCCGAATGCCCCGCGCTTTACCGTAGCGCTGGGCGCCCAGCACACCTTCTACCTTCCCGGAAACTGGGATCTGACCGGTCGTGTTGACTGGTACTGGCAGGACCAGTCGTATCACCGTGTCTACAACACTGAGTACGACCGCCTGCAGGACTGGCAGAACACCAACCTATCGGTCTGGCTGAATCAGGAGCAGTGGGGGCTCAAGGTTGAAGCCTATGTCAAGAACGTCTTTGACGAGACGCCCATCACCGGTGCCTTCCTCAATTCAGACGATACGGCCCTCACCACCAATGTCTTCACGCTGGATCCGCGCCTCGTGGGCGTGTCGATCACCAAGCGCTTCTAAGGGGAGACCGACATGAGAACGAACATGAACGAAAAGTGCGGCCTCACGCTGACGGCGATTGCGGCGGTCCTGATGGCGGTGCCAGCCTTCGCGCAGGTCGATCCCGACTGCACAGGCAGCAATCCGGGCACGGTCACTTGCGCAGCAACCACGTATGCCGACGGCATTACGCATACAGTGACTGGCGGCGACCTGACAGTGAATGTCGGCGGTGCCACCAGCTTTGGCACGGGCGGCTTTGTCACGACGGCAACTGGCGACAGCAGCGTGACGATGACCAAGGGCAATGGCTCCAACATGGCGACCAATGCTTCAGGGACAGCGGCATCGACCGTTATTGGAGCAACGACCGAGAACGGTGATATCAGCATTACCACGGGTACGGGCAACGTCGCGGGTGTCAATACGGCAGTTCAATATGGCATCCGTGCTGTCTCGTCCGGGAGCGGCGACATCAACGTTGTCACGGGTGCTGCGGTCAATGCACCAGATCTATCGACAAGTCCTGATGACACTGTAGGAATCGACACCAGCACGCAAGGCGGGGACATCACCTTGGTCATCGGCGCTGCGGCACGAGGCCGAGCGGCGGCTGTGCGTGCCCATGCCAATGGAGGTGATATTTCCATCAGCGCCATTGGGACCAGTGGCAACATCACCAGCTCAAATGGTCGTGGAATCGAAGCCGTTACGACGGGCAACATCGATATCACTCTTGGGGAAGCGAACAGCGTTTCATCAGTTCGGGGCGTTCAGCATTCCGTCTTCACCGACACCCGTGGCGGTACCGGGACAACACTGCTTAACCTGTCCCGAAACGTGCTTGAGGCGCCGATTGAAGCCTTGACCGGAACCGGAACACTAACGATCAATGTCGTGGCGCCGGATCCTCAAACGAATGTCGAAATCGAGCGAATCGTAACCAGTGGTGCCGCCCAAGGCATGATCAACATTGGCGAAGGTCAGACGACGGTTGCCGTGGGGAGCCTGGACCTTTCACCCGATGCCGGGGCAATCATCACGATCAACAATCGTGGAGCGATCGGTGATGGGCTTCGCTTTTCAGGCGACCCTGATCGGATTTGGGGCCAGGGCGCGGGTGCCGGTGATCTCGTGTTCGTCAACGATGGACTGATCCGAGGCGCTGTCGATTTCTCGGGCAGCGGTTCGGTTGCCATCTTCAACAACACAGATCGACCGTTGGGTAATCCCAGAAATGGGGGCTGGAAGTTTGGCGGCGTCAATACCTTCGGCTCCGGTGGCGATCAGTTGGTCAACACTGCGTCGGGAACATTGATGGCCGTACCGGGCGCCGCAATGAATTTCGGCGCGGGTGAGGACGTCCTCGTGAATGACGGCCGTTTCATCGTCGGTGAAGGCTTGACGAGCGAAGGTGTTGTAACACTGTCGAACCTTGAGCGCTTCGAGAACGATGGCCTGCTCATCATGGGCGCCATCTATCAAAATGCCACGGACCTAGGTCGTACCTCCAACCAAGCCCCCGGCACCCGCCTCCTGATGCCCGGCGTCAACTTCGTGGCGGGTGAGAACAGTCGCATTGCCCTCGACGCCGCCCTGGCAGAACTGGCCCAGCCGGACTGCACCACCGCCGAAGCCGCCGACTGCGTCGACTTCACCGGCGGTACCACCAGTGGCACCACCCTGCTGACCCTGTCGGACGCCCGTCCGGCGGTGAGCAGCGCCGCCTTCAACGAAGGCATGGTGATCATCCAGGGCGCCTCCGCGGCCGAGCACTTCGTGCTGGACCCCAACAGCCGCGGCTACGTGGCCAACACCTCCACCGGCCCCGCCATCCAGAAGGGCCTCGTCACCTACCGCTTCACCTATGACGAAGCCGCCAAGCAGCACACCCTCACCGGCGTGCTGGCCGACGAAGGCGCCCAGGGCGGCACCTTCATGGCGCTGGCACAGGAAGTGTGGCGCACCTCGGCGGACACCTGGTTCGACCGCCAGGCCCAGCTGCGCTCGTCTTCAGGCGGCAGTGACCGCACCGCCGGCCTGTGGACCACGCTCAACGTCAATCGCGGCGAACGGGACCTGATGCGCTCGGTGAACATCGGCGGCAATGCCTACGACTACAACCTGCAGCAGGACATCGCCATCACCCACCTGGCCTTCGGCGGCGACATCCTGCGGGGCACCACCGATGCAGGCGCCTGGAACTTCGGCGGCACGGCAGGCTACGTGTTCTCCACCGTCGACTACGACGCCACCCAGCTGGAACTGGAAGTGGGCGGCTTTGCCGCGGGCTTCTACGGTAGCTACCTGGCCGGCCCGCTGTCGGTGGATGGCCTGCTGAACTACACCTTCGCCACCCAGAGCCTGGAGTCCACCAACATGGGCCTGGGGCCGGATACCCGCTTGCGGTCCGACTACAGCACCCTCGGCGCGCGGGTGGATGTGGCCTGGAAGCTGGCCTTTGGCGAAGCGCTGTACCTGCAACCGCTGGCCAGCGTATCGAAGTCCAGCACCGATGCCGATGACATGGAGGTGCCCAACGATGGGGGGTCTTTCCAGTTCGACGGCGACAGCACCCGCCTCGGCGTGGGCTTCCGCACCGGCGTGCAAAGCCGGCTACTCGGCCTGAACACCGGCGTCGACCTCACCGCCCGCTGGTGGAACGAGTCCGATGCCGAGAACAAGACCGTAGTGACCATCCCCAATGGCAACACCGCGACCGCGCTCACCGATGACTTCGGCGGCGACTTCACCGAACTGGCCTTGGGGCTCAACCTCAGCAACGACAGTGGTGCCTTCAGCGGCTTCATCAACCTCAAGAGCCAGATGGCTACCGACTACGACATGGTCGGGGCATCGGCGGGGTTCCGGTTTCAGTGGTGAGCGCGCGTTGCGCGCTGTGATACGTGATTTGTGATTCGTAACAGCCAAGGCCGAAGCCGCTTTCTCCCCGTCACCCCGGACTTGATCCGGGGTCCAGTTGCCACGGTTGGCGCTGGATGCCCGATCAAGTCGGGCATGACGAAGGGAAGCGTGGCGCAGGTCAGTCATGCGTGATTCGTGAGGGGCGCGCCACGCGCGCCCCTCGCCCAACAGGATTCGAGGAGAGCGACATGAAACCCATCTTCACCCCGGCAGCCCTGCTGCTGGCCCTTGTAGCCGCACCAGCCTTCGCCCAGGGCGATGCCGAACCCGCCAACCGCTACGCCTCGGCATCCTCCCTCAACTGGGAGATCGAGAACGGCGATATCGCCAAGGGCAGTGGCCTGCGCCTGATCTACGGCGCGCCGCTATCCGATTACCTGGCCATTGAGCTGCATGGCGGACTTGGCGGCGGCAGCACAGTGTCCGGCACCGAGGTTGAGCTGAAGGAACTGCTGGGCGGCTACCTGCGCGCCCAGTACCCGATGAACGACTTGGTCAGCGTGTTTGCCCGCTACGGCTACACCCGCGCCAAGTTCGACGTGGACGACGGCATCACGGCGAGCACCGAATCCGAAACCGGCGGCAGCTACGGCGCCGGCATCGAGTTCACGGTGTTCAGCGGCGTGCTCGACGGCAACCTGCGCCTCACCGCCGACTACATGCTGTATCTCGACAAGACCGGCGCCGAGTTTGATGCGCGGAGTGTGGGGGTGAAGTTGCAGTTCTGAGCGATCGGGGTGTGTGTCATTCTCGGGGCGCACGTGCATGTGCGCGCTACGCTGAGACTAAAGCCCAACTGACAGATCCCGGCTGTACCTCTCGCCAAGAATCAGACGTGGCTTTCGACAATTCATAAGTGAGCCATCAAGTCGGGCGTGTCACTGACACGCACGGCCATCTGCTGAAGGGTTTCGGGTCTGACCCGGGTTCTTTTCAGGCTGGTCTGCGACGGTGAATCCAGTACCTTCCAAAACCTCAAGGGAGACGAGCGATGACGTAGTGCGGACATGACGGCGAACTGGACGCCGATGGAAGTCCGTACGCCGAAGGTGACCGAGGTCATCTTCAGCGGGGATGCATGCTCACCCAGCGGCCCGAATATTCTCCACTCAGATTCGTATCGCCACCGGGAAGCCTTTGACAGGAGCGCGGCGTTCTTGATTTGTTGCTTGGCATTCTGGCAGTTGTCCAAAAGCCAAGTGCGAACGAGGGCGATGTCGATTTCCCGCGAGGCGCCGTACTGTGCGCGGAGTATCTGGGGCCAGTCGCGGTCATCCGTCTCGTAGCCAATGCAGAGCCCCGAATGTAGGTCGCCATAGTGTGCCCACATGACGGGGCAGTTCCATTTGTCGCTCAACGACAACACGCCGGTTCCAAGCGCGCCTATCAGTCTTTTTCGGATTTCAGCATCGAGCCAAAGGTCTATCTGACCATCAGGGTCCCGACAATCCGGGTCGTTTGTCCAGTCCTCGAAGTTCGCCAAGAGGTCGCGGAGCTGAGATGAAAAAATTCTGTCTTGATGTTCGTCAAACCACTTGCGGGGAATTCTCAGGGCCCTACTGGCTGCCGCCAGTTTCTCCAGGTCGCAGTGCTTCATGAGCGCCAACAACACGGCCTCAGCGTCATTTCTGGCCAGAGATCCAGAGATGATCGGGTTGCAGTCGAGCGGGTCATTGAAGGACCGTGGGTCCGAGTAAACGACATCGTCGCGGCAAAGAAGGTCAATGGCTCTCGCATTCAAGGGCACGAATTTGTACAGATGCTTTGGCTTCTTGGAGACTTTCGCATCGCCAGAGCCGAGTCTTTTTCGCATGATGTTCACTTGGACTGCAGGTTGGGCTTACACGTGCTCATTGCCGCGACCACTCGGTGCGTGATCGATAGTCATCACTCGGCTATAAGACTTGAATCGACCATCATCAGGCTCATAGCGGAAACGCAGCCGTCGCCCGGCCACCACGGTGTCGAGCTGGCCGTCGGGCGTTACCAGCTTCTGTGACCCGTCTACTGGCACCGCAGTAGCCAAGAGAGCCTCGCAGGCTTCAACGAATCGACTGTCAGCGGCGTCACTTTGAAGGGTGTGGTTGGCATCCAGTGTGACGGTGAGCACCTTGGCGGCTGTCGCATCGCCTGTGATGCGGTAGGTGAGAGTATCAGCCAACGCCGTTTCTTCGTTGATCTTCAGGGGCTTCGATGAAGCCAACCACTCGTCGTCAACAAGCCGATGGTAGTCCCCGGCTTTCAGGTCGAGATTAGCCAGATAAGTGGTGGCGGTGTAGGGACACCACCCAAGTGGGCGGGGGACCGGAGGTGGACATTTCTCAATTGTCTGCTGGGCTTTGACTTCGCCGATCAGCGTGTCGATCTCATCCCGGCTATTGGGTCTGTGCAGATTTGCGCTTCGGCCCCATCGCCTTACGCCATCCAGGTTGAGCCCGAGCCTGAGCAAGGTTGCCCGCTTTGCGTAACGCTTGAGGTCCGAGTCCTGGATCAGCCACGTGATGTGCTGCAGGGCGCGCTGATAGAACATCAGCGTTCCGAGGATAAGCAGGAACGGGAGCAGCAGCAGAGAAAGAATGATCGGGACGAGAAAATCCCGGAGAGTGCCGGGTGTTGCGACGGTGCGAAGGTCCGAAAGTGCGTTGAGCATGCCGAAGAGAACATAGCTCGACCCGATGAGCATCAGGACATTGAGTGACAGCTTGTGCGCAACGGCATATTCGTCCTTGTTTTCGGTGAATGCCATCAAGGCCACTGATGTGAGCGCAATGGGTGTGACGATCAGTTCGACGATGAGCGGAAAGCTGTAGAGCTCGGCGATGTACGTTACGAGCGCCGTGACATTGATGATCTCTCGTATCGTCCGTCTTAAGTAGTGCTCTTCGTCGACGATTTTGTTCGCGTTGAAAAGAGCGACGAGCCCAAAGGCACCCGACCAGATGATGGTGGTCTTGAGGTTGTCTGCGCTCCAGAGGCCGATGGATGCGAGGCCCTGAACGGAGAGGATGATCCATAACGCTGCATACAGCAGCATGACGATGATGTATCGGGAAGCGAACGCCTTGAGAAGGTGGCGCAGGCTCTTGCGAAAGCCGCCGCCTTGATCGCGGCGAACGATGAACACCACCAGTAAGGCGAACCATACGAGGGATGCGATCTCACGATTGGTTAGCGCCATTAGCGCATCTCCCTTGCCCGCTGGTCATCCCGCGAGGGGCTCGTCCCTCAATGAGGGTGAGGGCTTGCCGCAATACTGAGTGAAATTACTCAGTACTGCCATAACGACCGCGCTATTGGCGCGAATCGGTTCCTGTTCGCCTAGACCCGGACCAATTGCATCAGCGGCTCAAACCGAAAGACCGCCGAGCGTCGCCCAGACGCTTCGCGGACGGGTTGTAGGAGTTGCTCGTGCAACAGGACACGTGTGAAACGAGCCGCCGTCTGCTGCGGGGTTAAAGGGGTCAGAGCCCTTTAAGCCCTGAGCTATCGCCGTCTGAGGCCGAAATGCGGATGGCGGCGATGGTGGCGGATGACCAGTATGCGGACCGTGGTTGGGTCAATGATGCGGAACAGTATCGAGTACGGGAAGTTATGCACCAGGCAGCGGCGAATGCCGCTTTCGATGTCTGGGAACTGGGGGGCTCGGGTACGGACGCGCTCTATTGCAGCGTAAACCTCGTGGCGCAGCCGGTCGCCGAGTCCGCGCTGCCTGTCGTTGTAGTACGTGACGGCGTCATTTAGGTCTGCAACGGTAAGCGGGTGGTGCTCGACCCGCGTGGCTTCAGGCACTCGGGCGCGTCTGCCGCAGGAATTCGCTGTGGCTCAGGGATTCGACTCGTCCCGATTCGATTTCAGCATCGCGTGTCCGGGCGAGTGCAATGCCTTCGGCGTCCATCATCGGATCAGCCGCTAGCGCGGGATCTGCTTCAAGGCTGGCCCAGACCGCCAGAGCGATGTGCTCGCGTTCCGACACCGACAGGTTCAGAGCGGCTTTTTCGATTTGTGCAGCGATATCCATGCGGCAATCCTAGCGTAAGTGCGGCGAGTGTGGGGCGGGGGTTGGCCGGTGGATCAGGCCCTTCAACCAGGTGCACAGACTGAGTAAAGTTACTCAGTTATCGCCTCGAGGCGGATTCAATGCCCAGGTGCGCAGTCACTCAGCGGACGAATCCACCCGCCGCACCCCCGACGACCCTTCCCCCACCGGATTGCTCGACAGCATCCGCACCTCCCGCTGCGGGAACGGAATCTCGATGCCGTGCTGGCGCAGGGCTTCGAAGATCAGCAGCAGCAGGTCGCCGCCAACGCGGTTGCGGCCGTCGTCGATGCCCTCCATCCAGAACTCGACGAACATGTTGACGCCGGAGTCGCCAAAGCTGTCGATTTCGCAATCCGGCCGTTCCTCGAAGGGGATGTGTTCACCGGCGATCACCTGCGGATGCTGGGCCACGGTGTCCTTGATCAGTTCACACAGGGCGCGGATGTCGGTCGCGTAGGCCACCGAGAAATCCACCCGGTACCGTTGCTTGTGGTCGCGGTGGGTCCAGTTGGTGAAGGCCTTGGTGATGAAGGTTTCGTTGGGTACCAGCACGGCCTTGCCGTCAAAGCCTTCGAGGGTGGTGTAGCGCAGGGTCAGCTCGCGCACGTAGCCACGCTGGCCACCTTCGATCTCCACGTAGTCGCCCACCGACAGTGAGCGGTCGAACAGGATGATGATCCCGGAGATGAAGTTGGAGGCGATGGACTGCAGGCCGAAGCCGAGGCCTACGCCCAGCGCGCCGCCGAACACGGCCAGCGCGGTGAGGTTGATGCCCATCACCTGGAGGAACAGCAGGCCCATCAGCAGGGTCAGGCCGATCTGGAACAGCTTGGCGACCACTTCGCGGGTGCGAGCATCCAGCCGCTCCTGTCGGCGGATGGCGTTGAGGCCGGCGCGATTGGCGGAAAGCCCCACCCAGAACAGCAGCGAGCCGAACAGCAGCACGCGCAGCACGCCGTTGACGGTGATGCGGAGGTTGCCGATCTCCACCGCCATCGATTCCAGCACCTCGGTGATCGGGCTGAGCAGCCCCAGCAGATGGAGGCTGACCAGCGGCAGCATCACCAGGCGCATGAGGGAGCCGGCCAGCGGGCCGACCGGCATGCGTCGCAGCAGGCTTTCGAGCAGCCACAGCACCATCAGCATGAGGCTGACCCGCAGCAGCCAGTCGACCTCCAGGAAGATCTTGCTGAGCGCCGCCGCCACCAGCATCAGCAGGGCGGACAGGGCGGGGCGTAGCAGGCCTTCCAGTGATTCCACCCAGCGGCGCAGTCCGGAGCCGGGCTTGCCGATGTCGGCGATACGCGCCGACAGCAGCCAGCCCAACAACAGGGCGGCCACTGCGGCGCCGAGCTGGATGTAGGTTTCGGGTGCCTCCAGCGCGCTCTCAACGGCGCGCAGCGCGGTGGCGATCAGCTCGTCAATGCGTTTCAGGTCCACCATGTGACGGAAGTTCTCGTGCCTGTAATCGTCTCAAGACTGCGGTGCGGAAGGTCTGAAGTCCAGCCTGTGGCGGCGGTCAGCACCGTGGGCAGTGGCGCCGGACCCGGCAGGATGCTGCGCGCGCTGGGGGGAGGAGGGCAGCGGACGGCGGGCATGACAGAACGGACACGCCAAGCAGCGCCAATCCTGCACGTTTACTGGACGCCGACGCGGTTTCCCGGCCGCAAGGATGGACAGATGATTGACGACGTTCGGTCGCAATCGGACACTTCGGACATGGAGAGATGCTATTTCGAGCGGGACGGCCTGCGGTTGGCCTACGTGGATTCCGCCCCCGATCAGACTGACCGGCCCGCCGTACTGATGATTCACGGCTTTCCGGATACTGCGGACCTGTGGGCCCACCAGGTGCGTGACCTGCAGGCGCAGGGCTTTCGCGTCATCGCCCCGGACACCCGAGGGCACGGGGCGTCGGATCTGGCTGCGCGTGCGGGGGACTACCACTGGTCGGAAGTGGTGGCCGACCTGTTGGGGCTGCTCGACCACCTGGGGCTCGATCAGGTCGATGTGGTGGGACATGACTGGGGTGCGGCCTTTGCCTGGCTGCTGGCCGGGCGGCATCCGGCGCGGGTGCGCCGGTTGGTGGTGATTTCGGTCGGTCATCCGACCGCCTACGCCCGGTCCGGCGTTCGTCAGAAGCTGCGCAGCTGGTACATCCTGTACTTCCTGCTGGCGGGCATCGCCGAGTGGACCTTGCGGTTGCCGTTCTTTCCCGGGTTTCGTGCCGTCTTCACCAGCCATCCGGATCCGGGTGAAGTGAAGGCGAGAATGGCCGCGCCCGGCCGCTGGCGGGCCGCGCTGCGCGTATACCGCGCCAACGTGTTGTCGGTGTTGCTGGGTCGCCACCCCAAGGTGCGTGCGCCCACGCTGGGGATCTACAGCCGCGGCGATGCCCATCTGGTCGAGCGGCAGATGGTGCGGTCGGACCAGTGGGTGCACGGGCGGTTTCGCTACGTGCCCGTCGACGGCGGACACTGGGTGCCGATGACGCACGCCGACGTGATCAGCAGGCTCATCCTTGAACACCTGACCTCATCCCAGCCCTAGTGTCCTGTCCCAGAAGTTCGCATGCGAGCTCGCGGGTCTTTTTCGCGCCT
>ERZ1023313.145-NODE-145-length-29418-cov-5.379287_pt1 | contig 29418 bp, 20 predicted proteins | sample MGYA00521233_ERZ1023313 | MGnify/ENA primary metagenome ERZ1023313 (study PRJEB32759, sample SAMN07749866) | skin metagenome | biome: transportation; feature: city; material: polyester macromolecule | host: Homo sapiens | place: Hong Kong:TKO line | collected... | reverse complement strand
ACGGTGGTCTTGCCGCCCGGGAGCGCTCGAAGCGAAGTCAGGTCCGCTTCACGGCTTTGATGGGAGAAGTTTGGGCTGCTCGCTTGATGGTCGTGGCAAATCTCTCGGAGAAACGCCGCGATGACCGAGCTGATAGGCTCGGTGAAAATAAAGCCATAGTCCTTGTCCATCTCGACGCGATAGAACTTGTCGAGAATGACCCAGCACGGAGATGTAAGGCCAGTGCGCCAACACTCGATTTCAGGAACGTTTAGCGCAACCTGGACATGCTATCCGCCCATGCCGACGCGAATGAGATCATGCGCTGGCTCGGCAATTTAGAGCGGCCACCAATCGTGACATTTGTGACCCACGGAGAGCCCGATGCCTCCGACCAACTGCGGCACCGGATCGAAAGCGAACTGGGGTGGCGCTGTTCGGTCCCGTATTACCTTGAAACAAACGTGTTGGTCTGAACGGCTGAATAACAAGGGATAATTTTGCTGGGCGGCACATATGCCCATGGCAACACAACCCTGACTAAACATGATATCTATAAAAATACCTAGGATATTAAGAGGTTATTCAAATACGCCCCGTATTGTGATTTGGTATTTAGAAAGATTGATCGCTTCCTAGATCGAAACAGGGATCTATTTTCGTAATGCTGGGTTACATCTGGGGATCGACGCAGCGAAAATTTCTTCTAATCATGCTTGCCACACTGATTGCAGTGAATGGCCCGCTTTTGCTGTTGTTTTTCATTGTTACCAAAGACACCCTAGAACGCGAAATGGTTGCGAAACACCAGGTTCTCGTTGACGTCAACAGCAAGGTCTTAAGCAAACTCATCTGGGACTTCGACGATGACAACCTGAGAAAATGGACGGCGGCCATCGCCACGGAGCCAGACATTTTCAGCATCGAAGTCCTGGATGATACAAACAAACGTCTCGCGTACTTTTCAAACGCTGATGACAGCAACCCGGCCTCGCAAGAAGGCGGAACACTGTTTTCAAAGGACATCATCCACGTCATTGACGAGATTGACTACAACGTGGGAACGCTGAACATCTGGTTCATATCGGAACGTCTTCGAAGCGCCGCCATAGAACAGGTCGCCTACCCCGCCATTTTGTTTGTCGTCTCAACGATTTCTGTTCTTATCGTTGCGCTGCTTGCCAACCGCGTCATGATCAACCGGCCCTTGAGTCGGCTGAATGAAGCCATCGAGACAACTCATAAAACAGGTCTCCGAAAGCGGATTGATTGGTGCTCGACAGACGAGTTTGGTAGCGTCACCAAAGCCTTTAACGAAATGCAGGACAGCCTGGACAAGGACGAAGCCAATCTGTTGAAGGCAAACAAGCGTCTGGCGTTCTTATATAACAACACGCCGGTCATGCTTTATTCCATTGATCATGAAGACCGGATCCTGAACGTATCCGATTATTGGCTGAGCGCCACGGGGTACACGCGCGAGGATGTCATAGGCCGCAAGTTCAGGGAGTTCCTTCAGCCCGATTGCACAGAAGAATATCTCGACAGCCGCAAACGCCTCTTCTCAGCGGAGCACATGTCTTTTGAAATAACCTCGGTGTTCATCAGGGCCGACGGGTCGCCGCTGGATGTTCTGATCACCGAAATCCGCGATTTCGACAAGAGTTCGACCGGCCGGCAGTCGCTCTCTGTTATGGCTGACATTTGTCAATTGAAAGCCGCAGAGGCAAAAATCCTCCATCAGGCGCGAACGGATTTCCTGACCGGTTTGCTGAACCGGCACGGCTTCACGCACCGGATGAACGAAGCGATCGACGCAGCCGATGCGGACCATGAAATCGCCGTTCTTTTCTTTGATCTCGACAACTTCAAATGGGTCAATGACAATCTCGGTCACTTTTCCGGTGACCAGGTCCTGAAGCTGGTTACACAAAGAGTGTCCAAGCTCCTGAAATCCGAAGATTGTTTCGGCCGTTTTGGCGGCGATGAGTTCGCCATCTTGCTGTCGGCTGGCGATGTCCGCTCACGCGCTGTCGACCTTGCCACACGCATCAACCAGGTCCTGAAGCAACCGATCAGCCTTTCCGGCAGGCAACTGCAAATTTCTGCCAGCATCGGGATTTCCTATTATCCGGAAAATGCGGACACGGCCGACGACCTGCTGCAGACCTCCGACGTTGCCATGTACCGTCAAAAGGGCAGCGGACGGAACGGACACTGTGTCTTCGATGTCCAGTTCGGCCAGGAAGCCGCTCGCCAGTTGGAGGTCAAGGAGCTCATTTCCGAGGCTCTGAAACATGATTGGTTTGAGCTTTACTACCAGCCGATCGTTCATCTTAACGAGCGGAGCATCGTCGGGTTCGAGGGCCTTTTGCGGCTCGTGCACCCGGACATGGGCATCTTGCCGCCTCGAGAGTACATCACGGTTGCCGAACAGACCGGCAGCATTCTGGAAATTGGCGACCGGGTCTTGCGGCTTGGCATGCGGGCACTCAAAGAGCTTGAGCAACAACCCGACTGGCAGGATGCCTATGTGACGCTCAACCTGTCAGCGGCCCAGTTCAGACGGGAACTGCCGGACACTTTGGCCAGGTACCTGGCGCAACATGATCTGGTGGGCGACCGCTTGGTACTCGAAATCACCGAAACAACCTTGATGCAGAACAGCGCCGATCTGGACGGCCTGATCGAGGATATCCGGAAACTCGGATGTGCCCTGGCACTGGATGATTTCGGGACCGGCTTCTCATCGCTCAGCTACATGAACCGCCTGCACGTTGATACGGTCAAGATCGACCGGTCGTTTGTTCAAGGGCTTGGAGATATCTCCAACAAAGATGCGTCCGGCAAGACCGCGCCACTTGTTGAAGCCATTGTCGGCCTGGCGGAGAAGCTGGATCTGACCGTGATTGCCGAGGGCATCGAAACCGAAGAACAACTTGGCAGCTTGACACAACGGAATGTAAAGTTTGGTCAGGGTTTCCTCTTCGGAGAGGCCAAACCGCTAGATGTTTGGCTCAACGGGCCTTTGAAAAGCCGGTCAAGCAGATACGCCTTGCCGGACCTGAAAGAGTTGGAAGCCCGGCCATACTGAAAACCATGTCACCGACAAGGGGCAACAAATGAAGGCAGTGACAAGACGGACCGTTCTGGCAGGCATGGCTGTGTTGGCGCCCCTGCCCTCGCTCCGCTTGTCCCGGGCGAGTTCCGACCTTGGTGGTCTCAAGGTGATGACGGAAGAGTACCCCCCCTACAATTACCAGGTGGGGGGTGAGCTCATGGGGCTTAGCGTTGAGATCATGGAAGAGATCTTCAACCGGACAGCCTCCGGTCACAGCCGATCCGACATCTCCCTCCTGCCATGGGCGCGCGGCTACAATCTCACCCTCCAGCGGTCCGGGCATGCCCTCTTCTCGACGACCCGCACACCGGACCGTGAAAGCCTTTTCAAATGGGTCGGGCCCTTTGTTCCGACAGTCGTGGGGCTGATTGCCAAAAAGAGCAGAAATCTGAAGATCCAGACAGTTCAGGAACTGGCGGACTTGCGGATCGGGGTGGTCAAGGACGATATCGGACAGTTGCTTTTGCAGGCAAAGGGTGTTCCGGACGACCGGATCGAAGCGGTGCTGTCAAACGATCAGAATTTTCGGAAGCTCATTGCCGGCCGTGTGGATGCGATCTCCTATGAAACCAGAGTGACCCGTTGGGCATTGCAAACGCGTGATGTCGCCCTGGATGAGTATGAAACCGTATATGAACTGGACCGCGGCGAACTCTATCTCGCGCTTCACCACCAGACGCCCGATGACCTCGTCGATCTCCTGCAATCGGTGTTTGACACCATGGTCGACGACGGCACCCATGCCCGGATCCTTCAGCGTTATGGGATCGATTCTTAAGGCCACACTTTTGTGTGCTTCGGATTGGCTTCTGAGCATGTTCCGTGACCGGTCAGCGGTCACTTCAGTTCGTCACTGACCGCTTCCAAAAGAACTTCCAATTCGCCGCTTTCGATCGTTGCCCAGATGATGTCTGCATCGACGCGGAAGTACTCATGGGCAATGTGATCGCGCATTCCGGCAATCAGCCGCCAGGGAATATCCGGATGGCGGGTTGTGACTTCGGGCGGCAACGCCTTTACAGCCTCGCCGATTTCCTGAAGGCAGGCCGTTACGGCGCGGAACGTCTTGCGGTCCTCCAGCGGTGTTTTCAGGAAGGCTGCCTGATCCAGGCCCGCGACAAACGTGCGAATGTCGAGAATGGCACGCAGGATGTCTTCCAGCCGGTGGCGGGCGTCACGCATGGCGCTTCAGAAAATCCGGAGTTCATCGTTTGCGGCAGCCTCGGCCACATGCGGAGCAAGACGAGCGCGCGGCGCCAGATCCACCCGGCCAGGCATGTCGAGCGCGGTCTCCAGAACATCCTTCAAACGCGCGAGATCAAACAGAGACAATTGCGCGCCTTGTTTCGGCTCGTAACTCAAGTCGATGTCGCTACCGGCCTGCGCCTCGCCCCGCGCGAGAGAGCCGAAGAGATAGAGATGGCCGATCCCCTGCCCTTCCAAATCCCCGCGAACGCTCCTCAACCGGGCAATGACATCGGTCGCTGCGAGCGGGCCGGATGACTGGTCATCCACATACTCCTGGACGATCTGCTGCAGCAAATCCTGAACCTTTGCGCCGCGTTCCGCAGCCAGTGCCTTGAACCGGTTTTTCAGTGGCACTGGCACTCGGGCAGATAAGAACGCGGTTTCGGCACTGTCGGAAACGAACTTGGAGGTATTCTGCACTGACATGGAAACCATCATCCGTTATTTTGTGCACAAATGCACATTACCACGTATAGCGGCCCTTTTTCAATGCTGTTTCAAAGTTGACAGCTGTCAACTCGTTTCTGCGCTCCTGGAATACAGCCGGTCTGATTGGAATTCCATCGGTGCCCCCTTCTCAAACATGCGACACAGTCGACGGTGTCCTCTCCCGGCTATGATCCGTCGTTTCCCGCACAAACGTTCAAGACAGGTCCGGTTGGATTGAAGTACCGTGGGCGCATTGAAGACAGATAGCCCCTGCCCTTCTTGGCAGTTCACAGGACGGACCGACATGAAACCCATCAATCTCTCCGACAAGCTCTCAATGTTTGCCACTCATTGGGATCCTCATGTGGTCGCCGATTACAACACCAACGACGTGATGGTGGTGAAGTTCAAGGGAGAGTTTCCCTTCCATCAACATGAAGACACCGACGACTTCTTCCTCGTCCTTGAAGGCGAGATGGTCATGGACATCGAAGGCCAGGACCCGCATGTGGTGAAAGCCGGGGAGCTCTTCATTGTGCCGAAAGGCGTTGTCCACCGGCCGCGCGCCGAAGAAGAAACCAAGGTCTTGCTCATCGAACCTAAGGGCGTTCCAAACACCGGCGATTCTGGTGTCGAACCGGCACCCAAACCCCGGATCTGATCTTCTGACCAGATACAAGCACCTCATGAGCCAAAGCCATCCGAACGCGCTTGTTTGTTGACAGCTGTCAACTCTCACTTGGCAGCCCCCTGCCCTCACCGGTTCATGAGAGAGTCGAGCATTGGCCGGAGCCGGAATTTCCCGGCTTCCGCCTTCTCGCTCAGAACCCGCAAATATCCGCCAGCGGATTTGATCTCCTCCGCCCTTTCCACCAGATACGCCATCGTCACGATTGCACCGGCTGGCCCCATATGCTGTTGCGCCCGCAGCCAGGCATCTTTCGAAATCCCGAGCATCGGCCGGATCAGCTCCGCCGCCTTTCTGGCATCCGACCAGTTGCCCAGGCCTTCGAGCGCATAATCGGCAAACGACGGACACGCCCGCTTCAGATCTCCGAGGGAGACTTGTTCCGGATCCCCATTGGCGCTTCCCCGGACTTCAGGCGCTTCGGTCTCTTGATGGCACCCCTGCCCGGCTTCCGGTCTACCATGATCGTGTTGCCGTTGCCTGATGTCGGCTACACGATCATATACTTCATTTTTTTCTGAGTAATATTCAAATGAGTCGTCTTTGTTTGAATTCTGAATGTGGCGCTCATTACGAGCGTCGTTGCCGCTCATTTTTGATTTTAAATGAGAGATATCCCCGGTTTGTGCAGGTGCTTCTTCGCAGTCTCTTTCGCGCAAATCCGCCTCGTCCATTCCAGCCAAGAACGCGCTTTCAACGCGGGCCCGTAAGCGCACCAGACCGTCACAGCGCTGCTTGTGTTCACTGAGAGCACCGTTACGCGCAACCCGGCCGGAGAGCGCTTTAAGCTCGTCCGTGAAACCCAGCCAGAGTGCCGGGCTGCGTGCGCCCTGCCCGTCCTCGAAAGCGGCCTCGATCATCTTTGAAATGTCCCGGAGGTGCAGCGTAATCTCTGCCCGAACCTTTCGGACTTCCGCGGCATGCGCACGTGCCACCTCGGCGTGCTCGAAGACTTCCGGGGCCATCAGAGCGGCAGGAGCCAGATTGAAGCCAAAAGCATCACTCACCTCGCCGCCCGGCCCTTTGCGGGCGAAACGCTTGCCATTCGCGCTGTCTTTGCGCAGCAGAAGACCCGTTTTAACCAGCGTTGCGATATGCCGGCGCAGGGTCGGCGCGGACATGCCCCGGGTGCGCAAGGAAAGTTCGGCATTCGATGGAAAGACGATGATGTCTTCCGACCCGTCCAGTTCTTTTTCCGGATGAAAGCTCAGGAGAGCCTCCAGAACCGTGATCGCCCGATCGGACAAGGCATAGACATCGCGGGCCTCTGTCAGCGCGCGCAGGAACTGCCACTTGTCCGTTTTGCCGGTCCGGTTGCCGGAGGATTTGAGCGCTGCGCGGTCAGCATCAAGCTTCTCATGCGCCTTGAACAAGGCAAAAGAAAAGGGTCCGCCGCCGAAAGGCGTCGTTGCAATACGATCCGTCATGTCCATCACCTTCAAAAAGGCAATGAAAAGGCGTTCCCGGTCGCAAAACAGGGGCTCACGTCTTGACAATTTTGCGCGGAAGTGATTCTCTCAGATTGCTACATACAAAGAGGGCTTCCGGAGCAATTTGCTTTGGGGGCCTTTTTTCTTGCCTTGTTTCCTTCCCTTCCTCGTTTCCAAATCCTTCAGCGCGGCAGCCCCGCTTTCTGAAAGTTGACAGCTGTCAACCGGCTCCAAAACTAGCCGTCCGGCAGCTCCTTGTTCTTGTCCGCTTCGAACGCTGCCAAGAGATCCGGCAGCTGTTTGGCGAGATAGTGCGTGAAGCCAACCGGGGCCGTCTTGGCGAGCTGGATGGTCGAGCCCTTGATGTCGGCAATCGGTTTGCCGGACCGGCTTTTGATCGTCTGTTTTTGGGCTGGTTTCGATTTCCGTTTTCCAAGCCGTGTGAACAGGCGCTGGAACCGCTGATCGGAATCACAGGCAAGAAACACCTCGGAGGTGATCTCGTCGCGGGCAATAACCTCAGCGGCCTCTCCGTCGAACATCTCGGCAAGCTGATGCCAACGGGGGCGGCCGGCCTTGGGCGCCGGCCCAACAGCCTTGGCGATCGGGTAGGGCACTTTGTCGGCGACCTGCAAGAGCCGGGTCATTTCCGTCTTGTGAACACCGAGCGCGTCCTGGACCAGGGAGCGTTCAAATCCATGATCGATCAGCGAGCGGGCGAAGAACGCGCGTTCAATGAAGGACAGATCCCGCCGCTCGGCGTTCTCTTTGCCTTGCGCCAGGATCAGGGCGTCATCGTCGAGATCCCGAACGATCGCCAGGACATTGATACCGAGTTCTTTCGCAGCTCGGATCCGCCGGTGGCCATATGCGGCCTGGTACCAGCCGTCCGCGCGCTTAGCGGCATCGGAATGACGGCGTACAAGAACCGGAACCTGTTGACCCCGGCTTTCAAGGCTGGCTTTCAGTTCCGCAAATCCCGCATCAAGATGCGCTTCTACGGTCAAACGGTCGGCGACGGGCGACGGCTCAATGTGTGACGGATCGAGTGTCACCACCCGCTCGCCAGACTGTTCTTTCAGCTCCTGCGCCATTTGCCCAAGCGACAGCCCCATGGCTTTCACAGCACCAGAAGCTGACCGCGGGCGCTCGCTGACAGGATCGCTTTTGGGAGCGGGGGCAGGGGCGGCAGGCACCGCCTTCTTCTCATGCCGGGCTTCTTGCGGCAGTACCGGAGCGGGCGCAGCCGCACTCTCTGCCGGTGCGGTTTCCGGCTCACCAGCAAACAGGGCTTTGAGGCGGTCCTTGCGTTTGGTCATGGCCACAGTGTCTCCGGACGAATTGGATCAAGCAGCCTCAGTGTAAGGCCGCCCCGGTGACCGTGGATAAGTTTTTCAGAAACGTTCATTTCCCTGCCTCCGCACGGCCCCAGGCTGTGAGCATCAGGGTTTCGATCTCAGAGTTGACAGCTGTCAACGACTCCATCGCGCGGTCATAGGTGGCGCGGGTGAAGTTCTCCCGGCCAACCTCGTACAGCGTCTGTTTTGTCAGCCCTGCATCGGAAATCGCCGTCGACTTCACCATGGGAGCGGTCAGAACCCGGTCGCCAAACTGTGCACGCAAGAACCCTGCGATCTGGGTCTGTGGGCCGTCCTGAGGCTCATAGCGGGTGACCAGATAACGCAGGAAATCGAAATTCAGCGTACCGCCGGCTTCGCGAACAACGGAGAGGAGATCCGATGTCATGAACAGGAACTGGCTCATGGAAGCCACGTCGAGCATCTGTGGGTGCACGGTGACGATCACGGAGCTCGCCGCACAGAGCGCGCCGAGGGTGAGGTAGCCAAGTTGCGGCGGGCAATCGAGCACCACCACATCGTAGTTGTCCTCCACGGACTTCAGAGCTGTCTGCACCCGGGCAAAGAACAGCTCTTGCGGGTCGGAGCCCGCCGGACGATTTGCCAGATATTGCGGTGTTGTGTGCTCGAACTCCTGGAGCTCCAGATTGCCCGGCACCAGATCCAACCCGTCGACATAGGTCTTGCGGATGATCTGCTCGAGCGGCACGCGCTCCGCATCATAGCGGATTGCGCCGTAGATCGTGTCGTTGCCGGTGAGATCCAGTTCCGGCTGATAGCCGAACAGGGAGGAGAGGGAGGCCTGCGGGTCAAGATCCACAGCCAGCACCCGGTAGCCACGAATGGCAAGATACTGGGCAAGATGCGTTGAGGTTGTGGTCTTGCCACTGCCGCCCTTGAAATTGGTAACCGCAATTACCTGGCAGTGCTCGCCGCGCTCCGGATCCCGGTGGCGGACATAGCTGCGGGCTTTCGTGCTGCCCGGCTCGTGCTGGCTGGCGAGATGGCTTCTAAGGGCGTTGATGTCAGCCAGAGTGTAGCTGCGGCGGCCGCGGTCATCCGTTGCCGGGGAGGGGCCGTCGCCGGACAGTGCCAACTGGCGCAGATACCCATCGGAGACACCGATCAGCTTTGCAGCCTCACCTGAGGTGAACGAGCGCATTACTTTCAAGCTCGACGGCGGGAAAAGGCGGGCACGCAGCTCCCCGAGCTGAACAGACAACTGTTCGGCGTCTTGCGCAATTTGTTGGTCGGCAGCCATCATTGTGTCGTCAATCCTTGCCTCAAACCCGGACAGGCCGGCTTTTTCGAAAAACGGAAGTGTTCGACTGGTTGTGCCCTTAGCGCATGGCCGTGGGATGACTGCTGCAGCCGGTTTTCCGTTTTCCTCCAGACCGCAGCATCCTGCCTTGGCCCAAAATCATCTCTTCCTCGATCCGGAAATTATCCGGATCACGACCGGGCGGGGAGGGGTCTTGCACAGATTACCGCTGCGCGTTTGTGTTCCTCACAGTCCTGAGCCGTCAATTTTGCGCAGTATCGGCAGATTCGCAAAATGCGGCAACGGCGATCAACGCCATGGACTGTTGTCAGCGCCCGCGATCCCCAGTTACGGCAAAACCGTCAATTCAGGAACCGTTAGCGTAGATAAAGCCGGGGAACGTTGTTAACGTCAAGTTTTTTAGAGTTAACGAGAGGTTAACGCAACGCGCGAGAGGTCCTCGTAAGAACTGCCAAGTAACCCTTCGTGCGGAACTTCACAGTGTCTTGGGCGCTTGTTCTGAGCCCAAATCCAGCAATAGAGTTGCCGTTAGTAAATTGAAATCAATTGCTTTTTGCGGTCCGGTCACCCTGACCCTTGCCGATGAAGGTCCCAAGGATGATCTTGAGGTCAAATATCAGTCCGCGGCGGGCGATATATTCGGCATCTTTTCGCGCAAGACGCACCGGATGGCTCATATCAATGCCCTGGATCTGCGCGAATCCCGTGATTCCCGGCAAGATGTCGAGCACCCCCCGCTTGGTCCGTTCCGCAACGAGTTCCTCTTGAACGGGAAGACAAGGGCGGGGGCCCACCAGGCTGAGTTCGCCTTTCAGGATGTTCCAGACCTGCGGGAGTTCGTCGATCTTGGTCTTGCGCAGAAACGCACCGATTGGGGTCACCGCACTTTCTGAAATCTCGTGGGTTCCGGCCTGGCGCGTGTCCTTGCCCATGGTGCGGAACTTGTAGCAGGTAAAAACCTTGCCGCCCTTTCCAACCCGGTCCTGGGCAAAGATACCAGGGCCGGCCGAGCCGGTTTTGACCAGTACCCAGACGATAGCCAAGAGCCACCAAAAAATGAGGATGACGGCCAATGCAAAACCGATGTCGATCAGTTTACGGCCAAACCGGTAGACAAGGTTCTCGTCCTTGTTGTCCGCCAGTAAGACCGGCTCATCAGAGGCAACCGTCGTGAGACCCTCACTCACAAACGTTGCAATCCGGTCGACATGAACCACCGGCGCAAAAGCAGAGAGCACCGCGAACCCGGCTGAGCGCAAGAACCCCGGCAGTTTGTTTAAGACCGCAAGCTTGCCGGCAAAATCTTCACCGTAAACAGCTGGAAGGTAAAGAATGAGCGCATTTAGATCAGCCGCCTGCTCAAGCGCCTCAGCGCCCGCCAGTTTGCTGCGGGCATATGGGGTCTCCGGCCCGCCAGGAAGCGCGTGAAAACTGGAGAAATTGACAAAGACCGGCACCCCGGCGGCCTTGGCTTGCCCGGCGAGGCGTTGTGGAAGCCCTGCATTGGCTTTGAAGAAGGTCTCTTCGCTCGCCTCAGTGTTGGTGTTGACAGCTGCGAGGTTCAAAAAGCAATCCGCGCCAGAAGCAACCGCCGGCAAGTCGTCATAGCCGGCAAAACTGACTTGCGGATCTAAAGTGTTTACGCTCGGCGGTGTGCGCCCGATGGCAATGACCTGATGCCCCGCACCCATCAAACGTTTCAGGAGCTGGCGGCCGACAAAACCGGAGGCTCCGGTGATCACATACTTCACTTTAATCGCCCTTCCGGCCACCTACAGTCCGCTTGCACGTCTATTGCCGCTGCGGTCATTTCGTACTCAGCACGCGATCAGGTATCGCTCTGCGGCGCTTCTAGCCCGTGCCGGCGTTTCAGCTCGATCAGCCACAAGACGCTGACCAGGCCCACAAGGCACCACCACCAGGCCTGCCAAGCGCCGTGGCTCACCAGCGCAACCGTCCAGACCGCCGCAACGGTGGAGAGTACAGCGGGAAGCAGATCCACTGGCACCGCGCGAAGCGAACGAAAAAACAGAAAGATCAGCGCTGTAAAGAGCCCCACACCGATCACCCCAAGCTCATACCAGACCTGGATTGCGAAGTTGTGCGGGTGGCCCCACCCCAAAAACGGCGCCGCGATATCCAGGTCCTTGTAATCGACCGCCGCCATATAGCTGGCATCAACGCCATGGCCAAGGAAGAAGTGGTTGCTGATCAGGCTGGAAAACGCGGTCCAGATGTCCGCCCGGATCCCCACGGACCCATAGGGGAGGCGGCTTGCCAGAACATCCGGGATCAGCGACATCACATGCGGCGAGATCACCGGCATCAGGATGAATGTACCGAGCGTCAAAATCCCAAGAAACCAGATGCCCTTGTCTTTCAGGAGAACAAACACTGGCAGCAGCAGAACTGCCGCGATAAACGCCAGTTTTGCCGTTTCACTGTCCGACATGAAGGCTGCCACGCCAACGGTCAGCACCGCTGCCAACCGCAAACCCGGCACCTTTTTCGCCTGGGGCAGGGCGTAAAGCACAAACGGCAGCATCAGGACCAGCGCGACAGCTGCCCGGTTCATCCGGAAGACTTCCGGCGAGGCTCCGACGAGGGCACGCACAGGCGTTTCGAAAATCACTTCGGAAACGAGAAACAAAGCCGTCCCGATGATCGCAAGGGGAAAGAGTATGGACCTGATCAACCGAGTGGACGCACAGACTGCCAGCGCAGCAATACAGAGACCAAAAAGCGCCAGATTTCCGGCAAAATGCACCGTTGTTTCGAGGCTTCGCTCGACCGATGTCGACCAGCCAACCGACAGGCCCATGAAGACCACAAGAACACCTAACAGGAGCGCGGCCGGACTTCGGCCTGTGGTTATGCCATTCTGAAGTACCGCCTTGAGACCCCGGTCATTCGCGGCACACAGCAGCAAGAGCACGGCGACAAAAACAAAAAGAGGTGTAGCAATGTTGCGCGACAGCACCATCAAAAACGGTGTTGCGAAGATTGTCACAACAACGGTATTGAGGTTTAAATATCTGGAAACGTTCATCTATCCGGTTTCAAACTTTGATTAATCGCGCAAGGTAATCCGTAAAACCGGAAAGCCTTTTTTGATTAGCAAAATATGCGGGCCACACCAAGGCAAATTGCATTCTTTCCGGTATGGTGTTAGCCGACGCAGGAGTATCCACGTTGAGTTGCGCACAAACAGCATGAACTTTTTGAACAAAAGACTGATTGCCATTCTCCATGACGCGTTCATGTCTGGACTGGCGCTGTTTGCCGCTCTCGTTGCGCGATACGGCATCGACTATTTGCCACCAGCGCCGACAGTCGCCGCATGGATTGCAATTTTCGTCGCCATCTCGGCGATCGTTTTCAAGTTCATGGGCCTCGGCCGGGGGCTCTGGCGCTTCGCCTCGCTCGCCGATCTCAGAGCAATTGTTGTCGCCTCGCTGATCAGCATCGTGATCTTCGTTCTGGTGCTCTTCTTGATCACCCGACTGGAAGCCCTGCCGCGATCCGTGCCGGTCATCACCTGGTTTGTCATGGTGGTGCTGATCGGCGCTCCGCGCCTTGCCTACCGCGCCCACAAGGATGGCGGCCTTGGACGTCTTGGCGGGCTCGGCAAACCGCCGGAGGGCATCAAGCATGTCCTTCTCGCCGGTCATGTGCGCGATGCCGAGCAGGCGATCCGCACCCACCAGTTGGAACGCTCAGGCCTTTACAAGGTCCACGGTCTGATTTGTGCCAATTCCGCCAAGAGCGGGCACAGCATCCGCGGCATTCCGATCCTCGGCAATGTCGATGAGCTCGCCGATCTCGCCAAGCGGCTGGAGCGCTCCGGCACGCCTGTTGAGGCAATCCTGTCCGTCACGCCCCGGCCACCGGCAGACTTCACCAAGGCGCTCACACAATCCGCCGCTGATCTTGGCATCCCGGTGAAGCGCGCGACGCCAAGGCCGCTGGATCTGAGCGAACCGGATTTTTCCGAACTCACCATCGACGATCTGCTTGGCCGTCCGCCGGTGAAGCTCGACACCAGCCGGATGAGCGACCTGATCAGCGGGCGCACCATTCTGGTGACAGGCGCCGGCGGCAGCATCGGGTCCGAGGTCGTCCGCCAAATCCTGAAATACAATCCCGCCCGCCTCGTGCTCCTGGAGAACTCCGAATTCGCGCTCTACAAGATCGATCAGGAAGTGCAGGGCAGGGCGCCCGACCTCTCACGCAGCGCTGTGATCGCCGACGTGCGCGATCGCCAGCGGATCTTTGACGTCATCCAGTTTGAGAAACCAGCCATCATCTTCCACGCCGCTGCGCTGAAACACGTGCCGCTGGTCGAAGACAATCCGCTGGAAGCCATCCAGACCAACATCATCGGCACGCGGAACGTCGCAGATGCCGCCGTTGCTGCGAAGTCGGAAGGGTTCGTCCTGATTTCCACGGACAAGGCCGTCAAGCCGACCAGCATCATGGGGGCGACCAAACGGGCCGCGGAAGTCTACTGCCAGGCGCTGGATGTGTCCGGCACCTGCACCCGCTTCATCACCGTGCGCTTTGGCAATGTTCTGGGGTCCAACGGCTCGGTTATTCCGCTGTTCCGCCAGCAGATTGAAGCAGGCGGGCCGGTGACCATCACGCATCCGGACATGCGCCGCTATTTCATGACCATTCCGGAAGCCTCCGAACTAGTGCTGCAAGCGGCCGCCTTCAGCGTCGACAATTCCAACCAGCGCGGCCGGATTTACGTCCTCGACATGGGTGAACCGGTCAAGATCACCGATCTTGCCAAGATCCTGATCTCGCTCGCAGGCCTGAAGCCGGAGAAGGACATCGACCTTGCCTTTACCGGCCTTCGGCCTGGCGAAAAGCTGTTCGAAGAGCTGTTTGAGAGCAATGAGGAAAACCTGCCCTCCGGCGCGGACGGCGTGATCGTGGCAACCGCCAACCAGATGGAGCTGCAGACGATCACCACCCTGGTCACGGACCTTCAGGCCGCTGCGTCAAACGGCGATGTGCCCTTAAGCGTTGCGCATCTCTCCACCATCGTTCCAACCCTGACCAACGACAAGCTGGAACGCAAACAAGCTTAGTCGGCAAATTTGCCGATTACTGCGTCGCCTCCCTCCACCTGCCGACAATTGCAGCCAGCACAAAACTTAGTTTGCAGACTTAGGACTTCCGCAACGCCATCCCCGTTTTCTGCTGTCCAACGCATCAAAAGTATTATCAAGAAACTCAGTCAATAATGACTTTATTTAAATGAAATATTCCGCCCAAACATAATAATATTGCAATGCGATATTTTTGACCCAACAGACTGATATTGTTCGATTAAATGCCGAAATATTTTCATTTTTCTTTGAACAAAAAATGATTTTATCGCATTGCAATATTTGAAATTTTTTTTGCATTTTTTCCTATTATGAATCTGATTCCTATTTTGAATCTATTTTTAGAAAATTTTTCTGACTCACGCTCGGTTTTCACGTAGGGTAATTCCGGAAATGCATTAGGGGGGAATAAGTTATGGCTACTTCAGACGATGGTCTTTATGACATCTATCGTTTTTTTAATACTCAAACCGGCGCGCACTTCTTCACGTCAAGTGAAGCCGAACGAGATAACGTTCAAAACACGCTTCCTCAGTTTTCATATGAGGGCAACGTCTTCGACAGTAATGCAGTCGAAGGTGCTACAGGATCCGTACCCGTCTACCGTTTCTTCAATACCAATACCGGCGTGCATTTTTATACCGCCAGTGAGGAGGAAAAGAGCCAGGTAGAGAGTCTTCCGGGGTTTAACTTTGAAGGCACGTCCTACGTTGCGTATGAGTCGAGCACGAGCGCAACAGAAACCATGCCGCTCTACCGGTTCTACAACACATCCACCGGCACACATTTCTACACCGTCAACGAAGCGGAAAAAGACAGCATTATCGCCAACCTCCCGCAATACAATTTTGAAGGTGTAGCCTATTACGTTGGCGGTCCGTCGGCATCGAGCGCAAACACAATTGTTCTAACTGCAAACGCAGACATTGTGGGTGCGACTTCGCCAGCCGCCGATACTCAAGGAACCGCGGGCGCCGATGCCTACACTGCCGTCTATGATCCGACCGGTGGTGCCACCACATACTCAAATGCCGATGTTCTGGATGGATCCACTGGTACGGATACTGTCAATCTCAGGGTCGCAAGCACCAACAACGGTGACACGATCAATTCGGTCTCGACGAACGTGGAAGTGTTCAACGTCACCAATCAGGTCACAATCGCCAACACATTCATTTGGGATTTCCAAAACATTACCGGCGAAACCACTGTCGCTGATGTGTCTTCAACGGGCACCGGCGGTAGCGTCAGCCGGTTCATCAATGTCGACAGCGGTACGACCGCTGCCATGACAACAACATTGGGCCTCATGCAGGTACATTTCAGCGGGACCCGAACAGGCACCACAGATGCGTTTACGCTGGAACTCAACGGAGCGGGGTCCACGACGCTAGCTGCAACGTTCAGCACCACGGATGCTTCGGGAAACACCGACAGTTCCTTTGAAGTTGCCAACATCACGAGTTCCACAGCGGAATCCAATGTGTCACTCGGAAATGGCGGGATGACCCTAACCACCGTCAACATATCCGGTGACGCCGCACTTACGCTGGCCGAGAATCAGAATTTCGCGGGCTTGACCACTGTCAATGCAAGCACATTCACCGGGGCCCTCAACATCGATGCGTCGGGATCCACACAAACCGGTTTCTCGTTTACCGGCGGCAGCGCGAACGATCGCGTTTTGCTTGCAAACAACACTGTAAGCTCGGCTACCACGCTCAACGGCAACGGCGGGACCGATACTCTGGCGACGACGAATATCAACACGCTCACTGCGTCGACGGTCAATTCCGCGACAAACTTCGAGGTACTGGAAGATATTGGTGGAGCGAGGAGCTTTACAGCATCCAACTTCAGCAGCATCAATTCCTTCCTCTTCAGTACCGCGGCAACGACCAACCGGGCGACCATGTCGGGTATTGAGAGCAGCGATTCAATCGCGATTTCCGCTGATATCACATATGGTGGAGATGAAGGTTTACGCCTGACCGGGAATGCGGCTGGCACCACTGCAAATCTTGAACTCAGGGCAACCAGCGCAACCAATGGCGAAGTGGCCATCACTGCAAACAACAACAACAATGATGTGTCAGCAATCGGCCTTGAAACAAATATCTCGACGCTCAATCTGAGCAGCACTCTTGAGTCAGGAACTCAAACAAACGCGAACCTGATTAAAGGAACATCGACAAACGGCAATTCCTACGGCATCGAAAACACCAACGTTGCGAATGTAAACATTTCAGGGTCACACGCATTGACGATCAATGCAGAAGCCGGCACGTCGCTTGCCAATGGACAGCAAGTCTACGGCTTCTCGTCCGGGGTGAATGCAGATGCCAGCAGCTTTACAGGCGTTTTGCGGATCGCCGGTTCCGCCAGCGCCGATACGATCCAGGGCGGTTCGGGAGCAGACATTATCTATGGTCTGGGCGGTGCCGACGTCTTGACGGGGAACGGCGGAGCGGATCAGTTCCGACACGCGCACTATAACAACTCCGTGGATCGGATCACCGACTTTACCGTCGGTACCGACAAGATCGGACTGAATCAGATCGACTTTGGCAACACCACCGCCACACAGGCTGGTGCGACCCTCAGCACTGCGGACTACATCACCAATGTCTCGAGCATCACCACGATCGGCGGCGGAGCTGCCAACACGGTGATTGAACTGCAGACATCCCAATCGACGAGCGACATGACTAACAACACCGGGTCGGCTGTCGCCGCCTATGTCTTGGTCCACAACTCAACGACCGGCAGAGGTGAGATTTGGTACGATGCCGACTGGAGCACCACGGCAAATAGAGACCAACTGTATACATTCGACACAGTCACCTCGCTCGCCGGCATCCAGGCTTTCAGCAATACGGACTTCGTAGAATACAGCTTCTAGGAAGGCCTTAGACCCGGCCCGTTGCCGCTTGCAAATGCGGCGACGGCTTTGTCCTTTGATTACGCTTAACTGTGCTATTGATGCAGGAGAGTCGGGCCGGCTTAACAGATGACAATGGTGATTGCCGCTCGGGCGAAAAAAGGAAACACAATTAAAGAAAATCATCAGCCATCTGGCCCGGAGGCCAGAATGGCTAAGGAAACGTTCGTCTAATCAATCCTATCAGACGAAGTCGACATAATAGGCAACGCCTTCATCGTTGAACTGCGGGAGATTGGTGTTGATGCTCTCGCGTTCTTCTGGGTTTGCGGTATAGACGTGCCCGCCGGTTTCCGTGTTGAAGAACCGGAACAGCTCGGTGTTAGAGCCATTGTCTTCCGCATAAGCGTAGTAGGCAATGCCTTCGTAATTGAGTGACGGGCTGTTTTCGATCAGATTCAACCGCTCATCCGCGCTCGCTGTGTAGAAATGCGTGCCTGAGTCCGTGTTGAAGAACCTGTAGACGGCGATCCCAGTGTCGGCATTGGCGTTGGTGCTGAAAACGGCACCTTCGAAGCTCATTACCTCATTGTTGGCAATCACATAGTCCTTTTCCTCCGCACTTGCCGTGAAGAAATGTGTGCCGGTTTCGGTGTTGAAGAAGCGGAAGATCTCCGAAGTGCCCGTGTCCGTAACCGGATCACAGCTGTAGTCCGCCAGTGCAAACAGGCCGTCTTCGAACTTCACAAACTCAATATCCCGCAAAAGATCCCGTTGACCGAAGTCGCCGACAGCAATGAGGTCGTTACAATCATCGACAAAGACATCGTTGACCGACCCTTGGGCATAGTAGATGTCGTTGCCCGCGCCGCCGACCACATAGGAGGCAAGGCCCGTGTCATAGAGTTTGTCGTGGCCGTCTGTTCCAGCTTGCTGGTTCAAGATCCGCAGGCCGCCTTCATTTGGCAGAACGATGATGGTACCGCCGGTTACACCATCAAGACCAAGCTGCGTTTCGAACGTTCCGTCGTTGTCCAGGTCCATCTCAAGGGTCGACCCGGTGCCATTGGCTGTCAGCTTGACCTGGTTCGCATTCGAGATGCCGCCTATATCGATCTTCTCGCCGTATTCGTAGTCGGTGATCCTTTCACCAGCGGCAATGTCGCCGTCCAGGAACACGAAAGTGTCGTCGCCTTCACCGCCGGTCAGCGTGTCGGCATCGGCGCCGCCGCGCAGCGTATCGTTGCCGGTTCCGCCGTTCAGCGTATCTGCGCCTTCTTCACCGGCCAGGTAGTCATTGTCTGCACCGCCGTTCAAGGTGTCGTTGCCAAGGCCGCCATGAAGCTCGTCATCACCGGCATCGCCGTTCAGCGTGTCATTGCCGCGGCCACCGCCGATCAGATCCGGCCCGTCGCCACCATTCAACGTGTCGTCGCCATCACCGCCAATGATCGTGTCGGCTCCGGCTGCGGCAAAGACAACATCATTGCCTGCAAGTGCAAATATGATGTCGAGACCATCCGTGCCTTCATGGAAGCCGATGTCTTCCAGATCGATCATCGTCGCCTCGGTCACCTCCGGTTCGACATATGTCACGCTGGTTTGTGCAGCCTGTTTGATTTTTATGGTTGTTGTCGGGGTCGTACAGCAATTGGCATCGACCTGAAGCTGGCCGCGCTTGTCTCCATCAAGAATGATCGTGCGGTCGACAGTTCCGTCCCTGTCGAGGTCAAGCTTCAGACGTGTCTGGTTGTTAGTCGCGTCATACTCAAGCGTGACGTTTCTCGGTCCGAGCCGCACACCCGTGATGTCGATCTCTTCTTCGAACTCGTAATCTGTGATCCGATCACCATCATCGAGTGTCTCTCGATTGAAGTCATTTGGAAAGTCAGTATGAAATGAGAACTGGTCTTTACCTGCTCCACCCGTCAGAACATCTGCACCCTTTGTACCGGCCACATAGTCGTCTTCATCTGTTGGCGTATTCGTATTCGGCATTTTCTCCTCCTATGTATGGAATATACTAAGAGAATACACGAATACCGGTATTGTTCTGTGTTTTGGATCACGAATTTACTTTACGCATCATTCGCATTTTTCGCAGGAGCAATGGCGGTAAATGGATGGCTCTCGCCCCTTTTACAGCTCATCATCCCGGGCGCCGCAAAGCGGCCGCCCAAAGCTTGGAACATGATACGGCCCACACTCAGGGCCGGAGAGGCAGGCTGGTAGGAATGCAGGCCATGGGCCGGATTGGCCGCGGCAGTTCACAAGGCCTGGCCAGCCGCGATACGCCGGTTGAATGAGCCACTCGAAAGGCGCCCCAACCGGAACGGGCTTACGCTCCAGATTGTTCAGACAAGCTGAAGAGACCAAGCGCTGCAACAGTCGCAGCATCTTTGATGTCGCCTGAGCGGATCATGTTGGTGACCTCAGCGCCGGTAAATGCGGCCGTTGCCATATCCTGCTCGGTATTCTCACGTCAGACCTCGCCGGGCGTCAGCTCTTCAGCGAGATAGACGTCAAATCCCTGATTGGCAAAGCCATAGGCTTCGAAGAGATGGCCAAGTTTCGTCAGGGATTTGGCTTTAAAGCCAGTTTCTTCTTCCAATTCGCTAAGCGCAACGTGTTCAAGATCGGCGTTCTGCTCGCCCTCCCAGGATCCCTGCGGAAATTCCCAGTACCGGCCGCGAACCGGGTAGCGGTATTGCTGCACGAGCTGAAACCGGCCGTCATCATGGCGGGGAATGATCAGCGCGAAATCCGGTTTGTCGACAAGGCCATAAATGCCCTCCGACCCGTCCGGAAACCGCACCGCGTCTTCGTGAACCTGCATCCACAGGTTCTTGTAGACGGTCATGCGGGAAAGCTTGCGGATGCCTTGCATGGATCAAGCCTTCCCGTTGGCTGCTTGTTGCTGCGCCTTATGCCGTCAACAACCGTGCGACAGTGGCATCGAACTGATCCGGCGCGCAGTCTTCGGACAGTTTTTTGAGGCTGCCGGTGCGGATCTTGGTCCAGAGCTCTTCGTCCTGATAAAGGCGCACGATCTGGGCGGCGAATTCCGTGGCATCCTTGCCAACGAGAATGGCCTCATCATCAGCCCAGCCCAATTGCCGGGCAATCAACTCGGTGGCAACACACGGCAGGCCATGGGCGGCCGCCTCGTGAACTTTGTGCGGGATACCGGCCGCATAGCGCGTTGGGGCAATGAAGATCCGGCTCTGATCATAAATCTCATCCAGGTTCTCCACCCGCCCAAGCAGATGGATATGCTCGGAGGCGAGCGTCTGGACCGTCCCGGATTCCACCTTGCCGACCACCTGTACGGTGAGCGGTTGCTCAAGGCTCAGATTGATTTTGGGCAGGACCTCATTGGAAAACCAGACGAGACTGTCGACGTTCGGCGTGTCATCGGCAACAAGGGCCCCGACGAACAAAAGATTGCGGCGTTCTGAGAACGGCACATCGCTCGGCTTTGCTTCAAGCTTGTGCCCAAGGATCTCGACAACTGCTTTGCCGCCCCCCCGGAAACTTTTGGCTTCTTCGCCGGAGACCGTCGCAATAATGCTTGCCGGTTCAGCTAGCACGATTTCTTCGCTGACAAGCGCGTTCGCCCGGTCCATGGACATTGGCCTGCCCAACATCTCGGCTTTGGAAATGTCCCGGTTGGCAAAAACTGCCTCAGCGTCATAGACGATGCGGACCCCGTTGAACTCGTCCGGGTGCCTGTCGAAAATTTTCTTGAAAATCGCCATGTTGTGCGGCCGGCTGATGATCAATACATCATAGCGCGACGCGTTCTGGACGAGATAATCTTCAAATCCGGTAACGCCGAACCCGCGTGCAATTTCGACATTGTCGGGAAGCGATGCGTAAATGCTATCCCAAGCATCGTATGGGAATTGAAGCGGGTAGTGGGTCAGATTGTGACCCATTGCCACAATCGCCTCTACTATATCAGCGGCCCGCGGATAACCGCTTCCCATATGCCGGTATGGGACGCGATCGTCTACCATTAGGACGGAGAGCGCGTCTTTCCGGCTGCGGCTTCGCGCCTTGGCAATTTTGTCTTCCGACGGCGCATATTGCCCTGTCAGCAAATCTTTGTGCCGCTCTTTGAAGACGGCATGATTTTTTTGCTGCTGCGCGATCGCCCAGTCACTCTTGGCCGCACTGCCGAACTCGAAGTGATCGATGATGGCTTTAGGGTCATAGACCACCCGGTAGCCCTTCTCCCACAAGCGCATGCAATAATCGGTCTCTTCGTAATAGGCCGGCGCATAGATCGTGTCGAACCCGCCGAGCTCGTCCCAGACCTTTTTCGGTGTCAGCAGGAACGCGCCGGAACAGTAGTCGACGTCCCGGACAAACATGACGTGTGGCGCATCTTCTTCGTCGCCGCGCGCATAGCCGAGGCAGGTACCGTCGTTCCAGACGATGCTTCCGGCTTCTTGCAGACGGCCATCCAGCAGCATGATCCGGCCACCGACAGCGCCAATGCCTGGGTCCGAGTCCAGGCGTTTTATCGCCGCCTCAAGCGTGCCTGGCCGCATGGTGGCATCGTTGTTAAAGAGAAGAATGTGTTCACCGCGCGCCAACTCGGCGGCCTGGTTCACCGCCAGAAGGAAGCCGACATTGTCCTCATTCTTGACGATCTTTGCGCCCTTGACCTTTTCAAGCAGCTCCTGCGTGCGGTCCGAAGAGGCATTGTCGATGATGATCACCTCAAGCGTGACGTCGCGCTCCGACTGGAGAGATTTCAGGCACGGCAGGGTGAGCTCAGCGTTGTTGTAAAGGACCAGAATGATGGACACCTTGGGCGAGAAGGCATTCGGCAGTCTGACCAAATCTTCACATTCAAGGAACTCGTTCAAACGGTCCTTTTGGAAGCTTCTGAAAAGGTCCTTGGTTCCATGACCGCTAAGAGCAGCGACTTCTGTTATGATCGGCGCAACATTCTGCGTCGTAGCCGGAGCTCCAGACAGTGCGCGTGTGACCAAGGGTGTCACCTCGGCAGGATCAATGTTCGTTAGATCCTGGCCTATAAAGTAGCGCGGAGTGTGCTCGTCCTGGAATTTTTGGCGTTCCGTCTCTTCAAAACGCCGTATTCGCGACGCTGTAATCTTATCGACCACCTTCTGACCACCGGGAACAAGCGGCAGCACCTTTCGCGCCACACGCCAGCCAAATTTTACAACCGGCTTTAGACCCGCCTTCAATCCGGCAAAATTACGGGACCGCACGTAGCGCAACGGTTTCGTAACCTTCCAGCTTGTGGAGTTTCTCAGAGCGAAAATTTCCGACTGCAGGGCTTGCGCCAGATTCGAAAGTCTCTCGATCTCGTCGTTCTTTAGATCCAGTTCGACGAAGACTTCCGCAAGTTTTGCTTCCTGCGTTTTGAAATCCGCAAACAATCGGCGCAGTTCATCGCGGAGGGCCGCAGACTCATCCAATCGACTTTGCAAGATTGTATTCAAGAACTCATTGTCCCAGCGCATTTTGCTTTGCTGGTCGTTCACCGAAGTTTCCATCACGGTCAGACGGTCGCGGATGCGGCCTTCTTCTGTTTCCCAGATCAACCGGTTGCCGATATTGGCAAAGAAATCGTGCACTTCGCCGCGCAAGGGGTCTTTCAGGCCGCAGAGCCAGGAAAGGGCAGGGGGCGGGGTCTCACCCACACACAGAACACCGAGGCCGTTGCTGTGGGTGAATTCAAAGTGCGGGTACTTCTTGGTCAGTTCTTCCCACAGTGCCCAGACGCCGAAGTCGCCGTGGCGCACCACCGTGTCGTGAAACAGGATCACGCCTGACTTGCTCATTTTCGGCAAATAGGCCTCAAAGTCCGCCTTCACCGCGTCGTAGGTGTGCAGGCCGTCAATATGCAGAAGATCGATGGAGCCGTCGTCGAAATCCTGGGCAGCATCGGCAAACCATTTCTGCACCAGCGTGGAGAAAGAGCTGTAAAGCGGGTCGTGATAGGCAGACAGCGCCTTTAGAACCTGATCTCCATAAAACCCGGCCTGGTGATCCCCCTCCCAGGCATCAACGCCGTAGCATTTCGTGTTGGACCCAAAGCGCGCCACGCTCTCACAGAAGGTGCAATAGGACGCTCCTTCGTGAACACCCAGCTCAACAAGCACCTCCAGCTTGGCCGCGGCAACAATCCAGCGCGCAAACGGCAGGTGACCATGCCACGCCGTTGTTTGCGTCAGATGTTTCGGCTTTGCAAAAAGCGGCGCCGTAATCTCAAAAGACAGGAACTGGTCAGCGGACATTTGGAACTCGGTCTGGGGAGGAATTAAGAGAGTTGGGACGATCGGACGGCGGTCTATAGCATGTCCGGAACCCGATCAACATGCCAATACGGGCGGTATCTCAGGTCTTCACGCGGCGTAAAACCAGGGGCGGCCATCGACAAACACGGATGGAACTGCGGGTCGCGGCGCAAGGAGTTGAACCAGCGTGTCTGCATTCTGGCAACTTCCGCCAGCGCCCGTTCCCGGTTTTCCGGGTTCAGGTCATCGGTCCGGGTTGCAGATTCATGGTGAATGAGAGTTGCCTTCGGCTCTATGAGAACCTTGCGGCCAAGTTCGCGCAAACGCAGACAATAGTCGACGTCGTTGTAGGCAACCTGCAAGGCCGGATCAAACCCCTTCATGGAGAGGAACAGATCGCGGCGGGTGAGCATGCAGGCGGCTGTGACGGCAGAGATTTCCTGGGCCTCCATGCCCATGCCGGAGGTTTCCATCCACACCGGCTCTTCTTTCAGGCCGAGGTGAGTGGCCACTCCGGCCTCGGCGCCGATCACCGCACCGGCGTGCTGGATCCGGCCGTCCGGATAATAAAGCAGCGCGCCAACAGCCCCGGCATTTGCTGATTGCAACGCCGTTACCATATGCCCGAGCCATTCCGGATCGGTCATCTCAATGTCGTTGTTCAGGAACAGCAACAGCTCACCGTTTGCAGCTTCAGCCGCCTGATTGTTCAGGCTTGAGAAGTTGAACGGCGCATCAATGCGCAAGATATGGACATGCGCCTGCTTTGCCTTTTCAGCGAAGAATTCAAGCGTTTCCGGCTTTTCGCTGCCATTGTCGATGACGATGATTTCCAAATTCGGATAGTTCGTTACCTGCTCCAGGCCTTCAAAGACCTTCTGCATAAGCGCCAAACCATCGCGCGTTGGAATGATGACGGAAACCATGGGATGGGCAGAGACAGCTGGCAGTGCTCCGCTCTCCTGGTTTACGGCCTCGCCGCCTTTCACCGCGACCAGCGGATAGGGCAGGTGGGTCACCTGCGGAGCCGGAATGACACGCGATAACTGAACTAGAAGATCGTGATACCAACGATCGCCCCGACGGCCGTCCGGCTGGACGCGTGCCAGAATGTCCCGGTCAACGACAACAATGCCTCCAGTGGCATCGCGCTGCTGCAACAGTGTTTGATCCCAAGGCTTGTTCAGGAGAAGCGCTTCGATGTTCAGTGCGTCGTCAACCTCCACGGCATCACAGTAGTAAAGCATCGATTTCCGGTAATGCCGGTGCTCCTGAACGATGGCCTGCAGAAACCCCTTGGACGGATACACAGGTTTGCCGATCAAGACGCAGAAATCAGCGTCACTGCCGTGGAACCGTTCGGCCAGCGCGAGCGACCAAATGCCATGGTTCCCGAGATCAAGCGCTGTGATCCGGTCGTCCTGCACCTCATAGAAATCGGCAATTTCGGAGACTTTTTTACCGCATGCGTCTCCACGCAGAAGAACCAGATTCCAGTCCTGAAACGGTTGGCTGAGAAGGCGGTCGAACACCTCCACCAGCATTTCCGGTGCGCTCTGATACGCCTTCAGATCCAGAAAGATGTCGAAGGAGAGGCCCGCGTCAGCGTCTCTCGACACCAGGTGGTTGAGGGTTTCGCGATCAAGATCGAAATTTCCCTTGCCCCACTTGAGCGCTTCAGCGTCTTGGATTCTAGCCAACCTACACCTCTTAAAAGAACCTCCCAGACCCATCCTGTATTGAGATGGCCCAAGCTGGTCCCGCAGTTTTATGTTTTACCGGCCAGGCCGGTCAACGATTAGTCTCGACCTTGATGTCCAGCATCGGAACACCCATCAGCCCATGCGAGAAGTGACTGGTCGGTACGCTCAGGAACATTGCGTCATCAATCCAGTGGTGCTGGATGTGATCAGCTTCCGTGCCCTCCGCGATCGCAACCGTGACCGAGAAGTCACCTGCGTGCAGATATGGCAGCTGGAAGGTGAAATTCGCGACCATGTCCTTGCCCGGTTTGATCGTGGCATCCTGATCCTTCAGGGTCAGAAAAGTGTTGTCGCCAAAAAGGTTCTGACCCAACCGGTCCTTGATGTAGAAACCGATGATCGGCATGCCGATCTCGTTGATCGCCTTGGCCGTCACGCGCAGCGTTACGACCTCTCCGCCATAGACGACAGTCTTGCGCGTGCCTTCCTGGTCAACGACACAGACATCGACAATTTCAGCGCCCTTGTGCCCAGACCATTCCGCGCCGGGATCAAAATCGAAGACCTTGATCTGGTTGGCATATTCGGAGTTGCGTAGGAGTTCGTCCCGAGGATCCACCACGACCTGCGGCTTGATTTCCTCCGGCTCTTCCTTTTCCGCTTCGCCGGAACGGCTGCTGATCTGGAATGTGCCCTGCTCGTCGTTGGCGGAGTTGATCCCCGCCATGTAATGGCGGCAGACATCCTTTGCCGGGCCGATCTCCTTGACACGTCCGCCTTCCAACCACACTGCCCGGTCACAGAGCTTCGTGGCGGCTGCAATATCGTGCGTCACGAACAGGATCGTACCGTGTTCCTTGAAGCGGTTGATGAAGCGCATGCATTTTTGGGTAAAGGCCGCATCGCCGACGGACAGGATCTCGTCGATGATGAGAATGTCGGCATCCACGTGGGCAGCAACCGCGAACGCAAGGCGGGCATACATGCCGGAGGAGTAGAGCTTGACCGGCTGATCGATGAAATCGCCGATACCGGCGAAATTGATGATGTCCTCATACCGGTCTTCGATTTCTTCCTCGGTCAACCCAAGGATCGAGGCGGCGAGGTAGACGTTTTCACTGCCCGTGAACTCCGGATTGAACCCGGCGCCCAGCTCCAGCAGAGCCGCAATCCGGCCGTGGCGTTTCACGGTTCCGGCGCTCGCTTCCAGCGTGCCGGTCACAATTTGCAGAAGCGTGGACTTGCCCGCGCCATTGCGTCCGAGCAAGCCGAGCGTTTCGCCCTTGCTGACCTTGAACGAGACGTCACTCAGGGCCCAGAACTCGCGGAAGTACTTTTTCCGGCCGCGCCACAGCATCTGCTTCAATCGATCTTCCGGCCGTTCATAGATCGTGTAGAACTTGGCCAGGTTGGAGATTTCCAGCATCACCTCATCAGACGACATCTGCAAAGCCCTTCTTCACTTTGTTGAACCACCAGCCGCTGAACAGGAAGAACGCCAGCATCAGGCCCGTGATCAGGGCAAGGCCCAGGATATTGGGAACATTTCCGAAGAGCGTGATGGCGCGCAGCTGTTCCATCATGAAGGCGAGGGGATTGAGGTAAATGAAGATCCGGAAACCTTCCGGGATCGCCTGGATCGGATAAAAGATCGGGCTCAAAAACATGAGCATCGTCACAACAACACCGACAAGCTGCTTCAGATCCCGGATGTACATTCCAACGGACGACAACAGCCAGACCGAGCCCACGACAAAGAGCATGAGCGGAAGCAACACGAGCGGCAGGAAGATCATCGTCCAGTGTAGCGTTCCAATCAGGACCAGCTGACCGATCAGCAGCAATACATAGCTGATCAGAAAGTTGACCAGAGCCCCGCCAACCGACACCCACGCGAGTGTGTCGAGCGGGAAGACGACCTTCTTGATGTAGGCGACATTCTCCAAAAGCAGGGTTGGCGCGCGGTTCGCACAGTCGGCAAACATCTGATAGATGATCAGCCCGCAAAACAGGATCAGGGCAAACTGACCCTTTCCGGTGACTTCCACATTCCAGCGGCTTTGAAAGACCACGCTGAAGACGAAAGTGAACACGAGCAGCAAAAACAGCGGCGTCAACACAGTCCACGCCATGCCGAGCATGGAGCCCCGGTAGCGGGCCTGCAGATCCCGCTTGACCAGGCGCCATATCAGTTTCCGATTATCGATAAAGCTCGATAGGATGGAGTCCATATTCCATTTGCCTTAAATGTGCCGGCCGGCGGCCTCAACTCGTTTGGTCAGCCTTGCACCTGCCGCACACAGTGACGGTGCAGCTGCTTTTGCCGTGAAAGCCGCGTCTTGTCCTTTGTGACGTTCCAAAACACTGTCCAGTCATAGCGTCCGGTGTTCCGGCCCCAGATAGCTAAAACGCCAAGGGTTTGTTTCGACGGCGATATAGCAGGGCTCGGATTGGGACTCAATGTTTGTGATCAGTGTGAGGCAAAAGAGGGCGGGCGCACCTCAATGTGCTCGTGCTCCGCTCAAGTCCAGTAGACGGGCAGGCAAAAATCTGGAAGGGTTTATGAAGTACCGTCAAAGCATTTGAAACTTTCGCAAAGTCGCCCGCCGAGATGATTGCACTTTTAGATCATAATTTCTCTGAGGCCTTCGATCCGCGAAGCAACAATTTTGATCTTATCCGTATTGTCGCTGCCTGCCTGGTGATTTTCAGCCACGCATTCCCGCTCCTGGCTCTGACTTACGAGCCAATTGCCGAACTCACAAATCATTACGAGACCGGTGGCGGCTTTGCCGTAAACGCGTTCATTGTCATCAGCGGTTTTCTGATCTGCCGGTCTCTGGAGCGGGCAACCATTATTTCTTATGCCTGGTCGCGGTTCTTGAGGATCGTGCCCGCTCTTGCCGCCGTGACCCTGGCTCAGATGTTTGTGCTCGGCCCAATCTTCACGACCGTTTCCCTCCCGGACTACTTTTCGAATGCGTCCACATGGTCGCAGCTGAAGAACCTGACGGTCTTCAACATGCAGTTCCGCCTGGAAACGATTTTCATGGATGTGCCGTTTGCGGAGATCGTGAACAATCCGCTTTGGACACTGCCAATCGAGAGCTTCTTCTACATCTGTTTGCCGATCGCGTTTTTTATCGGCCTGAAGGGCAGGAAGTATTTCTGGCTTGTCCCGGTCAGCTGTCTCACCGGATTGTACGTCATGGGACTGTCAGGGTGCTCATTCGCCAACCAGTGCGGTGCGAGCCTATGGACCCTGCAACACTACACAACGCTGCGGTTGGCTTGCTTTTTCTCGCTCGGCGCATCCATCTGGATCTACAGGCACTCAATCCCGCACAGTGGCTGGATCGCAGCCGGTCTTGTTGTCGTCCTGGCGCTGCTGCCGACGACTTACCTTTTTGTGCGGGATGTGGTGTTCGCCGTCTTCTACAGCTATCTCGTCATGTATGTCGGCTGCCTGCCGAAACTGCACATCAAGACATATGAGAAGCTGGGAGACCTCTCTTACGGGACGTATATTGTCGGCTGGCCGGTGCAACAGTCGATCCTGACGATCTTCGGGACGGGCTTTAATCCCTATGTCTTCGGATTGATCGCGATCCCACCCTCGCTGGTGCTGGCTTACTTTATGTGGAACTACGTCGAAAAACCGGCGCTTACTCTTAAACATCACCCGGTTTTGACACAGAAGATGAAGCGCGAAGCATAGAGCGCCCAAAAGGCGCTCGTACTCCTGATTACTTCACCAGTCCAAGGCGTGTTCCGGAGTAGACCTTGTTGCGGAGGGGGCCCCACCACCAGTCGTTTTCCAAGTACCACTTGATGGTCTTCTCAATGCCAGTGTCGAAGTTTTCTTCCGCTCGCCAGCCGAGTTCGGTCTCCAGCTTGGTCGCAT
>ERZ1023313.140-NODE-140-length-30185-cov-6.978029_pt1 | contig 30185 bp, 24 predicted proteins | sample MGYA00521233_ERZ1023313 | MGnify/ENA primary metagenome ERZ1023313 (study PRJEB32759, sample SAMN07749866) | skin metagenome | biome: transportation; feature: city; material: polyester macromolecule | host: Homo sapiens | place: Hong Kong:TKO line | collected... | reverse complement strand
GCCAGCGACGACGCAGCGGCACGGCTCGTCGCAGCCGCGTCGACGGAGGGGGTGGGCGTCGTCGGCATCGTGCTGACCGACGCGGAGGTGTCGGCATCGCTCGCCGGGGTGACGCCGTCGTCGGTGGCGGTGCAGCCGGTGAGCAGGAGCAGGGACAGTGCGGCCGCGGGGAGCGCCGCGCGCAGACGGGCAAGGGGCACGAGGATCCTGGAGGGGAAGGGACGGGGACATGACGAAGGCCCCGCCGTGAGGCGGGGCCTTCGGATCACCACATCATCGCATGTGGGAGGCACAGGTGTTGCCGCACGTCACGACAGCATCGGTCCCCGTTCCGTCAATGACGACGGGGGTCAGCGACGGCCGTCGATGGGGTCGCCGCCGCCGTCGAGTGCGTCGAGGACGAGGTCGCGGGCCTCGCCCGTCGCGGACCGGCGGGAGAGCAGCAGCGCGGCCAGCCAGCACAGCAGGACGATCGCGGCGCCGCCCCACGCCAGGAGGGCGAGGCTGCCCGAGAGCAGCCCCGTGCCGTCCGCGCGGCCGACGCCGATCCACACCAGACCCCACGCGAGCGCGAACGCCGGAGCCGGGCGGCCGCCGTTGTACACGGCCGTGAACGCGCCGATCAGCACGGCCACCACGAGCATCACCTTCGCCCAGAGGGACGACTGCCCCGGATCGCCGACGACGCCGGTCGAGGCCAGCCACGCGGCCAGGTTCGCCACGGCGGCGATCGAGACCCAGCCCAGATGCAGGCCCTGCACCCCGTCCAGGAGGATCCGCTCACCCCAGCTGTGCGCGCGGACGGATTCGAGGAGCACCAGGATCCACGCCAGGCACGCCAGCAGCAGCGCGATCACCACGACGCTCAGCCCCAGCAGCCCGGCCTGCACCGTCCAGATCCACGCGGCGTTGAGCAGCACCGAGACCAGGATCCACGGTCGCAGGCGGTCGTGACGGGCGGACTGGGCCGAGGCGAGGAACTGCCACACGGCGTACGCCAGCAGCCCCGCGTAGATCACGGACCAGATGCCGAACGCGGGGGTCGCCGGGGACACCCAGGTGGCGTCCGGGCCGAGCCAGCCGCCCGCGGCCTCGGCCACGGGGGTCAGGCCGCCGACGACGCCGGAGCCCAGGAACGCGGCCACGACCGCGAGGATCACGACCACGAGCATGGCCACCCGGCCGCCCGTCGAGGACAGCCCCGTCCCCGAGCTGGGGACGCGCGCCGCGGCGTCGGGGCCGAAGGGGCTGCGGGACGGGCCGAGGTCGGTGGCGGTGCTCATGGGTGCTCCCGTGGGGTGATCGTCGGGGGTGCGCCCCGGGCGGGGCGGGTCTCAGGGTCAGCGTAGCCGCCGGGCCCATCGCGGGCACGGGCCACCGCGGCCTAGGGTGGGGGCATGCGCACTTCCTCCCCGATAGGACTCCTGCTGGACGTGGACGCCCCCGTGGCCTCCACCGAGACCCGGACCGTGCCGGAGGGGATCATCGACGTGCTCGTCCGCCTCGCGAGGCGCGGGGTGCCGGTCGGCTTCAACACGGGCCGCTCCACGGACTTCCTCCTGCACAGCGTGATCGCCCCGCTGCGCGACGCGGGCCTCCCGGACGACGCTCCCTTCCACGCGATCTGCGAGAAGGGCGCCGTGTGGTTCCCGTTCTCCGCGGTGCCCTCCGGGGACCTGCCCGACGTCACCGTGGACGGCACCGCCCCGGACTGGCTCCGCACCGACCCGGACATGGCCATCGACGCGGACACCCGTGACGCGATCTGGGCCCTCAACGATGAGCGCGCCGGGGACCTGCAGTTCACCGACCGCACCAAGCTGGCCATGGTCTCCCTCGAGAAGACGGTGGGCGCGGACCAGACGGAGTACGAGCGGGTGCGCGACGACGTCGCCGCGGGCGTCGAGGACCTGCTCGCCGAGCGTGGACTCGCCGAGGACGTGCGCGTGGCCCCCTCGGTGATCTCGGTGGACGTCGAGCACCGCTCCTCCGGCAAGGACCTGGGCGTCGAGCGCTGCTTCGACCTGCTGGCGGAGGCGGGCACCCCGGTGCCCGAACGCTGGCTCACCGCGGGCGACTCGCGCAGCGACTACGCCATGGCCGACCGGCTGCACGAGCGCGGACTCGCCGTGGAGCACATGGACGTGCGGCCCGCCGACGGCGTCCCCGAGAAGCCCTACGGCGTGGTGACGGCGGCGATCCTCGCCGAACGCGGCATCGGCGACGCCGACGACGTCCACGAGCGGGCGGGCGAGTCCCTGCTGCGCTGGGTCGAGCGCGACCTGCTGCGCTGACCAGGCCGGACGCCCCCTCTGCGGGCGGCCGACCCTCCCCGGGCCTGGACCTCGACCCCTAGCGTGGAAGGGAATGCCGCGCCCCTGCCGAACCGGCCCGGGCGCCTCCCGACCAGAGAGAGGTTCCACCGTGGCCACCGTCGCCCAGAACATCGTCGAGACCCTCCACGCCTCGGGCGTGCGCCGCATGTACGGCGTGCCCGGGGACTCCCTCAACGGGCTGACCGAGGCCCTGCGCTCCCACGGCGGCATCCAGTGGGTGCACACCCGGCACGAGGAGACCGCGGCCTTCGCCGCCTCCGCCGAGTCCCAGCTCACGGACGAGCTCGCGGTCTGCGTGGGCTCGTGCGGTCCGGGCAACCTCCACCTGATCAACGGCCTGTTCGACGCGCAGCGCTCCCGCACCCCGGTGCTCGCGATCGCCGCGCACATCCCGTCGGAGGAGATCGGCTCGGGCTACTTCCAGGAGACCCACCCGCAGGACCTGTTCCGCGAGTGCTCCGTCTACGTGGAGCACGTCTCCTCGGCGGACCAGATGCCCCGCATGCTGCGCACCGCGATGCGGGCCGCCGTCGAGCAGCGGGGCGTGGCCGTGCTCGTGATCCCGGGCGACGTGGCCCTCACCGAGCTCTCCGCGAAGCCCGAGGTGATCCGTCACACGCCGTCCCGCGTCATCCCGGCCGACTCCGTGCTGCGCGAGGCCGCCGAGGCCCTGGACTCGTCCAAGCGGATCACCATCCTGGCCGGCGCGGGTGCGGCCGGCGCCCACGACGAGGTCGTGGCCCTGGCGGAGCGCCTGCAGGCCCCGATCGTCCACGCTCTGCGCGGCAAGGACCGGATCGAGTACGACAACCCGTATGACGTCGGCTTGACCGGCCTGCTCGGCTTCGCCTCCGGCTACCACGCGCTCAAGGAGGCCGAGACGCTGCTGATCCTCGGCTCCTCCCTGCCGTACCGGCAGTTCTACCCCGAGGACGCCACGGTCATCCAGGTGGACGTGCGCGGCGAGCAGATCGGCCGACGGGTGGCCGTGGACGTGCCGCTCGTGGGCGGCGTGAAGGAGACGGCCCAGGCCCTGCTGCCGCTGCTGCGCGGGAACTCGTCGTCGGCGTTCCTGGACAAGGCGCTCAAGCACTACGCCAAGACCCGCAAGGACCTCGACCAGCTGGCCACCCCGGGCCGCGGACGCGTGCACCCGCAGTACGTGGCCCGCCTCCTCGACGAGCTGGCCGACGACGACGTGGTGTTCCTGCCCGACGTCGGCTCCCCCGTGATCTGGGCCTCCCGGTACCTGACGATGAACGGGCGCCGCCGGATCATCGGCTCCCTGTCCCACGGCTCCATGGCCAACGCGGTCACGCAGGCGGTCGGCGCCCAGGCGGTCGACCCCACCCGCCAGGTGGTGGCGATGGCCGGCGACGGCGGGCTGGCCATGATGCTCGGCGAGCTGCTGTCGTTCGTGCAGAACGACCTGCCCGTGAAGACGCTCGTGTTCGACAACGACTCGCTGAACTTCGTGGAGCTCGAGATGATGGCCGCCGGGTTCGTCCCCTACGGGACGGGCCTGGAGAACCCGGACTTCGCGGCGATCGCGGAGGCGGTCGGCATCAAGGGCTTCCGCGCGGACCACACGACGGACCTGCCCGCGGTGATGCGCGAGTTCCTCGCCCACGACGGGCCTGCGCTGCTGGTGGTCAAGACCGAGCGTCAGGAGCTGACGATCCCGCCGAGCATCGAGTTCGAGCAGGCCAAGGGCTTCGCGCTCTACGCCATGCGCACCGTCCTGGACGGCAAGGGCACCAAGCTGCTCGACCTCGCGAAGGCGAACCTGCGCCAGCTGTTCTGACCTGCCGCGCACGACGACGGCCCGGACGCTGGCGGCGTCCGGGCCGTCGTCGTGGTGGGGCGGGGAGGGCCCAGCCCCGCCGGTCCGTCAGGCGCGGTGGGCGCCGCCCTCGGCGACGACCGGGTGCTCGGCCGTGCCGGCGACGCCCTGGGTGATCAGGCCGTCGGCGCGGTGCTCCCAGAAGTCCGCGTTGCGGATGCCGAGCGGGCGCGGGTCGAACTGCGGGTCGAGACCCTGGCGCTTCTGTGCGCGGTAGTCCTTGAGGGCCTTGAGGGCCGGGCCCTGCAGCACGAGGATGCCGAGGATGTTCAGCCAGGCCATGGAGCCCACGCCGATGTCGCCGAGGCCCCAGGCCGCACCCGTGGTGGCGACGGCGCCGTAGGCCACCGACACGAGGATCAGGGCCTGCAGGAAGCGCAGCACGACGCGGCGGACCATGCCGTTGCGCAGGTTGCGCGTGAGGAACACGAGGTTGACCTCGGCCATGTAGTAGTACGCCACGATCGTGGTGAAGGCGAAGAACGCGAGCGCCACGGCCACGAACGTGGGGCCGAAGCCGGTGAACATGGCGTCGAAGCCGGTCTGGACGAAGGCCGGGCCCTCGGAGGCCGTCGGCGAGACGATGCCCTCGAACAGCAGGCCGGAGCCGGACCCGTCCGAGTACACCCGGTAGGCGCCCGTGGAGATGATGATGAACGCGGTGGCCGAGCAGACGAAGAGCGTGTCGATGTACACGGCGAACGCCTGCACGAAGCCCTGCTTGGCCGGGTGCGAGACCTCGGCGGCCGCGGCGGCGTGCGGGCCCGTGCCCTGGCCGGCCTCGTTGGAGTAGACGCCGCGCTTCACGCCCCACTGGATGGCGAGGCCGAGGATCGCGCCGAACACGGCGTGCACACCGAACGCGCTGGCGAAGATGGAGCCGAAGACCTCGGGGATCTGGTCGAAGTTCAGGAACAGCACGATCAGCGCGAGGATGATGTACAGCACGGCCATCACGGGCACCACGTAGACGGCGAACGTCGCGATGCGCTTCACGCCGCCCAGGACGATGAAGGCCAGCAGGATGACCATGGCCAGGGCCACGACCCAGGCGGGCACGGCCCACGCCTCGCCCACGGCCGCGGCCACGCCGTTGGCCTGCACGCCCGGCAGGAAGTAGCTGGTGGCGAAGACGGTGACGACGGCGAACAGGATGGCGTACACCTTGAACGCGGGGGCGGCGGCCGTGTGCTTGTAGGCCTTCTCGAAGTAGTACGCCGGGCCGCCGCGGTACTCGCCGGTGTCCGGGTCGCGCTCCTTGTAGATCTGGCCGAGCGTGGACTCGATGAAGGACGTGGCGGCGCCGAGCAGGGCCATGACCCACATCCAGAACACGGCACCGGGGCCGCCGAACGCGATGGCTGTGGCGACGCCGCCGATGTTGCCCATGCCGACGCGGCCGGCGAGCGACATCATGAGGGACTGGAGGGACGAGGTGCCGTCCGCGGAGTCCTGGCCCTCGCGGAGCTGCTTCACCATGTCCGGGATGTTCACGAACTGCAGGAACATGGTCCGGATGGTGAAGTAGAGGCCGACGATCAGGCAGAGCCAGATCAGGGCCGGGGACCAGATGACGTCGTTCACGGCGGTGATGAGATCTGCGAAGGACATGGGGTCTCCAGATCGGGGTGGGGATGGCCGGTGCGGTGCGAGCTCCGAGCGGCGGCCGCCGGCGGTCCCGGACGACTGGGGAGAAGGATACGCGCAAATGTGACCCGCGTCTCGCATCCAGCGTGGCGGATCGGGAATCCGGGCGCGCGGCCCGCGACGACAGCGGCCCCGGACATGCGAAAAGCCCCGGAACCACTGGGGTCCCGGGGCTTGCCCGCGGAGGATGGGGGATTTGAACCCCCGAGGGCTGTTAACCCAACACGCGTTCCAGGCGTGCGCCATAGGCCGCTAGGCGAATCCTCCTTGGTGCGCCCTCATGCGGCGGACCGCGCGAGGGCAGGCTCCATCATAACCAGATCGTCCTGGGCCGCGCCAATCCCCCGCGGGAGGCGAGGGCCCGGTCCGGGTCTCGCCGCGGCCCGAATCGCCCCGCCCACCGCCGCCCTGGTAGAGTCGTGGGCGGCCCCTCACGTGGTGTCATCTCGCTGAACTCCCCCAGGACCGGAAGGTAGCAAGGGTAGGTGGGCTCTGGCAGGTGCGTGAGGGGTCTTCACTTTCCCCAGGAGATCCCATGCCCGCCGGACGCTACGCCCCCTCCCCCACGGGGAGCCTGCACCTGGGCAACCTGCGCACCGCGCTCGTCGCGTGGCTCGCGGCGCGCGCCACGGACCGCGCCTTCCTGCTGCGGGTCGAGGACCTGGACCGCGTCCGCTCCGGGGCCGAGGCCGGGCAGCGGGCGGACCTGGCCGCCGTCGGGCTGGACTGGGACGCCGAGCCGGTGCGCCAGTCCGAGCGCACCGCCCTGTACGACGCCGCCGTGGCCGCCCTGCGCGCCGCGCACGGCGCGGACGCGGTCTACGAGTGCTTCTGCTCGCGCAAGGACATCGCCGAGGCGACGTCGGCCCCGCACCCGAGGCCCGACGACGGCGCCCCCGCCTCCGGCGGCGCCGTGCCGCTGCGTCCGCCCGGCTTCTATCCGGGCACCTGCCGCGGCCTGACGGAGGCCGAGCGGGCCGAGCGACGGCGGGTGCGTCCCGCCGCCCTGCGGATCGACGCGGCGAAGGTCGCGGGCCTGCCGGCGGGCGAGATCCCGCGCGCCACCGCCGTGGACGTGCTGCACGGCGAGGTCACGGGCCTGGTCGACGACCTGGTGCTGCGCCGGAACGACGGGGCGTACGCGTACAACCTGGCCGTCGTCGTGGACGACCTGGCGCAGGGCGTGGACCAGGTGGTCCGCGGCGACGACCTGCTCGACTCGGCCCCGCGCCAGCGCTGGCTGGCCGAGGCGCTGTGCGCCGCGCGCGGGGAGCCGACGCCTGCGGTGGAGTACCTGCACGTGCCGCTCGTGCTGAACGCGGAGGGGCGGCGGCTGGCCAAGCGGGACGGCGCCGTGACGCTCGAGGACCTCGCTGCGCAGGACCCGGCGTGGACCCCCGAGCGGGTGCGGGACCGGCTGCTGGAGTCCCTCGGCCTGCCCGCGGGACCGCTGGCGGCCGCCGTGCCCGCGTTCGACCCGGCCGCCCTGCCGCGTGATCCGTGGGTGTTCACCGGGCTCTGAGCGGGCCGGCGCCCTGGTCCGCCGCAGGCCCGGCCCCGGTCAGAGGACCTGGGCGGCCTGGTCGAAGTCGAGGCGGCCCTGGCGGGGCTGCTGCGCCTTCTCGTCGTCTGCGGCGGCGTGGCCCACGTTGATCACCAGGAGGGACTTCCAGGCACGGTCCGCATGGAACTCGGCGTCCACGGCGGCGGCGTCGAACCCGGCCATGGGGCCGACCTCGAGACCGTGCGCGCGCAGGGCGACGAGCAGGTAGCCCACCTGGATGAGCGCGTTCGTGCGGCCCATCCCCTCGCGCATGCCCGGCTTGCCCTCGGCATCCTCCTCGAAGCCCTCCCGGAACGGGGCGAGGTGGCCCATGTGGCGGTGCCAGTCGAGGTCGTAGGAGGCGATCAGCGTGAGCGGGGCGCGCTCCGTCTTCTCCCGGTTGAACTCGATCATCAGCGGAGCCAGGCGGGCGCGGGCCTCGGGGCTGTCCACGACGTCGAGCCGCAGCGGCTGGTTGTTCATGGCGGTCGGCGCCCAGCGGAGGTCCGCGTAGGCCCGCTCGATCAGCGCGAGGTCGACGGGCTCGTCCGAGAAGAGCTGCGTCGTGTGGCGGTCCGCGAAGAGGCGGTCGATCTCGGCCTGACTCAGCGGTCCCGCGTCCGGGGCCGGCTGCGTGGGGTGGATCGTGTCCTCGGCGTCGGTGTGCATGTGCGTGGTGGTCATGGGCCAGGGAACGGGCCGGCGGGCGTGCGCATTCCCCGGCTCCCTTAGCCCGTCCGCCCGCCGGATAGGCTTTCGAGGGTGAGCACCGCCCTGTATCGCCGCTACCGCCCGGACCGTTTCGAGGACGTGATCGGGCAGGACCATGTCACGGTCCCGCTGCGCACCGCACTGGCGAAGGACCGCGTGAACCACGCCTACCTCTTCTCCGGCCCGCGCGGCTGCGGCAAGACCACGTCCGCCCGCATCCTCGCGCGCTGCCTGAACTGCGCCCAGGGCCCCACGCCCACGCCGTGCGGCGAGTGCGACTCGTGCCGGGACCTGGCCACCGGCGGGCCGGGCTCGCTGGACGTGCTGGAGATCGACGCGGCCTCGCACGGCGGTGTGGAGGACGCCCGCGGCCTGCGCGAGCGGGCCACGTTCGCCCCGGTCCGGGACCGCTACAAGATCCTCATCATCGACGAGGCGCACATGGTCACCGCGGCGGGCTTCAACGCGCTGCTCAAGATCGTGGAGGAGCCGCCGGAGCACCTGAAGTTCATCTTCGCCACCACGGAGCCGGAGAAGGTCATCGGGACCATCCGCTCCCGCACCCACCACTACCCGTTCCGGCTCGTGCCGCCGGAGCCGCTCATCGCCTACCTCGAGCAGCTGTGCGCGGAGGAGGGCGTGTCCGTGGAGAAGGGCGTGCTGCCGCTCGTGGTGCGCGCCGGCACGGGCTCGGTGCGTGACACGCTCTCCGTGCTGGACCAGCTGATCGCGGGCGCCCAGGAGGGCCAGGTCTCGTACGAGCTCGCGGTGAGCCTGCTCGGCTTCACCCCGGAAGCCCTGCTGGACGACGTGATCGACGCCGTCGCCGCGGACGACACCCCCACCGTGTTCCGCGTGGTGGACCGCGTGGTGCAGTCCGGCCAGGACCCGCGCCGCTTCGTCGAGGACCTGCTGGACCGCTTCCGCGACCTCGTGATCGCCCGTGCCCTGCCGGAGGAGGCCGGGGCGATCCTGCACGGCATGCCGGAGGACCAGGTGCGGCGTCTGTCGGCGCAGGCCGCGCAGCTCTCCCGCGCGGAGCTCTCCCGCCTCGCGGACATCACCAACCTCGCGCTGACGGACATGGTGGGGGCCACCAGTCCCCGCCTGCACCTCGAGCTGCTCATGGCGCGCCTGCTGCTGCCCGCCTCGGACGAGACGCACCGCGGCCTGGCCGCCCGCCTCGAGGCCCTCGAACGGCGCCTGGAGCTCGGTGGCGCCGCGCCCGTCGAGGACGGCGCCCCGGAGGGCACGACGACGCCGGCCCGGTCCGGCACGCCCGCCGCGGACGGCGGCGGATCGGCCGAGAACGCGGAGGGCTCCGGCACTCTGACCGGTGCCGCGCTCGCCCGGGCCGCCATGCGGCGGCCGGAGGAGCCCGCGCCGACCGCGTCCACCGCCCCGCCGGAGCGCTGGACGCCGCCTGCCCCGCAGTCCGCGGCAGAGGCGCCGGAGGGGGACGCCGCCGCCGGGGCCACGGGGTCCGAGCGTCCGCAGCAGGCGCCGCAGCCCGGGCGGCCCGAACCGGCTGAGGTCGGGGCCCGTTCCGGGGACACGCGCCGCCCGGAGGCCGGGAGCCGCGCCGAGCCTGAGGGCCGGCCCGAGCCCGAGGGCCGGTCCCAGGCCCAGGAGCGCACCGGTGCCGCGCCGGCCCCCGCCCACCGGCCGGAAGAGACGGCCGCGCCGTCGAGCCCCGCTCCCGCCCCGGCGGCGAGCCAGGTGGAGATGATCCGCCGGGCCTGGCCGGACATCCTCACGGCCCTCGAGGACGCCTCACGCCTGGTGTGGATGCTGGTGAAGGACAACGCGAGCGTCGCGGGCTACGACGGCTCGTTGCTGACGATCGGCTTCCAGCAGGACGGGCCCCGCCAGTCGCTGCTCGGCCGGGGCGGCGACCGCGTGCTCGGCGAGGCCGTCCACCAGGTGCTCGGCATCCGCCCGCGGCTCGATCTGATCCTCGGTGGGGACGCGCCGACCGGGGACGCCCGCGCACAGTCCGGCGCTCGCCCGGCCGGCCCGGCGCGGACGGACCGGCCTGAGCGTCCGGCCCCGCAGCAGGGCCGGCCCGACCGACCGACGGCGCAGCCGAACCGGCCCGCTCCGGCACCGGGGCAGGCCCCACGCGAGCCGGAGTCCTCCCGCCCCACCCCGCCGCGCTCCGCCGCACCCTCCACCGCGGAGGACGATCCGGCGCCGCCGGCCGCTCCGCCCCGGGCCACGCAGCAGCGTCAGACGCCGGAGCCGTCCCCCGCCTGGACGCCCGCGGCTCCCGCCACCTCCTGGGGGCCGGCGCCGACGTCGTCGACGACGCCCGCCCCCGCCCCGCCGGCGGACGGCTGGGGCGGCCCGGACGAGGAGCCGCCCGCCTGGGACGACGCTCCCCCGCCCGAGGAGGACCCGTGGGACTCGCTGCCCGCGTTCGACCCGGACGCGGAGCAGGACGACTCGGACGGCCCCGAGGGCTGGACCCCGCCGGCCCGCGACGCCGAGGAGCGGCCCGTCGGCGCCGCCGGCTGGGACGGCCCCGTGCCGTCGGTCGAGGACTGGGGGGCGCCGCCGCAGGCCGCGCCGGCCCCCGGCGGCGCCGCGCCGGACGCCGGCCAGGACTCCCCGGTCCGGCCCGACGCCCCGGCCCCCGACGAGAGCGAGCCGAGCGCCGAGGAGGTCCGTCGGGCCTACGACCCGGGGCCGCTGGTCCGCGAGGAGGAGCACTCGATCCCCGTGTTCGCCCGTCCGGAGGCGGAGCTGCGCGCGGAGTTCGCGAAGCGCTTCGGCGCGACCCGTCCCGCCGGCTTCGACGACGGCGCGGGCGCGGCCGCGGACGGTGACTCCGCCCGGCCTGCCACGCCGTCGCCCGCCCCGGACGACGACGCAGCGGCCACGGAGCGACGCGATCTCCACCCGGCCGCCTCGGGCGCCGGCCCGTCCTCGGACGAGGAGCGGCGCCCCACGGGCTCGCCCACGGCCGACGCGACCCCTGACCCGGGCGTGCCCGCCGACGACGCGGACGCCGCGCCGCGCGCGGCTGCCGGCCCGACCGGTTCGGACTTCCCGGGCTCGGGCCATCCGGCGAGCATGTACCCGCGGCTCATGGAGCGGCTGCGGGCCGGAGGGCCCCTCGAGCCTCCGGTGAACGCGGGCTCGAGCGGCGGCGGCGGGACGGGCGGCGGCCCCGGCGCTCCCGGTGGCCCCGACCCGGACGCCACGCCGGGCTCCCCCGCCGGGGGCCGGCCGAGCGCGGCCTCGCTCGGGGCACGCCCCGCCGACGCCGAGCCCGCCGGGGGAGCCTCGGCGCCGCCGTCGTTGGACGCGCGGGCCGCGGCCATCCGCGCCGCCCGCGAGGCCGCCCAGGGTCGCGGCCCGGCCCGGCCCGCCGACACCGGCCCCGCCGCCCCGGCGACGTCCGGGGTGGGGTGGGAGGACGAGGTCGCCAGCGACGACGACGTCCCGCTCGAGGACTCGGGCCTCGTGGGCCGGGCCGTCGTCGAACGGGTGCTCGGCGGCCGTCTGCTCGAGGAACGCCCCAACGACGCCTGAGGCGAACGCGCCCGTACGCCGTCCGGGGCCGCGGGCATGATGGACGCGGCGCCGGACCACGGCGCCGCGTCGGGGCGCACGCCCCACGAGACGCACCATCGGACGAGGGAGACGGATGTACCAGGGCGCGGTGCAGGACCTGATCGACGAGCTCGGCCGCCTGCCGGGCATCGGGCCGAAGTCCGCCCAGCGCATCGCCTTCCACATGCTGGAGGCGGACCGGGAGGACATGCTGCGGCTCGCGGACGCCATCCGCACGGTCAAGGACAGGGTGCGGCTGTGCTCGGTCTGCTTCAACGTCTCCGAGGACGAGGTGTGCTCGCTCTGCCGGGATGAGCGCCGGGACCGCTCCCAGATCTGCGTGGTCGAGGAGTCGCAGGACGTCATGGCCATGGAGCGCACCCGCGCCTTCCAGGGCCGCTACCACGTGCTCGGCGGGGCCATCAATCCGATCGCCGGCATCGGCCCCGAGCAGCTGCACGTCCGCGAGCTGCTCACCCGGCTGCAGGACGAGGCCGTGCAGGAGGTCATCCTCGCCACGGATCCCAACCTCGAGGGCGAGGCCACGGCCACCTACCTCGGCCGGCTCCTCGGCGCCACGGGCATCCGCGTCACGCGCCTGGCCTCCGGTCTGCCCGTCGGCGGGGACCTCGAGTACGCGGACGAGGTCACCCTCGGCCGTGCCTTCGAGGGACGCCGCCTGATCAGCGGCTGACACCGGCCGGCGTCGAGCAGGTCCCGCCCGACGCCGGCCCGGCTCAGGCCACGCGCGTGCCGGCGGGCAGCCGCCCGGCCGGGGTGTCCAGGCGACGGTGGCCCCACCAGCCCAGCCCGGCCACCAGCACACCCTGCATCGCCAGGCCGAGCGGCCACACCGGCCAGGTGCCCTGCCGGTCCGGCACGCCGCTCTGGTCGAGACCGCGCAGCTCGCCGTCGAGGCACTCGACGTCCCGGACGGGGTCTCGCTGGGTCCAGCGCAGCCCCACGGACAGCAGGTTGAGCGGCCCGGGATCCGCCCGGGTCCCGTCCTCGAGGAGCCCGCCCTCCCAGGGGGAGGCATCCGCGAGGACGGCGTAGGGGTTCGCCGCGAGCAGCCATCCGCTGCGCCGCGGGTCGGGGATCGTCCGGGTGGTCACCGGGCCGACGCACCGGTCGGCGATCCCGTCGTACAGCTCCGGGTGCGCCGCCTCCCACTCGGCCCAGGCCTGCTCCGCCTCCTCCGGGGTCATCTTCTCGAGCTCCGCCTCGGTGAACGGCTCCGCCGTCATGGAGCCGTACTCGGCGTCGTTGGCCCGCACCTCGGTCTGCAGGAACTGCAGGGACAGCCCGAAGGCCACCAGGGTGCCGATCGTCAGCGCCGCCACGATCAGGTACGTCACCACGACGGCGAACAGCGTGCGCCCGGCGATCGCCGAGACGGCCACGCCGATCCCCGCGATCATGCCGAACTCCACGAGGATCATCACGAGCCCCACCAGCACGGCCCACGGGGACACGCGCCCCACCACGGCCGCGACCGCGAGCCACGGCAGCGCGGCCGCGAGGAACGCGGCGGAGGCGATCCACGCGGCCAGCCACTTGCCCGCCATCAGGTGCCCGGTCCGCAGCAGGGTGACCTGGGTGATGGCCAGGGTGCCGCCGGCACGGTCGCCCGAGATCGCGTTGGCCGCCAGGGCGGGCGAGACCAGCAGCGAGAGGGTGAGGACGAAGAGCAGGACGCCGTCGAAGAGCGTCCGCCCCAGGGCGCGCATCTGCTGCTCCGCCAGCTCCGGCTCCAGGCCGGACGCCTCCATCTCCGCCACGCCCAGGCCGCGCAGCCCGAGGGCGCCGAGGGTCACCGCCCCCACCACCACGAAGAAGACGCCCAACAGCACGTACCAGCCGCGCGAGCGCAGCCGCTGACGCAGTTCCATGCCCACCACGGTGGCCACGGCCTGGGCCGCGCCGAGGCGTCCCCCCGGCTGCGGCTGCGGCGGGCGGCGGTCGTGGATCGAGGTCGCGACGGCGGTGCTCACGGCCGGTCTCCTTCGGTGCGGGGGCCCTCCAGATGGAGGCCCAGGTAGGCGTTCTCGAGGCGGGAGCCCTCCGGGGCGAAGTGGCTGACGAGCACACCCTCGCGCACGAGGTCCGCGAGCAGCGCGGCCGCGGCGGCCTCCCCCCGCAGCTGCACCACGACGCCGTCCCGGCGCTGGCCCGCGCCGGCGCCGGTGGCCACGGTGACGGTCAGGCCGCGGGCCTCGAGGGCGCGGACGAGGGTGTCCCGGGCCGTCGGGTCGGGTCCGGCGATCCGGTAGGGGCGGGCGAGGTCGTCGGCGGCGCGGAACTCCTGGGTGGCCACCGTGGCGCCCTCACGGAGGAACACGGCGCGGTCGGACATCTCCTCGAGCTCGGCGAGCACGTGGGAGGAGACGAGCACGGCGGTGCCGGCTGCGGCCATGGCGCGCAGGTCGTCCCGCAGCCGGATGCGGGCGGCCGGGTCGAGGCCGTTGGCGGGTTCGTCCAGGAGCAGGACGGAGGGCCGGTGCACGGTGGCCCGAGCCAGGGACAGGCGCTGCTGCTGGCCGCGGGAGAGCACGCGGGCGGGCCGGTGGGCGAACTCCGTGAGCTCGACCCACGCGAGCTGCTCGTCCGCGCGCGCCGACGCCTCCGCCTTCCCCATGCCGTAGAGCCGTCCCAGGCTGGCGAGGATGTCGTGGCAGGTCAGCTCCTCCCACACGCCCAGGGTGTCGGGCATCCAGCCGAGCCGCCGCCGGGCCTCGACGGGCTCGCGCACCGCGTCCACCCCGGCCACGGACACGGCGCCGGCGTCCGGGCGCAGCAGGGTGGCCAAGATGAGCAGGAGCGTGGTCTTGCCCGAGCCGTTCGGGCCGACGAGGGCCGTCACGGAGCCGGCGGGCACGGTGAGGGAGACGTCCCGCACCGCATGGACGGCGCCGAACGAGCGGGCGAGGCCGTGGGCCACGATCCCGTCGTGGGCGGCCACCCCCAGGACGGGTGAGGCGGGCTGGGGTGCTGGAGCGGTCATGGCCCCATCCTTGCCGCGCCGTGCACGGACGCGGATCCACCCGGGGGATGATCCCGGCGCCGATCCCCGCTCGCCCGGGGTCGCAGGCGGGGCCGCGGGCGCCGTCGTCCTGCCCGGCCACGGGCGCCGGGTCCAGCATCCGGAACAGGGGTTCACCTGGCGGACCCGCGCGAGAGTGCGCCCCTAGACTTGGCCCGAACCGACCCTCGACCCCGTCCGGAGCGACCCATGAGTCTCATCGTCCAGAAGTTCGGCGGCTCCTCCGTGGCCGACGCCGCCGGCATCCAGCGCGTGGCCCGCCGCGTCGCGGACACGGTCCGGGCCGGGAACCGCGTGTGCGTCGTGGTCTCAGCCATGGGCGACACCACGGACGAGCTGCTCGACCTCGCCGCCGAGCTCACGCAGGACGCGCCCGCACGCGAGATGGACATCCTGCTCTCGGCCGGCGAGCGCATCTCCATGTCCCTGCTGGCGATGGCGATCCACGCCGAGGGCGTCGAGGCCCGCTCCTACACCGGCTCCCAGGCCGGCATGCTGACGGACACCTCGTACGGCCGGGCCCGGATCGTCAAGGTCAACCCCCACCGCGTGCAGGAGGCCCTCGACGCCGGCCGCGTGGCCATCGTGGCCGGGTTCCAGGGCATGAGCCCCGAGTCCAAGGACATCACCACCATGGGCCGCGGCGGCTCGGACACCACGGCCGTCGCCCTCGCCGCCGCGCTCGGCGCGGACGTGTGCGAGATCTACACGGACGTGGACGGCGTCTACTCGGCCGACCCGCGCGTCGTGCCGACCGCCCGCAAGCTCACCGAGCTCTCCTCCGAGGAGACCCTCGAGATGGCGGCCTCCGGATCCAAGGTGCTGCACCTGCGCTCCGTGGAGTACGCGCGCCGCTTCGGCGTGCCGCTGCACGTGCGCTCCTCCTTCTCCGACCATGAGGGCACCTGGATCATGCCCGACCCGAACGACACCATCACCCTTCAGGAAGGCGCTCCCATGGAACAGCCCATCGTCTCCGGCGTCGCCCACGACCGCTCCGAGGGCAAGGTCACGATCGTCGGCGTCCCCGACGTGCCCGGCAAGGCCGCCGAGATCTTCCGCGTGATCGCCGTGTCCAACGTGAACATCGACATGATCGTGCAGAACATCTCCCGCGAGGGCTCGGGCCGCACGGACATCTCCTTCACCCTGCCGATCGTGGAGGGCAAGGACGCCATGGCCGCCCTGCGCGCCGCCCAGGACCGGATCGGCTTCCAGGACATCGTCTCGGACCCGGAGATCGGCAAGCTCTCGCTGATCGGCGCGGGCATGCGCTCCAACCCGGGCGTCTCCGCCACCTTCTTCAAGGCCCTCGCCGACGCCGGCGTGAACGTGGACCTCATCTCCACCTCGGAGATCCGCATCTCCGTGGTCACCGCCGAGAGCAAGCTCGACGACGCCGTCCGCGCCGTGCACGCCGCCTTCGGCCTCGACGCCGAGGAGGAGGCCACGGTCTACGGCGGCACCGGCCGCTGACGCCGCACCCGCCGCTGCCCCACCCATCACGACGCCGGCCCCGCACCTTCAGCGTGAAGGTGCGGGGCCGGCGTCGTGCGGGCGGTTCCTCCCGTTCCGTCAGCGAGGACGGAGGGGGTCGGCGGTCACGGGACCTGGACGGTCACGTCGGTCGTGATGCCCGCGTCCCAGGTGACGAGGCCCTTCCAGGTGCCCGAGGTCAGGCCGGACCAGGAGAGGGTCGCCTCGGTGGCCTTGCCCGAGGTCACGGGGACCGGGTTCGGGGAGACGGTGAGGTTGCCCGCGTCCTCGCGCAGCTTGAGCGTCTCGAGGGTGCCGGTGTCCTTGCCGCCGTTGGCCGCGTACAGGTGGCCGACCACGGTGTAGGCGCCCGGGGTGGGGTTCGCGATCGTCAGCGTCTCGGACTCGTCCGCGGTCGCCCGGGAGAGCTGCTTGCCCTCGGGGGTGATCACGTACAGGTCCCAGTCGGCGCCGGCGGCGCCCGCGTTGATCGAGGCCACCAGGGACTTGGTGCCCTCCTCCACGGTCACCGTGGACACGGCCAGTGCGCTGGACTCGAGCGAGTTGCTCGCGGTGGCGGCGGCCACGGTGGAGTCCACCTTGCCCAGGCCCAGGACCTGCGGGGTCAGCTCACCGGTCACGCCGGGGGTGATCTCCACGTCGGCGGAGCCGGTGGCACCGGAGCCCTCGACGGCGGAGGTGACGGTCGCGGACTTCGCCTTGACGGTGACCGGGGAGGTCACCTCCGGGACGGCCTTGCCCTTGGCGGTGGTCCAGGACATGGAGCCGTGGGTCCAGGTGTTCACCGCGGCGTCGGTGCGGGTGACGGTCAGCTCGACGTCGGCGGACTGGCCGGCCTTCAGGTCCAGCACGGCCGGGGAGGCGGTCACCTCGAAGCCGGGCACGTTCGCGGAGAACTGCCAGCGGCCGTTCTCCAGGGCGGTCACGGTGCGGGTCACGGTGGCCGAGCCGACGACGTCGGGGATCGCCAGGGACGGGACGTTCACGTCACGGCCGGCGATGTCGCCGCGCAGCAGCGCGTCCCACTGCTCCTTGCCGGACTCGTAGACCAGGCCCGGACGGGCGGCGGCGGCCGGATCGGCGGAGCCGGCGCCCGTGGCGAAGTTGTCCGTGTTCACGGTGCCGTCGGCGTTGTACACGTCGCCGGCGGTGGTCATGAGGGCGGACTTCACGGCCATCGGGGACCAGGCCGGGTACTTGCCGATCAGCAGCGTGGCCATGCCGGCCAGGTTCGGCGAGGCCATGGACGTGCCGGACATCAGGCCGAACGTGTTGCCGTGGTAGTCGGGGTCCAGCGGGGAGACGCCGGCGATCACGTTCACACCGGGGGCGGCGAGGTCGGGCTTCAGGAGCTCCTGGTTCACGGCGTTGGCCGGGCCGCGGGAGGAGAAGCCGGCGATCTGGGGCAGCGGGTCCTCCGGCAGGCCGGTGGTGTCGCCCGGGACGATCGTGGCGGTGAGGTCGGAGGACTTCACCTTCTCGATCACGCCGTTGTCGTTCATGTGCACGGTCGGCACCGCGTGGATGTCCGCGTCCAGCGAGCCGGACGGGGTGTTCACGAGGATCATGCCGACGCCGCCGGCCTCCTCCACCACCTGCGACTTCTCGGTGCGGGCGTTCCCGCCGCGCTCGCAGAGCACGATCTTGCCGGCGGCCTCCTCGGTGAGCCCGCCGGGCAGGCAGAGACGCGCGGCCTCGGCGTCGCCGGCGGCGACCTCGGACGCGTGGATGACCTCGGCCGGGCCCACGCCGGTGCGGGCCGAGGAGGCGCCGCGGAGCTGCGTGCCGTCGGAGAACTGCACGGTGGCGGTGAGCTCGTTGGAGAACGTCTCCGCGGCCACGGTGGTCAGCCACGGGGAGCCGTGGTTCACGGTGTTCGGGCCGGGGCCGGAGTTGCCGCCGGAGGCGGCCACGAAGATGCCGGCCTCGGCGGCGGACTTGAAGGCCATGGCCACCGGGTCCACGATCGAGGTGTTGGAGCCGGAGATCGAGTAGTTCAGCACGTCCACGTTGTTCTCGATGGCCTGCTCGACGGCGGCCACGGAGGCGGAGGTGTAGCAGCCGCCGGTGTCCGGATCGGTGTCCTCCCAGCAGATCTTGTAGGAGATCAGGTGGGCGGCCGGGGCCACGCCCGCGCCCTCGCCGAAGGAGTCGCCGTCGATGGTCTGCTCCACCCCGGTGTTGCCGAGGATGGTGGTGGCCACGTGGGTGCCGTGGGAGAACACGCCCAGCGGGGAGATGCGCTCCTCCGGGGCCCGCTCGTCCACCGGGACGAAGCGCTCGAAGTCGTCGGAGAAGGCGTAGGCGCCGATCAGCTTGGAGTCGCACGACGACGCCGGGAAGTCCGGGCCGGTCTCGCACTCGGCCGTGGCGGTGGTGCCGTCCGCCTTGAGCACGGCGATCTGGCCGTCCGCGGTGCGGTACGGCACGCCGACCTTGGCCTTGCCCTTGAGCGGCTGGACGGGCTGACCGTCGATGAACGGGTTGTCCGGGTGGATGCCGGAGTCGATGACGCCGACCACCACGCCCTTGCCCGCGTTCTCGGCCTTGCCGTACACGGACTTCCAGGTGCCCTTCTTGCCGGGCAGGCCGAGGAATTCGGTGGAGCTGTAGTCCGGGGCCACCTGCTCGTCCGGTGCGACGCCGAGCACGGCCGGGTCCTTCGCGATCGCCTGGGCCTCCTCGGCGGTCAGCTCGGCGACGAACGCGTTCACGGCGCGCTGGAAGGAGATCTCGGCCTTGGCGCCGTGGGTCTTCGCGACCTTCGCCTGCTGGCGCTGGAGCTTGGCCTCGTAGTTCTTCACGCGCGGGTGCGAGGGGTCGAACTTCGCCTTCGGGGCGGCGCCCGGAACGGCGCCGGCCTCGGGGGCGGTCACCGACGGCTGGTCCTTCAGGACCACGAAGTAGCGGCCGTCCTCGAACTGCTGCTGGACCTGCACCTCGCCCTGCGGGCTGGAGACGGTGCTGCCGTCGGGCAGTTCGACGGCGGTGGCCGACACCGCGAGCGCGGGAGCGGCCACGAGGCTCGCGCCGGCGACGGCCGCGGCCAGGGCCCGACGGCGCCGGGCAGGGGTGGGGTTCTGAGGCATTGCCTCCGCCTTTCTCATCAAGGTCCGCCCAGCTCTCACCCGTGGCACGCCGGCGGGGATGACGCCGGGGGACGGGGAGATCGGCGCCCATGTGATGGGCACCACAGCGAGACATGTGCAATCTACCGTCCGGTAGGGCGTTTGACCAGATCTTTGCCAGGCAACGTCCAGGACCGTCGAATTGGGGCCGCCGGAGTGCGCTCCCCGCGTCGGCATCACGTGGGCCCGCTCGCTCATGAGGGGCGCCACGGGGGAGGATGGTGGGGTCATGCCCGAGCCACGCACCGCCCCCGTGTCCCCGCCGACCGCCGTCGTCGCCCTGCCCGCCGACGTGTGGCGGGCCCACGCGCGGGCGCACCGCGCGCGCATCGCCCGACGCACGGACCCGCTGGTGGCCCTGCGGATGCGGGGCGAGAAGCACCCGGTGCAGGACTTCCTCTTCGGCTACTACACGCACTCCCCCGCCGCGCTGCAGCGCTGGCACCCCGGGCCGGGGGTCCTCCTCGCGGACGACGACGGCGCCGCGGCCCGTGCCGAGGCGGCCGAGCTGGGCACGACCCCACGGGGCGAGTGGAAGCACTACCGGCGCGTCGAGGCCGGCGAGGTGGCGGGCGCCGTCGTCGACGGCCGCCCGGTGGGCGGCTGGCTGGTGGACGTGGCGGCGGTGCTGGCCGACCGCGCGTCGGGGGTGGCGTTCACGCGGGACCTGCTCGCGCGCACGGCGGAGCGGGCGCCGCGCCTGGGCTGCTTCGGGCTGCACGAGTGGGCGATGGCGTACCGCTCGGACGTGCACGGGGTGCGGCACTCCCAGCTGCCGCTGCGGCTCGGGGCCGAGGGGACGGACGCGGTGGTGGAGGGCTCGCGGATCCGGTGCACGCACTTCGACGCGTTCCGGTTCTTCGCGCCCGAGGCCCGCGACCGCAACGAGGGCGACGACGGCGTCCTGCCCACGCGCGCCGGGATGCGGGAGATGGAACAGCCCGGCTGCCTGCACGCGGGGATGGACCTGTACAAGTGGGCGTACAAGCTGGTGCCGGTGGTCGACTCGGACCTGCTCGCGGACTGCTTCGACCTCGCGTGGGACATCCGCCGGCTGGACATGGAGGCCTCGCCGTACGACCTGACCGGGGTGGACGACCTCTCCGACGGGCGCGACGGCTACGCGGCCGTGCGGATCGAGGAGCCGGCCGGGCGTGCCGAGTACGCGCGGCGACAGCGCGAGTTCGCCGAACGGGGCCAGGCGCTGCGGGCGCGGCTGCTGGCGGTGCTGAACGCAGCCGCGGGGGCGGCCCCCGGGACCGGGCCGGACGCCGAGTGGACTTCCAGCGCACGTCCATGATTAGGATGGCCGCTCTACAGGCTGTGAGGCGCATCACTCGCGTCATCCGGTGACCGCCCCGGCCCTCTCCGCACCGAACGACTCGAGGACCTGACGTGACCAGAACCGTTCCAGCTCGCCGCCGCACCACGCTCGCCGCCGCCGTCGCGGCCGTCTCGCTCGCCGTCACGGCCGCCGCCCCCGCGCTCTCCGCGCCCGGCAACGGCAACGGCAACGGCAACGGGTCCGCATCGCAGGGTCAGGCCCGCTCCAACGACCTCTCCGCCACGCGGGGCAACAAGGTCAACGACGCCGCCGCGCTCGCGCCGCACCTCGTGGGCCAGACGCTGGACTGGGAGGCCTGCGACTTCGGCAGCGAGAGCCTCAACGCCCGGTTCAACGCGATCCCCGGCACCGCGTGCGCCGACGTCACGGTGCCCCGCGACTGGAAGAACCCCGAGGACGGCCACACCATCACCCTGCGCGTGGCCAAGACCGAGACCTCGAAGGGCAACCCGGAGCGCCAGGGCATCGCGCTGGTCAACCCCGGCGGCCCGGGCGGCTCCGGCCTGCCCTGGGGCCCCGCCATGGCCGAGCGCGCCCCGGAGCTCGCCGAGCAGTACGACTTCATCGGCTTCGACCCCCGCGGCGTGGGCCAGTCCACCGCCCTGGAGTGCACCTACACGCCGAACCCCGAGCACGACGTGTGGCAGGACACGAAGGCCCAGGTCGACGCGTGCCTCGAGAACGAGCTCACCCCGTACATCACCACCGAGCAGACCGTGTACGACATGGACTTCATCCGCGCCGTCCTGGGCGAGGAGAAGACCTCCTACATCGGCTACTCGTACGGCACCTGGCTGGGCAGCTGGTACCAGCGCGTCTTCCCCCAGCACGCGCACCGGTTCCTGCTGGACTCCGCCGTCGACATCTCCCGCGACGGGCTCCAGACCACCTGGGACCTGCAGCCGCGCTCCCGCGACCGCCAGTTCCAGGACGCGATGCTCCCCTACGTGGCCCGGCACGACGAGATCTTCGGCCTCGGGGACGACCCGATGCAGATCCGGCAGCGCTGGGAGGACGTGGGCGGCACCCGCACGCAGCTCGGCATGATCGTCGCCGGCTCGTTCCTGCTGCCGGCCATGTACGACACGTCCCAGTACCTCGACGCCGGGTCCGTCATCGCCGCCTACATCCGCATCATGGAGTCCGAGGCCGCGGCCACGGACCCCGCGGGGCAGCGCACCCAGATCGAGCGCATCCTGGCCGAGGCCCGTGCGTCGCTGCCGGCCGAGGAGCGCGACTCCTTCGACCGCTTCGCCGCCCGCGGCCTGGAGACCGTGGGCGAGCGCGAGCAGCTCGTCGCCGCCACCCAGGCCGGTGACGCCGTCACCTTCGAGGGCGCGTTCTCGGCGATCCGCTGCCAGGACGGCCAGTGGAACACCTCGCAGGGATACTGGACCTCGTGGGTGGACGACCTCGGCCGCAAGGCCCCGTGGATCGGTGTGCTGATGGGCCCGTCGGAGTGCATGTACTGGCCCGCCCAGACCTCCATGCCCGCCCAGCCCGGTGGCAAGGGCGCCCCGAACACCGTGATCGTGCAGTCCGAGCTGGACGCGGCGACCCCGTACGAGGGCGGCCACCGCGCCGCCGGCGTGCTGCGCAACACGTCCCTCATCTCCGTGGACAACGAGGGCACCCACGGCCTGTTCCCGTACGGCACCGAGTGCGTGGACGCGCCCATCCGTGACTACTTCCTGACCGGCGCCCAGCCGGCCGAGAAGTCGCTGTGCGACGCCGTCCCGCTCCCGCTCGAGACCCAGCCGGTCCAGGTGGCCGGGACCCCGACGCACAAGGGCGACATCAAGATCTCGATGCGCACCGACGCCGTGCGCGAGGCCAACCGGATCACCCACGACGCGATCGAGCGTCAGCTGATCGACTCCCGCGCGGTGACCCCGGACGTCGAGGCCTTCCTGGAGGACTGACGGCCCGGGCACCCCGGCACCCGGCTCGCCCCCGACGGCCCGGCGACTCCCCCGCGGAGACGCCGGGCCGTCGTCATGCCCGGGGAGGCCCTGCAACGCTGGTTGGGTTGTCGCGGGTGCCGCCGCCCCACACCCCCGATAACTCAACCCGCGATGGGCAGCCGGAGGGGTGGCGTCGACGCCGAGGCCGATAGCCTCGCGCCATGATCCTGCACATCACCCTCCCGGAGGACTGGGCCGCCGCGCGTCGCACCGGCCGCTACACGGCGTCGACGCGCGGCGCCTCGATCGACGACGTCGGCTTCCTCCACGCCTCCGACGACGCCGCCCAGGTGGGAATGGTCGGCGCGGCGATCTACCCAGACCGGCCCGACGCGTTCGTCGTCGGCCTGGACGAGGACGAACTGGCGGGGGCCGGCCTGCGGGTGCGGCGCGAGCCGGGAGACCCCTCCGATCCCCACTCGGCCGAGTTCCCGCACGTCTATCCGGACGAGGCCGTCTCCGGGCACATCCCGTGCTCGATGCTCACCCCCGTGACCGACCCACGGGCGGACGCCCGCGTGCACCGCGAAGACTCGGCCGAGGCCGCCGCGCTGCTCGACGCCGGGTGGAGCGTGCGCTCCCGCTCCTGGGGCGCGCGCCTCCACCTCGACGACGACGCCGACCTGGCGCCCTACCGTGGCCACGTCGCGGCGGCCGAAGCGCGGGGAATCGAGGTGCGGAGACTGACCGCCGTCGACCTGCCTGCCCTGCGCGCCCTCGACGAGGAAGCGGCTCCCCGATTCCCGCACACCGACGGCTCCCGTCACGAGCCGCTGCCGGACGACCTCGAGGCCCGACTGTCCACCCCAGAGGGGCTCGCCGTGGGGGCCTTCGAGGGAGGCGTGCTCATCGGATTCACCCTGACGTTCCGCTCCCCTGACCGGTGGGAGGTCGACCGCACCGCGGTCGCGGCCGAGCACGAGAACCGTGGCGTGGCGAAGGCCGTCAAGGCGGCGACCGTCCTGGCGACCCATGCCCGCGGTGGGCGCGAGTGGGGAACCGGCGGCGCCGAGTCCAACGCGGCGTCCCTGCGGATGAACGCGGCCCTCGGGTTCCGTCTCGAGCCTGCCTGGCTCGGGCTGACCCCGCCCACGACGTGGGAGGAGTTCGCGCGGGCCCCGGAGTCAAGCTCCCTTGACGACAAGGTCACTTGACTGTCAAGCTTGCTTCACAACGTCCGGTCGGACGCCCCCAAGGCCTCCGAGGCGGGCCGGGCCACCGGCCCAGGCATCGACCACAGGAGGGCCCATGACCACGAACCACTCCCACCACACCGCTGCCGCAGCGGACAGCCAGGGCACCCGGTACCCGGTCCGCCCCGACGGCCCGGCGACTCCCCCGCGGAGACGCCGGGCCGTCGTGGGGTCGGCTCAGCCGTCGAGGATGCAGAACTCGTTGCCCTCGGGGTCGGCGAGGACGGCCCAGCCGAGGTCGACGCGGCGGTCGTCGACCATCGCGGCGCCGAGGGCGAGCGCCCGCTCGATCTCGGCGTCGCGCGTCGAGCCGGCGGCCGCGCGCAGGTCCATGTGGGCGCGGTTCTTCACGCGCTTGGCGTCCGGGACGCGGAAGAAGAGGACGACCTGCCCGTCAGGGCCGACGAGTGAGCACTCGTCCGACCCCGGGCGGTAGAGGTGAGGCTCGTCGACCTCCCAGCCGAGCAGCGCGCGCCAGAACTCGGCGATGGCGTGGGGGTCCAGCGCGTCCCACGTGGTGTGAGAGAGACGGAGGGACATGGCGGCTCCTCAGGAACGGGCCGGGGCGGGCGGGGACGACTCCACGCGAGCCAAGGGCGCGGCACCCCGGGCAAGGCGGGTTGACTTGTCACGGGTATTCACCGCCCAGACCCGCGACAAGTCAACCCGCGTTGGCCGGACGGGCGGACGGACGGCGGAGGGCCGGGTCACCCGCGGATGTGTCGCATCACGAGCCGCGGGATCGCGCTGCGCGGGCTGATGCTGCACCACGCGACGGGCTCGCCGTCCGAGTACCGACGACGCCGGGCGCAGGCTCCCCCGCAGCGAGCGCCCGCATGGTGTCCTCGCGGGGGTCGCCGGGCGCGTGCCTCTGCGGCGCTGAGAGCCGGGGGGACAGGCACCAGCAGTGCGTGGCGCGGCGGTTCGGGTTGACGACGTGCGCGAAGTCGTCGAAGCGGTCGGCGGTGAGCGGGTGCACCTCGAAGGCCATGCGGCCAGCATCGTGGGCGGCGGTGGAGGCGTCCATGGCGAGGCCCAGCTCCGCCGCCGCCCTGTCGGGCCACCGTCAAGCAGACTTGACGTCAAACTCTCTTTACTGTCAAGCTTGCTTCACACGACGGGGACAAACCCCGGCCCCGCCCCGGAGGGACCGCCATGGCCACCACGCCGCACACCACCACCGACCTCGCCCGCGACCGCCGCCCCCGCTGGGGCCGCTCCGCCCGTCTGGGCGGCGGGTCCGGGCGACTGATCCTCGTCAGCCTCGTGGCCGGCGTCGTCATCGCCCTGCTGATCGGGGCCGCGGCCTACGGTCTGGCCTCGAGCCAGGGCGACGCCGATCCCCGCTTCCCGGCGGTCATGGGCGCGGTCATGGCGGCGTCGGCGCTCCCGGTCGGCGCAGCCCTCGCCTGGCTGTTCCTCGTGGACCGCACCACCCTGCGCGGCGCCGTCCGGGACACCGAGGAGACCATCGAAGGCCGGTGGCTCGAGAAGGCGCAGTCCGGCGCGTTCGGCGACCTGCTCGTGGTGCTGGGCCTGGGCACGTTCGTCGTCGCCCTGGCGGGGTGGCAGCCCAGCCTCCCCCTCGTGGGCGCCGGGCTGCTCCTCTTCGCGGGCGCCTCGGTGGCCGTCCGCTACGCGCTCCAGAAGCGCCGGGGCTGAGCCGTGGAGAACACCATCCCCGACGAGCGTGCCCGCCTCGGCTGGTCGCAGCAGCGGCTCGCCGACGAGCTCGGCGTCTCCCGGCAGACCGTCATCTCTCTCGAGAAGGGCCGCTACGACCCCTCGCTCCCCCTCGCCTTCCGCCTCGCGGCCGTGTTCGGGCGGCGGATCGAGGACCTGTTCACCCCGGACGGCAACGCGGGTTGAGTTGTCGCGGGTCCAGGCGCCCAGCACCCGTGACAAGTCAACCCGCGTTGGGCCCGGGGCGGCGTGGGGCATGAGAGGCTGGGGCCATGGATCGAGAGCTGCGCACCCCTCCGGAGCTGGAGGGCGTGGACTGGCACGACGACGCCCCGCGTCGCCCCCGCCCGATCGTCACCCTGGTGGCGTGGATCGCCATCCTGGGCCTGGTCCTCAGCGTGGGCGCCGGGATCTTCTCCGCCTTCTGACGCGTCACCGCCGGCCGACGCGCCGCCCCGGCCTCAGCGCACGTCGCCGTCCACGTAGCGCCAGATCCCGTCCTCACGGCGGAACCGGCTGACCTCATGGAGTCGGAACCGCCCCTCGGCCCCCGTGCCGACGGCCACGAACTCCACGGTCCCGGCGTCCTGGAACGGCCCGCCGTCCCGCACGTCCAGCACCGCCAGGCGGGTGAACCGCGGCGCCTGTTCCCCCGCGGCCGGCAGCAGCTCGGCCGCGGTGGGCCGATGCTCGGGGGCCCAGGTCGCGGCGAGGTAGTCGGCCATCGCCCGGGCCTCTGCCGGCCCGGCCTCGCCCAGCCGCGCGAACGCCGTGTACCGGGAGCGCATGAGCGCCTCGGCGGTGGGCGCGGTCAGGGCGCCGTCCCGGGCGAAACGTTCGTGCAGGCGACCGCAGCACGCCGCGAGCCCGGCTCCGGACCCGCAGGGGCAGGGGTCAGGACGGGTCACCGGCGCGGACGTCCGGCCGCGCGACGCCGGGCGGACCGGGCCTTGATGCGGCGCACTCCCGTCAGCACGACGCCGGCCGCCGCGGCGAGCAGCGCGGGGCCGAGCGGGCTGATCGGCCGGCGTCGGCCGAGCGGGGACACACGGGTCTGCTGAGGTCTCATGCCGCCAGGCTACGCCGGGCCGGCTGCCGCGTGCCGCCCCCATCACACCCACGATTCCGCGTCCGGGCGGCCGAGTAGACTGGACGGGCAAGCACGCGGAGCGCCCCGGGCCGGGCGTGAGACGGCATCTACACCGTCCTGCTCCGCGGCATCGTCCCGCACCCAGGAGCGTGTTCATGCCCATCATCGTCGTCGACGTCATGCCCAAGCCCGAGATCCTCGATCCGCAGGGCAAGGCGATCAACGGGGCCCTGCCCCGCCTCGGCTTCACCGAGTTCAGCCAGGTCCGCCAGGGCAAGCGCTTCGAGCTCACCGTGGAGGGCGAGGTCACCGACGAGATCCTCGCCCAGGCGCGCACGGCCGCCGAGGAGATGCTGTCCAACCCCGTCATCGAGGACGTCGTGAACGTGGCCGTCCTGGACGAGGCCGAGGGCGCCCGATGACCGAGCTCCCCCTCATCGGCGACTACTCGACGCCGACGACGCCGCTCAGCGGCGCGCGCATCGGCGTCATCACCTTCCCCGGCACCCTGGACGACGTGGACGCGCTGCGCGCCGTCCGCCTCGCCGGCGCCGAGCCCGTCTCCCTGTGGCACGCCGACGCGGACCCGCAGCGGACGCTCGCCGGCGTGGACGCCGTCGTGATCCCGGGCGGCTTCTCCTACGGCGACTACCTGCGCGCCGGCGCGATCGCGCGCTTCGCCCCCATGATGGACGCGGTGGCGACGGCGGCCGGCGGCCCCGAGGGCGACGCGGACGGCCTGCCGGTGCTCGGCATCTGCAACGGCTTCCAGATCCTCACCGAGTCGCACCTGCTGCCGGGCTCGATGATCAAGAACGACCACCTGCACTTCATCTGCCGCGACCAGGAGCTGGTCGTGGAGAGCACGGACACCGTGTGGACCCGCGACTTCGAGCAGGGCCAGACCATCACCGTGCCCCTGAAGAACCAGGACGGCCAGTACGTGGCGGACGAGACGACCCTCGACGCCCTCGAGGCCGAGGGCCGCGTGGTGTTCCGCTATCAGGGCTGGAACCCGAACGGCTCGCGCCGGGACATCGCGGGCATCGCGAACCCGGCCGGCAACGTCGTCGGCCTGATGCCGCACCCGGAGCACGCCGTGGAGACGGGCTTCGGCCCGGACACCGCCGCCGGCCCCCGCTCCGGCGTGGACGGCCTCGGCTTCTTCACCTCCGTCCTGACCACCCTCGCCAGCCGTGGAGGCCATGCATGAGCCAGCAGTTCAACATCGAGACGGTCGCGGACGCCCAGGCGACGCCGGACGTCGAGCAGCCCTGGGCCGAGCTGGGCCTGAAGGAGAACGAGTACGCCGAGATCAAGAAGATCCTCGGCCGCCGCCCCACCGCGGCCGAGCTGGCCATGTACTCGGTCATGTGGTCCGAGCACTGCTCGTACAAGTCCTCGAAGGTGCACCTGCGCCAGTTCGGCGAGAAGCTCACCGACGAGATGAAGCAGCACATGATGGTGGGCATCGGCGAGAACGCCGGCGTGACCGACCTCGGTGACGGCTGGGCCGTGACGTTCAAGGTCGAGTCCCACAACTCGCCCTCCTACGTGGAGCCCTACCAGGGCGCGGCCACGGGCATCGGCGGCATCGTGCGCGACATCATCTCCATGGGCGCCCGCCCGGTGGCCGTGATGGACCCGCTGCGCTTCGGCGCGATCGACCACCCGGACACCGCCCGCGTGTTCCACGGCGTGGTGGCCGGCATCGGCGGCTACGGCAACTCCCTGGGCCTGCCGAACATCGGCGGCGAGACCCGCTTCGACCCGATCTACCAGGGCAACCCGCTCGTCAACGCCCTCGCCGTGGGCGTGCTCAAGCACGAGGACCTGCGCCTGGCCAACGCCTCCGGCGTGGGCAACAAGGTGGTCCTGTTCGGTGCCCGCACCGGCGGTGACGGCATCGGCGGCGCCTCCGTGCTGGCCTCCGAGTCCTTCGACGGCGACGGCAAGCCCGCCAAGCGCCCCTCGGTGCAGGTCGGCGACCCCTTCTCCGAGAAGGTGCTCATCGAGTGCTGCCTCGAGCTGTTCCGCGACTCCCTCGTCGAGGGCATCCAGGACCTCGGCGCCGCCGGCATCTCCTGCGCCACCTCCGAGCTCGCCTCCAACGGCGAGGGCGGCATGCGCGTGGAGCTGACGGACGTGCTGCTGCGCGACTCCACGCTGACCCCGGGCGAGATCCTCATGTCCGAGTCGCAGGAGCGCATGATGGCCGTGGTGACGCCGGAGAACGTCGCCGCGTTCGAGGCCGTCATGGCCAAGTGGGACGTCGAGTACTCCTGGCTGGGCGAGGTCACCGGCGACGGCCGCCTGATCATCACCTGGGACGGCGAGGTCATCGTCGACGTGGACCCGCGCACCGTGGCCCACGACGGCCCGGTCTACGAGCGCCCGTACGCGCGTCCGGCCTGGCAGGACGAGCTCCAGGCGGACACGTTCCGCTCCTCCGAGGCCGGTCAGGACCTGCCCGCCACGGGCGAGGAGCTGCGCGCCGCCGTCGTGGAGCTGATGAGCTCCCCGAACCTGGCGGACACCTCCTGGATCACCCGCCAGTACGACCGCTACGTCCGCGGCAACACCGCCCTGGCGGCCCCGGACGACGCGGGCGTGGTGCGCGTGGACGAGGAGACCGGCATGGGCGTGGCCCTGGCCACGGACTGCAACGACCGGTTCACCTACCTGGACCCGTACACGGGCGCGCAGGCCTCCCTGGCCGAGGCGTACCGCAACGTCACCACCGCCGGGGCCGTGCCCCTGGCCGTCTCCGACTGCCTGAACTTCGGCTCCCCCGAGGACCCGGACGTGATGTGGCAGTTCGCGGAGGCCGTGCGCGGCCTGGCGGACGGCTGCCAGACCCTCGGCATCCCGGTGACCGGCGGCAACGTGTCCCTGTACAACCAGACGGGCAGCACCCCGATCCACCCCACCCCCACGGTGGCGGTGCTCGGCCAGCTCGACGACGTCCTGCGCCGCACCCCGTCCGGCTTCGCCCCGGACGCGGACGGCCAGGCGATCTACCTGCTGGGCGAGACCGGGGACGAGCTGGACGGCTCCGAGTTCGCGCGCCTGCGCGGCCACCTCGGCGGCCTGCCCCCGAAGGTCGACCTGAAGAAGGAGCGCCTGCTCGGCGAGCTGCTGGTCAACATGTCCCGGGACGGCATGATCGACGCCGCCCACGACGTCTCCGGCGGCGGCCTCGCGGCCACCCTGTCCGAGATGGTGCTGCGCTTCGGCGTGGGCGCCCGCGTGGTGCTGGACGAGGTGCTGCGCCGCGACGGCGTGGACCTGTTCACCGCGCTGTTCTCGGAGACGCAGGCGCGCGCCGTCGTGGCCGTGCCCCGCACCGAGGAGGTCCGGTTCACGGACATGACCACGGCCCGCGGCTACGCGGCCGTGCGCATCGGCGTGGTGGACGCCGACTCCGCGGCCCTCGAGGTCCAGGACGCCTTCACCCTGCCGATCACGGAGCTGCGCGAGGCCTGGGAGGCCACCCTGCCGAAGCACTTCGGCTGACCCCGTGGGCCCACGGGCCCCGGCACGACGACGGCCGCTCACCCCCGGGGGTGAGCGGCCGTCGTCGTGGGGCGGGACGGTGGGGACG
>ERZ1023313.137-NODE-137-length-30526-cov-5.137508_pt1 | contig 30526 bp, 25 predicted proteins | sample MGYA00521233_ERZ1023313 | MGnify/ENA primary metagenome ERZ1023313 (study PRJEB32759, sample SAMN07749866) | skin metagenome | biome: transportation; feature: city; material: polyester macromolecule | host: Homo sapiens | place: Hong Kong:TKO line | collected... | reverse complement strand
AGGACGCCGCCCTTTCACGGCGGAAACACGGGTTCGAGTCCCGTTGGGCGTGCCATTTTATTCTCATGACAAATTCAAACAAGCTGCTTAGTTACGCTAAGGAAAGCGTGGCTTTTATGCGAGAATTCGGCTATTGTTTGACCGAACTGAGGCAGGCGAAATCGGCAGTGATGCTGAGTTTTTTGCGTTTTGTAACCGTAACTTTGTCATTTCCGGCCTCTTGTGACACACATTACAGTCTGACAACGCCTTGGCAGGTATACATGTTCTCACTTGAACGAATATCTGAACAAGATCGGATCAACCGACCGGCGAACCAAATCGATGAGAGGACATGGAGATGTTCAAACACTTGATCGCCGTGCTTGCAATTGTACTCGCTGGCACCGCACCTGCACTTGCAAAACGCGTTGCTCTGGTTATCGGCAACGGCGCTTATGAACACACAATCGCACTGCCAAACCCGGCCAACGACGCTGAAGTCATGGCCGGTAAATTGCGCGGACTAGGTTTCGACGTTGTGTCCGGTATGGACCAATCCTACACGGACATGCGCCGGACGGTAATGGAATTCGCAAAAAAGGCCTATGGGGCCGACATTGCGCTTCTGTTCTATGCAGGCCACGGCATGCAGATCGCTGGCCAAAACCTTTTGATCCCGGTTGACGCGAAAATTGAAGACGAGACCTCGATTGATTTTGAGACAATCTCGGTCGACTTCATCATGCGCCAGATGTCGAAAGACGTGAAAGTGCAGATGGTCTTTCTTGACGCGTGCCGTGATAACCCCTTGGCCCGGACCTTGGCCCGCCGGATGGGGCCGAGTCGCTCCGGCGCCGTTGGGACAGGCCTCGCGGAGATCAAGGTCCAGGAAACCGGCGGTGAAGGCTCTGTGATTGCATTCTCAACCAGCCCGGGCGATGTTGCCCTCGATGGTGAAGGCAGCAACTCGCCGTTTACATCCGCTTTGATCCGCCACATCGACACCCCGAACGCATCCATTCAAACTGTCATGACACGGGTTACTGGCGATGTTTATGACGCAACTGAAAAGCGTCAGCGCCCTTGGGTGAACGCCTCCCTGATCGGCGAAGTTTTCTTGAACAAACAGAGTGATGCCGGATCTCAACAAGTTGCGAGCCTTGGTGACACCGCCAAAACAGCGCCGCAGGCTGTTCAACCGGCTGCTTCGTCGGCAGCAACCCAATCCACCATCGCGTGGGAGCGGGAAAAACTGGTCTGGAACACCGTGAAGGAAAGCGACACGGTTGCCGACTATGAGGCCTACTTGTCCGCGTATCCGGAAGGCACCTTCAAAAACTTCGCACGCAACGCCATCAAACGCTTGCAAGAAGGCACACAAGTTGCGGCGCGAAATTCCTCAGCCAACGATGCGACAACAGCCACCGGCGTAGCGAGTTCGGCAACAGCGCTCCCGGACCCGCAAAAGGCAGTTCCTGGGACAGCTGAAACAGAAGCATCAATCGGCTGGAACCGCACGGCACGCCGTGAAGTCCAGACACGGCTGAACCTTTCCGGCAACAATGTCGGTCGTCCAGATGGTGCGTTTGGCCCGAAAACCCGCGCAGGCATCACTGCCTGGCAGACCCAGAACGGTTTGGTCCCAAGTGGCTATTTCACAGCTGCGCAATACGTGCTGCTGACGTCTCAGACTGAGACCCAGTACGCGGCCTATGTTGCAGAAGTGAACCGCAAACGGGCAGCAGCTGCTGCAGCCAAGAAGACACGCAGCAGCACAACCCGGACCAACACAGCGACCACTCACAATCATCAGAACACACGTCAGCGGCAACAGAACAACAATAACGGTGGCAACACTGCAGGCGCAGCGTTCATGGGTGGCGTTGTTGGTGGCATTATCGGCGGAGCCATCGGCAGCCGTTATTAGACGCATTTACAAAAATCAGAAAAAGGCCGGTCCCAGACCGGCCTTTTTTGTGAAATGTCCCAACAGATGATCCAGCAGTCTAGTCAAGATGCAAGTTTATGCTTCCCATGCGTGACGTGCGCGCAAGGTCGAGGACATCGACCATATGCTGAAAATCAAGCGTCCTGTCGGGTATCAACAAAACACTGGTCGCTCCCAATTCAGACAGGCGGTTCAGTTCGGGGACAACCCCTTCCAGCTGCACTCGGACACCATTGATAGCGATGTCCAAGCCTTGCAGCTCTCCACCGCGTACAGTCATTAACACAGAAGGCGTATTGCTGCCTTGTGGCGTTGTTGGCGCTTCTGCGCCGGCGATCCGTCCCAACAGGACATCAATTGGGCGCCATACTCCAAACGTTGACGACAAAAGAAAAAACATCACCAGGATGAAAATTACGTCGATCAACGGCGTTAGAGAGAGCCGTCTGCGAGCGCCCAAAGGTTTCCGGATCCGAAGCATTACAAGTCTCGTGGTTGCCTTTATCCCAGTCAGACAAAATTTAACCAGTATTGCAAATACCGTTTCCAGTTTGACCAGATATTGGGAGTCCCATAGGCTGCGTCCAACCGGGGAAACGGTCCATGACGCAAGCTTACTGGAAACTGGGAAACAGATATTCGGCCTGGAGATTACTGAAGCCCTCCATTGCCCTTGCCTCATTTGCTTGTGCGCTCTTGGTCTGGTCCTCGACTGCAAGCGCCGGATTGAAAATCTGTAACGGTTCGTTGGATCTTGTAAACGTTGCTGTCGGCTACGAAACCGAAGACGGGATACGAACAGAAGGTTGGTGGACCGTGACCGCCAATGCCTGCACCCCACTGATTCAAGGGGATCTTAGTCAGAAGAAATACTATTTGCATGTTTCGGACGGTTTTGGCGAAAGCCGCCTGACGGGAGATGTCACCCTTTGTATCCGTGAAGAAAAATTCGTGTTGTACGATGGTGATCAGTGCTGGCAACGCGGGCTGATAGAAGCCGACTTTTATCAGGTCGAAACGGAGGGAGCTCGAGACTGGACGGTTCTGCTGTCCTATGATTGAAAACAGAAAGTGCGTGTTGCCAGCCTAGAAAGTGGAACGGCTGATATCAGACGCTGGGGGATGGAATGTATTTTAGAAAGCTTATCGCGCTGATCTCGGCCGTTACGGCATTGTGTCTATTATCATCGGCATCCGCTCAGGATGTCGCCGGCAAGATTGAACTGGAACTCAACCAGGTGCAGCCCAATCAAGCCGGTGGGTGCCGTTTGTCCGTGATTGCCACGAATGGTCTTGAAAGACCGATTGAGAAACTGGGGCTGGAACTCGTCGTGTTTAACAACGAGGGCATTATTGACCGGTTGATGCGGCTCGATCTTCGGCGCATGTCGGCTGGAAAAACAAAGGTCCAACAGTTCGATCTGCCTGATGTTTCTTGCAACGGACTATCCCGCCTTCATATCAACGACGTGGTCAATTGTGTTCCTCCGGCCATAACTGATGTGTACTGCCCGGATCTTTTACAACTGTCCAACCGCACGTCATTGCAATTCGGGGATTGAGACCTGCCATCTGAGAGCGACGGAGAAATTGCTTTATGATTGGTTCGCCATCGTCCTTGCTTGAATTCGGGGGACCGGTTGTTCTTTTGCTGCTGTGTATCTCGGTACTGGCGGGCGCGATCATTACCGGCAAAGTTCTGCAATTCTGGATGGTGCGGGTCGGAAAGCACATAAGTGTGCGCAAAGCCGTCACGCAATGGCGATCAGGTGACCGGACCGCTGCCTCGCAAAACCTATTGAAAGACAGGTCCTTGTCGGCAGCTCTTGTGCGCAGCGCCATGGACGCGCTTCAGGCACTGGACCGGCAGCAATTATCGCTTCAGGAACGGGACATTCGAGAGGAGCGTTTAAGAGAAGAAGTGTCTGCCCGAGCGGCTGACCGTTTATTCGCATTGGCAAGCTGGTTGAAAGCCTTGGACCTGGTAAGCCAGGTTGCGCCTTTACTCGGACTGTTCGGCACGGTTCTCGGTATGATCGAGACATTCCAGTCACTTCAGGAATCCGGCTCCTCCGCTGATCCGTCAACACTTGCCGGTGGCATTTGGGTCGCCCTCTTAACAACAGCCTGCGGCCTTGCGGTCGCAATACCAGTATCGGTAGCTGTCACATGGTTTGAAACCCGCCTTGAGAAAGAACGGGCCACCCTGGAAATCCTGTTGACTGGCGTTTTCACGGCTGGCCCCGCCAAGTGACCTTTCTCAACGTGTGACTTTAAAAGCGGTCAGGGAATAGACACCGGGATACTCCAACACGCTTGTAATTCGGGACGCTGGATATGTCCCAAACCTGGACGGCTGGTTGTTTACGGGTCGATTCCAGACGACCAAAACAAGCGCCGTTTCTTCATTTCCGGAAGACAATTTTGTGACGGGGATTGCAAACCGCCATCCGCCTGCTCTGCTGGGATCGCTGTATGGCAAAACAAACGAACGACCGTCATGGATCTGACCGATATCGTCAATGAGGTACAACTCTGGCGGCCCGTTGCCGAACAAAGGCACTCCGCTTTGTTGCGCTACGAGTATCTTGTCGGTGGGAAGATCTCGCCCCACCACACCTGACACTGCAGTACCGCTTCGGACAACGGTTTTATCAAGGGAAATTAGATTAACAGCCTCGATCCCGTCTGAAACGCTCAATGTATTCAAGAGCGCGCATTGCGGCTGTGTAACCACTCTAAGCTCGATATCTGCAGCAAAGCCCTGATCTTGCTTGAACTTTTTATCCAGCGTAACGAACGGCTCAATCGCGGCCCCAAAAGCAGTGATTTGCGCAGTGTTCACGCCAGCGGACTCAACCGTCACGTGCGCGCAATCACCGACATCAAACGCAGCGACATAAGACTCGATCCTTTCGGTCGGGTCGAGAACGTCTACATCGGAGGGCTCGACACTTCCCGGTCGCGCCACAGTGCTCTCAGGCACAGCAGCAGGTTCCTGGATCAGATCCGCCGGTTCCAGTACGTCAGCACCGCTCAGGGATTCGACGGCTGCGACTTTCTGCTCGACGGCGACGGGATCCGGCTTGATCGCCTCTGGTAGAACTGGCGGAGGAACAGCGTCAGGCAAAGTGACCGCAGCACTTGTGTTCACTGCAGCGCTAGGTGGAACTTCAGGAGGTGTTATAGAGGTTACGTTAGCGGGCAATACGGCATCGACGGTTAATTGAAGGGGAACCGACGGAGATAAAGGAAGCAACCCATCATCCGGGCTCACCTCTGGCACTAAAACACCGTTCATCGGCTCATCAGCTGTTGTGGTCGCAATTTCCGGGATTTCAACGCCGGGCAAAGGTTCAATAACCAGCGAGGTCTCCGGTCCGGCATTATCCTGCAATGGCGAAGCTACCGGAACAAAAGTGCTAACCGCGGCAAAGTCTTCCGGTACTATGGCGGCTACCGTAGTATTTAAAGATGCAAGAGTTTCTGCAGATGGTGCGACCGGCGCAGGTGTCAACTGCTCGAGCTCCGGCACTTGTCCTGGTTCCTGCTCTATCGCTTTTACCGGTTCCAGCGCGGCTGGTGCCGCTGCAGACGGAGGCGCTTCTTGATTTGTGGGTGTGATCGCTTCTGGCATCGGCCCCTCGGCCAACGCTTGCACAGGCGCTGTGACCACAGATTCGGGCAGATGACTTGCCTCTACCAAAACTTGTGGGTTAGCGATGTTCGCCTCCTGCGGCTGCGGAGAAACACCGGCTTCTGACCGAACGTCGGCCAAAATGGCTTCGTCGGGAGCGACTGCCGATAACGCAGCCGCCTCAATAGAGTTCGCCACTTCAAACTGAGGGCCGCCGACGTCCAAAAAAATCTCTGTTTTAACCACCTTACGCTGGTCCGGAATTGGCGTGAGCTGAAGTTCCGGCAATCCAACGGTCAGAACGATGACATGGACGCCAAGGGATACCAACAAACCGGTTGCCCACAGCCGGACTGAAAAGTGGCCGTTAGAGCTTTCGACCGAATAAGGTACGACCGCTGGCATCACTGATCCGCTGCCTCCAAGGTGATCAGTGTCAGTTTCTTCAGCCCAGCTTTTCTAGCCTCATCTGCAACTGCATTCAGGCTGCGGATGCTTGTGCGTCTGTCGACCTGAAGAGTCAAACTGCCCCCAACCCCGGCAAGTCTCGTCAAGCGGTTTGAGAGTTCAACAGCTTCCAGCAACTTCGTTCCGTCCCATACTGCTCCATTTCTGTCGAGGGCCAGGCTTCCTTGGATTGCACCTGCCGCCTCATCTTCGGCCGTTGTTTCCGCCCACTCGAATTCTTGCGGCAACGGCGGCCGCAACGAACCAGCAACCAGGAGAAATACCAGAAGCAAAAACACGACATTGATTAACGCAAGTGAACTGTCACGTTTGGGGCCAGTCACAGTCTCTGGCAGGTGTATCGGCTTGCTAAAGCGTTTCATTTGGCATCTGCCTGCCGGTGCGCAGCGAGGGTCAAGGCAGTACTTTGATCGTGGTTGCAGTTGCGCGCAAGACCTCGCCATTTCGTTCCAGAATATTGAAATAGGCGGGGGCCGCCTTCTCCGTGACACTGGCAAGTGCTTTCGGAAGATCCTTGCCAACCATTGCAATGATCAATCCGGTCTCCTCGTCCGCCCGGTTCAGTTGCAGGGGAACAACAAATCCCGCACCGCCGTCGTCAGATTGGAGAAAGGAAGTCAAATCGGTGACCTGCCCGTCGCTCGCAACTATGATCAGGCCAAGTTCCCCCGCCGCAGGATCAAAGCCGGATATCCTTCCAGCCATATTGCTGCCGTTTGCCAAAACAGTCCGTTGCATATCCAACAGAAGGTTGGTTTCGCCTGCCCCTTGTGGTGTTGCCTGCAAAAACGCTATCGCTGGGCACTGCGCATCCTTCACCAGATTGGCCTGAATTGTTGCTTCGTACCCTTGCGCTTTCTTGAAATCACTGTCGAACGTGATGAAAGGGGGCATCCGTGAGGCAAAGCCTTCGATCTCTGCTGAGTTTCCGGCAACCTTAAGTGGCTGAAAATACATGCAATCTCCAGTCTGGTAACCCGCGACGTACTTACGGACACGATCTTCCGGTGTCATCGGAAGTGTCTCGACAACAGGGGCTGTTTGACCCCCTGGATCAACCTCGTTCTCGCTTGATAAAATCGGTGAAGCCGGTTGCGTTGACGCGCTTTCGATCGTGTCCTTGTCTTGCTTTTCGCGGCGTTCCGCACTGACCGCCGGAGCCGCCGAAACAGTTGGCTCATCTCCGGTGATGGGTTGAGAAGCTGTCTCCTTGCTCACATCTGGAGCTGCTGGCGCTGCGGGGGCGATTTCCCTGGGCGTTGCTGCCAGGAAAGGACGTTCTGGCCCAGTTTCCTCAACCGGTGTTCCCGCAACGAAATAAACACCCGCTGCCCCCAAGCCGGCAAATCCCAAAAGTGCCAAACCCAACAATATTTTCCGGGGCCATGTCGAGGCGGGTGGCGGCTGATCCAGCATTTCCTGCTCGGTCGGCGCGCTATTAGAGAATTGTATGACTGTTTTGTCTGGGAGCCCGGTTTGCATGGGGGCACCCATTGTCCAGTTGGCAATATCGGCCATCGATGCTGGACGGTTGGCAGGATCAGGTTGAAGCATGGCTTCAAGCAAAGGCTGAAACCGTAGATCTATGCCGTCCAGAGGTGGCAGGATCCTCCGCTTCTCAACGATCTGCACTTGAGTGCCGCCCATATCCAGCTGCTTACCGGTAAGAGCTTCCGAGATCACAAGGCCAAGCGCGTAGATATCACTGCGGGTCGTCACTTTTCCATCGAAGATGCCAACCTGTTCAGGCGACACATAATTGATCTTGCCCGCAAAGCCGTCACCGATAATCGTTGGACCGCCGGCCTGTGACTTGGAGATACCAAAGTCGATGATTTTGGCCTGTCCCACATCCCCGTTTTGCAGAATGATGTTGTCTGGTGACAGATCTCGGTGAATGACATGACGCTCGTGAACAGCCTGAAGAGCACCCGCCAGCCGTTTCAACAAACGGAAGACTGCTTCGGGTTCCAAAGCCCCCTGCTCTAGCCTCGAACTAAGCGATGGCCCTTCCACGAATTCCATGGCCAGATAATAAATGCCGAGCTCCGGTTCCTTCGCAAAAACGAAATACTGCGTGACCGCCTCGTGCGTCAGCTTTTTTAAAATCTTGGCTTCACGCCGGAACAAATCCACGATCATTTGATCACGGGCAAAACTGGCAAGCAGCACCTTGATTGCGACCGGATCTCCACTCTCCAGGTCGCGTGCCCGATAAACCGTTCCGATCCCACCGTCAGCGATGTGTTCCTCAATCTCGTAGAGACTGTTCAAACGGGTCCCTTTGGGCAGCAGGTTGCCAGATGCGGTCATTGCGATGTCTCCGCCTGCGGTTTCGTTGCAAAGCCAATATCAACGATCACAACGGTTACATTGTCGGATCCGCCGGAATCCAAAGCGCCATTAATCAGTCCTCGTGCAGTCGGTTGTGGCGCTCCATTCATGAGAAAGCTCTTTATCACCGCGTCATCAAGATGCCCGGTCAGGCCATCAGAGCACAACATGAACCGGTCGGATGGTTGAAGATTGCCCGTTACAACATCGAGTTCCAGATCCACACCAGATCCAATCGCCCGAGTAATGACATGGCTCCGCGGGTACCGTTTGGCCTCTTCAGCTGTCAGGACTTTGCGATCGACGAGATCTTGTGCTTCGGTATGATCCGTCGTCAGCTGTTCCAACCGGCCCTCACGGAACCTGTAGACCCGGCTGTCTCCGGCCCATAGGCATACAAAATGTGCTCCATATGTCAGCAAGGCAGCGATGGTCGTTCCCATCATGACACCTTCTGATCTTTCTGCTGCCTTTTCGATTTCGTTTTTCGCCCAAACCACACGGCTCTCAAACTGATCAAACAGATCTTTTGCGCTCACGGGATCCGTTATGCCGGACAGGGATTCACACACAATTCTCGAGGCACGTGCACCATCATTCATCCCGCCGGCGCCGTCCATGACGGCAAAAACCCCCAGGTTCTCATCGATGAAATATGCGTCCTGGTTTTCTTGCCGCATCCGGCCAACATCCGTTAGGCCCAGGGCAAATCCGTGCAGTTTTGGTAGTGGTTCCAATCTCGCGGTCATGATTGCAGATCCTCCCGAGGCTGCCCATGATCATCCCCTGCCGTCATTCCGGACCTGTGCGTGGCAAACAGCTCCGGCTTCACAAACCTTACAAAGTCATCAGCCTTCGGTATGCCATCGAACCGGAAGCTGTGTGTTTCTCCCCGGGCATCTGTCCAAAACTCAGTTTCCAAAACGCGAGCATCGTCACCGGATAAGAAATCAACTGGATTATTCAAAACTTCTGAGGCGGCCACTGCCGGTTTCGGGTCTTCAAGGTTACCGGCCCTTAGTTGAAATTCCTCAAGCTCAGCAGTCTCCTCAAGAGAAAAAAGCAGAACGTCTTTGACGTCTTCATACCAGTCCTCAGTTGGCTTGCTGGCCGAAGCTGGCGGCCCTGCCAACTCAGATACAATTGCCAATGGATATTTTCTGCCGACGCGGTCCACACTCGGCATGAAGGCGCCAGCGACCGCTGTTCGCATTGGACAGTTGCCAGCTACCGGTCTCATCACGAATTTCCAAACCGGCATGGTCATGTATGCACCCTCCCACGCCTCTTTCAGTTCCGAGCTGGCCGCAGCGAGACCTTCCTGCAAAAACGGTTCCCAGATGACCAGAAAGCCCGCGGGACAATTTCTGCTGATATAATCCCCACGCATGGGCAATTTTCCAAAATAGCCGCTCGCCATTGCGCTAAAAACTTGTAGGACAGCGGAATTCTCCAACTGCCGAAAGGAAAAATGGATTTGGCTTGGTGCGCAGCGTCACTGTAAATGCCACCTGGCGGCCACCGAGTGTCTTTCGAATGACAAAGCTGTCACCGCTGGAACTCACACGATTGGCCCGCACGAACCGGTAAAACGCCCAATCGCCGTGGACTTCCTGACGGGATTTGTATCCGGGCACTTCCGGCACCATCACCAGGACGACCCGTGGGGTCGCTGGATTGCCCGGCCAATCGAAACTTGCCGGCAGCGGCTGGATTTCAGCATTAAAGCCCGGCCCGCGATTGACCAAAACCAGATTGCCATTCACTTCCATGCTCGCTGCATCGGCTTGCGGTGATAAAGCGCGCGGCACGACCTGCAGCCCAATGGATGGATACGCATTGCCGGTTGGAAAGAATGCTTCTCGGATTAAATCGGCACGTTCGAATTGCCGCAAGGTCGCATTGGACAAGCGGTCTGCTTGCGTCACCTCCGGTTTCCAGGTCCAGGGCCGTGCCTGAGTGTTCACAAGCGCCTTCAGATTTTCTTCGAAAAACTGCTTCATAATACCGGACGGTGAAAACAGTTTCGCGAACTCAGTCATCGCCACTTCAGAGCGGCCATTGCTGAAGGGATAGTTCCGCCCTACGATCTTCTGACAGCTACCAACAACCTGAATCTTCAGTTTTTCATTCAATTGCGAGATGGAGGTTTCTTTGTATTCCTCATCGAACTCTTGTGCAGCTTGCTGGATCAAGCGATCAAGGGGGCTGGGAAACCGCGTTGCATTGCTGCGCAGTAGAGACGCCTGGATCTGCACGTTGGAATTTGCCGTCTCGCTCTGGATCGGGTTGTTCGCAACGACCAAGAGATTGTCGAGAATATTCTTGAAGTTTAGCAGCAGCGCATCAATTTTCCGGCTGTTTTCTCCTTCGACGAGGACATGATACGGACGGAAGTAGTCTTCGATTGCCTTTCCTGGAATGACACCCGGGTCGCTTTGTCCAGTGCCCCCAAGCGCGTTGGAGATCCCACCGGGCGCAATAAGCTCTAGTCCAGCCTCAAGCCCGATACGTTTAAGACCTCCGGACGAATCCAGGACATAGCGCTGGAAGACCTTTTGCGCCGCCCCTGCCCCGACCTCTTGAGCCTGATTGCTCGAAACGCCTGTCCCTTGGGCACTTTCCGAAAGATCTTGGGTTAGAGACGTTTCCCGGCGGATGCTCTCCAAGAGTTGGACGATTGGAGATGTCGGCGCAGAGACTGCCTGCAACGTTGTATAAAGCGGCTTGTCGCTGCTCATCGACTTGAATTTAAGGTTTCCCAGCGCCGTATCCCAGGCCGCTATGAAGTCCTTGGTGTAAAGCGCCAAAATCTCCGACGGGAGAGATTGGTATTGTCCGGCAAAGGCATTGGCTTCGCCAATCTCACCAAACAGCCATTTATCCCGTTCCAGCTCCTCACGAATACCGGCAAGGTTCGGAAGGACCGTCAAATGAAAACCCGGATAGGTGAAAAACTTGTCGACAGCCACTGTATCAAGCGTGTCACCGTTTTCCGTTTCAAAAACAGTCTGCATGTCCGGGCCGCCGCGTTGCTCGGCAATCCAATCATCCGCTGCCAATCCCTTGGCGCGCGATTTCAAAAGGGCATACCCGCGCTCTGCCAGGCTGACGCGAGCAAGTTCCCGCTGTACTTCCTCAACGAGCGCGCCATCCAATTGGCTGGTCAAAACCGAACCGCCAAAATCCAGATCCAGCATCGCTGCAATGTGGCTGTTCAGCTGAAGACGCAGGGCTTCATTTCCAGGACCAGGGAAGCTCGCCAGAAAATCAGCGCGGAAAGAGTTTTGGATTTGGTCGCTGTCAATTTCCGGCGCATCACCGGCAACCATCCGGTAGAGTTTCGCCAAATTGTAAAGGACATCGATGTCGCTGCTATCTGGGCCCCGCCGATTGTCCAGAACATCTGCCATCTGCTCTTCGATCCTCAGCAACAGCCGTGGCCGAAGCAACCTTTCCAACCCGCTCCGGTAGGAGGAAATGCCTGCAGCGACGAGTCTTTCCCGTTGACTGAGGCCAAATTGCTCCATCACGGGTGTCGGGTCGTCTTGGGTACTGTATCCCGCCGGCAAAAGCCGTAGGTACAAGAGGATCGCATTTACATCGACCAGGTTGTTATCGCGGACGATCCTTTGATCGATGACCCCTTCGCCTGTGGCGCGAATACTGGCGACCGCCGCATTCGTTTCTTCAATCAAGGACTTGTTGTTAATGTAGCTTATGGCCCAGAGGCTTCCGAGTCCGAGGGTCAACAAAGCTATGGCGGCGTAAACCGATATTCTTCCCGCAGTGGCAAGCCGGACAGCTTGGCGGTTGCTCGTAACCCAGCCCGATTCCCCAATAATGACTTTTGTTAGAAGGTCCCTGAGGAAATAGCTTTTGCCTTGTCCCGACAGCGCTGCAGCTTGATAGGCAGTGCCAAATGCTTGGCTTATAGACCCAATCACCCGGTCAATCGCGGTTCCCGTCTGTGTACCGGATGTGAAATAAAATCCGCGCAGCACCGCGTTCGGATAATAACGGCTGGGCTCAAAAATCGCGTTCATGAAGCCGACCACACGGTCTTTCAATGCCGCGACCTGTGTTGGTAAGCCGAACAGCATCAGCCGGGCTCTCGGATCCGGTTCCTCCTGCAAGCGGTCCGGCAATTCTTCATTTAAACGCTCGATGAGAAGGTCAAACTCCGCCGGCGTTTCCGCGACCATGTTCTTGGTCTTCTCACGGGTCTGGAATGTGGCGCCCCAGACAAGGTTGCGGCGAGTTTCCGGGTAAGACCCGAAAAACTCCATGAAACCGGCAATCGTGTCGGCTTTGGTAAAAATCATATAAACAGGAAAGTCGATCTTAAGTGTCTTGTAGAGTTCAACCAAACGCGCGCGGATCGCATCCGTGTGAAGCTTCAAATCGGCCTCTGACAATGTCATCAGGTCTTCAAGGCTGATGGACACCATGACACCGTTGATCGGTTGCTTCGGTCTTGCTTTCCGAAGCAGCTTCAAGAAGCCTTGCCACGCCTCCCGGTCATGTTCTTCATCAGAGTCTTGCGTCGTGTACCGCCCGGCTGTGTCGATCAGAACAGCGCTCTCCGCAAACCACCAATCGCAGAACCGGGTTCCTCCCAGACCTTCAAGCTTTTGCGCCTCGCCTTTGCCCCGCGAGTTGGCAAACTTCAATCCGGATTGCATCAATGCCGTGGTTTTTCCGGCACCAGGCGGACCGATCATCAAGTACCAAGGCAGATCATACAGATACGTTCTTGAATTGCCGCTCGCTGACTTCAGCGTCTTGAGTGCATCTTTCATGCGCTCAGACATAATCTGCAAGTCTTCCTCGCTCGCTTTCGGCTGAACGATTTCCTGCTCGAGTTCCCGATTGGCAGCAAGCCGCCTGTAGATCCGGTATCCGGTCCAGCCGCCAAGCGTTAACAGGATGAATAACGATATCGACAGCCGTACCCAAAGCGGTTCAAACGGCCGCACACCGGCGACAGCCAGGAAAGGCCCGCCGAACCAGATCAAGGCGATCATGGCGAGGATACCGATCAAAACAGCAATTATTCCAAACCAGAACTTCATCTAGGCTGCCTCTACTGCGGGTTCTCTGCACCGAGTTGAACTGCTGCGACCGGTCTGCCGGGCAACGGTCTCACATAAACATCGACCCGTCGGTTTTTTGCCTTCCCTTCGCGGCTGGTATTGGGCGCGATCGGTTCATCTGCCCCGCGCCCTTCGACAGTAATTCTTTCCGGATCGTCCAAGAGACCTTGCATGACAGCCGCTACGGATTTGGCGCGCTCGACTGACAAATGCCAGTTGCTGGGGAACCGCGGATTGTTGCGGATCGGATCGCTATCGGTGTGCCCGACAACTAGAATATCACCGCCTTCATCGTTCAGCGTTGTTCCGACCTGAACAACGAGGTCTTCAAATTCAGGCCTCAAAGAGGCCGCAGCAACATCGAACTGCGCCCGCATCCGCAAAAGCACAGCTGGCCCGGCTTGGGTAATTTCCAATCCGTCGAGCCCTCCAAGCTCATCGTTTAGAACATCGATCAGGGCATCTTCTGGTGGCGGTGGTGGTGGTGGTGGTTTGGGCTGATAGCCCTCCCGCGCAAGTTCAACCGGACCGTTTGGAAACAGGGCGGCTTCCCTACTCGCCAGAACTTCGCTGCCACTGGACAAAAGCAGCAGCAAGGTGATGTAGGCGCCGAGAAGGATTGCTCCGGCAACAGCGGTCACTGACCAAATCGGCACGGAGAACCCAGTCTTCTTCTGCATCAGCTCTAGGCCACGCCAATGCGGAGACAAGTCATCGCCGGGCCGCGGCCGGACCCGCCGCAGGATCTCATGAAGATCTCTGCGCTCACGCTCAAGGCCTTGCTGACCGCCCTGGATTGCCCGGTACTTGCCATAGAACCCGAGCGACAGGCACGAGTGCATCACCTCAAGAACACCGTAATTCCGGCCCGGATCCTGTTTTGCCTTTTCCAAAAGCTGGAAGAATTCCACCCCGCCGGTCGCTTGCCCGAAAAACTGGGTCAACATCGAATACTGCGTCCATTGATGGCGCCCGGCGGACGGAAGATTTTGCACGATGTCATCAGACGTCGCACACAAGGCATAGGCCGCAGACCGGATCTGATCATCGCTAATGCCGGAATTGCGGAGCTCTTTTTCGAAGCTCTTGATGGCGTTGTAAACGTCGCGCATCAAAGCATCGAATTGGGCATCGGTCATCGTGAGATGAAGCCGGCCAAGCAACAAGAGCAGCGGCGCTGCAGCGCGGGAAATCGGGTTGCGGTTGGCGACACGTATTTGGGACAAGTCCGGTGTAGCCGCCAATTGCCCTTGAGGCTGTTGTGCCGCGCCCGTCTGCGGCGGGACCTCGCCGGTTTGCGGTGGATGATGCAGGTCTGGTGCGCTTTGCTGGCCATATTCGTAACCGGCAGGCGTAGATGCATAAGGATCTTGCTGCCCGTTGTTGCTTTGCCAAGGATCAGACCTTGCCGGCTGCCCCGTCTGTGATGGTGGTGGCTGTTGCGGCGGCGCCTGACCGGGCGGCGGACTGCCAGACGGGGTTTCGGTCCATCGGCCTCCCGGATTTGGCCGGACAATGGTTTTTCCCTTCCTCTTCGAAACGCCAAAAGGATCGTCATCATCCGCCATCAGCGATCCTCCCGAATTGCGTAGAACTCCAACTGAAGGTCAGGCCAATTGCCCGAAAACTGGAGCCCGATAGCAGAATCCTGACTGAACTCACGCCATAGAGGTGTGGTCTTGTCGAGACGGAAATAAACACGATCTGTCAGCGCCCGGATTTGCGCGGGCGGAACCGGCATATGGAGAAGCGGAATGCCAGGCAGGTTCGAATAAACAATCTGCCGCATCTGACTAAACGGCCCGACCTTAAAGAGACGTGGAAACTCGTTCTGAATTTCTGTGAGCGGGCGGCGGGCGGCAACTTCGATGACGAAACTTGCCTGAGCAAACAGGTTCCTGTCGACGATTGTCGATTTGAAGGCGTTTGGCGCAAGTTGTTCCAATGGCAGCCGGATCGCACGCCGGTCGTAACCGGCGGACAAAAAGGCCTGGATATCAGTTAAAACTGGTTTGAAGACGTCGTGGAGCCTGTCGTGATCATAGACTGGATAATTCCTTGCGCGACGTTCTTCCGTGGCAAACGTCGCAAGTTCTCCCGCGACCTGGAGCAGTTCACTGTAAAGACGTTCCGGATGGACATAAGCGGACTTGCGTAGATGCATCAGCATCGGGTGCATCCGGTTGAGCATCTGCAAGGTCAGATAGTCGAAATTCTGCAAACCACCGCCCGCGGACGTATCGGCTGCATAGCGAGCCAATTCGCTCAGTTTGCGCTCGACCCAGCCTATGACTGCATCAATCCAGCCAGTGACAACGGGATGAACATGACACGCAAGAACCGGGGGCGCGAACGAACCGTCTGTTATGACAATCCGATCCTTGATTTCGGTAATACGCGCGACCGGCAGGCACACATGACCAGGATGCGGTGTGGAGCGGATCGAATACATCAGCCTTGGATGCGCGACATCGATTTCTTCCTCCTGCCGGAGTGCAGACGTTGAATCGATGATCGTTTCACGCCCCTGGATGTATCGGGTAGCTGCATCTTCCCGGCCGTTGGCAACTTCAACCGCATTGACTGTGGTCTCCGGAATACCAAGCCAGATGATCTGACCGGCGGCGTCCTCCGGAACGTCAATTGCAGGCGGTGCTGTTCCGTCTGCTGGAAAATTGAAAACCGTACCGTCCGGAAAAATACCGCGCCCGTGGCGCAAGGCGAACCGGCATTGCTGTCCAACATCCTGATCGATTTCGACGTCTGCAAAACCCCAAGGATAAGGCGAAGCAAGGCGTACCCGTTCGTCAAGCAAATGCTCCGCGTAACGGTCGCTTTGCTGCAGGTGGTGCGGTCTCAAAAAAAGACCTTCCGTCCAAGCTACCTTGCTATACCACGACATCCAGGCACTGCTCCTTCAACAGGCGGCAAATCAATAAGCCGGCACCCCATCTTATCGACGGTCAAAAGCCGGGGTCCTCCCCGTCATCCGCACGGCTCAATTCCTCATAATTTTCAGTAAAATACTGCGTGAACACTCCGACAAGCCCGTCATCATGGGTGCTGACAAGAGACGTCCAGCGCTCATTCAGTTTCTCCCATTGTTTGGCTTTCACGTTCCCGAACGTGGACTTTTGAACCAAACCTTCCGCCTCTATCGCTTTGGGTGAAAGGGTCTGTTCAAACCGCGCTGCAGCCTTTTGCATCGCGGAATAGGTCCACACATGATGTTTCTGAATGTCTTTGAATGCGTTCGCCATCGCCTTCTTGATCGGCAGATACCCGTTCGCTTCGGCGTTTTCAGACAACATGGTCTGAAGCGCCACTTGCGGTGTTGGCGAAAACTTAAGAGCGTTGTTGCCGGTTCGGCTGATCATTGTCCTGTTAGCGTTCCGGGTCAAAGCCTTCACGTGGCTGCGCGCGGCCAACAGCCCCATCAGATCGCCTGTAACCCCTGCAAGGATATCTCCCAGTTCACGGGCCAACTCATCTGGGTCGCGTCCGTCAAGGGCCATAACCGGTATGCCGGCCCCTTCGGCAAACGCTCGTAGAAAACTGTCGCCAGCTTCGCTTGCATCTTCTTTTGGCGGCTCAACAATCGGATCGAGCCGAGGAGATTGACTTTCTTCAATTGGCGTTCTGTCCTCTACAACCTCGGGAAACTCAGAGGGAGGAGGTTGAGACACACTGGATTGGTCAGCCTTGGGCTTCATCTCGGAGGACGCAGACGAAGACGCGCCAGTTTCGGGCGGCGAAGCTTCCGGAAACGGTGAGAGACTTTTTTCGCTTAAGCCACGCTTGGCATCAACAGCTTCCGGAAGCTCTGAAGACAAAACACGCTCTTGCACAGGTGCGGGCTCAGTCGATCCAAGATCTGGCATTCCGAACAGGGGCTCGGAGGGTGCAGGCGCTCCCTCTGCCTCAGAAAAAACAGGAGACTGAAGCCCAGGCTGGCTTGGGGCCGCTTCCATCCCACCAGCAAGAGCTGGATTTTCGGGCGATTTTCTTGGCTGCAAATCGGGCTGAGATGCGAGATGATCAAGCGGATCAGCCTGCGCAGGTCTTGGCGGCTGTTGCACTGGAGTATCGGCTTGCGGCGAATAAAGTGCCGGATCGGAATTTCCCCACCCGTGACCCTGTTGGCTCCAGACATCATCTGCAGGTGTTCCAACACCTGGCGCATCCGACGGCGGAGCGTGCCGCCCCTCCATCCCAGTTTCTGGCGCGCCCCACGGGCTGGAGGGCTGCGGCATCGGATAAGACGGATCTGCCGACGAGGGCGGTGCGGGCCATGTGTCTCTTTGCGGGAATGGTTGTTGAGGGGCGACGGGGAAAGACGGAATTGGAGGCTGTGACGGAACGCTCGCAGCATTTGGATGAACCGGGTGAGAAGGCACAACGCCCCCTTCAATGGCCACTGATATGATGTAGTCCCCGACCATAAACCGGTCGCCCGATCGCAGCATGTGGGGTTTATCCATCCGGTTCGGGCTGCCGTTCATGAATGTGCCATTTGTCGACATGTCATGAAGTACAAAACCGTTGCCTTCGAACCGTATCTCACAGTGTTTTCCGGATATAACGCGCTGCGGATCAGGAAGGCTCCAGTCGAGGTGTTCATGCCGGCCAATGTCGAAGCCCCGGTCAGAACAGGTGTAAGAAACCTGTCCGCCGGTCTCCAACCGGTCAAAGTTCTCGATTTGGAGCGTAATCTGCATCAGCGCTTACCCTCCCCCATCCACGGTGCCAAGCACCTCGGCTCCTGAGGTACCGCCAAGCCCAACAGGTGGCATGCTGTCTCCTCGTGCGAACATAAGGCCCGCATCAAGACACCTGTCGATCGCTATTTTCCGTTCTGTCGGGCCGACTTGTCCAACCGCAATCAAAACAGCGGTGTGGACTGCCTTGGCCGTCAAATCATCCGGAGTTTCGACACGATAATCAGGATTGGGCGACAAGGAACCGCTTGACCAAACGGCGGCCAGCCCGACCCAAACCGGCGCGGTGTCCGGCTTCATAGGGTCCGTTACTTTTTGGACCGCCTCGCGGCTCTCTTCATCCCCATCACGGACCCAGGCTTCGGCTAGGCGCATTATATTTGTTTCGACACTCGACAGATTTGCCTGCAGGCCCACAACACATTGATGTGCCCACCAAACGGATTCACGCTTTGGCAAGACGTGAGCGAAGTAGGCAAGCGCTGCAAAGGCCGGATCCTGTTTTCTGAGTTCAGCAAGATAGGTTTCAGGCTCCATTTCACCTTGCGGTTCTGGAACCAGATCGACAAGGTCCGGATAGGTTTCGAACACCTGGCTCGCTTTGGTAAACCTAATCCTGGATGTCGCCATTTTGCTTCTCCCAGCCTTGAATTTCAGTCGTAGTGGCCAACTCAGTTCATCAAAAGGACGCCGCCCTTCAGTCGCAGTAGAGCGGTTCCTTCCACGTTCGTTAGTGTACCTTTGGCATTCAGAAGACCGGACGCCTTGATGTCGATAACCGGCGATTCAATCGAGATCGATGCGGGGGTCATTAGGATCTTGCTGGCTCCAACGACAAACTCGATTTTCGCCCCGGATTGAACGGTCCAATCCACCCCAATCGTCTCATCACGAATCATGCCGACCTGGGTTTCCCGCTTCATGCCGATCACGCGCTTTTCGTTCATGCCGATGGTTGTTTCCCGGTTTTTGCCGACCATTAGCTTCTCGTTCACGCCGATTGTTGTTTCCCGGTGCTGCCCAATCTCAAGCGTTTCATCAACGCCGATTGTGGAACTGCGGCAATTTTTCACCTCCCGCGTCTCGTTGTTCTCAACGACGGTATCCAGGTCCTTTTCCGCATGAACACCCACCAGTTCCTGGCCCTTGGTGTCGTCAAACACAAACTCGTTGTACCCACCGCCTCCGAGCGTGGAGTCGGATTTCACACCGGCTTTGTTCTTTTCGCCCGGCAAGGAATATGGCGGCATGTTTTCAGCATTATACACCGTTCCGACCACTATCGGCTGATCCGGATCTCCTTCGAGGAACTGAACGATAACTTCCATATCCACGCGGGGGATCACGACACCGCCCCAACCTTGACCTGACCAGATCTGGGCCACCCGCACCCTGCGGGATTGGGTCTTGTCGCGGTCCCAGTGAAACTCGACCATGATCTGACCGTATTCATCGACATCGATTTCGCCTTGCCCGACCACTTTGGCCGTTTGTGGCCCCGGGATCCGGGGTTTGGGCGTCCTCGCCGGCGTCCGGAACGGGATCTCCGCCGGGAGTACGTCATAAGTGCCGGTGTAAGCTTCTCCTTGCAGCCCGCCGCTGCCACCTGTCCGGTACTGCTCGGTTATGATCTGGTGCGCCGCCCTGACAATCAGGTATTCCCGGTTCTGAGCGCCGTGCGGATGATCCTTGAGTGTGAACAGCCCTCCTGCGAAGAGACGCGGCACTTCACCTGCTGTTTTCACGCGTTTGTCAGCAGCTTGCTCAGCCTCCAGCCGGATCTTGCTGAAATTTGTTCCCCGGTCTTTCTCCGTATACCGGCCAGGATAATCATAGTGTTCCAGGCTACCCGCGCGATAGGACGCGCCGGCTTCCCGGTCTGCCTCTAGCGATGCGCTGGGTTTTTCAAAATCATAGTCGTTGACCGCGAATTTGCCGGTCCGGAATTTGCGCTTTGGAACCCAATGGTAAAGATGCTCCTCGTCACGCTGGCTATCTCCGCCGAGCGGAATGAATGGAATAACCGGATCGCCTTCAATGGACGTGTAGGATGACTTTGCGTCCGCCAGGATCATGGTGTGCTTGCCGTCCTTGTGTTCAAAGAAGTAGGAGATCCCCTCCTCCTCCATCATGCGGCAGCAAAAGTCGTGGTCGGACTCCCGGTATTGGACACAATAGTGGATCGGCTCATAGCTCTCAGTGAGCGTTTTCCGGTGGTCCGCGAAATCGTGTTCGCCCAATACTTCCGAAACAATTTCAGGTACCGATTTATCCTTGAAGATCCTGCAATTTGCGTTCTTTGTCAGCAGCCAGAACCACGGACGTAACGTCAATCTGTAGACATAGTAGCTATCTCGGTGACCAAGCCATCGCGCATCCGTGAGCAAACCATCGAAATAACGCGTATCTCCATTGTTGGTTGTCACCTTCACCGTCATGTGAGTCGCAATAGCCTGGTCAAAATCCAGATCTTCACGCTGACTGACCACTTCGAGAGAGATTTCAAAGTCATGGCTGATGCCCTCGTCAGCTTCGATTTTGACAAGTGAAATTTCATCCTTGCCGAAGACCGACGTCAATTCCGCCATCCGCTGCGATTGCTTGAGTTGACCTAGAACCACATCTCTCTCCCAGCAACTTTCGGCGCAATCTGAGCGCCTGGTGATAGAATGCCTTTTCCTTTCTAGGCGTTTTCCAGCACCGCAGCTGTGTTCAACAACACAGTTCGTTGAAATAAATATTTTTGCCGCCTAAACTAATTAAGGCCATTGCCAAAATTACCGAACATTCAGAGGGCGATGATGTTGAGTATGATAAAACACTATCCATCTCGTCACCTACGTAACATATTGAATGTCCTCTTGCTTCTTCACCTCCTTTTAAGACATAATGACATCAAACAGCACTTTAGTGACTTATGCCACAATATTTTTTTCCAGAATTCGACAGACTGTAATCAGCCACCCAGGACGGTGACTTGAACGCAAGTCGAACAGGGAGATTTGAACAATGGTATTGTCTCAGGACCGAGAAGCCGCAACGCACCGGAGTTACTCAGACAGAACTCCTCGACGAAGCAAGGTATTGTTTGCGACCGCACTTGTAATGGCGCTTGGAGCAGCGCCAGAAGCAATTGCGCAAGACGCCACATACTCCGCCAACGACGTCAAGCAGCACTTCAAGGAGCTCAAGACCCGCTCCCTCAAGCCGGCTGGCAAAACCCGCGCCCTCTGCATCGGCACCCGGGACGAATGCAACGCCAAGGAAGCGGCCGAAACAGGCGGTCAAATCGCCGTCACGCAGGAAAACGACGGCGCCCAGACCGGTGCCTTGACTGCAGATCCGGAAACAAAAGCCATAGGCGAAGGTTTCAATCTGCTGGTCTCCTTCGAGTACGCATCGGCACGGCTGAGTCCCACTGCTAAGGCAAACCTTCGAGAGTTCGCTAAGGGCATCTCTGATCCAGACCTTGAAAGCGCTGCGTTCGTTATCGAAGGGCACACGGATGGCATTGGCTCTGCATCCTACAATCAAAGACTGTCAGAAGATCGTGCCAGCGCAGTCACGGAATTTCTCGTTTCTGTCGGTGTCGCGAGAGACAGGCTCAAGACAGTTGGGTACGGCAAGACACGACCGAAAGTCGCCGACATTAACGATCCCGCCAACAGGCGCGTAGAAAGCAAACTGGTCCTGGAGTGATCTAAAGACAGCGGCCGACATCTGCAATGCAGTCCACATGACGGTCACATAAAGAACACCCAAGACCAACGAGGGGCGCAATGGATCTTGACCCGAACACATATGGAACGGAGATCGCACCGGGCGTTGGGTGCGGTCCCGACCTGTTCGACACGGACCCAGCATTTGCAGCCCTCATGGATTTTTGTGAAGAGAAACTCCCAGAACGTTATAGCGATTTTGATCGGACGGAATTCGACTTCCCCGACCTCTTCGACAAGATGGACGGTTTTTTGAAGCAATCCCGAGATTTACGCTTATTGGCGTATCTCGCGCGGTTTAGCCTTCTAAGCGGCAATCTACATCAGTTTACAAACGCCATTCGAATTACTCTCAAGCTACTTGAAGATCATTGGAGCGACGTTCAACCGGAAGACGCCGACTTCGATCATATGGAGCGCATAGGGGCGCTAGAGGGCCTAAACAGCAGACCGACAGTGTTTCTTCCTCTGGAGGCAGCCCCGCTTCTAAAAACAAGACGCAGCGGCCCGATAAGTTTCAGATCACTCCAGATCGCTGCCGGCAACGTGACGCCGCGCGCCGAAGAGCAGACAGTTTCCCTTGGCGCTATCGAAGCAGCTCTGACATCTGGCGAACTCGACCAGGATTTGATCGACCAAGTCCTCGAAGACCTTACAGAATTGCCCGCACTCTTTGAGGCTATTTCGGCAACATGTGCAAGCAAGCTGGAAGAGACCGGCAAACAAGCAGCGCCACCGGACTTCGAAAACCTCTGCGGTTTGTTTCGCGAGATCTCCACCGAACTCAACTTGCGTCTCGGTCGGATTAACACCTCTTTGAACCCTGAGGAGCAAGGTACCGACCTCGAACAGACTTCCGAAGACGGACCGGAAACAGAACCTGAAAGCGGACCAGCACAGGACCTGGAAAATGCGGCTCAAGCGAAACTTCTCCTGCAGAAAGTGGAAGCCTATTTCGCCTCTCGGGAACCATCACATCCGGCATTGTTTCTTGTACGCGAAGCACACGGACTTGTGGGCCGGACATATCTGGATGCGCTCAAAATACTGATGCCGCGCCGGTTCGACGACGTCAGCCTCATTCTTGGAACCAGCGGACTGCAGCTGTCCAACGACCGGCTCCGAGATCTCAATGACGGCGGCACCGGTGATCTGGGAGAGACGGACGGTTATGAACCGCCCATTGTTTCAAATCGAAATGAAGCCATGAAGGCGATTGGCTCTGTAAAAACTTACTTCTCGTCCAACGAACCAACCAGCCCAATCCCAATGCTTCTGGAGGAAGCTCAGAACATGAGCTCAGGATCATTTACCGGTCTGCTTGGTCTCTTCCTCAGGCCTGAGGAGGACTAATACTTTCTCCAGCTAAATATGTCTGCATACCTGACGTAACTGCTTATCATCATGATCTTGACATAACGGAAGAACCGGGCCTCAATATTTCCAGAAACTCCGAAAAACACACCAACCTGTGACAACAATCACTTCGAACAGAATGAATTCCGAATATATAAAACAACATAAGATTAAGCGCAGAGAGAAATCGAGAAGTATAAAAACGTAGTTTAACTGCGCTTGTATTTGACTGTCTTTGACCGGCGAAGGCGCCGAACGAGAAACGAAAGGCAACTACAATGGCATCGAAAAGCGGGCAAAGCTTTATCAAGCGCAATAGACCTCCTCGGGTCCATATTTTCTACGAAGATCCGTTTGACGCGGAGCAAAAGGTTGAACTCCCGTTTGTCATGGGGATTATGGCTGACCTGTCAGGAGACAGTCCGGGCGTTGAAAAACCCGACATCAGCGACCGTAAGCTTGCTGACATCGATATGGACAATTTCAACTCCCGCATGAAGGCCATTCAGCCCGGAACATCCTTTACGGTAAAGGACCGCCTGTCCGGCGAGGAAGGCAGCAAAATGAGTGTCCAGCTTCGGTTTGAGAATATGGACGATTTCAGTCCTGGCCGCGTCGCGGAACAGGTTCCGGCCCTGAATAAACTGCTCGAAGCACGCCGCAGTCTGGCGGCTCTCCGGACCATGATGGATGGTCGCGTCAAGGCGATTAGCCAGCTGGAAGAACTGACAAAAGATCCGGCATTGATGGCGGCTTTGGCCAAACAGATCGAAGCGGAAAAATCACAAGCAACTGATACCGCTGATGACGGCAGCGAAGACAAGGAGGCGTAAATGAGCAATCCGGATACCAACGCCCAGGAAGCTGCCACAACTGGAGCAGTTGCAGAAAAGAGCCCCGAGGAATTTGCCTCGATCCTGAAGCAAAACTTCCGCATCAATGATAAGGCAGACACCGCGAACAAGCTGGTCGACAACGCAATGTCGACGTTTCTCAAAGAAGCTATGGCCGACCAGACACTCATCAAAGATGATGTCTACGACACCATAGACGAGATGATCGCCAAGCTCGACAGCGCTCTGACAGATCAGGTGAATGAAATTATTCATGCGCCCGAATACCAGAAACTTGAGAGCGCCTGGCGCGGCCTCGATTATCTGGTGCATCAATCCGAAACTGATGCAACGCTCAAGCTGCACTTTCTCAACATCTCGAAGAGCGAGCTGGCGGGCGTATTCAAGAGTTACCGTGGAGCCAAATGGGATCAAAGCCCGCTTTTCAAACAGATTTATGAAGCGGAATTCGGTCAGCTTGGCGGTCAACCTTACGGGTGCCTTGTCGGAGACTACGATTTCTCCTACGAACCCCAAGACATCACGATCTTACGCGGGATGGCAAAGATCGCTTCAGCGGCGCATGCACCCTTCCTTGCAGCAGCCGATCCGAAGCTGATGCAGATGGAAAGCTGGACTGAACTGCCGGCGAAACGTGATTTGTCCAAGGTGTTCGACACAGAGATTCACGCTCAATGGCGAACACTGCGGGAGTCAGAAGATGCCCGCTATCTCGGGCTCAGCCTGCCGCGCGTACTTGCACGCCAACCATATGGCGCCAAGTCCGACCCGGTTGAAGAATTCGCCTTCGAAGAAGAGTTCAATGAAGACAGTCACGACAATTACGGCTGGATGAATTCCGCCTATGCCATGGCTGCCAACATCAACCGAGCCTACAAGGAATATGGCTGGACCGTCCGGATCCGCGGCGTCGAAAGCGGCGGACTGGTTGAAGAACTGCCCACCCATGTTTTTGAAACGGATGACGGCGGCGTGGACCAGAAGTGCCCGGCAGAAGTCGCGATCTCCGACCGCAGGGAGCATGAGATTTCCCGCCTGGGTCTGATCCCACTGATCCATCGCAAGAACACCGATCAGGCAGCGTTCCTTGGTGCGCAATCGGTCTTCAAACCACGCCAGTTCTCGGGACCGGACGGCAAGGATGCAACCGCATCAGACAATCTGTCGGCGCGCCTACCCTACATGTTCGCGACCACCCGCTTTGCGCATTACTTGAAAGTCATGGTGCGCAACAAGATCGGGTCAACCAAAGAAGCTGCTCAGTTGCAGCGCTGGCTGAACGACTGGATCATGGACTACGTCGATGGCGATCCGGACAATTCGACCGAAGAAACCAAGGCCCGCAAACCGTTGCGCGAAGCTAAAGTGACAATCATCGATGACGAGGAAAACCCGGGCTACTACCGCGCCCAGTTCTTCCTTCGGCCGCACTATCAGCTTGAAGGCATGGACATCGGTATGAGCCTGGCGTCGCGCATTCCGCAGGACGCAAGCTGACGTAAACTGCTTGGCGGAAGCAGCGCTTGCGCCATACGGGCATCCGGTAAATGGATGCGCGCCCGGAAATCCGGGGTGGAGGGAATAACAGGCCGCACATGCGCCTTGGGGCCGGACCCACGGGTCCGGAATAGTTGTCAGGAAGTGAAACGGACGCAACGCCAGGCTTAATCGCCGGCGGTCAACACCCAAGAGGACTTAAGAAAATGGCTGTCGATTTTTTTCTAGAGCTTGATGGAATTAACGGTGAAGCACAGGACAAAACCCATAAGGACAAGATTGACGTTTTGGCCTGGTCGTGGGGCGCATCCCAATCCGGGACCACTCACATGGGTGGTGGATCTGGATCCGGGAAAGCTAGCTTTCAGGATCTTGCCATAACCAAGTTTGTCGACAAGGCGACACCTGTGCTGCTTCAGCATGTTTCGACTGGCAAGCACATTAACAAAGGCACGCTCTTTGTTCGCAAGGCGGCCGGTGACAACCCGCTCGAGTACATCAAGATTGAAATGAAGGACATCATCGTAACCAGCGTTCAGTCTGGTGGAGCTGGCTCCGAGGATCGGATTACCGAGAACATCACGCTGAACTTTGGTGAGTACAAATACATCTACACTGTCCAGAACGCTGATGGTTCAAAAGGTGCTGCACCGGAATTTGCCTGGGACATTGCAGCCAACGAAAAGAAATAACTCTGAACTCCAATCCAGCTGCCGGCGTCACTCCGGCAGCTGGTCAGTTTTTGCACTGTTGCAGATCACCTTTGCGTTCAGTCATTTCGAATTTGTTGCCGGTGTCACCGGCATGGGGCGAGTGAATGGCAAAACCAAATCCAAAAATGCACTCGCCACTTATGTGGGCGTTCCGAGCTCTCGATGATCCGGACTTCAAGGCAGCGGAAGCACGCCGAAAAGAGGAAAACGCTGATCAACAACTGAAGACTGGTCGCCGGCTAAAGCGAGCGTACGGGATATCAGAACATGCACTGATCTCCGAAGTGCGGCGAGATCTGCAAGCGCTCCTAAACACAGTTCAGCTGGCGTCTACTCAAGACCTGTCCGATTTTCCTGAAGTCGAAAACTCTATCCTGAATTATGGGCTGCCCGACCTGTCGGTGCACATCGTAGACACCATCCGGATCGAACAACTTGCGATCGACATCCGCAAGGCTCTCGTTCGTTTTGAGCCCCGCATGGATCCCCGCACCTTGGTTGTGGAGCGTGATCGTGAGTTCGAAAAAGACAATCTGAAGGTCAGGTTTCTCATAAAAGCGGAAATCCGATGCGACCCGGTACGAGTCGGCAGTGAATTCATCGCCGATATCGACCCCGCTTTTGGCCGTATAAAAATCATCGGGGCCGCCGCATGAACCGTGAATTTCTCGACCTCTATAATCAGGAACTGACATATCTTCGCGAACAGGGCGCGGCATTCGCAGAGGCCTACCCGGCTGTCGCACAACGGTTGGGCGATCTTCTGGAAGACCGTTCAGATCCGATGCTGTCTGGCTTGCTGGAAGGCACAGCCTTTCTTGCAGCTCGGGTCCAGCTGAAAATGAAGCACGAGTTCTCCGAGTTCACATCAAACTTCTTTGAACAGCTTTATCCGTCTGCCTTAGCTCCAATACCGTCAATGGTCCTGGCCAGGATTACTCCGAAATATGGCGATGCCAACCTTCGCTCTGGCATCACGATCGACAGACACGCCATGATGGAAGCTGTTTTCCGCGAGCGTCAGGGTGAAGTACGATGTCGTTTTACCTTCACTACGCCCGTAACGCTAACACCTCTGGAATTGAGCGGGGCTCGGTACTTGAGTTCCGCGGCGCAGATTTCCGGGCTTGGCGCGGAGATGGCAGAAGACCGGCGTGCCCGCGCGGGTTTGGCATTAACGTTTACCCACAGGATGGCCGAAGACTTAGAGAATGAGGTCGCTCCTGAAGAGGCAGAGAAGAAACCGGAATACCAGGTCGCCGGCTGCCGGATAAACACGTTGCCGATCAGGTTGAATGGTGCGATTGACCTCGCCGCAAAGATCTATGAACAGATCTTTGGGCATACAATAGCGCTCTATATCCGGACCGAAGACTCTTTTGGGCAACTGACGCTCCAACGCTTGCCTCTGAATTGCGTTGAACAACTCGGCTTCGATGAAGAGGACGCTCTTCTTCGCAACAGCAAACGGCTTTTTACAGGCTTCGACTACCTACGCGATTATTTTAATTTCCCGCGCAGCTTTTTGGGTCTGCGGCTCACTGGCCTCAGGCGTTATTTCGATCGGATTCACGCAAAATCCTTTGATCTTGTCTTTGTCTTTGATGAAGCTGAAACTCGGCTTCCCGCACATGTTGAACCTGAAGTTTTCGCGCTTCACGCAGCCCCTGCGGTTAATCTTTTCGAGCGCCAGACTGACCGGATTCCAATCAAAAAGGGTCAGCACGAGTTTCCCATAATTGCTGATCGGACTCGGCCACTGGACTATGAAGTTCATTCGGTCACGGAAGTGAATGCGCACTTTGCCGGAGGTGAAAAGCGCGCGGTTGAACCGCTTTACAGCGTTGCACCTGACGCAGAAAAAGCAGGTCACGACTGGTTTTACACAATCCGCCGTATGCCGAGGCGGCAGTCTTCGTCAGAAGTGCGCCGACGCCAACCAAGCGCCTATACCGGTACGGAAACATACATTTCACTGTCTAGCGGCGCGCATGCTGCAGCACTGCTTGAGAGCGGAGAAAAAACGCTCTCCGAGCTGTCGGTAAAGGTTATTGCCTCAAACAGGGCCCTGGCAGCAGACCTTCCTGTTGGGACAAATCCGGACACATCTCAACTGGGCGATTTCCGGATCCTGGATGATGTCGGTTTGAAGGTTGACTGCATTGCAGGACCAACCGCGCCGCGGCCACCGCTTCTTTCCTATAATGAGCGCCTTGGGGAAGAGGGTCATGTCGGAGCGATTGTGTGGCGCCTTATCAACATCATGACCTTGAACCATTCCGGCCTGATCCATGATGCTGCCGGAAAGGATGGCCGGTCGTTCCAAGACATTCTGAGTGTGTTTGCCCCCTTGTCAGACAGCGCCGCTGATCGGCAGGCGCAGTCTGTCTTGGCAGTATCAACCCGGCCCGTGGTCCGCAGGCTCCAACAAAAAAGCGGCACGGGCGTTGCCCGCGGGTTGGAGATCACGCTCACGCTGGACGACAAGGCCTTTGAAGGCGCGAGTGCGTTTTTGCTCGGCGCCGTTCTCGATCGGTTCATTGCTGAATACGCGTCAATCAATCATTTCACCCAATGCGTTATCGCGACAACTGAACGCGGCACCATTATGAAGTGGCCGCCTCGTATTGGCGCAAAGGGGGTTTTGTGACCGATACCGACGATAAATCCCGGTCAAACACCGATAAAACAGTGATACGCCCGGCGGGTTTCTCCACGCACGACACGGAACACCTGGCTATACCGGAGGAAACGGCTGCACCGGCAGAGAAACAGTTAGGGGATGACAGTCACTCGGTTATATCGCCCGCGACAAAACGCTCGGAGCGTAATGAAACCGTAAGCGGCGATAAGGCTGACGCCGACCAGAAACCGGAGATGGCAGTTCAACATCAGTTTGCGTCTCTTCTGAGCAGCCTGGAAGAAAGGTTGGAAAAACATCCCGGCGGTCACGATATTTTTGCTGTTCTACGGATGCTGGAGGGACAAACGGCGCCAAACGAAACCGGTGGGCGGAAATCATCAAATGCCGGGCCACAAGCGCCGCCCAGGATTGGGAAGAGCAGACGGTTAGGAGAAGACATTGTTCGCTTCGGCCAGGATCCATCTAGCGAATTTTCTCCCTCAACAATTGAGCGGGTTCAGCGGGACGTTCGAGGTGATCTGGTCCTGATAGAACGGTTCTTGGGGCTGCTCGGCCCCCACGGCGCCCTTCCGGCTCCCATGACAGACGAAGCCATCATGCGTGGGCTTCGGGGCGACGATAGTCTCCCGCGGTTTCTTGATGTCTTCAACAGTCGTTTCATTCAGCTTTTCTTCCGGGCATGGGCGGATGCGCGCCCTATCGTCCAACATGACCGGCCTGATGATGACCGGTTTCTCTCTTATCTAGGCTCGACGATTGGTATCGGCACACCTCTCTACCGCGACCAAGATACGATCGATGACCGACTGAAGCTCCATTATGCAGGCCTGATGTCACCAGCCAACAAGAGTGCCTCACGCCTAAAGGCGCTGGTGTCGGGTACTTTCGGGGTCCGGGTGGAAATTGAGCAATGCGTTGGAACCTGGCTCCATCTCGATACGGATGACCAGTTGAGCCTTGGCGGCTTTGGCCCAGGCGGCGCCGGAAGCCTCGGGCGCGATACAATCGTTGGCGCAAAAGTCTTCAGCGTGAGCGACAAGATCCGCATCCGCATATACACAGAAGACCTTGACCAGTATCGCAAGTTTCTACCACCCACCCGGACCAAACCCAATCCGTGGACAGAAAAACTGTTCGACCTGATAGACTTCTATCTCGGCCTCGAACTCGAATATGAAATCGAGCTTGCCCTGCCCAAACGCTGCGCGTCCGCCATCCGCATGGACAAATCGGGATCCGCAACCCTCGGCCATATCGGCTGGCTAAAGCAGGAAACAACAGCGCCACCCGATGATGGACAAGAAAGCGAAGAGCTGTTGACCGACACGCGTTTCCGCCCGGTCCGCCGCCATACAGCAATCTATCAGTAGGACCTCCACTAGAAAGGCCAACGTGATGAGTGACATCTTGGTTGAAACAGTCGCGAACAAACTCACGACAGTTGGTTACGAGAGCCTGGAAAATGCCATGCGGCTAACGAAGAGCTCCGGTCACCGGCATTTGGAGATCGTCCACTGGCTCTATTACCTTGTGCGAGATGAGAACTCGGACCTCAATCAC